>Ga0265338_10007233_pt1 | contig 13859 bp, 2 predicted proteins | sample 42126metaG_FD_193579 | JGI IMG/M metagenome (GOLD analysis project Ga0265338, IMG submission 193579) | Rhizosphere microbial communities from Carex aquatilis grown in University of Washington, Seatle, WA, United States - 4-21-26 metaG | ecosystem: Host-associated > Plants > Roots > Rhizosphere >... | reverse complement strand
GCCCCGCCAGAAACTGATTGGTGTTGCTCATCCCTTTGCCCAAGGGATCCGCGTTCGCCGCGGCTTGCGGACAATTGGTGCAGCCGAAATACTGCATCTGCCATGCGGTGAAAGCTGCCGAAGGTGCAGCCGCCGTCAGGTATGAGGCAAGGCCTTTCGTCTCGGGACTCGATCCGCCCGCGGCCGCCGTGTAGAACGCCAGGTACGCGCTGGATCCGCTCGCCGGCATTTGCCACGCATCGGTGCCAGTTTCAAGGGGCGGACTGTTGGCATCTCGATATTTCCCGTAGTAGGTGACGCCAACAGTATTCGACGCCAAGGCGAGCGACGGGAACCAGTACAGTTGCAGTTTCTGGCCCGGGGCGATCCCATTGGCGTACCCCACCATCGCGTGATCGTACAGATAGCCGGCTCCGCAATCGCTGCACCCGCTCAGGTCCCACAGGCCCACGATTTTGTCTTCCGTTCCCCATGTGGCGCCGAGCCCCACCGGAAACGCGGGTTGGGGATCGACAAACCCGTTGGTTCCCACATCTACCACCAGGACGGCGATGCTGTTGGTGGGCGCGAGGTTGCCAAACCGGTCGTACAGATAGCCATTGTCCATCGTAATGGTCGAAGTCGGCCAAATCACTGTAATCAAATTTGTCGCCACCAACGTCGCTGTGCGATTACCATTGAAAACCGTCAAACTGACTGAAAAAGCGCCTGCGATTGTGTAGGTGTGACTGGGACCGGACCCGTTGGTAACACTACCATCGCCAAAACTCCACAGCCGATTGGTAATCGACGCCGCTGTCGAGTTGTCGACAAAACTCACGGTCAGCGGAGTTAGCCCGTTGGTCGGGCTGGCTTGGATATGCCAGTAAGCAAGACTGTTGGTCGGATCGGTGCCTACCAGAAACTCCTGGAAGTTCGACATTCCGTCGCCGTCATGATCATCGGTTGCGCGCGAACTGTCACCAGACTGTCCCGTGGCATGACCGAAGTAGAGCATCATCCACGAATCCGGAATGCCGTCACCATCGCTGTCGCTCAGCGACGGGTTGGGGGACCGGTTCAATCGCACGCGGTAAAAAGCAATCGCGCGACACGCCCCGCCGATATCCATTGCCTGTTGAATGCCGTCATTGCCGGGAATGTTATCCACGACGGTTGTCCATGTGCCGCCCAGAAAGTCACAACGCTCCAGTGTGTAGAATTTGCCGCCGACCGAGGCAAAAGTAACCCGAATATCCCCGCCAAGCTTTTCCACGGTTGCAATCTGTAGCGCGCTCGCGTTGTTTGTCGGGTCGGTACCGGCGAGGTATTCTTTCAGATTGGAAACGCCATCGTGATCAGGGTCGTCGTTTGGTTTGCTGCCCGGCGCAGTCACGGAACCGAAATGCTGGATCTGCCACAGGTCAGGCAAACCATCCCCGTTGCCGTCATAGTTGCCGACCGCGTAGATGACCCGAACGGTACCCGTCGCCACGTTGGCAGGCACAGCATTGTCGGCGGCGAGCGCGGTGAGCGTGTTGGTGCCGACCACCAGACCGCTCACCGTGGCCGTCCAATTATTGTAGCCATTGGCGCTGGTGGCCGCCACGCCGTTGACGGTGACCCCGGCCACGCCGGAACTGTCGACGCACGTGCCGATCACGCCGAGGCTCGAATTGGTTATGTACGAAAAGTTGGCCGGCGACAAGATGCTCAACAGGGGTGCGTTAGTGTCGAAACCCAAAGTAATCGTGAGCGCCGTATTGTTGGGAATGTTCGGATCAACGGATGCGGCTGACACAATTGCGGCATTTGTGACCGCATAGAGAGTTGTCGGCGTCACGACGATTGTCGCAGGAACGACCGCGCCGCTAGCCATGCTCCCGAGAGTGCAGGTGATGACACCCGCAATTTGGGTGCAACTGCCCTGCGACACGCCGGCCGACACAAATAGCACGTTCGTGGCCAGCGAATCGGTAATCACGACATTGCTCGACGCATTGGGGCCAAAGTTCGTGATGACCACGCTGTACACAATACTACTGCCCGCGGGAAATGGATTCGGCGCACCCATCATCGTTACCGCAAGGTCCGCGGGAGAGTTGGCAGGAACCAGATACGTCCGCAGCCAACCGTCCTGGCCCGCGATGTAGAGCCGCCCATTGGCGACCGACAACGTGCCGCCGTACGGAATGGTCTGGATCAACTGTCGCGACGCCAGATCGAAGATGTACGTGCTGGACGACGACGCCACCAGCAATGCGTCGTCGGTGACAATGGGCTGCCAACCCAGTCCGGTGTCGTTAGTGGCTTTGTAACTGCCCAGAAAGACACCGCTGCCGGCAGCAAAAGACCGGACTTCGTCCCCGACAATCCCATAGACCGTTCCGTTAACGGTTGCAGGGCTCCCGTGAAACCCGCCGCTTACCATCCACGCATTTGTGTGTGTGTTCAGGTCAATCGCAAACATATCAGGCCGTCGCTGAACGAACGCTCGTCCGCTGTCGATGGCTGATGCCGTATTCATAGACCAGCTGTCCCAGTTCCAACCGACGCTGACAGACCAGAGGTTCGCGCCGGTCAACGGATCGTGTGCCCGGAAGACGCCTTCGACCCATGAGTAAATCGTGCCTTGGTAATACGTCGGCGTCCACTGATCGTACTGGGCAAGCCCACCGTAGAAGAAGCGTTGCGTACCGTTCGTGCTGAACCCATACATCCCGCCGTAGGTACCGCCATCGACCCAGACGCCGTCGCCGTAAACAGTCGGCGCATAATAGCGCTCCCATTGTGCTGCATGCGGGGCACTCCACGCGGTTGACCCATCTGCCGCGTTCAAGCACCAGAGTTGGGTGTCCGACCCGTTGTCGCCGCGTTGGACGTACACATGGCCGTTATTGTAAGTCGGCGGATTGATCGAAAACGCCGTGTTGAAATCGTGAAGCCATACCTGTTGCCCCGTGACTGCGTCCAAAGCATTTAAGTAGGTCGCATTGAAGTAAATGACCGGTGTGACGAATACCCTACCCCCTCCCACAGCAACCTGGTTCAGATTGACGCCATAATTGGTTGACCAACTCGCGACCAATATGTTGCCGCCGAGAATGCCCGGATAATATCCGGTGTGACTCGGGCCATTGCCGAACGTGGGCCAATCCCCACCGTTGAGGTAGCTCGTGTGGACTTTGATCGTGACCTGCGCCGTGGCCGTGGCGCCATGCCCATCATTGATGGTGTAGCTGAACTGGTCCTGGCCATTGGTGAACGCCGCGTTCGGCCAGTACTTGAACTGGCCGTTGCTAATGGGCGTCAACGTGCCGCGCGTGGGCAGCGTGTACGACTGCACCGTCAGCGGATCATTCTCCACATCGCTGTCATTCAACAGGACATTGAGGGAAACCTGCGGGGTGCCGATCAGGAAGTTCACCGCATCATTGACGGCGATAGGTGCATCGTTCACCGGCGTCACATTGACCGTAACCAATGCGTCACTCGAATCAGCCAGGCCGTCGTTGACCCTGAACTGGAAGTTGCCATAGCTGTTGCCATTTCCGTTGGGCGCGGGTTGGTAGATTACCTTGCGCGACGGGTGCGTAACCGTCGTGGGCACGCTCGTGATGGCCGAGGCGGCGTTCGTACCGTCCGTCGTTTGGTAAAGCACACCGTTCGCGGGCAGTACGGTGATGATTGCCGTGAGGGCGTCATTGTCCGTATCGTTGCCCTGCAGTGCGATGACCACCGAAGCATCTTCGGCCAACGTGACCGTTTGCGGCATGGCGATTGGCGCCGTGTTGGCGGTCAGCGTCACCGGACGCGTTGTAGTGCCCTGTGCACTGGAAACATTGATGATGTTCACGGTGTCGCTATACGTGCCGCGTGCCAGGTTCGTTGCCGTGGCATTGATCGAAACCATGAGCGTGGTGGTGGCGCCGGGAGCCAGCGTCCCGTTCGTCGGAGAGAGACTGACCCAAGTGGTGCTGTTACTGGCGATCCAATTCAGGCTGCCATCGCCACTGTTGGTGAGCGCGTATGGCTGACTGGATGGCGTGAAGGGGCCACCGCGCGGGCCGGTGGAAACAAGCCCCCCGTCGGGGCTCACTCCCAGAATGCCAACCGGTACAATCGTCAGCAACACCGAGCGCGCCGTGTTGCCGATGCCGTTGTTCAGATTGAGGAATATCACCGCGTCACCGTAACTACCGGCTGGCAGCGAATTTGCCCCCGAGTTGATCGACACGGTTACGGTGGTCGCGGCGTGCGGTGGGAGTGACCCGCTGGTCGCCGACAGACTCACCCAGCTTGCGGTATTCGTAACCGACCAACTCACAACGTCAGTCCCGTTGTTGGTCAGCATGTAGTTCTGACTCGAGGGGCTAAACGGCCCGCCCGTCGTCCCGGTGGCGCCGAAGCCGGTCGTGGGTGTGACGGCCAAGGCAGCGGTGCCCAGCACGCTGGTGACCGCTTGCGCCCAGTTATTCGTGGGATTGGGATCCGCGGCGCTGGAGTAGATCGCGGCCGTATTCGTGAGAGCAGCGGCAAATGGCGGTGTGACCACGATACTGATCGTCGCATTGCCGCCGCTGGTGAGTGCACCGAGTGTGCAGGTCACCAAGCCGTTGGACAATGTGCAGGCGCCTTGTGACGCTGTCGCGGAAACGAAAGTCACTCCCGTCGGCGGGCGATCAAACACCCGGGCATCAGTCACCGCGTTCGGGCCTTTGTTGGTGACGGTGATCGAATAGGTGAGATTGCTTCCCGCGCCCACAGGGTCGGGAGAATCTGCCATGGTCAACGCCAAATCAGCCGCCGGCCCAAGGCCACGGTAAATCCACTGCACGCCGTTGCCGACGGTCACGAACACGCTGCTGCCATCACGCGACGTGCGGACACGACCATCGACAAACGCCCAGTTGCCGTTGTTCGCGAAGCCGTGTCCGGTGTCATACCGGGCGACTTCGCCCATCGTATGTGTTTCATACGCGCGGACGTAGCTGCTCGGCCACCAAGCGAAGAAAACGAGGTCTGCCTGAGGGTGATACGCGACCCCGACGGCACCTTCGGAGGCATAGGATCCCAGCAGGGCAATTTGCGTAAGATTGCTGCCAAAGATGAATGTGCCGCCATAGGTTGGCACGGCGAATTGCGTGCCGTCGCGGTTAACGCCAATCTCGTAGTTGAACCATCCGGTGCCGGTGGTGCCGGAAATTGCCTGGCCCGCTACGTCATACCGGTCGACAGGCCCACCCGAATTATTAAATTCCGCGATCCCGATAATGTGGCCGTCACCGCTGCTGCTCACCATAGAGTTTTGATCGATCATGGAAGCGACGGTCTTAACGTCACCGGTGGCCGGGTTGAACCGGCGGAGCGGCACCCAGCCGGAACCTTGAAACCCTGAAGTGATCAGAACCGCGCCGTCATTGCCGAACACCACCGCCCAACTTCCAGCCTCCGAGAACGCCAGGGGAAACTCGGCTTTTTGGCTGGTGCCCGATGACAGGTTCATGACGTACACCCACAAGCTCGTGCTGGAATAAGCGCTATCGGCCACGACCAGCGTACTGTTGTCGGGCGAAATGTCGATTCCCTTGAGGCTGCTGTTGGAAAAAACGTATGGCGTCAGGAACGTCAGGTTGGCAAGATCATAGCGCAGTACGTGATCGCCCTCCGTGATATACAACAATCCCCGCGTCGCATCCGGCACCATATCGACGCGGTTCGTGGCCGCTATGAAGAAGCTTCCCGCCGGGCGGATCAAATCGAACGGGTTGCTCGAACCCGTCGGCGCGCCGCCTGTGCCGGAGTAGGACGCGGTGACCACCACATTTGTGTCCAAGGTGTTCACCGTCACAGCCCCTGACCATTGGCCGGCTGTAAACACGCCGGAGTTGGTGGGAGTAATCGATACCACACCCTTGCTGCCAGCTGCACTCAGGGTGACCGGCCCATGGTAGCCTGTCACTGTCCCGTTGGTTGCATCTTTTGCCGTGATCGTCACGGTAAATGGCAACGACCACATTTGCGGACTGGTAATCGGCGCAAACACGAAATGATGAGCGTCATTGTCCAAAACCGTCAACGTGCCTGTCCCATTCGTGAAACCCGCTGCGCTCGCGGTGACTGTCACGGGCTGCGGGCCGTCCATCACGGTGTCGTCCACGATCGTGAGGTTGAACGACGCGCTGGTCTGGCCCGCCACAATCGTGGCGCTGGCGGGCACAACCAACTCCGTGGTGTCGCTGGAGGCAAGCGAGACCACCACGTTTGATGACAGCGTGCCCGAAATGCTCACACTGCCTCCGTTGGTAATGACGCCGTCACCCTCGGCCACTTGCGCGGGCAACCCAACGGTAAGGTTGTGGTTCTCGTTGTCGAGCACCGTGATGGTGGCGTTGCCATCGGTCCAACCGGACACGTGCGCGGTCACGGTGGCATTCTGGGGGCCATCGATGACCGTGTCGTCCACGACCGTCGCCACGAATAGGGTGGAAGTTTGCCCGGCGATGATCGCGACAATGGTCGGCACGATCAACTCCGTGGTGTCAGAGGAGGAAAGCGTGACGGTCACGTTGGCGGTCGGCACGGCGCTGACGAAGACACGACCCGTGACCACGCCCGCGCCTTCCGTCGTGGTGGTCGGGAGCGTAACCGAGAGCGTGGCGGTTTCGTTGTCGTTGACAATGATGCTGGCACTGCCGCTGGTGAAGCCGGGCGCGCTGGCCGTCACGGTCGCCGTCTGGGGTCCATCCAATTCGGTGTCATCCACAATTGTCAGGGCAAACGTGGCATTGCTTTGGCCGGCCAGAACCGTCACGCTGGCCGGCACCGTGATCTCCGTCGTATCGCTGCTCGTGAGATTGACGGTGAGATTGGTGCCCGGAACCGGCACGACCGAGACCACGCCGTTCGTGGGCGGATTGCCTTCGGTCGCCACCAAGGGCATGCTGACGCCAAGGAGGTTCGGTACCGCGCCGAGGAACTCGACGTCGTCAATGTTCCAACCTGAGTAGGCGAAGGCCCCGCTGCTGGCGACTTGATGACCCCACCGGACATAGACCGTAGCCTGATTGTCGGCCACGGCCGAAATGTCGTACTGGTACTTGGCCCAGGAAGAGTCGGCGATTTCCACACCCGATTGGTTGCTGAAGACGGGGGTCCAGTTTAAGCCATCTTTGGAGACATCAATGGTGGCATACACGTAAGGTGGGTAATCCGTGTTTAGCCAGCGCTGAAACTGCAGTTTCGTGCCGGTATATCCGGTGAAGTTCAGCGGGCCCACTGTCAGATAATAGGGCCCACTGATAGACGTGGAGTAATCTCCACTGAGGGTAACCCCGAATACATTTGCCCCCGTCGCTCCGGCTGTGGGATCGGGGTGGCCGTGCGATGTGCCTCCCTGGCCTGTGGGTTTGCCAAAGGCCCACGGGCCCTGTCTCGTCCAGCCCGGGTCGGTATCGAGCGGGAAATAATAAACATCCGGCGGCAAAATATTCAGCGTCACTGCCCGTGTTTGGGCCACGCCGCTCGTCACGTTGCTGAACGTGACGGTATCGGAGTACGCGCCGGCAGGTAAACTATTGGCAGTCGCGTTGATGGTTATCACCACGGCGTTGGATGCCCCCGGATTCAAGCTGCCGTTGGTACTGGAAATATTCAGCCAGGCGGCAGTCTTGCCCGCGGTCCAGCTCAGCGTGCTTGTCCCGCTGTTGCTAATCGCATAGACCTGTGAGAGGGGATTGAATGGTCCGCCGATGCTACCGCTGGAAGTCAACCCGGTCGCGGGCGTCACTTTCATAAAGTCAGGAAGATCGTACGCCTCCACCAAACCCGTGGTGGTCGAACTCGCGGGCGAAGTCGCACTCGATCCCATGCCACGCTTGGCAAAGGCCGCCCACAGCTCATTTTTGTTGGCGCCACCGTTGTCAACCTGGTCTGCCAGGAGAATCGCATCCCGTGCCTGCAGAAAATTCGGGTTTGCCGGTGACAGATTCATCCCGTCCGTTACCAGTTGGAGCATGAGTTGATTGCCGACAGCGGCGCCATACTTCACGATCAACTTGGCCCGTGCCTCTCGTAGCGTGACGCACCAAACTTCGCCCATGTTATGCACTTCGTTCGCTGTCGAACCGATGATCGGACTGCGCGGCACACCGGTATGGGCACTGGCCTGTGCGGGATCGATGTCCTTGAACGTCAGCGGATTCTTCGTCATGTCCGTCGAGTAAGGATACCGGCGGATGCCGAAGTAATAGTTCTGAGTCAAGCCGCTCAACTGGTAGGTGACGTAACCGCCATAGGCGTAGGTCGCATTGGGATCGTCATTGGTCTGGCTTAGTACCGACGTTGCGTAAAAGTCCGACCAACCCTCGCCCATGCCCGCTGATTGCAGCGCGCTGATGCCCACGCCGCCGCCAACCCGCCGGTTGCTCAGGCCATGTGTGTACTCGTGCAGGATGACTTCCGCATCCAGATCGCCATCGCGATTCGGAGTTGGAGAGTTAAAAATATACATCTGCATTCGGCCGGGAGAACCATCCGGGGGCGTGGAAAAATTCGCATTATTGACCCCGCTGCCATCCTGCGCATCCGCTTGTACCGCGTCATTGCCGAGGCCGCCCCGCCCGAAATTGTCGGTCTGGAAGTTCCCGGCCGCCTCCGTGAAACCCAACTCGTACAACTTGTCGTGCATCCAATTGCACCAATAGAAGAGTTGCACCACCGTGGCGTTGGTATAAGTGACCGGCTGCTGGGCCAGGTCCATCGAAGCATCGAAAACGCGGAATGGATTGCCGGTCGGTCGCGAACCGGGATCGGGAACGTTATCCGCGTTCAGGTCGAGGTGGGCGTCCACATTGTTGCCGAGGGTCGTGTTCTGTCCGTCGCTGATCCAGCCGGCGGGAGAGTCATTTGACGCCAGGGCGCTCAATGTCACCAGATCCCGCGCCACGAGCGGGGGTTGGGTGGTGCATGGGGTGGCGCATCCCGGCGAGAACGGCGACGGACTGTCGCTCGTGAACACCCGGTAGGTCGCGTTGCCGTAGTACTCTGTCAGCTGGTGTCGGATCAACACTTCGCCAGTCTCGGCATCCACTACCAACAGGAACATCTCGCCGCGCTTGCCACTGGTCAGTTGCACCTCCCAACAAAGCCGCAGGGAATTGCGATGGACGGGCAACCAGACCTGCCGGACCTCCGTTTCACCGAGCAGGGCCGCTGCCTGGTAACGCACGCGTTGCTCCGCCCCGGCGCCCGTTGCCCGTACATCCGCGGCATTGATCGTCTCTTCCACGTTCGCCGCCGCCCGGGCGATCGCGTCTTCGGCGCGAATCGGCGGCTGTGCTTGAATCGCCGCCCGTTGCGGCATCCCGGCATCAGCCGCCTTGAGCACGTCAGGCACAAATCGGCTGGAAATGCCCACCAACTCTCCACGTTTGGCCGTGTGCGCGATCAGCAGCCCCTCGAAGACCGGGATGCCGTCCAACTGTTGTTCCCACACGACCGTGTGCAACCCGTTATGCGGCGTGACGAATTCCCTCTTGCGGCGCGCGTCGGCCAAAACTTCCGCGCCATGGCCAAACAGTGCGACATGTTCGTTCAGGAATGCTTTGGTGCTCCGGTCGGGATCGCCGGCCGGTATCGCGTCGATGAATTGACTGGTCACGGCGAGACCGACGCCATTCGACCCGGTCAGCAATCCGTGCGGGCTGGCGATAAATGCCGGGGACGCCAGAATCGGGTCGAAGTCCACCCGCGCTCCGGGCACCGTCAACTGTAGTCGTGACGCTGCGTCCGTCTGCTCGCGGGTCAACGTTTCGGGGCGGCGCTTGTCAAAATTCTCAAGTCGTTCATGGTTGGGAGCCCAGAAGCCGTAGGCCGTCATCGCGAAAAAGGCAAGGAGCGGCAACGTTACCCCAATTGGCCGCCGATACAATGCAGCGTAGAACCCAGGTCGTCGCATGATAGCGCTCCCTAGATGACCACAAACGAGGTGTAGCTTCTCCTAACCCAGCCGAAGTATGGCACTCCACTTTTGTGATGTCGAGTTGAATATCCTGGCGCACATCAGTCACTAGAGCGTTCTAATAACGATGCAATACCCTGCTCCACTCTCTATCCAACTCGGAGCGGGATGGCTTCTACTTGAGATCTGCGAGTGGCATTGGTCAGCAATCCCAGTTGACCGCCGGCAATGGATTGTGGAGAAGCCGGGAGGTGAGGTTCCCGGGTAGGTTTAGGACGTATTGCCGTGGTCAAACGCGGGGAGGACCGCTGCCGATGCCACTCAAAGGGACGCAGCCTGGTGCGAGAAGGTGGAGGCGTTGCCGCCGTCCCGCCCTCACAACGTGGTGGTACCGCCCATTCAGTATGGCCCCACTCCCCACACGTTGTGCTGAGAGCTTCTTCGTGCCAGACTGGTTGAATCGTCTTGCCTTTTGAAAGCGCATCACTGTGCTGTTTGCTCGCCATCGTGCCCTCCGACACCCAGACCCTAGACGCTGACATTCTCCACTGAATATACGACTCCCGCAATTGGGAGACGTGCTGATTCGCGCACAGGATGATTTCCTAGAGTTACAGAATCCACTCACCATCGTGAAACAGATACGCAGGACGGTCACGTAGTGGAATATCCTAGGTCTCCTCCGGACGTTTTTCCCAATGAAAAGACCGTCTATCGCCCGATTGTGAAGGATCCGAAGGCTGTGCTAGACATTTGGCGCGGACAATGAACTGATCAACAAGGAGGCAGATATGTCAATGGTGAGTCGAGAAGCCGAAATCGCCGTGCGAATCAACGAGCCCACCGAGATCAGTGCCGTCGCATTGCTCGGCTGGCATGCGGACGTCGAAGTGCTCGCGATGCGATCCTATTGCGATCGTGACGGTGTGGTGCTGTTGGTGGTGACATCGAATCCAACCAAGGCGGCGCACGTCCTTGAATCCGTTGGATTCCGCTGCAAAGCGAACCCGGTCTTGCTCGTTGGCCCACTTGGCCGGTCCGGTCTGGCGGCCCCAATCGGCCTCGAACTAGCCCGCGCGGGAATTGAAGTCCTGTATTCCTATTCTTCTCGCAAAAGCCGTGACGAGTATTTCCTGGTGTTCAAGACCACGGAAGATGTCCGGGCCATGCGCGTCCTCGCCGTCAGTCCCACGGTTCGGCAGGCAGTCAACGGCGAGATTCTCACTACACGTGCTGACAATCGACTTGGTTTTAGTCAACAAGCGGCCTAACAGAACGGTGGGAAACGTGTGGCGTGGCGTCACTCGGCAGCGTGACTCTGAGGATAACGCAGCGGCTTACCGAGACTTCGGTTTGGGCGGACGGGTTTTCGGGGCCTTCAGCTTCTCCTGGGAAGGGGCGAGTGCCGTCAGCTCCTGGGTGGCACCACGGTAGCGCTGCCAATGAATCGCGAAGCGAACCAACTCTTCACCCGCAGTCAAATTCAGCTTCTTCTTGATGTTTTCGCGATGGGAGGCAACGGTCTTCATGCTGAGATGGAGTCGGTCGGCGATCTCATGGGTGGCGTAGCCGTCGCCGATCAACTGGAAGACCTGCAATTCGCGGTCGCTCAATTGCTTGACGAGCGATGTGATCTCGCCTTCCGGAAGGTTGCCACCGAGGCGATTGACGATGCCGTTCTTGACCTTCTCGCTGAGATACACCTGCCCGCCCAATACCTGGCGGATGGCGCGTAAAAGAACATCGGGGTCTTCCTGCTTCATGACATAGCCTTTGGCGCCGGCGTAGAGCGCTTCGTCGTGCATCGACAGCACCAGTGCCGGCAGATGCGGGTAGCGCACCTTCAGGTCCTTGAGTAATTCCACGCCATTGCCGTCGCCCAAGGCGATGTCGACGATGGCAATATGGGGCTGCAGCTTCTCGACCGCATCCAACGCGGTGTGAACATCGTGAGCTTGGCCGCAGACTTCCAGATCCGGTTCACCATTGATCCGCTGCGTCAATCCTTCGCAAAGAATCGGATGATCGTCGACCAGTAGGACCCGATACTTGTCCTCACCGTTTTCCCGCTGTTTCGCATGAGCGTTCTTCACGTGTTACCTCCTGCCGACCCGCAGCAACGTGCAGACCATAACCGTTCCTCCCTTCGGGCCCAACCGGAACTTCAATTCTGCTGAAGCCACATTCTTGCGGCGCTAGGTGCCCGTCGCCAAGCGGAAGGGTTTTCAGCAAATAACGCGTGGTTCAACCCGATGGCGTCCGAGTTTCGGTGACCGGGGAACGGACTGATCCTGTAAGGGCTTCCTCTTCAGAATCGCCAGGGGAAAGGTCTTGCAGTCTCGATACCCACAGGCGTATAAGGCAAACATCGCCCTGATTTTATGGCTGCTTCTCGACCCCAACACATCCCGTCTGCGCGAAACTCTGATATGTGGTGCGTGCGAGTAGCTACGGTGACTTGGCGGGTGTGGCCTGATCTACATTCAACAAATGAGGGGAAGAAATGAAGCCCCATCAGAATCACCTTTCTCGTTCGATCTGGTCACTCCGAGAGGAGAATCGATGAATCGTAGCGGGATTTCGACGTATGTGGCGCTGGTCGCAGCGGCGCTGTGCCTCACCACGGCTACGGTCAATGCCATGACGGTGGTTTGGGGCAACGGCGCTTCAATGACCCCCCTCGCTTTGCAAGACGGCACCACCGGCGTTCCTCAGGGAGACAAGGTGTACCTTGGCATCTTCAAGAACAACATGTCCGATGCCGCAATCACGGCCCTTTGGACCAGCAACCCGAATGGCATCACTGACGTCATGGCGCAATTCAATGTGTGGAATTCAGATTTCATCGGCGATGGCGTTGACCCGGGCGTAGTCGGTGCTTTCGACGGAGGCAACGATAGCGGACCGGGACAGAACTTCTACACGTCCAACGTGTTCTTGGTTGTGATCAACTCGACAAACCCCGCGACCGCCACGCAAATCGGCGTCTATAAGGGTCCGACCGTGAGTCCAGAATGTGGCGAGCCGTGGATCTTCCCAGCAACCGATATCCCTCCGGTTCCGGCGTACTGCATGGACGCCCTGACCGCAAGCAATGTGTTGATCGGAGGCTATATCGCCGGTGGCTGGAGCGAAGCCGCTAACGGCAATCAGGGTTGGTTCACCAATGGTGCCAATGAGTTGATCCTCTCCGCAGTACCGGTACCGTTCACCGCCAGCCCGACCAACGGGCTGGTGCCATTGGGGGTGACATTCACCGACACATCCACGCAGGCTGGCATCACCAATTGGTCCTGGAATTTTGGTGACGGCGGTACCACCAATCTGGCGACCAACAGCGTGGTTTACATCTACAACACACCGGGTGTTTATGGCGTGACGGAGATCGTCAGCAGCCTTGGTGGCTCAAGTACGAACACAAGGGCCAACTACATCACGGTGTTGTCGCCGCCGCCCGTGGCGAGTTTCACCGCCAGCCCGACCAATGGTCCCGCCCCATTGGCTGTCACTTTCGCCGACAGTTCAACCGGTACCATCACCAACCGGTTCTGGAATTTCGGTGATGGCGCCACCGCCCGTACCAATGCGACCAGCCTGATGCACACCTACAACAGTGCCGGCGCCTTCAACGTGAGCCTGACGGTGTTCGGTCCATTCGGTACTGATACCCTGAGCCGGAGCAGCTTCGTCACGGCCGCCAACATCGTGCGGCCGGTGATCACCTCGGGTGTGACCGTATCGAACGCACCGTTGCAGGTCGGCAATCTGATTGTGGTCGTGGCCGGGAATACGAATGCGTTCAGCGTGGGGGCCACGGATCCAGGAAGCAATCCGCTCACCTACCAATGGCAGTTTGGCGACGGCGTGACCAACGCGTGGTCGCCATCGAACACCGTGGACCATGCCTACACCACCAATT
>Ga0265338_10007232_pt1 | contig 13860 bp, 13 predicted proteins | sample 42126metaG_FD_193579 | JGI IMG/M metagenome (GOLD analysis project Ga0265338, IMG submission 193579) | Rhizosphere microbial communities from Carex aquatilis grown in University of Washington, Seatle, WA, United States - 4-21-26 metaG | ecosystem: Host-associated > Plants > Roots > Rhizosphere... | reverse complement strand
GCTTGGGGCGCGCGGACCGTACACAGTCTTTGTATCGACAGACGCAGGATTCAACCTCTTGCCTGCAGGTACTGTGAGCAGCATGACGGCCGCAGAGCAAAAGCGCTTCGTGCAGTACAGCATCGTCTCCGGCCGCGAGCTTGACGTGAACACTCAGGACAACGGCTCGGTCAAGGCGCTCTCGGGCGACGAGCTCAACTTTAAAGTAGGTTCGACCGGCTTGGTGCAGGTCAATAGTTCCTACGCGCTTGCGGCATACAAGGCAAGCAACGGCATTGTCTACGTGCTCAACCAGCCGCTGGTGCCGCCGACCTCGGGCAATATACTGACTCCATAATGGTAGTATAAGTAGATGCCGACGGAGACAAAGTACATGCTTGCCTGGGTGGCTGCTGCGCTTTCCTTTATTGCGCTCATACTTTGCCTCTGGATAGTAAATGCAGGACAGATACAAAGCACTGCCGCTTACGGCGCCCCGAGCGACACAGGCGCGCTCGAGAGCCCACACACGCCGTTTATCATCGCGGAAAACCGCACCTCGGCGACGACTCGCACCATCGCGGAAGGCTTGCCCGACGCCACGCAGTTTGCGTCGCTGCTTGAAAGCACCGGTGTAGCCGCGGAGCTTGCGGACGCGAATTCCTACACGATATTCATCCCAACCGACCGTGCTCTGCATGCTCTGCCGCAAGGCACCTTAAGCGGCATGACTGCGCCAGAGCTCAAGCGCCTAGTGGAGTATCACGTAGTGGTGGGCCGAGCCATCGATGTAAATGCGGTGGACAGCGGCACGGTCATGGCGCTCTCGCGCGATGCGCTTAATTTCAGCCTAAGCCCGGGCGACCAGAGCGCGCGTGTCAACAGCTCGGTCGTGTTAGACGCCTACAAAACTAAAAACGGCATAGTGTATCTCATAAACAGCGTGCTCCTGCCGCCGGTGGACGCACATTCCTAATTTATAGGGGAAACTTTTTTTCGGCCAATGCCGGGAGCGACTTTATCAGGCCGCCCAATTCTCCCGAGGTTAGGAGGAGTATGGCGTCGCTGTTTTGGAGGTCGGCTTCTATCGCTGGCAGCGCGTCTGCCGCGCTCTTGATCGGTTCTGCAGCAAATCCCGCATCGCGGATGCGGCCCACTATTTCTTCTTGGCTGAGCTGTGCGTGCGTCGCGGCACCCTGCGATGCTGGCTCGTATACGAACACTTTGTCGGCGCCCGCAAATACATCGTCGTACTGCGCGAGCGCATTTTTATTGCGCCAGGTAAAGGTATGCGGCTCGAACACCACCACAAGCTTCTTCTCCGGGAAGTGGAGCTTCATCGCGGCCACGGCACTTTTTGCCTTTTCATAACTTGAGCCGTAGCCTTCAAATACGGGTATGCTCGAGCGCGGCGAAAGGTGCTCCATGCGGCGCTTCACGCCCTGAAAGGTTGCGACGCCCTCCCTGAGCTCTTCTGGCGTGAGCAACTGTTTCTCAAGCAAGAGAACGCTCACGCCGACGATATTTTCTATATTATGCGCTCCGAGTAGCCGCGTGGTAAGAGAAATTATTTTTTTGCCGTCGTGCATCAAATCAAAGGCAGTCTCTGCCCCGTAAGCAATATGCTCGGGATACCAAGCAGCTTCCTGCAATCCGTAGGTAACCGTTTTGCCGGCGTATTCGGTAGAGACGGCGAGCGCATGCGGCTCCGTAGCGTTGACTACCAAAAGCCCGCCGGGAGGCAGCAGGGACAGAAGCTTTCTAAACGGAGCAAGGTAGCTTTCATGCGTCGGATAGATATTTATATGGTCGTGCGTTGCCGAGGTGAGCAAAACACTTTTTGGATTATAATGCAAAAACTTCGACGATAGGTCCCAGTTTGCGGAAGGATATTCGTCGCCCTCAAGCACAAACGCTTTGCCCGAGCCTTTGTGCGCATGCGCGTCCAGGCCTTTCGTTACTTCGCCGATAAAGTAGCTCGGGTCTTTGCCCGCGCTTTTGAGGCACCATGCCAAAAGAGCCGTGCAGGTAGATTTGCCGTAGCTTCCGGCAACGACGATGTTGTCGGTCGCGGCGGTAAGCTCGTGCAGCACGTCGGGGAAGGAGAGCACCTTTTTGCCCAATGTTTTTTGATAGTCGAACGCGGTCGCCACCTCTGCATTGCTCTCCGGCACGAGCTTGGCGTTTTTACCTATCACGATAGCGTCGGCGTCGGCCGGAATGTTTTCTTTCTTGTAGCCGTTTACAAACGATATGCCGGCTGCTTCTAAATAATCGCTCACAGGCGGATAAAAACCCTCGTCCGAGCCGCTTATGACTACACCCGCCTCGCGGAGCAAGATAGCTGTGGCGCTCATGCCTTTGCCGGCTATGCCTATGAAGTGGACCTTTTTAAATTGCATACGAATACTATAGCAAAAAAGCCGGCGTTCTCTACTTGTAGAGAACGCCGGCAGCAGCGATTACCAGAACTTTCCGTCCATGCACGCAAAGCAGAAGTTGTGGGGACTTCCAACTAGGAACTTGAGCCATTTAAGCGGCAAAAACTTCAGCGAAGTGATGCCCCAAAGTTTGGCGATTTCACCGGCTGCATGTTTTGCCGCAATAAGCTCGGTTTCGTCTTCGTCCATATAAATGCCGTACCGGCAAATGTGCTTAATCGCCGGCGTGGCAATGCGCACATGGACCTCTTTTGCGCCAAGTTGCCGCAGTATGGTTGTTATTTTCGGCAGCGTGGAGCCGCGGACGATGGAGTCATCGAGCACCACCACACGCTTGCCTCTGATGGACTCGGGATCGAAGATAAACTTGCGCGCGATCTCCTCATCGCGCAAGGCTTGTGTTGCCGCATTGAACGTGCGGCCCACATAATGGTTGCGGTAGATAACCTCCATCAACTCCCCGGAACGGCCGCTTTTGGCAAACCCAATCGCATAGGGATTGCCGCTCGCAGGTACTGGGGTGACGATGACGTCATCACCGTTCATAAGCGGGAAAAGTTCCTCGAGTTTTTCTCCGACTGTCCGCCGAAACTTGCCGACCTGTACATCGAAGATTGTGCTTGCCGGATGGCTGTTGTAGAGCAGCTCGAACGCGCATTTTCTTTCCTCGCGTTCGGCAAACTTTACGACGCTGTAGCTCCCTGGGTCGACAAACACCATATGACCGGGCGCGACATCGGCGTATTTTTGCGCCCCCATGGCAGAGAACGCGCAATCTTCGGACGCAACGCAGTAACCTGCCTCCAATATCCCGATCGAGAGCGGATGGCAGGAGCTTTTGTCTTGCACCGCTATCATATGTTCGGGCATAAGGATAACGAGCGCAAAACTGCCTTCGAGCAAGTTGAGGATTTGTTTAAGGTCATGCTCAATGACGCCCGTCTGGAAGTGCTCCAGAAGTTTGACGATGTACTCAGTATCGAGCGCAGTCGCCATTTTTGTCCCGGCAGGCAGGAGTCCGGCGAGGTGCTCGGTATTGGTGAGGTTGCCGTTGTGTGCAACTGCAAAGGGTTTGCCGTTGTAGATACCCGTTATGGGTTGCGTGTTGTCGCGGTCTTTGCCGCCTTTGACAGTAGGGTAGCGCAAGTGCACAAGCGCGTCTTTGCCGTGCAGCCGGTCGAGCTGGCCGTCGCTAAATACTTGACGCGCTAAGCCCTCGCCGGCAAAGCGATAGAAGTTCTCGCCGTCGCATGACACCGCGCCGGCATAGGTGCGCGCACGATGCTGGAGTTCGTGCGCGCCAACCACCGCCAGCTCGGCAGCTTTTCGGACGTTTTTAACCGCGACAATACCGCACATATTTTTCTCCTCGTTTGGAAAGAGCGAAGCTGTCCGGAGTATAGTCCAATTGTAAAATAAAGAAAAGAAAAACCCCGGCCGATCTCTGGCCGGGGGTATTTTTTGTCAGCTTTGGCGAACGACAGCCACCAAGTAGCGGCCGCCGCCGTTGCGCGTGGTCGGCAACTCGTCTGCCAAGAACCGGTGTTCCATGTGGATATTCTCCGCCGGTACGCCATAGCTTAAGCACTGCGCTTTGGCGATGTCGGGCAGGTTCATGCGGATCTCTTCTTTGGTAACGACGCCGCATGCTTTGCCATACATCTTTGGAAGAAAACGCATCGCAGCCGGGTTGTACACGGGATGGTCTCTTTCTTTATCATCGGCCCGATGCACGAAGTCATCGGGTTTGATAAAAAACAAAGTCCACACGTGCACTTCGGCGGGATCATTTTTCCACAGGTCGATTGCATCGAGCATCGAGTGCACGACGCTTACGTTGTTCCGGCTGCGGCGCGCGCCTTCCGTGCTCACCCATGTCCGGTCAAGAAGGCAGTCGCGGCCGGCGTGCGCAAACACCAGCTTGTCGCCGCAGGTCATGACGATAACGCCGCAGCCTCCGGCGCTAAAGATGCCGGCCTCCTGCGCGTGACGCAAAAAAGTCCCGTCGGCCGGCATCTCTTTGTTGCGCCGCACATACACCTTCTTGTCCTTGTCGAGCTGGATGAAGTTGTTCAAACGGCTCGGTTCGATGATGCGCGCGTTAAATTGCGTCGGATTCGGCGCATATGCGCAGCACGCGCCTATGCCTTTAAGCGCCCGCAAGAGCCGGTTTGCATACTCGGCGTGCTTCAGGGCGTCGGGTGCTGTCTGCAATCCCGCGAGCGACCAGTCTTTGCCTTCGAAACACGCGGCCGAAAAGCTCAGGTCGCTTCCCGGAACTTTAAAATGCACGTGCACCAGGGGCGCGATTGCGCTTTTTTCGTCCAGTGCCGCTTCGGGCATGGCATGTCCTTTCTGTCTATAGAGCTATTTCTGAAGATTAAAATACCATATTTTACTAAATTTGCAAAGTGTGTTATTGTTTTTCCTTATGGCAGGAAAACTCTCGGTCGTCGCAACCCCGATAGGCAACTTGGAGGATATTACTTTGCGCGCTTTGCGCATACTTAAAGAAGCGGACGTGGTTGCCTGCGAAGATACGCGCGTGACTAAAAAACTCCTTTCGCATTACGATATTCATACGCCTACCGTTTCCTTCCACGCCAACAGTGGCCCGAAAGGGTTTGAAAAAATGCTCAAGCTGCTCGAAGAAGGCAAGCACGTCGCGCTTGTCTCGGACGCTGGCACGCCGGGCCTGTTTGACCCGGGCGCGATGCTCGTTACTCTGGTCCGCGAGCAGTTTGGCACGGACGTAAAAATAGAAACTATCGCGGGCGCATCCGCAGTTGCCGCGGCCATAGCCATTGCCGGGCTTAAGGCCCCCACGTTTACCTTTTACGGTTTTTTGCCTCTTAAAAAAGGGCGCAAGACGCTGCTTGAGGAAATAGCAAAAAGCGAGCGCGCCAGCATGCTCTTTGAGTCGACCCATCGGATTATAAAAATGCTCGAAGCTTTTGAAACGCTCGTGCCCCTGCGCCGCATCGGGTTGTATCGCGAGCTTACTAAAATGTACGAAGAAGCGATCATAGGCACGCCGCAAGAAATACTTGCCATACTCCGCGATGATCCCCAGAAACAGCGCGGCGAGTTTGTCGTGATAGTAGAAGCTGCATAGTCTTTCTGTTATACTATATTTTATGTCTAAAGAGATGCTGGTGATAGCGCTCGGTGCCTGGGTTATCGTGCTGCCGTACCTGGGCGTTTACCGCTCGTGGCTCACCGTGCTTTTGGTGCTTACCGGCATCGCGCTCATGGTGGTGGGCTTTTTGCTCCGCGGAGAAATTATCGCGCACCAGCACCACGGCGGCCCCAAAGCCAAGCCCGGGCACGGCAGACGCTCGAGCATCCCGTTCGAAGAAAACACGGCAGTGGTAGAGCACGACTACTCGCACGATGCCTCCGCGCCGCTTTCATAATCTCCGTGCTTTTTCCTTGCTTTATCATCCGGCAATAGCAAGAGTGATATAATTTAAGGGCGATGCAGGAAGATCCTAACAAAATTACTTATTTTGCTTCCACCAACTCGCGCGGGGAGTCGGTGCCTTTTGGCATCAAGCGCAAGGACCGCGGCAAGCACATGTATATCATCGGCAAGACCGGCATGGGCAAGTCGACCTTGCTTGAGAATTTGGCTATCCAAGATATCAGGAACGGCGAGGCGATCGCTTTTATAGACCCGCACGGCCAGACCGCCGAGCGCTTGCTCGAGTACGTGCCCGCGCACCGCAAAAAAGACGTCGTGTACTTTGCGCCGTTCGACATGGATTATCCCGTCGCTTTTAATGTGATGGAAGACGTCGGCTACGACAAGCGCCACCTGGTGGTGTCGGGGCTCATTACCGCGTTCAAAAAAATCTGGGTCGACTCCTTCAGCGCGCGCATGGAATACATCCTTTCCAACACGCTCCTTGCTTTGCTTGAGTATCCGGGCGCAACGATGCTCGACGTTAACCGCATGTTGGTGAACAAAACCTTCCGCGCCAAAGTGGTCGACAATATAAAAGACCCGATAGTAAAAGATTTCTGGGTCGGCGAGTTTGCCAACTACTCCGACCGCTACACGCAGGAGGCGACTCCTGCCATACAAAACAAAGTGGGGCAGTTTACCTCGAACCCCTTGATCCGCAATATCATCGGGCAGGCCAAATCGTCGTTTGATATCCGCAAGATGATGGACGAGCGGAAGATTTTGATCATCAACCTTTCGAAGGGCCGCGTCGGCGAGGTGAACGCGCAGCTTTTGGGAAGCATGCTCGTTACCAAAATCTATTTGGCAGCCATGTCGCGCGCCGACATGTCGGCCGCGGTGGTAAATCAGCTGCCTAACTTTTATTTTTATGTGGACGAGTTTCAGAACTTCGCCAACGAAAGCTTTGCGGACATACTTTCCGAAGCGCGCAAATACAAATTGAATCTCATCATCGCGCACCAGTACGTGGAGCAAATGGAAGAAGAAGTACGCGACGCGGTCTTTGGCAACGTGGGTACGACCGTGGCATTCCGGGTGGGGCCTTTTGACGCCGAAGTGCTTGAGACCATATACCAACCGGTGTTTATGGCGACAGATCTCGTCAACTTGGGCTTCGCGCAAATATATTTAACGTTGATGATAGACGGCGTCGGCTCACCGCCGTTTAGCGCGGCAACGTTGCCGCCGTTCGACCAGCCTCCGGAGAGCTTCGTCGAGGAGGTCATAGCCAACTCGCGCCGGCAATTTGGAAGAGCTCGCGCCGAGGTGGAGCAGGTGATACAAAACATCCAGGACCTGAACCCGCTTGTCGCGGAAGCTCCCAAGCCGAAAAAATCTTATGGCGCCGCGCCGCGCCCGGTTTCCGCTCGCCCTCCTAGCGTTACTCCTCCGGCGCCTGTTGTGCAGCAGGTTGCGCCTACGCCTGTGATACAGCCTGTACAATCTATACCTGTCCCGCAACCTGCGCCCAAAGCGCCGGAGCCTCAAGTGCAGCATGCTCAACCGCAACCCCCAAAACCCGCGTATAAACCGCCTGTTCCCGTTCAAACGCCGGTTCCTCAGCCGCAGCCAGTGTCTCATCACAAGCCAAAGCCCGTGGCGCATCATGCCAAGCCCGCGACTGTGCCTGTGCCAATGCCCGCAAAGCCGCCCCTTGTCGGCGCGACCAGCTTGCGCGACGCGCTTTTGCAAGCAACCCGCACTGCGCCAAAAGAAGAGGCAGTACAAACACCGCCAATTCCGCAAAAGCCGGCACATACGCCCGCCCCCGCGCGTACTCACGCACCCGACTTAAAGCAAACGCTCCATACGGTTGCGCCTAAAGCCGAGGCTTCCGTCGATAAGATTCAGGGTAAACCGCTTGCATTGCCAGAAGATGAGTTACGCTCTATGCTAGCCGTCGATGACGATATCGACCTCGATCTCTCGTAGCATTTCTTTTGTCCTGGCGCTTTTTTTGGTCGTCGCGGCTCCCGCACATGCTCTGGCATCGGTACAAATAACGGAAATATTTTACGACGCGCCCGGCTCCGACCAGGGGCATGAGTGGATAGAAATCGCCAATACCGATACAGTGCCGGCCGATCTGTCGGGCTGGCGGCTGGCGCAGGGCGGCACCAATCATATATTGAGCGTGATACACGGCACGACCACGCTCGCTGCGGGAGAAGTGGCAATCATAGCGGCAGACCCAGAAACATTTTTGACCGACTATCCGGCTTATACCGCCGCGCTTTTTAAAAGTGCTTTTTCGCTTACCAATACGGGCGAAACTATCGCGCTTAAAAACAAGGCACTTGCGGTCGAAGACAGCGTTTCTTACCGCGCCGCAGACGGCGCGGCGGGCGACGGTAACTCGCTCCATATAAATGGAACATCGCTCCTGCCGGGTGCGCCCAACCCCGGCAGCCTTGCCGTAACTAAAGCAATTGTAAAAGCCGCCGCAGTATCGGTTGCTTCCGCCAGCGCGGCAAAAACAGGAAACGCCGGCACTGCCGCAAAAAAATCGAAGAGCACTTCCTCGGCTAAAAAAATCTACGCCGGGGTCGACCAATCGGCAGCACTCCCGTTTACGCTGCCGCGCTTGCCAGGACTTTCGTTAAGTTGGATATACGGATTCGGGATGCTCGCGCTTTTGTGCGCGGGAGGCGCGGCATTTTGGTACGCGCGGGCAAGAGATTTCGGGTTTGCAACCAATACCGAGACGGATGAGTTTGAGTTAGAATGACTCATATGAAAACCATACTCGTAACCGGCGGCGCCGGGTTTATCGGCTCGCACCTCTGCGAGCGGCTCGCTAAAGAAGGCTACAAGGTCATATCGCTCGACAATTACTTTACCGGCTCGCGAGACAACCATGTGGCGGGCGTGGAATACCGCGAGGGCCATACCAAAGACATAGCCAAGCTTATTCCCGAAACGCCGGATAGTATTTTCCACTTGGGAGAATACTCGCGCACCGCGGTTGCTATGGAAGAGCCGGGCGTAGTGCTGGATTTAAATTTAGTCGGGACCAGTGCAGTGCTGGAGTTTTGGCGCCAAAAGAATAAAGAAGGAAAATGTAAATTGATTTACGCAGGCTCGTCGACAAAGTTTGCCGATATGCGCGAGGATGGCATTGCGGGCCGCGACCTTTCTCCGTATACCAGCGCCAAAGCCGCGATGAGCGACCTGGTGCGCAATTATGCCAGATGGTATAGCCTCCCCTACGCGATAAGCTATTTTTTTAATGTCTACGGACCGCGCGAGCTTGCGGGCACATACGGCACGGTGATAGAAATCTTCAAGCGGCAATACTTGGCGGGGCAGCCGCTCACGATGCGCCTCCCCGGCACCCAAAAGCGCAACTATACGCACGTGCTCGACACCGTTGATGCGCTGATGCTGATAGCGGAGGACGGCGAGGGCGACGAGTACGGCATTGCCTCGGAAAAAAGCTACACCACGCGCGAGGTTGCCAATTTATTTGGCGGCGCTATAGAAGAGCTGCCCAAGCGCCAGACCAGCCGCCCTTCGACGCCGGTCGATATCGCCAATCTTAAAAAGCTCGGCTGGAAAGAAAAGCATTCGCTTGAAGAGTACGTGCGCACCATTAAAGAGCGATGAAAAAAATCCTCATATTTTCGCTTGCGTACTACCCGAGCCACATCAGCGGCGCGGAAGTGGCCATCAAAGAGATAACCGATCGCATAGACCCCGCCGATATCAGGTTTTATATGCTCACTCACCGCTTTGCGCGCGTGGCACCCCGCGTGGAGCGCATAGGCAACGTCGAGGTGCATCGCGTGGGCTTTGGGCCCGCGTACGTTTCAAAAATACTGTTCGTGCCGCTGGCCGCGCTGAAGGCCGCAGCGCTCAACCGTGCAGAAAAGTTCGACGCGCTGTGGGCGATGATGACCTATATGCTTTTGCCGCTGGCCTTGGCAAAACTGCTTGGCGTGCGCGGGCCATACACGCTGACGCTCCAGGACGGCGACCCGTATGAAAAGGTTTTTAACCGCTGGTTTATCAAACCTATAACCCCTTTGCTCGACTGGGGCTTCCGTAACGCAACGCGCGTGCAGGCAATATCAAACTATCTGGCAACCTGGCCCAAGCGGCGCGGCTACAAATATGACGTGGTACTGATACCCAACGGTGCGTCCGTCGAGTCGGCGCGCGTTTATCAGGAAGGCGACCTTGACCCGTTTGTTAAAAAGTTACGCAAAAAAGACGGCGAAGTGCTGCTGCTCTCAATCGGCCGGCTGGTGCATCAAAAAAGCATCGATACGGTCATACGAGCGCTCGCGCTTCTGCCGGCGCACGTGCGCTTGGTCGTGGTGGGCGACGGCCCCGATAGGCCCGCGCTTGTGGTATTGGCCAAGCAGCTTGGCGTAACAGAACGTGTTTTTTTTGCAGGCCAAGTTAACCGAGAAGAGACCGCAAAGTATCGCGCGGTGTGCGATATATTCGTATTGCCGAGCCGCTCGGAAGGCCAGGGCATTTCGTTTCTCTCTAGCATGCTCGCGGGGCTGCCTGTGGTGGCCACGCAGGAGGGCGGCATTGCAGACTTTTTGTTCGATGCAAAAAGAAACCCAAGTAGGGAAGCCACGGGCTGGGCTGTCGATTCCGACAACTCCGCACAGATAGCCGAAGCGGTAAAAAGTATTTTGGCCGACCCGGAACAAACAAAAAAAGTGGTAGAAAACGCACGCATGATGGTGAAAGAAAAATATAATTGGGACACGATAGCAAGAGACATGCGGGCAAAAGTCTTTGCGATACTATTGAAATAATATGGATACTTATGATTTCATAATCGCGAAAGTACGGGAGGCGGGCGGTATGGTAATGCGCCTGCGGGAAGAGCATTTTGAAAAAAGCATCAAAGAAAACGATCCGCGCAACATAGTGACCTCGGTCGACATTGCCGTGAGCGACTTTTTGATAGCCGAAATAAAAAAAGCATATTCGACGCATGCCGTTTATTCGGAAGAAAAAGAAGGCGATTTTGCCAGTGCGCAGGAATATTTATGGACCATAGACCCCATAGACGGCACGCAGAACTTTTCCCGCCGGATACCGCACTTTTCGGTCGTGCTCGGCCTTTTGCACAACGGCGTTCCCGTTGCGGGAGCGGTATACAATCCCGTCACCGAAGAGCTGTATAGTTTTAAAAAGGGCGGCGGCGCGTATGTAAACGGCCAGCCTATGCGCGTGTCGGACATTACCGAACTTACAAAAGCACACGTGTTTTTGCATGCCGGCCGCAAGAAGCAAAATTGGGATTGGGGAGCCGCGTCTTACCGTGCGCTGCTTGAGCATGCCAACAAGACCAGCAACTTTTCGGGCTCGGCGCTCGACATCTGTTTTGTCGCGGCCGGCCGCATAGAGGCGGTCGCCTACGGCGCTTTGGCAGGAGCCGATATCGCCGCTGCAATCGGAATCTTAGAAGAAGCGGGGGGTGTAGCTTCCGACGGCGAGGGCAACCCGGTCCAGCTTACCCCCGAGTCGCACCGATTTTTTGCCGCCAATAACAAAGAGATACTCGCGCAGCTTCGCGCGCTTATATAAAAGGTTTTAATGCAGCTCCCGCTGACGCTCTTTTTCTTCGTCGCTCCGGAGGCTGTCGCGCGTCTCTTCGTATGCGCGCACGACTTCCGCGAGCAGCGGCCGGTCTTCCACTATAGCTGCCAGCGCTTTCATCCAAAAGTCTATGCGTGCTCGGGCAAGCCTCTCTAAGTCGCCCGATGCTTTTTCGAGCTGCCCGGCGTAAAAAGAAAGCAGGAATCCGAGCTTGTACGCGCGCATGAGCCTCAGCGACGCGTATTCTTCCGCCGAGCGGTTCTCTTTTACATAGTGCACGAGCGCCCGTTCGAGCTCGCGATTATACAGCGTCATAAAGTTGAGGAACCGCGCCCAACTCTCGTGTTTATTGCCGAAGTGTATCGAGGCATAGTCGAGCAGATAAATCTGATTGTCCAAAATCCGCAGGTTATGCGGAACGAAGTCCGCGTGCGTTAAAAATCCGCAGTACTGTTCTATCGTTTCCGCATTGTCGGCAAGAAATGCCTCTGCATTGCCGAATGCTTCGGCTAAAGCGGCGTTGCCTGGGTCGGCCGCGAGCGCTTCACGTTTAAAAGAAGCAAACGCATCCATATAATCCCGCGCGCCCAAGAGCCCCAGGCTCGCGCGGATCTTTTTGGCATGCGCGTAGGTGGTTGCGTGCACGCCTTCTTGCGTTTTAAAAGCCTTGAGCGCGAGCGCGAACTGCTCTTCTGTACTGCGCTTCAAAAACGCAGTCTCTTGTTCGATGTAGGCGGAAATTGAAATAGTATATCCGGCACTCTTTTTATAGAGCAGTTCCTCGGGGGATGCAAACGCATGGTACGCAAAGTCGAGCCCGGTTATAAGATGCCGCGCATTATGTTCGGTCTGTATCTCACGCATGCCGTCTTGGTCGCTGCTGAACTTGATGACCGCGCGCTTGCCGTCGCTTTGGCGCCTGCCGAGCAAGACAAGCTTAAGCCCGCCGCCGCCGACGTCGCGTTTGTCAGTCATTAAATATCGCTCGCCGCCTATATGCACTTGCGATTCGTCGAGCGAATAACCAAGCCCGTCCAAGACGCGCCGCGCGTTTGCAAGCTCCTGCTCGCGGTACGCGTCCCACTTTTGCTTGTGTTCGGTATCAGTCATGATTTTTTGCCGCAGCAAATATGTTTTCGAGTTCTTTCAGGTGAACATTCCACGATTTTTCATACATATCGAGTGCCGCTTCCGGCCTCGGCTCAAACGGCAGTATCTCTGGACGCGCAAGCGGCATGTCCATTACAGTCGTTGTGGCGCGGCCAAGCGCAAAGCGCTCTACCATCCCGAGCCGTTTTTTATGCGCGGCTCGATCGTGCGCCGACGCGTCCGAGAGCCCTACAACCAGTGGGCGATTGGCAAAAAAACCCACGAGCCCGGCAGGGAGCTCGACCGAAGCACCATTTTGCGCGTATATCACATCGGCACTGCGCGCGGCTTTCCATAAAATAAAAGTATAGTAGACGAGTCGCATCGGGAGCATGCGGTTTTTTGGCACTGCGATAATCCTCACGCCAGGCACCTTCTCCGGCAGTTTGCCGTAGGTAACGATGGTTACCTGGTGGCTGCCGGCCAAACGTCGGGCCAGCTCTTTTACGTAAGGCGCCGGCAGGGCTATGTCGGGCGGGTAGAGCGGCGTGGCTATCACTATATGCATAGGTATACCGGCCATTGTAGCAGGCAGATACTGATTAAAACCACTCTCGCCTAAAAAGGTTCTGAAATATGATAAAAAGTAGTAGTTGACAAATAGCCAGTAAAGGAGTATAATATATAACGGAACGGGATGAGCCCGTGTCCCTTGCAAACAAAGGAACAGCCCATGAAAACTGGGACAGTCCAAAAGCCCCTGACCGATGGGGAGATTCTCGAATTCGGCGCAACCGTAATGCAGCAGCTTGGCCGGGGCATCGACCCCGACAAGGCTCGCTACTACATCGGCAAAAAGAGCCAGCTCGGCCGCGACTTGCGCAAGCTCGGCATCCACAAGATGCCGGAGTTCGACATTGCCGCGTGGAAAGTCTTTTACACGAAACATTTTGGCCTCGTGGTCGACCTTTCGAGCCTCCACGTCTCGGCGAAGCCCGCCTACCCATGCCGCGCAGTCGTCATCGTGCCGGGTCTCACCAACAACCAGGTATTCGACGCCTGCACAAAGGCGTTCAAGACCTGGCCGTACGACAACGATCTCAACACGGTGCGCGACATCGTTGTCCGGCCGCAAGGCCCATACGCGGTGTGGGTGCGCGACGTTGTTGAAGCCGACGACGACATGCAGAACAAGTCGGCCAATGATATTGCCGAGGCCGGTACCAACACGCTCACCCTCAAAGAGCGTCTGGTGCTGGAGCTTGCCTACTTCGACGAGACGGGCAAGCACCTCGATATCAATAACTGGTCGCTCTG
>Ga0265338_10007231_pt1 | contig 13861 bp, 7 predicted proteins | sample 42126metaG_FD_193579 | JGI IMG/M metagenome (GOLD analysis project Ga0265338, IMG submission 193579) | Rhizosphere microbial communities from Carex aquatilis grown in University of Washington, Seatle, WA, United States - 4-21-26 metaG | ecosystem: Host-associated > Plants > Roots > Rhizosphere >... | reverse complement strand
GTCGGCGCATCGGTTTCTACGGTTCGACCCGGACCTACATGCCGATCCTCGCACTGCATGGGCTACAGGACCTCGGCCTGAAGCTGCATCGCATGTCGGTGGAGGGAAGCTGGGATGCAATGGCGGCGGAAGTGCCGGACGACGTGGTTCGCATCTTTGCCGCGTGCGGCACGTTCCAACAGATCGCTGGCGCGATCGAGCAACGCTTCGGCGGGGTCGCGGACTCGATCGATCTGCATTTCCCTCCCGGCACGCCGCTGGAATTGCAACGCGACCTGCTGACCGACATCCACCGCATCCCGCACAACTTCGCTGGCTTCGACACGAACTGGGCAGGAGTAATGCCATGGCCGCGCCCATCTTCCGCTTCGACCCGGTCGAGTTGCCGCCGGAGGCGATCGCGCTCCGCCAGGAAGTCCGAGCGTTCATCAATGAACATCAGCAGGTGATGGGGTTCACCCGCGGTGGGTTCGACCGCGACTTCAGTCGTGCGATGGGCAAGCGAGGCTGGATCGGCATGACCTGGCCGAAGCAATACGGCGGGCACGAACGCAGTTCCTTCGAACGCTATGTGGTGATCGAGGAAATGCTCGTCGCGGGCGCACCTTTGTCAGCCCACTACACCGGCGACCGCCAGAGCGGCCCGAACCTGCTCCGCTTCGGCACCGAGGAACAGAAGCAGTTCTTCCTTCCCAAGATTGCCGCCGGCGAACTGACCTTCTGCATCGGCATGAGCGAGCCTAATTCCGGCTCCGACCTCGCAGGCACGCGCACGCGCGCGGTGAAGGTTGACGGCGGCTACAAGATCAACGGCAGTAAATTGTGGACCTCCAACGCGCATCGCGCCGACTATGCAATCCTGTTCTGCAAGATGGCGCAGGAGGGCCAGGCCGACCCGGACCGGCACGCCGGCGCAACACAATTTCTCCTCCCCCTCAAGTCGCCCGGCATCGACATCCGCCCCGTCCGCAATTTGCTCGGCGAGCACCACTTCAACGAAATCTTTCTCACCGATGTCTTTGTTCCTGACTGGTTATTGCTCGGCAAGGAAGGCAACGGCTGGAATCAGGTGACCAGCGAACTGTCATTCGAACGCAGCGCGCCGGACCGCTTCCTGGTGTTCTTCCAGGTGTTGCGAGAGATGCTGCGCATGGCGGGTCCGCATCCGGATCGCGCCACGGCGGCGGCGCTCGGCCGGCTGGTGGCGCAGCTTGCTACGTTGCGTAGCATGTCGCTGTCGATCGCCGGCATGCTGCAGGAAGGTATGCAGCCGAACAGCGAGTCGGCGGTCGTGAAGGATCTCGGCACGCGCTACGAGCAGGATATTCCGGTGGTGGCAAGGCAGTTGTTTCCGACGGAGCCGGAACTTGAAGCGGCGGATGTTTATACGTCGATGATCGCGCGGGCCACGATGAATGCGCCGCGACTTTCGATCCAGGGTGGCACACGCGAAATCCTGCGCGGCATCATCGCCCGCGGCCTCGGGCTGCGTTGAGGAGTTCGTAGACATGGCGATGCGCGACGAAACCCGCATGCTGCTGGAAAGCATGGGTCGGTTGTTCGAGGACAAGTGCACCAAGCAGGTGGTGGACCTTGCCGAAAAGGGCGGCTTTCCGGATGAACTTTGGCGGGCTGTCAGTGAGACAGGCGTGCCGTTGGCTGCGCTGCCGGAATCCGCCGGCGGCGCCGACGCGGAATGGTCCGATCTTTACGCCGTGTTGCGCGTTGCGGGCCGCTATGCCGCGCCGATTCCGTTGGCCGAAACGATGCTGGCCGGCTGGATTGCCGCGGCAGCGGGCCTGGAACTGACCGACCAACCGATGACGGTCGGTCCGGTGCGCTCCGGTGACCGCTTGACGTTGGAACGCGATGGCAATGGCTGGCGTCTGTCCGGCCGTGCCAGCCGGCTGCCCTATGCGCGCGCGGCGCAGCGGATTGTTCTGATCGTCGATGGGCCGGACGGCGAGATGGCGGTGGGCCTGGATCGCACCGAAGGCGCGGAGCAAATCGACGGCCGCAACATGGCCGGAGAACCGAGGGACACACTGAATTTTTCCGGATTGCGCCTCGCAGCGGATGCAGCCGCGCCGGTTGGTGGCGGCACAACGCGCGCAGCTTTGTATCGCCGCGGTGCCCTGGCCCGCGCAACGATGATGTCGGGTGCCTTGGAGCGCGCCATGGACCTGGCGGTCAACTACGCACAGGAGCGTCAGCAATTCGGCCGGCCCATATCGAAATTCCAGGCCGTGCAGCAGAACCTTGCAGTTCTCGCCGGCCAGACCGCGGCAGCCGTTGCGGCGGCCAATGTCGGCATCGAGTCGCTGTCGCGGAACGATCCGGAAGCGGAGGAGTTCTGTATTGCGGTTGCCAAGACGCGGGTTGGTGACGCCGCGACACTGGCGTGCGAGATCGCCCACCAGGTGCATGGTGCTATCGGCTTCACCCAGGAATATGCGCTGCAGCTTGCCACCCGCCGCCTGTGGTCGTGGCGCGAGGAGTTCGGCCCGGATGTGGAATGGGCGGCCCGGCTTGGCGCGTTCGTTTGCGCGCGGGGGGCGGACGAACTCTGGCCCACGCTTACCGAACCGTAGCGGCGATCCTGCGCCGTGAAGCGGACAACCTATATCGAAACGGCAATCAATTGATTGTGAGTTAGATCCGCGGCAATCGGTAACAACGTCGTGACTCCGCACCAAGCGTACCATGGTGCGGCGCTGCCTCGCCCGTCGTTGGCAAATTGCATGAGTTTCCGCATCGATTGCGGCGGCATACCGCGCAAAGGCCGCGTGAATCACGCATTCGTGAGTTCCAGACGGCAACGTCACGAACTGACAGTGCTCTGGAATTCACTAATAGTTCCGGGGTATTGGCGATACTGCCGACGCAGGACCTCGGTTCGGCCGCAGGCTGCCGCCCTTTCGATACTCAGTCAGGAGCACGACGATGGAGCTGAGCCACGCTGGCGCCGAGATGCCGTCCGCCGAAGTTCCGCCGGCCGATGCTTCGGACGGCAATGGCCACGGTTTCGCCGCCTCGCTGGATTCCAATGGCCGGGGTGGCGAACACCTCAACGGCCACTCGTCGCTGGCATTACATGAGTTGCTGCACGCGTTGCACGCGATGCGAACCGGTAATTTCTCGGTCCGCCTGCCGACCGATCGTACCGGGATCGAAGGAAAGATCGCCGACACCTTCAATGAGATCGTGTCTGCCAACGAGCGGATGGCGCAAGAGCTGCAACATGTCGGCCAGGTCGTCGGGCGTGAAGGCAAGACGCGCACGCGGGTTCGCTTCGGTCTGGCGGGGGGCGCCTGGGGCGGCATGGAGAGCTCCGTCAACCAACTGATCGACGACCTGCTATGGCCGACAACAGCGGTGACACATGCGATCACCGCGGTGGCGCAAGGCGATTTGTTGCAGACCGTGCGGCTCGACGTGGACGGAAGGCCACTGCAGGGCGAATTCCTCCGGCTGGCCACGATCGTCAATACGATGATCAAGCAGTTGTCGGTGTTCACCTCCGAAGTGACGCGCGTGGCGCGCGAGGTCGGCACCGACGGAAAACTGGGCGGCCAGGCGCAGGTGCGCGAGGTGACCGGCGTCTGGAAAGATCTGACAGAGTCGGTGAACTCCATGGCGTCGAACCTGACAGCACAGGTCCGCAACATCGCCGACGTGACGATCGCGGTAGCGAACGGCGACCTTTCGAAGAAGATCACCGTGGACGTGCGCGGCGAAATCCTGCAGCTCAAGGAAGCCATCAATACGATGGTGGACCAGTTGCGCTCCTTCGCATCCGAAGTCACGCGCGTGGCGCGCGAGGTGGGCACCGAAGGCAAGCTGGGTGGTCAGGCAGTGGTGCCCGGCGTGGCCGGCACATGGAAAGACCTGACCGACAGCGTCAATGCGATGTGCGGCAACCTGACGGACCAGGTGCGCAACATCGCGCAGGTCACCACTGCGGTCGCCCGCGGCGACCTGTCACGCAAGATCACCGTGGACGTGCGCGGCGAAATCCTGGAGTTGAAAGACACCATCAACACGATGGTGGACCAGCTCAATTCGTTCGCCTCTGAAGTGACGCGCGTGGCGCGCGAGGTCGGCACCGAAGGCAGGCTTGGCGGCCAGGCGCAGGTGCCCGGTGTTGCCGGGACGTGGAAAGACCTGACGGATAGCGTGAACTCGATGGCCGGCAACCTGACGGCCCAGGTGCGCAACATTGCGGAAGTTGCAACGGCCATCGCGCGCGGTGACCTGTCGAAGAAGATCACCGTGAACGTGTCCGGTGAAATCCTGCAGTTGAAAGAGACCATCAATACGATGGTCGACCAACTCAACGCCTTCGCCGGCGAGGTAACACGCGTGGCGCGCGAGGTCGGCACCGAGGGACGGTTGGGCGGTCAGGCGAACGTGCTCGGCGTGGCAGGTACGTGGAAAGACCTGACTGAGTCGGTGAATTCGATGGCGTCCAACCTGACCGCGCAGGTTCGTAACATCGCCGAGGTGACGATCGCCGTGGCGAACGGCGACCTGTCGAAGAAGATCACCGTGAACGTGTCCGGCGAAATTCTGCAATTGAAAGAGACCATCAACACGATGGTCGACCAGCTAAATCGTTTCGCCGGTGAGGTTACGCGCGTCGCGCGCGAAGTTGGCACGGAAGGACGGCTCGGTGGCCAGGCGCAGGTGTCGGGCGTCGCTGGTACCTGGAAGGACCTCACCGACAACGTGAACTTCATGGCGTCGAATCTGACAGCGCAGGTGCGCAACATCGCCGAGGTGGCAACCGCGGTGGCGCAGGGCGACCTGTCGAAGAAGATCACCGTGAACGTGTCAGGGGAAATCCTGCAATTGAAAGAGACCATCAATACGATGGTCGATCAGCTCAACGCTTTCGCCGGCGAGGTCACGCGCGTGGCGCGCGAGGTCGGAACGGAAGGACGTTTGGGCGGCCAGGCGAACGTTCCGGGTGTGGCCGGAACATGGAAGGACCTGACCGACAGCGTGAACTCGATGGCGTCCAACCTGACCAGTCAGGTGCGCAACATCGCCGAGGTGGCAACCGCTATCGCCAACGGCGACCTGTCGCGCAAGATCGCGGTGGATGTGCGCGGCGAGATCCTTCAGTTGAAGGAAACGCTCAATACGATGGTGGACCAGCTCAACCGTTTCGCCGGCGAGGTGACACGCGTTGCGCGCGAGGTTGGCACCGAGGGAAAGCTGGGTGGCCAGGCGCAGGTGCCCGGCGTGGCCGGCACCTGGAAGGACCTGACGGACAGCGTGAACTCGATGGCCGGCAACCTGACAGCGCAGGTCCGCAACATCGCCGAAGTCACCACCGCGGTGGCGCGCGGTGACTTGTCGCGCAAGATCACCGTCGATGTGAAAGGCGAAATTCTTGAATTGAAAAACACCATCAACACGATGGTGGATCAGTTGAATGCGTTCGCCTCGGAAGTCACGCGCGTGGCGCGCGAGGTGGGCACCGAAGGCAAGCTGGGTGGCCAGGCGTTGGTGCCCGGCGTCGGCGGCACCTGGAAGGACCTGACTGACAACGTGAACTTCATGGCATCGAACCTGACGGGCCAAGTGCGCAACATCGCTGAGGTGGCAACCGCCATCGCCAGTGGTGACCTGTCGAAAAAGATCACCGTGGACGTGCGCGGTGAAATTTTGCTGTTGAAGGAAACGCTGAACACGATGGTGGATCAGTTGCGTTCCTTCGCGGCGGAAGTGACGCGCGTGGCGCGCGAGGTCGGCACGGAAGGACGGCTCGGCGGACAGGCGGTGGTGCCGGGTGTTGCTGGTACCTGGAAGGATCTGACCGATAACGTCAACCTTTTGGCAGCAAACCTGACTACGCAGGTGCGTAACATTGCCGAGGTCACTACCGCGGTGGCCCGTGGCGACTTGTCGCGCAAGATCACCGTAGATGTGAAGGGCGAGATTCTGGAACTGAAGAACACCATCAACACGATGGTCGATCAGTTGAACGCTTTCGCTTCGGAAGTGACGCGCGTCGCGCGCGAGGTGGGCACCGAAGGCAAGCTCGGTGGGCAGGCGGCGGTGCCCGGTGTGGCCGGTACTTGGAAGGACCTGACCGATACGGTGAACGTCATGGCCGCAAACCTGACTGAACAGGTGCGCGGCATCGTCAAGGTGGTGACCGCGGTCGCCAACGGCGCGTTGAACCAGAAATTGACGATGAACTCGAAGGGCGAAGTGGCAGCGCTCGCCGAGACGATCAACAACATGACCGACACGCTTGCGACCTTCGCCGATCAGGTGACCACGGTGGCGCGCGAGGTCGGCGTGGAAGGGCGTCTTGGCGGCCAGGCGAACGTGCCCGGCGCGTCCGGCACATGGAAGGACCTGACCGGCAACGTCAATCTGCTTGCCGCGAACCTGACCACTCAAGTGCGCGCGATCGCGGAGGTAGCGACAGCGGTCACCAAGGGCGACCTGACACGGTCGATCCAGGTGGAGGCACGTGGCGAAGTCGCCGAATTGAAAGACAATATCAACACGATGATCGATAATCTCCGTCTGACGACGGAGAGGAATACAGAGCAGGACTGGCTGAAAACGAACCTGGCGCGGTTTACCAATATGTTGCAGGGGCAGCGCGACCTGGCAACCGTGGGTCGTATGTTGCTGTCCGAACTGGCGCCGCTGATCAATGCACAGAACGGCATCATCTATCTGGTCGACACTGAGGTGAGCCCCGGCCTGCGATTGCTCGCGTCGTACGCGGATGCCGGTGACCTGGGTCATCCCGACACGCTGCATGTTGGTGAAGGCCTGATCGGCCAATGCGCGGCGGATGGAAAGCGCATGCTGCTGACGCATCTCCCGGAAACTACGGTGCCGATTCGCTCTGGTTTGTTCCGGGCGATTCCAACCAACGTTGTCGTATTGCCGGTGTTGTTCGAGGGCCAGGTGAAAGCGGTGATCGAGTTGGCTTCTGCAGGCTCGTTCGGCGACCTGCAAATGTCGTTCCTGGAACAACTCACTGCCAGCATCGGCATCGTGCTGAACTCGATCGAAGCGACGATGCAGACGGAAGGGCTGCTGAAGCAGTCGCAACAGCTCGCCACAGAGCTTCAAATGCAGCAGCGCGAGCTGCAGCAGACCAACGAGCAATTGGAGCAGAAGGCACAACAGCTTGCCGAGCGCAACGTGGAGGTGGAGCGTAAGAACCAGGAGATCGAGCAAGCCCGCCGGGCGGTGGAAGACAAGGCGGCAGAACTGGCGCTGACGTCCAAGTACAAGTCGGAATTCCTCGCCAACATGTCGCACGAACTGCGCACTCCGCTGAACTCGATCCTGATTCTTGGGCAGCAGCTCGGCGACAACCCGGAGGGCAATCTGTCGTCGCGCCAGGTTGAATTCGCCCGCACGATCCACGCGGCAGGCACCGACCTGCTGAATCTGATCAGCGACATTCTCGATCTGTCGAAGATTGAATCCGGCACCGTGTCAGTGGAAGCCGAGGAAATCTCCTTCCTGAACCTGACCGAGACGGTGACGCGGCCATTCCGGCATGAGGCAGAGAGTCGCGGCCTGTTCTTCGACGTGCAGGTCGATCCCGGCCTGCGGACCATCACGACCGACAGCAAGCGGCTCCAGCAAGTCCTGAAGAATCTGCTGTCGAACGCCTTCAAGTTTACCGAACATGGCGGCGTGCGGCTGGGGATTTCTACCGTGCCCGGCGGTTGGGCCGGCGGCCATCCGGTGCTCAAGAACGCGCCCACCGTGGTGGCATTCGAGGTGACGGACACCGGCATCGGCATCCCTCCAGAAAAGCAGCGCATCATCTTCGAGGCATTCCAGCAGGCCGACGCCAGCACCAGCCGCAAATACGGTGGCACCGGTCTGGGCCTCGCGATCAGTCGTGAACTATCAAACCTGCTCGGTGGCGAAATCCAATTGCGCAGCCAACCGGGCGCAGGAAGTAGTTTCACGCTGTATCTGCCGCTGAACTATGTTGGACCGTCTGCCGCACGTACGCCTTCGATCGATATGGCGTCGGTCAGCACGATCCAGGTCTCTCCACATCCAACCGTGCGACTGGTCGAGCGGCCGATCGAGCAAGTCCCGGACGATCGGAATATCTTGGAACCGGACGACACCGTGTTGCTGATCGTCGAAGACGATCCACACTATGCGCGTGTGCTGGCGGATCTTGTGCATGATCATGGCATGAAAGTGCTGGTCGCCGGGCGCGGTGCCGACGCGCTTGCTTTGGCGCGGGAATATCAACCGACCGCCGTATCGCTGGATGTGTTCCTGCCGGACATGCTGGGTTGGACAGTATTAAGCCAGCTCAAGCAGAATCCCGCAACGCGCCACATTCCCGTGCAGATCGTCACCCTGGACGAGGACCGGCAGCACGGTCTGGCGCGGGGCGCGTTCAGCTTCATGACCAAGCCGACAACTACGGAGGGTCTGGAACTTGCGATATCGAAACTCGCCGACTACGCCAAGCCACGCCGCAAGCGGCTGCTGGTGGTGGAGGACAATCCGCTGGAGCAAATCTCGATCACCGAATTGCTCGGACACGATGACATCGACATCGAAACGGTAGAGACCGGGAAACACGCCATCGAACGCCTGCATGAGGAGCCGGCCGATTGCGTGGTGCTGGATTTGCGGCTGCCCGACATGTCCGGCTTCGAGGTTTTGGAAAAGATCCGCGACGACGCCGCGCTGGCCAACGTGCCCGTTGTCGTCTTCACCGGCCGCGAATTGTCGCCGGAGGAAGACGCGCGGCTGCACACGATGGCTCGCAGTGTGGTCGTGAAGGGTGTCGAATCACCCGAGCGGCTGCTGGACGAAACAGCATTGTTCCTGCATCGCGTGGTGTCCGACCTGCCGGTCGAGAAGCAGCGCATGTTGGAACGTCTGCACAGCTCCGACGAAAACCTGGTCGGCCAGAAGGTGCTGCTGGTGGACGATGACGCCCGCAACATCTTCGCGCTTTCCAGTGTGCTGGAGCGGCGAGGCATGCAGGTCCTGACGGCCACCACCGGGCGCGAGGCGATCAACCTGCTCGCATCCGAACCCGAAGTCGCCATAGTGCTGATGGATATCATGATGCCGGAAATGGACGGTTACCAAACCATGGAGGTGATCCGCGCCAATCCTGCGTTCAGACGCTTGCCGATCATTGCGCTAACGGCGAAGGCCATGAAAGGCGATCGGGAGAAATGTTTGGAAGCCGGCGCATCGGACTACCTGGCTAAGCCGGTGAATACCGAACAGTTGCTGTCCGCGCTGCGGATCTGGCTGCATCGCTAAGGAAGGATACCGAAGTGAACGCGATCAAGCCAAATCCCTTAGATAAGGTCAACATCCTTCTCGTCGATGACCAACCGGCGAAACTGCTCAGCTATGAAGTGATCCTTGCCGAGCTGGGTGAGACGCTGCTAAAGGCGAACTCGGCGAATGAGGCCCTTCAGCATCTGCTAAAGAACGAAATAGCAGTCGTGCTCATCGATGTCTGCATGCCGGATCTCGATGGGTTCGAACTGGCTGGGATGATTCGCGAGCACCCTCGGTTCCAGCGTACCGCGATCATCTTCGTTTCAGCCATCATGATGTCCGATCTCGATCGGCTGCGTGGTTATGAACTCGGCGCGGTGGACTACGTTCCGGTGCCGTTTACACCAGAGCTGCTGCGCGCCAAGGTTCGCGTGTTCGCCGATCTGTATCGCAAGACCCGCCAGTTGGAACTGCTGAATAGCGAGTTGGAACGCCGGGTCCAGGAACGTACCGCGGAACTCGCACGGGCAAATACCGAACTGGAGCAGCGCGTCGAGCAACGGACACGCGAGCGGGAGGATGCTCTGGCGCAGGTCCATGAGATGCAGAAAATGGAGAGCCTGGGTCAACTGACCGGCGGTGTGGCGCACGACTTCAACAATCTGCTGATGGTCATCCTGGGAAACCTCCAATTGCTGCGCAAGCGGGTGCCGGATGAGCCGCGGTTTGGCCGGCTGATCGACGGCGCGATCAAAGGTGCCGAACGGGGCGCAACGCTCACCAAACGCATGCTGGCCTTTGCGCGGCGGCAGGAACTGAAGCCGGAGACGGTGGAGGTGATGCGCCTCATCGGTGGCATGGAGGAAATGCTGCGTCGCACGCTGGGCACGACGATCCAGATCAACATCGAGTTGCAAAGCGACCTGCCGGCGATCCGGGTCGATCCCAATCAGCTTGAACTTGCCCTGTTGAATCTTACTCTGAATGCGCGCGATGCGATGCCGCTGGGGGGACGGCTGGAAATTGCCGCTCGCCGGATGCCTGACAGTAGCGGACCGCAGGGTCTCCTGTCGGGCGATTATGTGTGCCTGGCGGTGGCGGATTCCGGCACTGGGATGGACGATGCGACCGTGAAACGTGCCACCGAGCCGTTCTTCACCACCAAAGGCGCCGGCAAGGGCACCGGACTTGGCCTGTCGATGGTGCATGGTCTTGCCGCGCAATCCGGCGGCGCCATGCGAATCTTCAGTAACGTCGGCACGGGCACGTCGGTGGAATTGTGGCTGCCGACGGCTGAACGAGCGACGGTCGAACCGGTCGGTCCGATGGCGGTGCGAACCGGTTCGGGACTGTGCTACCGAATTCTGGTCGTTGACGACGATCCGCTGATCGGCTCTGCGACGACTGCGATGCTTGAGGACCTTGGGCATGCAGTAATCGAAACGACATCCGGCAACCGCGCGCTCGAAATTCTGCGGAGCGGACCGATGGTCGATCTGGTGATCACCGACCAGGCGATGCCGGGCATGACGGGAACGCAACTTTCGCGCCAGATCCGTCGAAACTGGCCCGATCTGCCGATCATTCTGGCGACCGGTTATGCGGACCTGCCGAATGGCGAGGACCCGGGACTGCCGCGATTGTCCAAGCCGTACCAGCAAGAAGAGCTATCGGCGATGATCGCGCAGGTACTTGGTTTGGTGCGCCCCGGAGGCGACAACGTGATTTCGATCGAGGCCGCGCGGCGCGCCTAGGCGGTGTGCATGCCGCCCTGCTTTTCGATGAAGGCGGCGATCTCCGCCACGCCCTGACCCGCGCGGATGTTCGCGAATACGAATGGCCGGACGCCGCGCATGCGCCTGGCGTCCCGGTCCATCACGTCGAGATTGGCGCCGACGAACGGCGCCAGGTCGATCTTGTTGATCACCAACAGATCGCTGCGCGTGATCCCCGGACCACCCTTGCGGGGTATCTTGTCGCCCGCCGAGACGTCGATCACGTAAATTGTCAGATCTGCCAATTCCGGGCTGAAGGTTGCCGCGAGGTTGTCGCCGCCGCTTTCGATCAGGATCAGGTCGAGCGCGGGAAAGCGCCGTTGCAGATCGGCGACGCCGGCAAGGTTGATCGACGCGTCCTCGCGGATTGCGGTGTGCGGACAGCCACCGGTTTCGATGCCCAGGATGCGCTCGGGCGGTAGCGAGCCTGCCCGCGTCAGGAACTCCGCGTCTTCCTTGGTATAGATGTCGTTGGTGATCGCGGCGATTTCGTAACGGCCACGCAAGCGTTTGCATAACGCATCCATCAACGCCGTCTTGCCGGTGCCTACCGGACCGCCGACACCAACTCGCAATGGGCCGTTAGGGGAGATCGTCATGAGCGGAATAGCCTTGTGTATTGCGTTTCGTGCCGCATCGCCGCGAGGTCGGCGCGGAACGTGCAGCCGCCGATATCGTCCAGGGTTGCGGTGGCGGTATCGTTGGCGACCTGCAGGATGGTGGGCTCGATTGCGGCAAGCACTCGCAGGCCCGTGGTCTGACCGAGCGGAACCAGCCGTATCGCGGCGGAGATCAGGTTGCTGGTGAAGGCCTGCAAATATGCAGCGGCAGTCAGGTGTTCGTCGATTGCGTGCCAACCGGCGAGGGCGCCGACGGCGACGGGATAGGCGACAGCTTCCGGCAAGACGGGACAGTCCCAGGCGCGGGCCGCGCGCAAGAAGGCAGTGCCCTGATCCAGCGTTTCAGCATGGCGCTCACGGCTGGGAATCACGACGGCGGCCAGTTCGGCGAGTTCCTGCAGCGCCAACGGATCACGCGCGGCTCGATGGGCGTGACGCAGCAGGATCGCGTCGTTGCGGCCGGAGCCGTTAGAGACGATGTCCGTCAGCCAGGCACGCAACGTGTTGCCGTCGTGGATGTCGCCGACCTCCACGGCCCATTCCAGGCCGTGTGAATAGGCATACGCGCCGGTCGGAAAACCGGGCGACAGCCAGGCAAGCAAACGTAGCTGGGCAATTGGCGCGTCAATCATCGTCATGGTGATGATGGTGGTGGCCGCCGGCATAGGCGCCGGCCTCCGGGTCGAATGGCGCGTCGATTTCCTCCACGTGTCCGCCCAGGCCCTCCACCATCTCCCGAATCACGTGATCTGCTCTTATGCGAATACGATCATCCAGCAATTGCACCGGCAGGTGACGATTGCCGAGATGCCAGGCGATGCGGACAAGTTCGCCTTCTTCGTGCGCGTGAATCTCCAGCAGATTTTCGGGCATGGCGCAGACCCGCACGACGCCGCCACCGTCCAACGCCAAGCCATCGCCGTCGCGCAACCGGACCGCCTGTGCCAGATCAAGCAATAATTCTGCGTCCATTTCGGTGCGCAACAGGATCCGTCGGCGGTGGCGATTGTCATAGTCGATCAGCACGCGATCGGTGGCGTTCGCGGGATTCCACGTGCCGGCCGGCAGGACAGTGCTGCAGCGCATCAGAACAGGAAGTAGCGCTGGGCCATCGGCAACACCGTGGCAGGTTCGCAAGTCAACAACACTCCGTCGGCACGGACCTCATAGGTTTCCGCATCCACCTCGATGACCGGCGTTGCGTCGTTGTGAATCATCGAACGCTTGCCGATAGCTCCGCGTGTGTTGCTAACCGGGACCAACCGGCGCTGCAGCCTGCCCGCGTGGGCGATGCCCGCATCCAATGCTGCGGCAGACACGAAGGTGATGCAGCTTTCCACCATGGCGCGGCCGATGGCGCCGAACATCGGGCGGTAGTGCACCGGTTGCGGAGTCGGGATGGACGCGTTGGGATCGCCCATCGGCGCGCACGCGATCGAACCGCCCTTGATCACCAAATCCGGCTTCACGCCGAAAAAGGCCGGCGACCACAAGATGAGATCGGCAAGTTTGCCCACTTCCACCGAGCCGATTTCCGCTGCCATGCCCTGCGCGATTGCCGGGTTGATGGTGTATTTTGCGATGTAGCGTTTGACCCGTGCATTGTCGTTGCCGTCGCCGTCGCCTGGCAGTGCGCCTCGTTGAGTCTTCATCTTGTGCGCGGTCTGCCAGGTCCGAATGATGACCTCGCCGACGCGGCCCATCGCCTGGCTATCGGACGACATCATCGAAAGCGCGCCAAGGTCGTGCAGGATGTCCTCGGCCGCGATCGTCTCCTTGCGGATGCGGCTTTCGGCGAAGGCAACGTCTTCAGGGATCGCGCTGTCCAGGTGATGGCAGACCATCAGCATGTCGAGATGTTCGTCGAGCGTGTTCGCCGTGTACGGGCGCGTCGGGTTGGTCGAGCTTGGCAACACGTTGGGCAGGCCGGCGACCTTGATGATGTCGGGGGCGTGGCCACCACCGGCGCCTTCGGTATGGAAGGCGTGAATGGTGCGGCCCTGGAAAGCGGCGATCGTGTCTTCGACGAAGCCCGATTCGTTCAGTGTGTCGGTGTGGATCATCACCTGCACGTCGAACCGGTCGGCGACGGACAGGGCGCAGTCGATTGCCGCCGGCGTGGTGCCCCAGTCCTCATGTAATTTCAGACATGCCGCGCCGGCGCGGATCATTTCCTCCAACGCCGCGGGTCTTGCGGCATTG
>Ga0265338_10007230_pt1 | contig 13861 bp, 8 predicted proteins | sample 42126metaG_FD_193579 | JGI IMG/M metagenome (GOLD analysis project Ga0265338, IMG submission 193579) | Rhizosphere microbial communities from Carex aquatilis grown in University of Washington, Seatle, WA, United States - 4-21-26 metaG | ecosystem: Host-associated > Plants > Roots > Rhizosphere >... | reverse complement strand
GCGAGATTCGCCGTAAATCGGGCCGCATCGTGTGGATTGTCGGAAAGATCATCGGTTTGGATCAACGCCGCGTTGTCCACGCCGAGAGCGAGAGCCCGCCGCAACAATTCGGAGGCATATCGCGGAGCCACAGCGATGGCGGTGACTGCAACTTCCTTGGATGAGGCTTTCAATTCGATGGCCCGCTCCAAGGCGGTGCGACTTGCTGGTTCAAAGTCAAAATGTGTTTCCAGGAGTTCGCCGTTAATGACGCGGGGACGCGGCGACAGAATCGGTGTGACGTTGAGCACGACCAACACGTGGAGTGGTTGCGTGACGCGATGCGTTGGTGGCGTGCGGTGTTCTTTCTTGCGACCTTCCTGTGCTTGCAGCGCCAACTGTGCGACACGCACGTCGGGTGGATAGAGACCTTGTTTGAGTAGCGAGAGATCGCGTTGGAACTCTTTGTCGAGCCGCTCGATCTCGCGCATGGCGTAGTCGAGATAAGCTTCGCAGGCTTTCTCGGCGAACATGCGATGTTGAAAATCGCGATCGGACATTCTGGTGATGAGATCACTATCGTCGCCGACGCGGACCGTGTCCCGGGTCCACAAAGTTCTCCACAGCGCCGAATCCATAACTTTGATGTAGCCCGCGATGTCCACCAACTTGAACATTGTCGGTTGGAAGTTGGCGTTCTGCCATACTTGCGGTCCGAATGCGTCCACGGTACGCCCGACGGCGCGCAGCAGCAGGTTCTTCGCATCGGCTAAAAGTCCGAGCGTCGGGTTCTTCTCTTCGGCATGGAATGGTGCGTCAGCCTTTCGCCATTGCGGCAGGACGTGGTCCACGAGGTCGCGCAGGATCAGGAACCGTTGGACTTCGTTGGTGCCCTCGTAGATGTTGAGGACGCGAGCGTCGCGGCGGTGCTTTTCCAACTCGTGCATTTGGGTACAACCTTCGATCCCCATGATCTTTTCAGCAGCGCGGATGATGCGATGCAACGCCTCGCTGGCGTAATACTTCCCGATGGCCGACTCGGTGCGGACGGATTTCGTGCCGTGATGATCGGCGCGACCAATGAGTTCATACGCCAGCGATTCAATCGCATACAATTCGGTCGCCATACCGCCAAGAATCTGCAACACCCATTCTTCCTTTTCCAAAGAGTGGTCTTTGACGAACGCGCGTGTCTGTTCGACGATTTTCGTCATCATCGATACCGCGCTGACGCACAGGCCCATGCGGCCCACGTTCAACGTCTCCAGCGCGTTGACTTGTCCGCGGCCTTCGATGCCGATGATGTTCTCGCGCGGGACGCGGACGCAGGTGAGGCCGAGTTCGTTCGTGGGCGAACCGCGCTGGCCCATTTTTTCCTCGTCCTTACCGACGATGAGTCCCTCAGCATGGCGGTCGACCATGAAACCGGTCGGGCCTTCCTTCGTGCGCGCGTAGAGGCAGAACACGCCTGCGACGTGGCCGTTGGTGATCCACATCTTCGCGCCATTCAATTCGTAATACTCGTAAAACTCCTTGTCGCCCTCGCGGCGAATTTGGCCGATGTCGTGAATGGGAATCCGTTTTCCGTTGTGCTGGTAGTAACGGAACTTCGAAGGGTCGTCGGTCTTGTAGTCGTACTTCTTGTAGTCGATCTTCAAGAGGTCGATGGTTGCAGCGTCGATAATGTTCTTCCGTTCGCCCCCGAGCATAAAATATTTCACACCATCAGCGTCGGTGAGCACCTCGATCTTCTTCAATTCGGCGCGGGTCTGGATTCCTCCTGAATCACTGCCGGCGCTCGGCTCGGTCAACGCAAACGCACTGATATGGCCCGCCGATATAAGCCTCAGGAACAGCCTGTGGGCTTCCGCGCGGCGGTCCAGTTCCGCGATGACGGCTTCCGCGCAGGGTCGCAACGTGTCCAATGTCTCGAGCGACTGCTGCAGTTCGCTCTTGAACGCGACGAGATCGGTGCGCAAGCCCGCGCGACCCGCGTCCATGAAATGCGCAAGGAATTCGCTGGCGATGGCGCGGAGCATCGGCTTGCGGCCAATCTCGGTTTTGACCTTTTCCCCGAGCGTGGTGAATACCTTCTTCACCTTGAGCGCCTCGGGGGACTCGACCATGCGCAGGATCTTTTGGATTTCTGATTTAAGGTTGGCGATGGCGGATTCATTGGAAAGGAATTCCTGCAGATCCGCTTTGGCGCGCGGCAAATCCTGGTTGAGGCCGAGCAGGATCGGCGTCGTGCCGATGCTGGAATGGGCCATGATGGTCAACGCGTAGGACGGATCGGCGTACCGCATCGAGAGCGGGCAGAGGATGTAGTAGTGCGCCTTGAGCAGGCCTTCGCCGCCGAATTCCTTCGGGATGTACATGCGCGTGAAGCCACGTGCGACCATGTCGCGGATGTCGTCGAGCGGGACCATGTGCAGTTTCTCAACGAGCCGGTAATATGGCAGACCGTCGCGGAAGCTTTCCGGGTTCCAGAATCGTTCGGTGAAATACTTGTAGAGTTGATCGTGGTACGCGTGAAGTTCGGTGTCTGCGTGAAGCATTTCCGGCACGAACCGCCACCCGGTCGTGTCGAACGGTTTTACCAGGAAATCGCCGTAGTCGTACTCTTGTTTGGTCTCCAGCGCGTCGCGATAATTGAAGGCCGGTGGCCGTTGCAGCGGCGCCTCGATGTAACCGTGCTCGATGATGGCGGAACCGGAACCGGTGATGGATGAATGCGTGCGGCGGGACTCGAAGTATTTGACGATCTCCGCCTGGAGTTCTGTGGGATCGACAGCGCGTTGCCTAACAGCGTCGAGTGCAAACTGGCGCAGCTTGGTATCGGTGTCGGGGCCGATCTGCCGGCGCAGTTCCTCATCGTCAATGAGCAGGTGAGAGAAGCAACCGCTGTCCCGATAGAACTTCGACAGCACGTCATCCTCGCTGTAGGCCGTGCCGCCAAAGATTTGACCCGCGTTATACGCGAGACTGCCGGGATCAGGGCCGATCGCCTCGCAGGCAAGAAGCTTCACCAGGGCGGGCTCCACTTCAACCAGTGGAAGCAAGGCTTTCAGCAAATACACCTGCGCTTCCATTTCGCTGAGTAACTGCTTCACGGAACCGAACTTGGCGATGCCGTCGCGACCGTCTTCGTCCTTGAACAATCCGGGAAACTGGACACGGCTCGTGGCATGTTGCTGACAACGCTCCAGCAGCATTTCGCCCGCGCCGAGTGCGATGGCGCAAACATCCGCCGCGACCTGGGGCAGGGCGGGCGTCGGGTCGGGCACGAATTCCTTCCAGGCACCGCGCGCGGCGGTGAGGCCGATCCACGGTTGCTTGGCGAGTTCGGGACGCACGGCGATTTGCGTGGGGTAGATTCCTGAGACGAGCGCGGCCAGAGATGGGTCGCGCCGCGACAACTCGCGCAAGATCACGACCCGCGACGGCGAGGCGGTATCGGTAAGGACGTGCAAGAAGTTCAACTGTTCCTGCGAGAGCGGCTTGCCGTGTTCGAGATCCTTGATGGCCTGTTTCGAGAACAGTTTATCGAGCCGGGCGACCATCGCGATCCGTGTCAATTGAGGTTTTTCAACCGGAGGCAGCGGAGGCGGCGGAAGTTGCTCCAGCAATTGACGGGCGTCGGCCTCGGCCCAGAAGTATTTGCGGTGTTTGGCGTGGGCGACAACGCGGGCCATCGGCTGATCGATGCGCGGGTCCTTGATCACGGCGGCGATGGTTTGCGCTTCGGCGAGGAGAGACTGCAACCAGCGAGTGCGACCCGTATCAAGGTAGCGCGGTTCCGCGTAGACCGCTTCGCAGAAGTTGCGGAGCTTTATGGCGAGCAGCTGATGATGCTCGGAGCGCGCTTCGACACGCGGCGTCTCGAGGGACTGCGCCTGCCAGGGGAGTTCCGTAATTTGCTTCTGAAGGGCGAACAATTGGCGGTTCGCGTCTGTCGGGGCGCCAAAAACCAGTCGCTGTTTGCGTTGGCGGGTCCAATCCACGTCGTTGGGGGCGGAACGCCAGCAGGTCTCGCACTTGATGCAGTTTTCGAAATTGACGACGAGTTGTGATTGGCCGAGGTCGTCCGTGTGGCACTCGTAGACCTTGGCCGGACAAACGTGCCAGAGCGGAGAGTCAACGATTTTACCCCGGTTTTCGAAATTCTCCGGACGGAACACCTTGATATGCGTGTGGTCTTCGGAGAAGTAACGAATGAGCGAGAGCTTTTCCTCCCACGGTTGTTCGATCTTGACGGCATCGGGGTCGAGGTTGACGCGTTGACGAGTGAGGGCGCGATATTTCTGGAAGAAACCCGACAAAAACTTTTCGGGCGAGGGACGGGTGATGACGAGGTTGATCAGTTCGCAGATCCATTGGATCGGCATGAGCAGGAGCATCAGCACACCGAAGACGGGGACGGCGACGTGGTTGGACAGACTCAGTCTGCGTCGGGCGGAGCGGATGGCCCGTGACAGTTTGACGGGCAATACTGTGTCATCGTTGCGATACAGATGGTCGGATGCGGCGGACAAAATCGCGGGCGCTTTCTTGAAAAGGCCGGCGATCGGCCAGAGAAAGACGGATTGGCTTTCACCATCGACACGAAAGTTCACGCGAACCTGGCCTTCGTCCGGTCGCGGCCGGGAGGCCGCTCCTACAGAGGACTTATTCGCGCGGGTGAGCCCAAGCGCTTCACGTTGTTGACGGAGATCACGTAAGAATTCGCCCCAATGTTTCAGCGGAATAGTCTCGCGGGTGAACTTGGCGAGTTGCCAGAGTTTTTGGTGCGTGCCGAGGGAAGGATTGCCAGCGATGTAAAGCGAGCCGGTGGCGAGATCGGCGGCCCGACCGAAGAACACGCGCGTATGCTCGACGTAATGCGGCCATTTTTGAAGGAACTCGACGTTCTTGAAATAATGCGTCTCGCGCAGGGGACGCTCGTAGAATTGCTCGAGCCGGGCGCGAGCGAACGTTTGGTTGGTTGCGCGGATTTGCTTCACGGCATTCGCGAAGAGGCGCCCCATCGCGGTGGCCGGGCCGGTAAAATTGGGGTAGGGGAAATCGAGGCCGATGCCTGTGGCCGCGCCACCGATGGCCAGGCCGTCGTCGACGAGACGGGGCAATTCGCGGAAGCCGCCGCCGCGAATGATCTTCGCGCCGTAGGCGGAGGAGCGGCTGTTGTTGGTCCAACGGCGGACTTCGGGCAGTCCCTTGAACCATTCCATGAGGCGGTTGTGGTCGCCGCCGAACTCCTTGCTGAGATTGTCGAGTGGCATGACGAGGCCGAGCGAGATGCTGGCCTTGTTGGTGTAGAGGAAACCACCCATGTTGAGATTGGCAGTACGATTGTGGATCGAACCATTGCGCAACAGGATTTCGAATGCCGCGCCTTCACCACGCGGCAGCTCGAACGTGTGCTCGATGTAATCGGGATCGACCTCGATAACTTCCTTGATGCCTTGCAGGAAATGCGGTGCGGCGGGGTCCGAGCTTTGTTCGTAGCCTTCTTTCGAGACGAGTTGCGACGCGTCGCCCTCGGCGAGAAAGACCACATCGGCGTAAATCGAGCCGCGGTCGGTGTGAACACCGATGATGCGGTTCTGGTCATCGCGCACGAGACCGTCGACGGTGGTTTCCGTGAGGATATGCGCGCCGACAGATTTCGCGAGTTCGGCAAGATAGTGGTCGTAGGTCGGGCGGAGCACGGTGTAGCAGTTGGCAAACGTGGCGGGATTGCGATAGCTGAGACCGGCGAGGGAGTGGCCGTTGTAGATGTAGAAACCGCGCTTGGTGACGGGGCGTTCGTACGCCGAGTCGCGGACCGCCTGTTCGCCAAGCACGTCGGGCTGGGCGAGATTTTCCGTGAAATAGACGGCGCCCGACCAGTTTTCCGCGCCGGGGAAGACGCCGGCCTCGATGACCAGTACGGGGATCTGCGCTTTGGCCAGCGCGATGGCGGCCGTGATGCCGGCTGGGCCCGCTCCCACGATCACGACATCGTATTTCCAGGAAGCCATGGGCGCATTATAGGCAGATCGCTTCATTTGAAAAGTTTAACTGAAAATATCGCACGCGACGCGGAACCTTCATAGAATATGGGTGTCGGACTTCACGGAAGGGAGCAACTTATGAGCCTACGCAGACTGACAATGATCCCATTGGCATTCTTTATTGCCGCCACCGCCGCAATGGCCGCCGGGACGGCGGCTACTACACCCGCTGAGGAAGGCGTGGCGCTGACGATCTACAACCAGAACTTTGGCGTTGTGCGCGAGAAGCGGAAGGTGGACGTGACGGAAAAGGTCGGCACGATCCGGTTCTCCGACGTGGCGGCGCAGATTGACGGCACGAGCGTGCAATTCAAGTCGCTCACCGACCCGGGCGCGACGGTGCTGGAACAGAACTACGAATACGACCTCGTCTCCGCCGACAAGCTGTTGGAGAAATACATCGACAAGCAGATTGCCGTGCTGACGAAGGACGGTTCGCGGTATTCGGGCAAGCTGCTCAGTTTCGACGCGAACCAGTTGGTGATTCGGCAGGACGACGAGAAGTCCGAGATCGTGATGGTGCAACGCGGCGACAACGTGAAGGATATCCAGTTTGGCGCGTTGCCGGAGGGATTGATCACCAAGCCGACGTTGGTGTGGAAACTCGCGACGGAGAAGTTGGGGCAACAACTGATTGAGGTGGCATACCAGACGGCCGGTATCAACTGGCAGGCTGATTACAACGCCGTGCTGAATCCCAACGACACGAAGCTCGATCTGAGTGGTTGGGTGACAATCAACAACCAATCCGGCGCGACTTACAGAGATGCGAAGTTGAAGCTCATTGCCGGAGATGTGCGACGTATCGAGCCGCCACAAGTGCAGGCGAAAGCGTTTGCCGTTCGTTCAATGCTCGGGGCTGAGAATGAGGCGGCGGGGTTCGCGGAGAAATCGTTCTTTGAGTATCACATGTATACGCTGGGTCGGCCGGCGACGGTAGCGCAGAACCAGACGAAGCAGATCGAGTTGCTCAAGGCGGCGGATGTACCGGTGAAGAAGGTGTTTCTGTATGATGGCGCGCCGCAGTACCGGTTTTACGGTGGATTGATGAGCGACGCCAATTTTGGAAGCGAAGTAGGTAACAAGAAGGTGAACGTGGTCATCGAGGTCAAGAATTCCAAGGACAACAACATGGGGATGGCGTTGCCGAAGGGCAAGGTGCGGCTCTACAAGCGCGATGAAGCCGATGGTTCGCTGGAGTTCATCGGCGAAGATGAGATCGACCACACGCCGAAGGACGAGACGGTCAAGCTGCACATCGGCGACGCGTTTGACATCGTCGGCGAACGCAAGCGTACGAATTACCATGTGGACGCAGCGGGGCACGTCATTACCGAGAGCTTCGAGATTCACGTACGCAACCACAAGACCGAGCCGGTCGACGTGCTTGTCAAAGAGACGTTGTATCGGTGGAACAACTGGGAGATCACCGATTCCAACCAGAAATGGACAAAGTACGACTCCAACACCATTCATTTCCCCGTGAAGGTGGACAAAGATGGCGAGCAGGTGATTACGTATACGGTGAAGTACACGTGGTAGACCGGCCATCTGATACGTTATGAAAACTCTTATCACTTTCCTTGTGGTCACACTCAGCATGTGTTCGTTTGCGACGCCATCTTTCGCCGACAACGATGGCGACAGGAATCTCACGAAGCAAATTTCAGACATCCTGACGGAGTGCAAGAAGATCACGCCCGGGATGACGCGCGCAGACTTGCTGAAGGTTTTCACCACCGAGGGAGGCATTTTTACCGCGACGCATCGCACCTTTGTTCACCGCCATTGCCCCTACATCAAGGTTGATGTGGAGTTTGCTCTTTCAGAGCAGAAGCAGAAGGTGATTGAGGAGCGACCTACGGACACCATCCTCAAGATATCCAAGCCGTATTTAGACTGGGGTGTCGCTGATTGATCGCGATGCCTAACGGGAGCGGTCGCTCACTTTTGTCGCCAGACTGATTATGCGCTTCACTCTTTTCTCCATCATTGCGGCATTACTGATTGGATGAGATAGGACGGATTCGGCGCTTCGCAGAAGCGCCGCTACACGAGCAATTCAGAGGCGGGCAAGTCTGGAGATTTCGTCACGAATGGGCGGCGAGGAATTGTTCGACTTTTGAGTGGGCGCCCTTCAACAGGGAATGACCGTCGCAGAGGAGCAGGACGTCGAACTCGAGAGCGAGAAGTTTCTTCAAGGATTTTATCAATTGAATCGGGTTGTCGAGCTTGTGGGCAGGGACGAAGCGGAGTTGGCCCTCCGGATGACCGATGAGCGCGTCGCCCAAGAGCACGATGCCGCCGACTTCCTTGGAAAGACTGTGACGTGCCGGCTCGAAGTACAGACCGATTTCGCCCGGTGATTTGCCCGGCAGATGGATGACGCGCAACCCGCCGGGCAAGACATCGCCGTCGTTGACGGTTTCGTCCACCATGAGCGACACGAACCCGCCCGCCTCGTAGGCGCCGGCCACGACCGGGGCGTGATAGCGTTTGTGAAATGGCTCGGCTTCGCGGTCATGATCGCGATTGGTAATGATGATCTTGTGAATTGGCTTCAAGGCATCGAGTTGCGGCCAGTCGGCGTCGGCTGGCGCCGGCGGGTCAACCAGGATGGCTCCCCCGTCGTCCAAGCGGATGGCGAATCCGTTCAGGTCCCAAGGCATATCGGGATAGGCCCCGCCCCAAGTGAAGATGCCACTTAGAAGTTCGTGCAAAGTGTCCACAGACTAGCAGGTCGGAAGTGGGTGGGCAAGGCGGGGTGGGACTAGCGCTTCGAAATGAAATCAAGGATGGCGTCCGCCGATGTTTGATCGGAACGGCTGAGAGTCAGGACCATGCGTGCGTGGCTTTGCCCCGGCACGACGACAACACGATGGGGAACATGGTCCCGTTCGAGGATTTCGGTGAATCGCTGTGATTGGCGTTGCAGCGCCCGGCTCTCACCCGCCGCGTACAGGATCAGGAATGCCTGCGCGTTCGGGGTGACGTAGGTGATCGGTGAGGCTTCGGGCTGCCAGATTTCAGGAGGATCGCCACTGGCAAATCGCGCGGCGTAGTAGGAGCGTTTCGCCCCGAGGTCGTAGGTTTTCTGATCCGCGATGTCGAGGCCCGCGCCGCTGACGGCGATGACCCCGCGAATGATGGCGGGAGACAAGCCATGCGTGGCCAAGGGTCTTGGATCCAGTGCGACGTGGCAAGCGAGTTGGGCACCGGCGGAATGGCCGCCCAGAAACAGATGATGGGCATTTCCGCCGTAGTCCGCGATGTGGGTATGAATCCAGACGGTCGCGGTCGCGACGTCGTCGACCTGCTCGCGCCAATGGGCGGTTGGTTGCAACCGATAATCGATGACGGCTACGCCGATGCCGCGGGCTGCAAAGAAGCGCCCAATGTTGCGGTACACATCGGCTCCGCCCACACGCAGGGATCTGTCGCCAGCGTCCCAGTTTCCTCCATGGACAAAGACCAAGACGGGCCAGTTCGTGCCCGTAGGAACGAATAGATCGAGCCGTTGTTTCGCGGGGCTATTGGGGCCGGCGTAGGGGATGTCATAGGTGACCTGCGCGTTCGGGAGTGGCGCTGGTTTGTACAACAAGGCGATGCCGACGTGTTCCACGACGGTGCAACTCATACAGAGCGTCGATGCTGCCAGGATCAAGCATAACGCCGGGCATTTGGCCATGCGAGAATATGGGAAGGTTCTCGCAAGATGTCCATTGATTATGGCAGCAGGGAAGAGGGCCAGGCAGGAGGCGGGTTTTTACAGGGCTTTTACGTGCGGTGCGAGGCGTGCCGGTGTAACATTAAGAGTGTTGAGAGTGCATGGGGATGCGGTCCTGAACCAACTGGACGGAGGACCGAGCCATGAAACGTTCCACGAGAAGGTCTGACGGATTTACTCTCATCGAACTGCTGGTGGTGATTGCGATCATTGGGATCCTGGCGGCGATGTTGTTGCCGGCGCTGACGATGGCTCGCGAAAAGGCAAGGCGTGCCAACTGCCTGAATAACCTCAAGCAAATCGGGCTGGGCATCGCGATGTATTCGGACAATTACTACGGCCGGATGCCCCTCGATCTTGCCAGCAACCCCACGTTGGCGGGTTCGTTTGATCTGCTTAGTGGCGTCATCACGTCGCCGAAGATATTCGCGTGCCCGAGCGACATGGCGGGGAAATCGCAGGGCGGCTATCCGTTGACGAACTCGACCGCCAGCCTCGGAATCAGTTATTCATATTCGATCGGCCTGCTGTGGCAAGACCAGCCGGATTCGATCATTGCGCTGGATCGCATGGGCAAGTCCGTCACGGCGGCGGGTTATACAAAGGGCGCGAGATGGTCGAACAGCGGCAATCCCCCGGTCGCGCCGCACCGGGACGCCGGCGGGAATGTGCTCTTCAATGACGGGCACGCGGTGTGGGCGAACAGTCTGCCGTCGACGGCCGGCTCCAATGACACGCCCAACGGGAGCGTGTTGGTGGCGGAACCGTAGCGGGATTCCCTGGCGGAACGGGTGCGAAAGTCGACTCAGGAGACGTGCAAAGAGTAACGGGTTAACCCGCTACATCCATTACCCGACCGAGGCGATCACAGGGGCCCCTGGTAGAGCATCACCCGGTAGTAGCGGGCGGGTTTGTTTGTCGCCCCGCCGCTGTCGAGGTAATTTGTGCTGCTCAGAAATCCGAAGATCAAATCACTGATGTCGGTAAAGTTGTTGGTGTAATTGCCGCTGGCAGATGGAGTGTCAGCCTGCACGGTGTAAACCCTATTGATCACGCAGTTCCATGTCACGCGGATGTCATTGCCCACCCGGGTGATCGACGTGACACGAAACACGGAGGCGCTGTTGGTCGGGTCGGTGCCCGCAAGATATTCCTGCAGGTCTGTCATGCCATCGCCGTCGCTGTCCTTCGTCGTGTTCGATGGATCAAGTGGGTCAAGCCCGTGCGCGAGTTCGTAGCTATTGGGGATGCCATCGCCGTCGGTGTCATCGTTGGCGTTGAGCACGGCGTTGCTGTAGATCAGCGTGCCGCCGGTGCGGACGAAGTGGGCGCAGGCGTTGGTTATCACAAATGTATTCACGATGACCGTGCCCGAACTGAGCGTGAACGTGCCGTTTTCCAGATCAAGGACGGCGTTTCCGTTACTATTTGTGACGAACAGGCTACCGCCGGCAACGGTTACCGTGCCCGTCGCTCTGCAATCCGAAGTGCCGATAAGCAACAATTTGTTCACAGCGTTCGTGCCTCCTGCCACCGTGAGCGTCCCTTGTGAGCCGCCCAATGCGCCGAGTTCCAGGGAGCCTGCCTCCATCAAACCATTGGAGATCGTCAAGGTGCCCTGTCCCGCCGCACCGAGCTCCATAATCTTGTTGGTTGCGATGAATGTGCCGGTGTTGAGCCAAATATCGCCGTCATCGAAAACCGACACAGTCACGCCCGAACCGTCCACGAGCAAGGTCGAGTTGGTGATGGAGATTGAGCCGCCCGAGCTATTGGTCAAGGTATGGAGGATTTCGAGCGGCGTGGCGGCGGTATTGACCAGGTTCAGAGAATTCTTCTGGGTACTGAGAGGCCCGGACAAGAGCAGGTTGCTAATGGTCAGCGATGAGGGCGCCAGGCTGACCGTGTTGGAATCGATGGTAATGATCTTCCCGGAGACGGAGCCGTTGGTGATGGTGAGGATGGACTGACTGGATGTTGGGACGCCGAGCGACCAATTTCCCGCGGTCTCCCATTTGCCGCTCGAGAGAATGATCCAATTGTTCGTCGTGAGGGCCGCGTCTGCATGAGAGGCCACCAGGCCGGTCGCGCACACGAGCCATGCATGGAAGAGACACCGATAGATCGAAACTCGCCTCATAGATCCATCCCCGAACCGAAGTCATCGGCAGTGTTGCTGCCCGAGCCGCTTCGCTTCTGACGGCGATAGTGGAGCAAGCACCGCTGGCAAGTCCAGCAAAATCGGGCGTTGCAGGTTCGTTAGACTAGCTAACACACAGGCGAGGTTTGGTGATGACCCGATAAAATCCTACAGCGGCTAGGAATCCTTGGGGGCAAAAATTCAGACCACGATTCTTTTGCATCTGGCCGGAGTTGTCGTGGGTTTTTTTGGTTGCAGGAGCGGCACGAGTCGCCCGCAAGAATGAAAAGTTGGCTAACCCAAAAGGAGTGTGTGAGATGTTCATCGCGATCGTTTCCAACATAACGGATCAGCAGAAATGGGAAGAGGCCGCCCAGAAGATCGGCCCAATGGTGGAAGAGGGGCGGTTACCCAAGGGGTTGAACGCGCTGCTATTCATCCCGAGCACAGACAGCCGGAAGGCAGTCAGTGTGTGGGAAGCGGATTCGGTGGAAAACCTGAAGAGGTTTCTCGAACCGCTGTCGGGCGGAGCGGTCAGGGCCGAGTACTTCCAAATCAACCCGGAGCGTGCGTATGGATTGCCGTTGCATTCGCCGCAGCACGCGGCGGCGCGGTAATCGGGCAATAGTGGTAAAGGAGGCGTGGGCCTTCTGGACGACCGGAAGGCCCACGGTCGTTTAGGGGGGAACGGTCAGACGTCGACGACCAGCACGGGTGGTACCCTTAATGGGAGCGTATGGGTTCCGGAGCCGTTGCGCCGCGAAACACATCGTGGAAGTGAGGGCGGTTGGGTAGATGGGTCGAGCACGCGGAAATGTTTGAGGTTGAGACCGAACCTCAGGTCGCGTTCCCCTGCAATTATGTCAACTGTAAATGACTGAACGCTTAGACACCGTGTTTCGCCTTGCACACGGGAGGGCTGACGCCTTATTCCTGAGACTGCAGTGAATACCCCTCCGATCCTCTATAAGTACATCAAGAGCGATTACGCGTTAACCGTTCTTCAGAATCTCAAGCTGAAGCTGACTCCACCGGTCGAATTCGACGACCCGTTTGAGTTTTTGATGCGCTCCGACGACAACATCCAGCGCTCCACTGTGAAAAAGATGATGAAAGGCAGGGATTTCAAAAGGCGCCTTTATGACGCGATCCGCGCGCAAGGCAAGCCTGCCGGTAGCTTCAAAGATTTTAAGCGGACGTTTGCGGCTAATCGAGAGCAGTATGTAGAAGAGGCCACCAAGAATGCCCAACCGAGAATAAGCGCATACGTGAAAGGGCCGTTCCTGACAGAAATATCGAGCAGGTTCGCAATTCTTTGCCTAAGCGAACTTCGAGACAGCATCTTGATGTGGTCGCACTACGCCAGTGGGCATACGGGCATAGCGCTGGGGATCGAAATCCAGCCGCACTGGAACATGCTTGAAGTTGAGTACAGGCATGCCCGTGTTTCGATGAAACTCAGCTTACCAGAAGATCCGCGCAGTTCTGAGGAGAACGCGTATAGGCTTGCGAAGACGAAGAGCGAATATTGGGCATACGAAAAAGAGTGGCGCGCAATTTCGATGCTGGAGAAGCTTGGGCAAGAGGTGCGAGATGGGAAGGTGCTGTATTTTGCTACAATTCAGCCGGAGATTGTTAAGGAAATTATCCTAGGGCTCAGATTCCCAAATCGGCAGCTAGCGGAGACAAAGGCCCTTTGCAAAAGCAAGTTTCCACAGGCCCGGCTGTTGCAGGCAGCCCTCCACGAGAACGAATTTGGGCTGGTGATGAAACAAGTTGAGTAGAAGTGACCATAATTCCTAGAATTGATAGCGGCCACGATGGAACGTGGCCCTCCAATGCGGGCGGGAAGCGGCGGCACGCGGGGGGACGGGTAGGACGAGTAGGACAGGTCGGACGGGTAGGACGGATAAGGGGCATGGCGAAGGGCACGTAGGGGCGGACCGGTCGCGGCCAGGAGGC
>Ga0265338_10007229_pt1 | contig 13864 bp, 19 predicted proteins | sample 42126metaG_FD_193579 | JGI IMG/M metagenome (GOLD analysis project Ga0265338, IMG submission 193579) | Rhizosphere microbial communities from Carex aquatilis grown in University of Washington, Seatle, WA, United States - 4-21-26 metaG | ecosystem: Host-associated > Plants > Roots > Rhizosphere... | reverse complement strand
GCGCAAATATCCGTGGCGCCGTCCCGACATCGAGCAACGGTTGACAACCCGCGACGGGCTGGCGTTTCGCGGCAGCTTGCTCAACGCGGCGTAATCGCGCTTGGCCATCAATTCAGCGCGCAACGCGGCGAATTTCTTGACCGTGGCGGCCTTCTTCTTGTTTCGTTCAATCCAGGCTGTTTTTGCCATACTTAAATTAGTGTTGCTCGGTCTGCGGTTCCGGTTGTGCTTGCGGTTGGGCCTGCGCTTCCGGCTGCGCTTCAGCGTGCGGTTGCGCATGCGCTGGCGCCTTCACTTCCGCGAACGGCATGCCCATCATCTTCAACAATTCCATCGCCTCGTCATTGGTCCGCGCGCTCGTCACTATCGTTATGTCCATTCCCTGCGTGCGCTTGATCTTGTCCATCTCGATCTCCGGGAAAATCGTCTGGTCCCCAACGCCCAGCGTGTAGTTGCCTCGTCCGTCGAACGACCGCGGCGAAAGCCCGCGAAAATCGCGAATGCGCGGCAGCGCCGCTGCAACCAGGCGGTCAAAAAACTCATACATCACTTCGCGGCGCAACGTCACGCGGCAGCCGATGTTCTGGCCCTCGCGCAATTTGAAATTGGCGATGCTGTGGCGGGACTTGCTGATCACCGGCTTGCGCCCGGTAATCATCGTCAGGTCGCGCGCCGCGTCGTCGATGGCCCCCTTTTCCAAAGAGGCGCTGACGCCCATGTTGACGACGATTTTCTCAATGCGCGGAATCTGATGGATGTTCGTGTACTTGCGCTTGTCCTTCAGCGCCGGGCGCACTTCGTTGACGTATTTCTCGTAAAGTCTGGGTTTCATGGCCTCTTAACTCTGGGTCTGTTCCGCCGGCTGCGCTCCATGACGTTCGTCATACTTGGAGGCGAGCATCAAATTGGAAAGGTGAATCATCCCCTCGCGCTCGATAATCGCGCCTTGCGGCTGCCGCTGGTTCTTCTTGGTGTGGCGCTTGATCATCTTCAGCCCCTCAACAATCGCCCGCCCGCGCTTGGTCTTGATCTCCAAAATCTTCCCGCGCTTGCCGATTTCCGACCCGGCGATCACCACAACCTCATCCCCCTTTTTGACGTGTGCTTTTGACATAATCAGATGACCTCCGGCGCCAGTGAAATGATCTTCATAAACTTCTTGTCTCGCAATTCCCGCGCGACCGGGCCGAAGATGCGTGTGCCGCGCGGATTGTTTTCCTTGTCGATGATCACAATCGCGTTGTTATCAAAGCGCAAATACGAGCCGTCGCTGCGCCGGATTTGCTGCCGCGTGCGCACGATCACCGCGTCCACAACGTCCCCCTTCTTCACCGTGCCGTCCGGAGCCGCCTCCTTGATGTGGGCCTTGATGACGTCGCCAATGCCCGCATACCGCTGGTTGCGGCCAATGACGCCGATGGCGGCGGCCCGCTTGGCGCCGGTGTTGTCGGCCACGTCGAGGATGGATCGTATCTGTAACATAAATGCTTCGCTTAAGCCGCCGCCGCCGCGGGAGCCCGCGACATGTCTTCCTTGCTCCGTTCAACCACCTGCTTCAGGCGCCACCGCTTCAGCTTGGACAACGGCCGCGTCTCCTGGATCAGCACCAAATCCCCCACCTTCGCGTCCCCCTTCTCATCGTGCGCATAGAGCTTGGCGAAGGTCGTGATGACCTTCTTGTACTTCGGATGCGGAAAACGGCGCTCAACCTGGACGACTATCGTCTTGGCCATTTTGTTGGCGAGAACCTTCCCGAGGCGCTCCTTGCGGTGACCCCGCGCGGATTCGGCTGGGGCGGTCTGGACTGTGGCGGTTTCTGGCATAGTGGGAAAGTTTAGGCGGCTTTCTGGGTGGACAAACGCATTTGCGACAGGCGGGTTTCTATCCGCGCGATGTCGCGGCGCAGGATCCGCAGCCGCGCCGGCTTCTCCAACTGGCTGCTCGCCTGCTGCAGGCGCAAGTTGAAAATCTCATGGCGCAGCTCGCGGCCTTTCGCCGCCAGCTCCACCCCTGTCAAATCTTTAATCTCCGTCATCTTCATAATCATCAGGCCATGTGATGGCGCGAAATAAACCTCGTCCGGATCGGCAGCTTCGTCGCCGCAAGGCGCATCGATTCCCGCGCCACCGCTTCCGTCACCCCGTCCACCTCAAACAGTATGTTCGCCGGGCGGATGACCGCCACCCAGGATTCCAACGGCCCTTTGCCTTTGCCCATTCGCGTTTCCAAGGGCTTTTTGGTGTACGATTTCTGCGGGAAAATCCGGATCCAAACCTTGCCGCGGCGCTTCATGAAACGCGTCACCGCCACGCGCGCGGCTTCGATCTGCTTGGTGTCCAGCCAGCAGCGCTCCAGCGATTGCAATCCGTACTCGCCGAAGGAAACATTCGATCCGGCGTGCGCAATGCCCGTGCGGCTGCCCCGGTGCATTTTGCGATACTTGACTCTGGCTGGCGTAAGTGGCATGGCAAACTCTCTCTTCTAGTTTGAGGCGGTGACGGCTGGGGCGGGGGTTTGAGGGATTGGCTGCGGATGGGACGGAGCGGTTAGTTCTTTCTGGACTTTCCTCTCGACGGGCGTTTCGCCCTTGCAAATCCAGCACTTGATGCCGAGCTTTCCGTAAACCGTCTTCGCCTCGGCGAACCCGTAGTCAATGTTCGCGCGCAGCGTGTGCAGCGGAACACGGCCCTGGTGATACTTCTCCACGCGCGCAATTTCCGCCCCGCCAAGGCGCCCGCCTACTCGAATCTTGATGCCCTCGGCCCCGAAATCCATCGCCACTTGCACGGCTTTTTTCATCGCGCGCCGGAACGACACCCGGCGTTCAAGCTGAAGCGCGACGTTCTCAGCCACAAGCTGGGCGTCCATTTCCGGCTGCTTGATTTCCTGAATGTCAACGTAAACTTCCTTGCCCGTCATCTTCGAAATCTCTTCCTTCAGCTTGTCGATTTCCGCCCCTTTGCGGCCAATCACAACCCCCGGACGCGCCGTGAAAATCGTGATGCGGCAACGCGACGCCGCGCGCTCCAATTGTATCTTCGACACCGACGCCCCTTCGAGTTTGGACTTAAGCAGCTCTCGGATCTTGCGGTCTTCTGCGAGCAGCTTGCCGAACTCTTTCTTTTCGGCGAACCACTTGGAACCCCAGTCTTTGGTGACTGCGATACGCAGACCGATTGGATTTGTTTTCTGGCCCATAATACTATTCGTCGGACAAAACTATCTTGACGTGGCAATTCCGCTTGATGATCGGCCCGGCCGAGCCGCGCGCCTTGGGTGTAAATCGCTTGATCGACGTGGCCGTCCCAGCCACGGCGCTCTTCACGCGCAAATTCTCCGTGTTCATGTCCCGGTATTCTTCCTTGTGCATCTTCAGGTCTTCCGCGTTCGCGATGGCGGACTTCAAAGTCTTGGCCACGATTCGCGCGCCTTTGCGCGGAACCACCGCCAGCGCCGCTTGCGCGTGCGCCGCAGGCAGCCCCTGAATTTGCCGGACCACCTCGCGCATCTTTTGCGCGGACATCCGGACGTTGTGCGTGATGGCTTGAACTTCCATAATAACTTTACTTCGCTTCCGCTTTGGCCGTGTGCGCGCCGTGCTTTTTGAACGTGCGCGTGAGTGAAAACTCTCCCAGCCGGTGCCCCACCATGTTCTCCGTCACGAAGACGGGGTTGAAAACTTTGCCGTTGTGCACGTTAAACGTCAAGCCCACGAAATCTGGCGTTATCATCGAGCGCCGCGACCACGTCTTGATCGGCGTCTTCGATTTTGTGGCTTTGGCGTCCTGGATTTTCTCCAGCAAATGGAAATCCACAAACGGACCTTTTTTAATTGACCTTCCCATATCTCAGTAAATTCGTTTTTGGGGTTATTTCTGCTTCATCGGCCTGCCATCTCGCCGCACCAAAATAAACCGGTTCGAATATTTCTTCCGGTGCCGCGTGCGCAATCCCTTGGCGATCAATCCCCACGGCGATGTCAATTGCTGCCAGCCCCCGCCGCTCTTGGACTTGCCCGCGCCGCCGCCGTTCGGGTGGTCCACTGGGTTGCGCGCCACGCCGCGGCTAATGGGCCGAATGCCCCGGTGCCGTGAACGACCCGCTTTGCCAAGCGAAATATTCTCGTGCTCCAGATTGCCTACCTGGCCAATGGTCGCGTAGCAAACCTCGTTGATGCGGCGAATTTCACCCGAAGGCAAACGAACCTGCGCGTAACCCTCAGCGCGCGACATCAATGTCGCCGCCCCCCCGGCTGTGCGGACCATCTGGCCGCCGCGACCGGGCGTGATTTCAATATTATGTATGGGCAAACCGACCGGAATGCTCTTGAGCGGCAGGCAATTCCCGATCTCCGGAGGCGCTGTGGGTCCGTTCAAGAGCTTTGCGCCAATCTGCAACCCGTTGGGAGCCAGAATATAACGCTTTTCGCCATCCTTATATTGCACCAACGCCAATCGCGCCGTGCGTATCGGATCGTATTCGATGGCCAGAACGTTCGCTTCCACATCCAGTTTGTTCCGCTTGAAATCGACGTTGCGATAAAACTGCTTGTGGCCGCCCCCGATCCCACGCGCCGTCACTCGGCCATAATGATTGCGGCCACCCGACTTCTTCCGGATCGAGATAAGGCTCCGCTCGGGCGTGTCTTTCGTGATTTCATCGAAAGACGCGATGGTCACGTAACGCGTCGAAGGCGTCAAAGGCCTAAACGTTTTGACTGGCATAAAATAAAAATCTCTCCGGCTTAGCGGCGTCGGCCATCACTCCTGCGCCCAGTCGGGCGATCAGTTATCGGTCGCGCAAAAGCCGCCGCATCCCTCTGGGCTGCGGGAGCGGTGAATCTACCAGACCCAATTCAGGGCGCAAGTGTTTTTTGCAAAAAAGTTTCCGTCCCGTTTCATGCCTGTTTCGTCACTTGCCCCTCGCCCCATTGACGCCCGTCACGTAAGATGGAGCGACGGATTTGATTGACAGAACTGAAACTGCGCCACCTGCCGCGCCTCGCCCCATATTGGCCCGACGCTGGACGCCCCTGTTTTTCATCGCGTGGACTGCCCTCGCGGTCCTGGCCGTCTCCCTTTGGCTCCAGCGCCAGCCCGGCTCCGGCTTCGTCATCGACGATAACTCCAAAGTCTCCTTTGCGCAGCGGATCGGCAATTGGCTCAAGCTGGCTGACTTCAATTTTCACGGCATTTATCCCTGGCTCCTGCTTGCGCCATACGCGCTTTGGCTGGGGTCGCGTTTTCCTCTGGAGCGAGCGCGCTGGAAATGGAGCCTGCCCCTCCACGCATCCGCATGCGTGATCTTCGCCTTCGCCGCCAAAGAGCTCGCCGACGTTCTCAACGCGCCGTCACGACACGTCGTCGTCGTTTACGGCGTCGAGTCCACGCAGTCCGGCACAAATGGAACCCATGTCGAGAAGTTCACCGTCATCACCAACACGTCCGGCGCCCCGCTGCCGATGCTGCCGCCCAAGCTGGGCGCGTTCGCCGGCGCGTTTGGCGAGGGCCATTCGTTGTCCGTTCGCGCGGGGGTCTCAGATTCCTTTTCCCAATTGTTGAACGTTCTCGCCTACGCCGCTCTTGTGGGCGTCGCGCAATCGGTTCATTTCTATCGCCGGCTCCGCGAGCGTGAACGCCAGGCCCTCCTCCTGGAATCCCAGCTCACCCAGGCGCGTCTGCGCGCGCTCCAGGCGCAACTGCATCCGCACTTCCTTTTCAACGCGCTCAACGGCATTTCCACCCTGTTGCGACGCGATCCGCGCATGGCCCAGGATGCCCTCGCCTCCTTCAGCGAGCTGCTCCGCCTCGCCCTCAACCAATCCGCCCAGCCGGAAGTCACGCTCCGCGACGACCTCGAATTCCTGCGCCGTTATGTTGAAGTCCAGCAAATGCGCCTGGGCGACCGGCTGCGGTTTGAAGAATCGATCCCCGAAGCGCTTGCCGACTGCGTCGTTCCCGCGCTCCTGCTCCAGCCGCTTGTCGAGAATTCGCTGCGGCACGGCATCGAGCCCTCGCCCAATCCCGGTTTCGTTCGCGTCGCCGCCAGGCAAACTGACAACTATATACTCTTGACAGTCGAAGACAACGGCCTCGGCCTTTCCAATGGCAAACCTGCGGCCAACAGCGGCGGCCTCGGCCTCGAAAACCTCCGCGCGCGCCTCCGCTCCCTTTATGGCGAGCGCCAGCGCCTCGAAGTTTCCGAACGCCCCGGCGGCGGGGCGCTGGTCGAAATCCAGATTCCGTTGCGCCGCGGCGCCAGCCTGAATCCCCAATGAAAATACGCGCCATGATCGTTGATGACGAGCCCCTCGCCCGCGAAGGCATCCGCGCCTTTCTCGCCGAGGAAACCGACGTCGAAGTCATCGACGAATTCCCCGACGGCGCCGCCGCCGTTCGCGCCGTTGAGCGCCGGCGCCCTGACCTGATGTTTCTTGACGTGCAGATGCCGCGCCTGACCGGCTTTGATGTGTTGGAAGCGCTGGATCCCTCCAAAATGCCGCTGATCATTTTCACCACCGCGCACGATGAACACGCCATCCGCGCCTTTGAAGTTAACGCGCTGGATTACCTCCTCAAGCCCTTCAAGCAAGCCCGTTTCCGCGCGGCTGTGCAGCGCGCCCGCGAACAACTCTCCCGCCGCGCCGCCCCGGGCGGCGGCCGCCTCGCCTCGCTTCTTGAGGGCTTGCGCGCTCCTTCGCGATCACCCCGCATTCTTGTCAAGTCGCCGGACCAGATTCTCTTCCTCAAATCCGAAGACATAGACCACGTGGAAGCCGCCGGGAATTATCTCGTGCTGCACGCCGGAAAAGAACGCCACATCGTCCGCGAGACAATGACCGCGATGGAGGCGCGCCTCGCCCCCGCCGGTTTCATGCGCGTCAGCCGCTCCGCCCTTGTCAACTTAAACCGCGTCGACCGCCTCCAGCCCGAAGTCGCTCCCGGCGAGTTCTCGCTCATCCTCAAAAACGGCGCGCGCCTGAACATGACTTGCAGCCTCGCCGAACTCCGCAACCGCATGGGGATCGACTGACGCCGTTCTCAACGCATCCGCGCGAAGACACAGGCGCATGCGTCACCGGCGGGCCGGGCGCTGTTCGGATTCGGCGTAAAGCCTCTCAAGATCGTCCAGTTTGCCGGACAAAACCTTCAGATCGTCTGCCAGCAATTTGGAGGGGGCGAAGTCAATCCCCAGAAAGGACTGGAGCAGGCGTTCGGGCGTGTCGGTGAAGCCATTCCGCATCAGGGCGATATATTTGACTGAAAACCCCTGCGGATCCTCATGGAGCGCCTGAAAATATCGGAGCGCCAGCGCGCCGCCCAAAAGGTAGTTGGATAAGTAAAGCGGGTCCTCGTACATGAGCCGCATCGCCATCCATTGCCCCTTCAGCTCGGCGTGTTTGCCCGCCCAAATCGAGTACTGCGAATCCATCCGCTCGGTGACGCCGTCCAAGCCGTCGGCGTCCTCTATCGTCCCCGAATCGACTCCCCTGTAGATGGCCAATTCAAGCGCGGCGTCGTGGGCCGCCCGAAAAACCTCCATGCCTTTGACTTCAAAGAACTGTTCCAGAAAAAAGAGCCGCCGGGCCGGATCGGTTTCGTGACTGTTGAGATAGTCGGCCAGCAGCAATTCGTTCAGGATTGAAAACGACTCGGAGAAGTAATTCGGCCCCGCGCCGTATGCCGGTTTGACGTGATTTGCCCCCATGAGCTGATAGTGGACGACGTGGCCGCCTTCGTGAATCAAGACCGAGAGATCTTTGTAGGTTCCGTTAAAACCATTCGCATAAAAGACGTTCGGAATGCCTGGAAAACCCACCCCGCCCCCCGCCGCCAGGCGATTCTCTCCCGGCACGATGTCGAGGCGTCCGTTTTCCGGATCGAGCAACTGCGCCATTTCCGCGCCATAGGCCGGGCCAAGCGGTTTCAGCGCGCGCAGGATTAGCTCGCGCGCGTCATCGATGCTAAAGCGCGGTTGCGGTGGCGTGCCGCTTGAAACGGCGCCCACGTCCCAGACGTTGACGTCCCCATAATGCCCGATCGCCCTCGCATGCTCGGCGCGCAATCGCTGGTACCTCTTGTAAACGTCAGCGTGCGCCGCCACTTCCTCGAGCAAATTGCTCATCCCCGCGACTGTCAAATACCGGCCGAAAAACACTTCGTCCGCGAAATCCTCGTAATGGTGCGCCCGGGAAAGCGCGTTGCGCGCGCGCACCGTGTTGAGCAGCGCAAAAGCATAGAGGTCGCGTTGCGACCCGAATGCCGCCCAGCGCTGCTTGAATCCGGCCTCGCGCACAGCGCGGTTCGTGGAAAGCGCAATCCGGTTGCGATCTTTCCACACGTCCATTTTTCCTTCCGGCGTGTCCAGCGTTGGGAAACGAGTTTGGCCCAGGATCGTTTCATAAAGATCGGATTGCCATCCACTGACGAACGGCGCCACCCCCGCCAGCCGTTTCTCCTCCGCGCCGGCCAGCGTGTACGGGTGGCTCCTCCTCGTGGCGCCGATCTCGAACATGTAGGGCTCCAGGCGCGGCTCAACCCGCGCGAAGTTGGCCAGCCTGTCGCCGGGAAGGGCGCGCAGCGCTTCGTCGAACGCCGCCGTCCGACCCGGGACCTCGGCGTTAAGGGCGTCGTCGTCCCGTTTGCTCGCCTCATCCTTGGTATTGACGGCATAGCGGACGTAAAGATAGGCGTCGTGCAAGGCCTGCTTCGTCAGGATTTGCCCGTTCAGTTCCAAGGCGCGCAACAAATCCTCCGGGGACTTGGACACTTCGCCCCGAAATGCGTCCAACTGGTCCAACATGGCCTCCAGTCGCTTGTAATCCGCGCGCTCCTCTTCGCGAGTGGCGAAGAAAAGACGCGGAAAGTCTATGTGGTATTTGGCCTTGGCCTCCGGCGGAAATACTTCAAACGGCTGCTGCGCCTGCGCCAAGCCTGCCAGGGCGCAGCACCAGAGCGCGAGACAGGCTCGCAAGGATTGTAGAGTCATCATTTCAAGCGTTCTTTTTCCGGGTTTCTGTGTCAACACGAGTTGCCCTGCCCTCGCCCCTCATGGCGGCGGACCGTCAACTCTTCGCGCTCAACTCCCGCTCCGTCTTCAATCGCAACTGCCCGCATGCGGCGTCAATCTCATGCCCCTTTTCCCGTCGCAACGTCGCCGTCACGCGCTCCCGCTCCAGCGCCGCCAAAAATGCCTCCTGCGCCGCCTCGTCCGGCCGCTCCCACGGCAACCCTTCCACAGTGTTGTAGGGAATCAGGTTCACCTTGGCGTGCAGCCGTTGCGCCAGCCTCGCCAGCGGCGCCGTCTCGCCAATCGCGTCGTTGACGCCGGCGATCAAAATGTATTCCAGCGTGATCATGCGCCCCTTGTTCTCCTGGTAATACTCGCACGCCGCAACCAGCTCCTTGAGCGGATACTTTCTATTGACAGGCATGATCTTGTTCCGCGTCTCGTCGGTCGCCCCGTGCAGTGAAATCGCCAGCCGCAGTTGCAGCGGCTCCTCCGCCAGCCGCTTGATCTGCGGCGCAAGGCCGCTTGTGGAAACGGTGATCTTTCGCGCGCCGATGCCGCCGCCCCATGGCGCGTTGAGGATCCGCAGCGCCCGCATCAGGTTTTCGTAATTCGCCAGCGGCTCGCCCATGCCCATGATCACCAGGTTGTTGACAGCGCGCTCCCCTGCCTTTCCGGTCAGCCGCTCCACCGCGCCGGCCTGGTCGACGATTTCCTCCGCGCGCAGATTTCGCTTCCACCCTTCCAGGCCGCTCGCGCAAAAGCGGCACCCGTAAGCGCAGCCCACCTGCGTCGACACGCACAACGTCTGCCGGTCGCTGGCCTCGCCAAACAGGCTTGGGTTGGCGGGAATGAGCACGCTTTCCACAAAGTCGCCGTCGCCCAGGCGCCAAAGAAATTTCTGGGTCGTGTCCTGCGCTCCCTGGCGGCGCGCCAGCTCCAGCGAATGAAATTCGAACGCCTGTTCCAGTTGTTGACGCAGCGGCTTCGGCAGGTTCGTCATCGCCTCCCACGTGGTCGCGCGGCTCTCGTAAACCCACTTCAACAACTGCGTCACCCGGTACGCGGGCTGCCCCCACTCGCCAAAACGCGCCTGCAGTTCTTCCTTCAATTGGGAACGGATGTCCAACTTCACGCCGGGAGTCTACCTGAAGTCCCTTGGGTTTGATAGGCCGGCCTTGCGCCGCTCCTATTTTGCAAGCGCCACCAAATACCGCTGCAAGCGCTCCATCTGCGCCGGCGCCTTCCGTTGCGTGTAAATCTGGTGAAGGTTCGCGCAAATCCGCAGCAAAATCCGGCGCGAACTCACGGGCGCAAGGCATCCGTCGTCAAATCGCTGTCGCAACTGCACCACCCGCTTGATGCAATCCGATTTCGTCAACAGCCGCCCGCTGTCAAACGCGTCAATGTAAACCTCCGCGCGGCTGCTCTGGTAACGGCAAAGAAAATGTCCAGGCAATCCAATGCCCACGATCGGAAGCCGAAGCCGCCGCCCCACCAGCAAATACAAAATGCACAAGCTGATCGGGCTGCCTAGACGCCTGTCCACCACGCGGTTGAAATAAAGGTTCTCCGGGTCGTAATAATTCTTTTCATCCCCGGCAAATTTCAGCTCCCGGAACAGGTAGTCGTCGATCCCGCGCAAAACGTCCTGCGCCTCCGAATTCAAATCCAGCCGCTCCCGCAAATCCCGCGCGAAATCGTCCAGCAGCGCGCTATACGCCTCCATGTTGATGTCCGGGTATTGCGTCCGCGCCAGCAGCAGCGCTCCGCGCTCCAGGTCGAAGTCCTCCCCCTGGTTGAGGCAAAAGGCCAGCAACTGTGTGTCCGCCTCCTGCCGCGCAAAATGATTGACGATCTCCGTCGCCCGGCGGCGCAACGCTGGATCGTCGCTTAAAGTGTGTTCCCGAAGCCAGCGGACGATCTCCGGACCGTAAGAAACGATCTTTTGCCGCACCGTCCGGTAAATATTGGGGTCTTCGTCCCCAAGAAGGCTGATTAACGCCCTGCGTTGCTTCTCATCCAACGCTACTGCCGGTCTGGCTTGCGGCAAACTCATAGGCTTCTACCGCAACCTTGCCAGAATTATCGTCTCAGTTCAATGACCAATCTCAATCTTTGACTGCAATTTTTTCCGGCCGTTTCTTGGCAGCCTGTTAGCCCGCTTTCGCCTTCGGCCCGTTGATCGCCGCGCCTGCCTCGCGCGCCCCATCCGCCAGCGTCAACAACCCGCTGGCCGGCCCGCTGTCGCCGCCGGCATCCGCGCGGGCGCTCCAGCACTCCCACAGGAACTGCGCTGACGCCGCGAGCGTCCGCGCGTCGGCCAGCCATTGGTTCTTGTGAAAATAAAAGCCCCGCGTCACGCCCTTTGGCGGCAGCGCCAGCCGGCACACCCCCGCCGCCACCGCCGTCGCGCTCCTCCAATCTGCCGCGCATCCCGTCCGCGCGGCAAAATTTCCTGTCACGTATACAGTGACGCAAATCAATACGATCCCGGCTGTTGTCATTCGATTCTTCATGGGTTGCTCGCGCCGGCTCCCCCGGCATGGTTCTCCGTCTTTTCTAGTTGACCGGCGCCCGCCTCAACGGGGGCGGACGCCGGCCCCTTCACACATCTACTTCCATATTACACACGCCGGAGCCCTTTTGTTTCACGCAACTTTTTTCCCGCCGCGTCACGAATTTGTGTTCGTCTCGTCCGCCTTGGTTTGCGGCTTTTCCGTCTTCACCGGCCCCATCTGGTCCAACATCGGCTTCACCTTCTCCCACACTTCTTTTGGCACTTTGCCCTGCTCCTCCGGCGTCTCAATCTCGCCGTCAAATAAAAGTTTCCCGTCCCGCCCATGCGCCGTCAGCCGCTTCTTCGGGTCGGCGACGATCACATAGTCTCCGCTCTCGTCGGTCTTCACGATGCTCTTGGCCGAGTCCATGTCCTTCTTCACCACGATCGTCGCGTCATTGCCGAGGTCCACGCCGCTCTCCGCCATCGCGTCCATGTCCGAACCCGTCGCCCCAAGGTGTTCATGCGATCGGTGAAAACTCCGCACCGCCTGTTCCATCGCGCGCTTGGCCTCCTCCATGGCGCGGTGCGCGTCGTCCATCGCATGCTGTCTCTCTGTCATCGCGCGATGAAGCTCTCCGTCGATTGCGCCCCTGGTCGTGTCTCCGATGTCCTTCAATTCCATTTTCACCTGATGCATCGCATCCGATGGCTCAAGTTCCGTCACGTCCCAGGCCATCTTGCCCAGTTGCGCCGCAACCTCCTGCTTCTTGCCGCCGCGATACAATACGATCTTCACCGTGTCGCCCTCCGCATGCATCTGCACCAGTTTGCGCAATTGCATCGTGTCCACCAGCATTTGGTCGTCAAACTGCGCCAGCACGTCGTTCTTGCGCAGGTCCGCCTTCTGCGCGGGACTGTTGGACGCCACCATCGTCACCACCAAACCCTGCCCCTCCTTCAATCCAAGTTGCGCGTCCAGCGCATCCGTCGGGTCGGTGACCGCCACGCCCAGCCACGAAACCACCTTCTTCTGCGACCGCTCCACCGAACGCACCGTCACGTCCTGGTCTCCGCCCACTTCCTCGTAATACATGGCCGTCATCGGCCTTGCGCTCGCTGCGTTCACGGCGACCATCAGGGCCGCGCCTGCCAAATAGGAAAATCGGTTCATGCTGCTCCTCCTGTTAATAGGTTTCGTATCGCACCGGAATGACTTCGTACCGTGGAGCGCTCTGCTCCACGACCAACCCGCGATCCTTGTCCTTCAAAATAACCTTGTCCCGCCACTGCTCCACTCGCACCCGCACTGGTTCCCCGCCCGGCAACTCCGTCACCGCGTCGTAGGACGACACCAGCTTCTGCTCCAACTGAAAGCCGTCCGCCTTCAGCGCAACCGGCGCCGAAACCGACGGCCCCCTCACAGCCCTCGGCCACATTAGAAAGGCCCCCACAATGACCGCCGCCGCGGCCGCCGGAGCAAGCCATCGCAATACCCCAAGCCAATCCGGCAATCCGGCTCGTTGCCGCGATCTCTGCTCAGGCTGCGACTGGACACAAGGCTTGTCGGCGAGGATCCGCGCCATGAAACGCTCCGGCAACCGGGCGGGCGGAAATCTGCGCAATTGTCTCTCAAACTGCTCTTGCTCTTGTTCGTTCAAATGAAACTCTCCTTCGTCAGCTTCTTCAACTCTATCAACCCATACCGGTAGCGCGACGACGCCGTGTTCGCCGGTATCTCCAGCGTCTCAGCTATCTCCGCAAACGTCAGTCCGCCCCACACTTTGAGCGTCACCACATCCCGATACATTTCCGGCAATGCGCTCATGGCTTGCTGAAGCAAACGGCTTCTCTCGCGGTCCTCGACTTCACTGTCGAACCACTCCTGGGGCGCCTCCACGTGCGCCGCTCTCTCGCGATGGCTCCTGCGATCCTCCATCCGCGCCAGGTCGATGGCCCGCCTTCGGATCGTCGCATACACCAGCCCCAATGGCGGCGGCGGCGAACCCTCTGGCCGCCGCCGCCACGATTCAACCACAGCTTCTTGAACCAAATCCTGCGCGTCCGCTTCGCTCCGCGTTTGCTGTCGCGCAAACAACAGCAACCCCGGCGCGTACTGAGCCAGCCATTCTCCCCAATCTGTTGGAGTCTCATATTGGCAACCGCTACTCACGCGATCTCCTTTATAGCGGCGCCGACCTCCTTTTTCGTCTAAATAATTTGACTGCATCTGCGGGACTTGGCTACAACGCCCGCTGCCGCCCGCGCTGCACGAAATAAACCACCCACGCCACCACCCCAACCGCCCAATACGCCGCCGCTGCCTTCGGCTCGTTCCAGAACAACATCCAAAAC
>Ga0265338_10007228_pt1 | contig 13865 bp, 12 predicted proteins | sample 42126metaG_FD_193579 | JGI IMG/M metagenome (GOLD analysis project Ga0265338, IMG submission 193579) | Rhizosphere microbial communities from Carex aquatilis grown in University of Washington, Seatle, WA, United States - 4-21-26 metaG | ecosystem: Host-associated > Plants > Roots > Rhizosphere... | reverse complement strand
GATGGTCTCCGAGTGAACCCAGCCGGAACTGCCGGAGATTTGCAGGCCAATGGCGGCGTGAAGCCGGCCCGCCGCGTCTTCGGCCAGTTGAAAATCGGTGAATTCCTTTTCGAGGCGTTCGGAAGGCGTCAGCGCGACGCGCCACAGTTCCAGCATTGCGGGAAGGTCGTCGACCGTGGCGCGGCGGACGCGAAAACTGGAGTCATTCACCATTCGGGTAGGAGCCGAGCACCTTGACGAAATTGCACGTCTGCTTGAGCCCGGCGATGACGTTGGCGACCTTGCGGTCCTGGAAATGGCCGTCGCAGTCAACAAAAAAGAAATATTCCCACACCTTCCGCTTGCTGGGGCGGGACTCGATCTTGGTCATGTTGAGCTTGTGTTTCCAGAACAGCGCCAGGGTCCGGTAGAGCGCGCCGACTTCGTCCGAAATGCTGAGCAGCAGGCTGGTGCGATCCGACCCCGACGGGGGGCCGCATTGCCGGCCCAGCACCAAAAACCGCGTCACGTTATCGCTGAAATCCTGGATGTCGCGCTGGATGATTTTGAGGCCGTGCTTTTCGGCGGCGAGGGTCCCGGTGATGGCGGCGATGTGCGAGGGCAAATCGCGGTCCGGTCCCGCCGTCGCGGCGGCGACAAGCTGCGCCGAGCGCGCGTTGGAGGAGGTTTCGATGATTTCGGCCTTGGCGAGGTTTCGCTGGACCCAGATGCGGCATTGGCCGAGGGCCTGTGGATGCACGTAAATGCGCTCGGCCTCCTTGAAACCGGCGTTTCCGGCCAGGCAATATTGAATGGGCAAAATAATTTGCGCGACCACTTGCAGGCTGCTCTCCACAAACATGTCAAGCGTATGCGTCACCACGCCTTCGGTCGAATTTTCGACCGGCACGACCCCGTAATCCGCTCTGCTTTTGCTGACTTCGTTGAAGACGTCGGCGATGGTTTTTTGCGCCGAGTAACGCAGGCTGGAGCCGAATTTTTGGAGGGCGGCCTGGTGCGTGAAGGTGGCCTCCGGACCCAGATACGCGATGGCCATCGATTTCTCCAGCGAGAGCGCGCTGGACATGACCTCGCGATAAATGGCGCGGAGCGATTCGTTGGTGATGGGCCCCTTGTTCAACTTTGCAAGCCGGCGCAGGACCAACTGCTCGCGATGGGGGGCGTAAATCTCTTCGCCGGCCTTGACCTTCATTTCCCCAATTTCCAGCACGTGCCGCGTGCGCTCGTTGAGAAGGTGGACGATTTTCTCGTCGAGCTTGTCGATGGCTTTGCGGTGTTCGGGAATGTTCATTGGCCGGGGGGCTGGCCTGCGTTCTCTGCGGTTTCGGGCGGCGGCGCGGCGGGGTCGGCGGCGTGGTCTGGCTCGGCGGGCTTTTCAACCTCTTCGAGCGTGAGCTGGTCGGGCGGCGCCGTGGCGAGGCCGGGATCGATTGTCAACAATGCTTCGGGTTTGGCGACGGGAAGGCGGCGCAATTCATCGGCGGCGGGCAAATCCTCGAGGCTGCGCAAACCAAAATATTCAAGGAACAGGGCCGTCGTGCCGTACGTCATCGGTCGTCCGACCACTTCGGCGCGGCCGACTTGCTCGACCAGGCCGCGTTCGACCAGGGTTTGCATCACGCCGTCGACGGCGACACCGCGGACCTGCTCGATTTCGGCGCGGGTGATGGGCTGGCGATAGGCGATAATGGCGAGCGTTTCGAGGCCAGGCTGGGAGAGGCGGGGCGGGCGCGCCTTGACGCCCACCAGGGCGACGAGCCACGGCGCGTATTCGGGCTGGCTGACGAATTGCCACGAGCCGGCGACGCATGCCAGGCGATAAGTGCGCTGCGCCGCCTCGTGGTCCTTCTGCAACTGTTCGAGAGCGGCGACGAGGTCTTCCTCCTTCGTGCGTTTAAAGGGCTTTGCGGCATCGCCATGTTCGGAGGCCGCGGCAAGGAGATCGCGAAGCTCTTTTGGGCTGAGCGCTTTTTGCGCGGAGAACAAAATGGATTCGAGTATGAATTTGAGTTCCATCGAAAAACGGGTCAAGCGGAAGTCACATCGGCGGCCAGGGGCTCCGGGGCCTTGGTGATTTCAATGTCGCCAAAATCCTGGCTCTGGACGCACACCAACTGGCGCAGGCGGATCAGCTCAAGCAAGGCCAGAAAGGTGCAAACCACTTCCGAGCGGCTCGTGGCTCCGGTGAAAAGATCCGAGAATTTCACCGCGGTTTTCTCGGCGACGAGCTTCACCAGGAATTCAATCTTCTGGCTCACGGACCATTTGTCCTCGAAGATTTCGCGAAGATCCTCGCGCTGGCCCACGCGCTTGAGAATGGCGGTGACGGCGTTGATTAAATCGAAAAGGGACGCTTCGGACCTGGGAGCCTCAGGCTGGGCGAACTCCGGTTTGACGGGCAGGCGCGGGAACGTGTTTTCCTGGTCGATCTCGCGGGCATGGAGCTGGGCGGCGGCGTCCTTGAATTTCTTATACTCGACGAGCTGGCGGATCAGTTCCCATCGCGGATCTTCCTCTTCCTCCTCTTCGCCGGTCTGGACTTGTTGTTCCTTGGGCAGCAGCTCCCGGCTCTTGATATACATGAGCGTGGAGGCCATGACCAGGAACTCGCCGGCGATTTCGAGGTCGAGCATGCGCATGACATCGATGTATTCGATGAATTGCGTGGCCATTTTGGTCAGGTTAACCTCGTAAATGTCGACTTCCTCCTTCTTGATCAGGTAGAGGAGCAGATCGAGAGGGCCTTCAAAGACCTCAAATTGAACTTTGTATTCCGCCATTTATCTACGAGCCATGCGCGGGCAAATCATAAGACGCGCCCATAAAGCGCGTCAATGCGCGAAGCGGCGGGTGGTGCGATTGAAAGCGCCGGTCAAACCGGTGACGGCTCGGCAGGAGCCTCGCCCTACCAAGCCATAAAGGCGGGGGGCCTCGCCGAGGCGACCTGGCTGCGCTGACGACCGCAGCGTCAGTCCGTGACCACGCGGTAGTATTGGGCGATGGTGCGGTCGGTGATGTCGTCGACGAACGAGAAATCGCCGTTCGGGTCATCCGGAGTCGGCGCGCCAATATACTGCCAGTGGAACAAATCTTCGGAGGCCTGGATGGCATACGAACGGACCGGGTCGCCCGAGAATTCCAGGATCGTGTTGGAGCCGTTGCGTTGGACCGTCAGGTCGGTGACGGGCAAGGCCGGGTGGACGTATAGGTCCGGGATGCGGTGCGCGCGATAAACCTGGTAACCGAGGAAATTGGTCGTCGTGTTCGTTGGGTCGAATATTTTAAGATCCCATACCACGGAGGGATTTGCCGTGTGCGTGACCTCTTTGAAGCGCGCGAAGGTGGCATTGGTGGAATGGGAGCTAGGGCGGGCGCCGTTTTCCCAAAGCACGTAGCCAAAATCAATCAGAACGTTGCCCGTTTGCGGCAGAAGGGCGGCGCTGCCGATGCGATCCGTGTAAAGGCGGTCTTCATTGGTTCCCGAGTACTCCCAGACTTGCTGGACCGTCATGTTGGTTTCGTCGATGCTAAACTCGACCGCGCGGCTGTAATTGTCCTGATCGGCGACCGGCGGGTTGTAAGGCTCGGCGCGTTCGTTGCCGTCGTCATACATCAGGATGGTTCCCTGGGGAGTGAGTTTGGCGTAATGCTGGCCGTAGTTCCATGCGAAGGGCGAGCCAATCGGGGTGAGCAAATAGGGCTGCCATTGAGGGCCCCAATTGTCGTGGGGTCCCAGTATCCATTTGATCTGGCCGGTGGACCTGGCGAATTTCACCACGGCGTCCTGGTTGCGCAGCGAAACGATCAACGAGTCATCGCTGGGGCTCTCGCATATATCGTTGGCGTGCTCCGGATCGGTCCCGTAAAACGCCAGCAAATAGCAAAGATAATCAATGCGGGTCGGGTCCAGCATGTCAATCATCGACCAGCTTTTGACCAACGAGCCGTTGGTCGCCGAAATCTCCACGACGTTGTTATACGACAAATTGGTCGTGATCAGCGGCGCATTCGGGTTGGTCGCGCTGCTGGGGAAATTGGAGACGACGCGTTTGGCGTAGCTGAGGTAGAGGATGGTGCCGCGGTCGGTCAGAATCTCCTCGTGTGAGTCAACCGTATAGCCCGTGGGCGCCGTCCATTGCCGCACCTTCTGGCCAAGCATGTTGGCTTCTTCGATCCCGATGGTGCTGCTGATCGGAAACCAAAGGTCGCCGTTGGTGAATTGCTGGACTTCGGCCGGCACGGGCAGGCTGCCGCTGTACCAGACGACGTCCGCCGCATTGTCAATAATCGTCACGTAGGTGCCGCCGCTGTTGTTCTGCGCGTAAAACAGCGTGTAGCCCGGCTCAACCAGGGCGGGATTGTTGGTGATAAGAAACCACTTCGCCATGTTCGTCGGCAGCGGTGACGTCGTGAATACGACCGGATTCGTGACGGTGAACGCGTTGCGGAATTTGTCGCGGACGGTCACCGTGATTTCATTGGTCGCGCTGGGTTTGAAGCCAAGAAGGATTTGCGAATGGTTGTTGGTGTAGTCAAAGAAATCGCGCTGCCAGTTGTTCGTTCCGTCAGTGACGGAGACGCTGATGCGCGATGGAACATCCGTAGTGAGGGCGAGCGTCCCCGCCAGGGGGGCTGTCGACACCGACGCAAAAGTCGGGCCGCTGGTGACCGTGATGGCGTTAGAAGGTGTGGTGGAGGCCGCGAGCGCGAAAATCGCCGCGACAGCCTGAGTGAAACGCTTCATATTTTTTGTGTGACACGAAAGGCGAAGACCGCATCCGCTGCGCATCGGATGCAAACCGAAAAAGACGGCGTAAGGGATTGCCTCTCATTATTGCAATGCTATCCCTTACATGTTTTTGCGGTGTGGTCAATCTTTTTTTGCGCGAAACTGCGCAATACCCTGTCATTGGCGCTCTTCCAAATGAAGAATTTTGGGGGAGCTACAGCTTGTGCCGGGCCAGTTCGAGGACGATTCGGCCTCCGTGGATCACCGCCAGGATCAGCAGGATGACCCCGGAACCCTGCTCCATGCGCAGCAGCGTCTGGTCGGTCAGTTTCTTGTGCCGCCGCGAAACGGCGTAGGCCAGGCCCGTAAACCACGAACTGATCCCCACCGCGACGCCGGCGATGCACGAGAGTTTGCCCGGCCACGTGGCCGGAACCCATTCGCGCGAAATGAAGTTGGCCGCGAGAATGATCCAAAACAAAAACACGCCCGGATTGGCCAGGACTTGAACGAAGCCGATCATGAACCCGGAATGCGGATGGAGCTTGCCGGTCAATTTCGTTCCGACGATCGATTTGGATTCGATGGTTCGGGCCTTCAGAAAACGGATTCCAAGGTAAAGCATAAAAACGAAGCTCGTCAGCTCCATGACCGCTTTGATGATTCTCCCGTTGAAAACCGAGGCGAAGCCGGTGAAGGCCAGCGTGCAGTAGATCAGCTCCATGAGGGTGGCGCCCCAGCCGATCAGCAGCGCCCAAAACAATCCCCGGCGGGCGGCCTCGTTGATGATTGTCAAATTGACAGGCCCCACGGGAATGGAAAGCAGCAGGCCGCTGATCAGGCCCGTCAGCGCCGCCACTATGTCGGGGGGAATGTCGAACATGTCAAGGGGTCAGCGAGGAGGGGTCGTCTTCGTCCTCCTCCTCTTCGATTTCGTGGCGGACTTTGTGGGAAATGCGCGGGCGGACAAAGCCGTAAAGCAGATAGAGGGTGAAAATCAGCGGGAGGATGATGGGCAGAATATACCCGCGCAAGATGACCAGGAACCCGATGAAAATCATGGTGACCACCATTTTGGGAAACGTCCGCCGCGCCTTCAGGTCCAGGGTTTTGAACGAGGGGTATTTGACCTCGCTGACCATCATCAACGACAGGAACACCATCAGCCCCGGCAGGATGAAATTCCAGGGCGGGCTTCGGAAGTCGGCTTCCGTTCTTTCGCCCCACATCAGAAACAGCGTCACCGACGCGACCAGGCCGGCGGCCGCGGGAATGGGAAAGCCAAGAAACTCCTTGCCGCCCCCGCCGCCGGACATCGCGGACAGGCAATTGAAGCGCGCCAGGCGCAGCGCGCCGCAGATCAGGTAAATGGAGGAAATGAACCAGCCGATTTCCGGGTGCCGAATAAAAACGTCGCGCAGCACGACCCGGTTGACCAGAAAGGCCGGCGCCGCTCCGAACGAAATCAGGTCTGCCAGCGAATCAAATTCGCGGCCAAAGGCGCTCTCGACGCCGCCCATCCGGGCCAGGCGGCCGTCGAGCAAGTCAAATATACAGGCGAGCAAAATAAAGGCCAGGGCAAGCTTGATTTCGCCGTAATTGACCGGATCGCTCGGGGCGGGGCCGCGCGCCTCGACGATCTTTGTCAAGGCGACAAACCCGCAAAACAGGTTGCCGGCCGTCATGAGGTTCGGCAGGAAATAGATTTTGAGCTGGGGCGCTGGCTTCTCGTCCGCCGATTTGTCAGGCAAAGGCTGCATACTCAACGTTTCAACGCCATCACCGTTTCGCCCCCAACCACTTTGTCGCCAAGCTTGACCTGAACGACGTAATTCAGCGGCAGGTACAGGTCGCAACGCGATCCGAATTGGATCAGGCTGATCCGCTCGCCGCGCGCGACCGTGTCGTCCACTTTGACAAAAGGCACAATTCGGCGCGCGATCAAACCGGCGATCAATCGCACGCCAATCCGTTCGTTCGGAACCTCCGCGGATTCCATCCCGAGAAGCACGTTTTCGTTGTGCTGCGCGCAATCGGAGTTAATGGCGCTGAGGAACTCGCCGGCGGTGTGGGTCATAAAGGCGATTTTGCCGGCGACAGGAGCGTTTTGGACATGCACGTCAATCACCGAAAGAAATATGGAAATTCGATGACACGGACCGCCGAGGAAATGCGGCTCCGTCCACTGGTCGATCAAATCGACCTTGCCATGCCCCGGCGAAACCACGACGCCGGGCGTTGCGGGGGTCCGCGCCTCCGGATCGCGGAAGAAATACAGCGTGAACAGCGCGAAGATCACCCACGCAAATGCCAGGACCACCGAAAGCCACATCATGATCTCGGCGAATATCTTTCCCAAAAAACCCATCACCGCCATGATGCAAATGGCGCCCAGCGTCCAGCCTATGAGCTTCCACCCGGCGCGGCGTGCTTCCCCTGCATGTTTCATCAGCTAACTAAAGCGGCAAAGCCGCAAAAATCAAAGCGCAATCTCATGCCCTTCCCCCCTTCTCAGTAGGGCGAGGCTCCCGCCGAGCCGCTTTTTTGGAGCGCCAGAGCTTGCTCTCGCTTTGGACGCCAAACAAAGCGGCGGCAAGCCGCCGCACTCCATAAAACGCAACCCGCGCTCACTGCGTCTCCCCGCGCGTGACGCGCAGGAAAACCTCCTCAAGCCCAAGCTCGTCCTCCCATAACCCGGTGAATTTCACACCGGCGCCAACCAGCAATTCCGGGAGCATCGACGGATCCATGTCGTGCGATTTGAACGTGATTTTCACGTGCCCGTCCACCGCCGTCGCATCGCTCACCTCCGGGCGCGCCTTAAGCAGGTTGATCGCCGGGGCGGAATCCCCGCGCACCGTCACCCAGTAAACGAGGCCGGTTTCCGCCTGGCTCCGCACCCCCTGCACCGGCCCGCTGTAAATCAAACGGCCCTTCTCGATGATCGCCACCCGGTTGCACAACGTCTGCAATTCGCTCAGGATGTGCGACGAAATAATGATCGTTTTTCCCAGCCGCTGCAGCTCCTGCAAAATCGCCATCATCTCGATGCGCGCCCTTGGATCCAGCCCGCTCGCCGGCTCGTCAAGCAAAAGGACTTTCGGGTCGTGTATCAGCACCCGCGCCAGCCCGAGCCGCTGCTGCATGCCACGGCTCAACGCCCCTATGATCGCCCCGCGCTTCTCGCTCAGCCCCACCAGCTCCAGGACGTCGATCACCGTCTTCTCGCGCTGCGCCGTGGGGATTTTGTAGCAGGCGCCAAAGAAATCCAGGTACTCCGTCACCTCCATGTCCTTGTACACCCCGAAGAAATCCGGCATGTACCCGATGATGTGCCGCACCTTGTCAGCGTCGCGAATCACGTCATTCCCGAGAATCTTCGCCGTCCCCGCCGACGGCGCAAGGAACGTGGCCAGGATTCGCAGGGTCGTCGTCTTTCCGGCGCCGTTGCTGCCGATGAACCCGAAGAGGTCGCCGGAGTTGATGGTCAGGTTCAGCGAATCGAGCGCCGTGAGGCTGCCGTAGACTCGCGTCAATCCTATTGTTTCAACGGCGGGGATGGGTGGCGCTTCCATAATTCTACGTCGTGGAGGGCAGCGGCTCGACTATCCGCAACAGCGTCCGCCGATGCGCGCGCCTCGCGTTGAACTGGTCGATCCGCCCGGTCACTGAATGTTCGCCGTCCCACGCAAGCAACACGCCATACCCGCTGCGCGCGTAGCGCGTCAAGTCCAGCGCCGTGGGCGGGCTGTAATCCTCATAATCGTTTCCCGATTGCCCGATCGCCCCGATGAGCGACGCCGCCATCGCCCCCGCCGCAACGTCGGGAATGGAGTCCGTGTTGTTGCCGAAATTGGACTGCCGCTGCTGGACCGCGTTGCGAAACGCCCCGGCAAATTGCCCCGCGAAAGCGTCCACGGGCATTCCCTGCGAGCGGTCGAAAGCGTTCGTCTTGGACTCATTCGCCTGCAAGCCGCCCATGTCAAACACACGGCCCTCGATGGCCACCTTCAACGGGCCGATCATGTGGTCCTGGTTGTTGGACACGATCACGCGCCAGCCGGCTCCCGTCCGTTCTATTGACAGCGTCGCGGGGTCCGTCCCGCGCGCCAGCCAGTCGCTGACAAAGAGCTGGCTCGTCCATACCGGCACGTACGCGTCCGCCTCGAACGTCTCGCCGCGCTGCACCGCCATCGCGCGCGAACTTTCCTGCAGGCCGAAGTTCCCCGCCGCCTCGCCGCGGACGGTCGCAAACGCCGCCTTGCTCCCCAGTTTGTAATGCGCGTTGATCGGCGAGTAGATCGAAATGTAGGTCTGCCCGCGCAGCACCGTCGCATCGCCCGAATCCAGAACGTCAACAATATTCAATTCGTTCCATTCCAGCTCCCCGTTGCGCAGGTGAAAGCCGATCCAGTAGATCAACCCCGAAAACAGCAGCACGTAGCATGGAAACGTGATCCAGGTGAGCATCTGGCGGTTGATCTTCTTGAGCCAGTATTGGTCCAGCGGCCCGATCACCACCAGGTACGCCGCCAGCAGCGCCAGAAGCCATTCCAGCGGCAGCTTGTGAACCTGCTTGCTGTCAATCATCGCCCCGAAAATCGCGTCGCTGCTCATCCGCCCGCCCATGTAGCCCGCGTAATCCGATTGCTGCTGGTCGAACATCGATTGCGGGATCCCCGAAATCCGCATCCAGAATTTGGCCCGGCCGCCCCAAGAGAGAAACGGTTCCCGCTCCGGGCTGAACGCCAGGACCGTCACCAATCCGCGCCCCCGCATCGCCTGCACCGCCAGCGGGTTGGCGGCGTCGCCAATCAAAATCCTGCCCTCGCGCAGCGACGCCGTCGCGACCTGCAGCGGCGCGTTGTCAAGCGCTGCCGCCGCCGCGGCGTTGGTGTCCTGCGCCACGGGGGCTTTCGCCGGCGAACCTCCGGCCATCGTGCGCAACGCGAGAAGATTGGACAGGCTCGAAGCCGTCAGCCGCGTCACGGATCCGTTCGAGTTCGCCAGCCAGAATTGCTGGGAGCCAAAACCCGCCCGCCGGGAATCAGGCGCGTTGCTGTTGGTTCGGTAGCTCACGCCGTTCGACGTCAACGTCACCACCACGCCGGGCAGGTTTCGCACATCAGCCGACGGCATGGTGAACGTCTGCCCCGGGTTGCGGTAGCTGCCGGGCGTCCGCCGCGGCGGCTCCTGCACAATTGCCGGCGGCGCCGCGCCATTGAGCCAGTTGCGCATCGTCTCCCCCGCCGTCACTTCGGTCATCGAAGTCAGCGTGCATGGAAGCACGTTGCGCAACCATGGCGTCCCGTTGACGTCGGTGACCTGTTCCACGCCCACCACGAGGTGCCCGCCGTCTTCCACCCACGCGACCAGCGCCTCGACCTGCGGCGTTGTCAACTCAAGGGCCTTGCTCGAGTTCAAGTACAGCGTGTTGATCCCGTCCAGCGCCAGCGGGTTGTCCGGAAACAGCGCCGTTTGCAGCCGCGCGCAATTGAACTTCACCGGCTGCTGCTGCCGCGTTAAAACGTCCGGAAACACCGGCAGGCCCGACATGTTCCGCGCAAGCCCCGCCACCACTGGAAACCCGCGCAACGCCGGTTTGAAACCGCGTTGCACGCTTTGTTCGGCAAGGACTTTCCCGCTCTCATCCACAAGCCGGACGTCCCATGAATTGCCCGACGAAAAGATAGGCAGGAAAATGCGCTTGCGCGTTCCCGTGGGAAGGTCCACCGCCGCGCGCCGCAACGGCGTCCCGTTCAGACCGCCCGCGCTCACTTCAATGGTCGCGTTGAAAGGCGGCCCGTCGTTGTTGAGTTCGCACGTGATTGGAAACCAGCTCCGCTCGGGCACGATGTCGTCGTAGCCAAGAAAAACGTCGAATTGCAGCGCCGCCAACGCCGCAGGCGCGCACAGGAGCATCGCCGCGAACGCGACGACAGGGAGGATGACGTGCCTCAGCAAGGTAACCTTCATTGGCGCCATAGGTTGACTGAGGCTCGTTTTACGCCAGAAGCGCCCGCAATGCAAAATGTAAATCGTCAGTAGAGGTACAGTTTGGTCTACCTGGCGCGAAAATAGTGAGTTTACTTCTTCAATTCTACAGGCTTTGCCAAGCGCGTCTTTAGGGCGGAAATGAATAATGTCCTGATTTGGCTCTTTTGCTCTGTCGTCAGTGTCCCCAAAAGCGTTTTCGATCTTCCCAGAAGTGGCCTGTCAATTTCAGGCGGAATTCGCTTTATCGATTCGTAATTCCCAATCAAGCCAACGATGAGCTGAAGTTCGATTCCATCCGAAAACTCCTTTGCTATCGCAAGAAGCGTTTCTCCGACATCTGGCGCGGTCGTGAGGTGACCGGGTTCGGTTTCGGGAACTGCGGTCGAAATCGTAGCCTTCGGCTGTCCAATCCTAAGAGGGTAAGACAAAAACGGTGAAATGTCTCTTGTCGTCCACATGTGAGTTGCGTCAGCTTCCTGTAATAGAAACTGAGATTGGCTATGTTTCTGATGATAATCTGGATGCGGGCAAATCCCAACAAGATGCACACGAATGCCAAACTCCTGCGCTTGCTGAACGCCAACGCGAAGGTCTTCATCCCCTGAGATCAAGACGGCGTCGCTCATGGCCCTGTTTCTGGCCAGCGTGATCATGTCTGTTACTATCAGTGAATCCACGCCCTTTTGTTGGCCGAACGTATTTACAAACCCCAAACGCATTTTCAGATTGGCTTCATTAGCTAAAGCAATGTGTTGGGGACTTGGGCCAGTTGAAGTTCCGTCGTACCAATAAATTCGAAGCAATTCGGCGTTTGTCGCTGACGTGGCGAATTTCGCAAAGAATTCCAGCATCTTCTTTATTTGAAGCGTGCCTTCCCCCCGCGTTTTTCTTTGGCCAGTGAGCGCAATTGACCCCTGGGCGAAAAAATACCCAGCGTCAACAAAAACAGCCACTCGCAAAAAATAAGGAGGCAGATTTCATAACTGAAACCTGCCCCCTCTAAATAGGCAGTCCCGATTCACAATAATAGGCCAGAACTGCAGACCCAGTTGAGCACGGAGTCGCAAATATCGCAATACAAAAACTGATCTGTCATCAGCCCAAAATACGTATGTGTCTAAATATAAGAGATTTACAACGCCACTAAAACGCGGTTTCCTCCAAGCTCCAGAGATGATAAGCAGTGCCCCGCCAGCCCGGCGCCCGGTCCACCAATGCGCCGCGCTGCTGCAAAGCAACATCCCCGGCAGCTCCTACCGCTTCACTTTCCCCAATAACGCTGTCACGCGCTTCTACCGTGTCCAGTCGCAGTGGCCAGCGGCCACCAACGATTTGGCGTTAATAACCCATGATCGCTCCCGAACGCATCGCGGGCGCCTGGGAGAATCGTCGGCGCGGGAAACTGCTTACGCAATAGGAGGATTTGATTCCAATAACTCCTTCGACGGCACGGCGGCGATAAAACCGCCGCCCACCTTTGCGCAGGGCGGTTCCCGCGCGGATTCAGCGCTGTGCGCTTTGCGGCGGGATATAGTTGACGACAATCGCGCGGTAGGTTCGCCCTGCCTTCGCGACAAAATCAACTTCGCCAGTCCGCGCCAGCGCGCTCTGGACGTTGGCCCAAGTGTTTCCGGCAGACCGTTGAAGCTGGAGGACCTGGCCGGACGTCGCTTTGTAGCGCAGCAGCGAATTGCCCAGCGGCCCGGGCTTTGAAACGCTGATCAACCGCGCCTCCAGCGGGGGCGAGTGGATAGTCATCTTGATTTCGCCAGTCAATCCTCCGGCGTCGCCCACCGCGATCTGATATTGCTGTCCCACCTTGGCCCGGAATGTCAACGAACCCGCGCCGGACGCGACCATCTGCAATTGGCTTAGTGGGCTGATTCATAAATACACTAACGTATTATTATTGCGTTTCTGGGGGCGGAATGATACTGGGAGGGCATGCCGCGACACAGCCCTTATCACATCGTATTGTCCGCCTCGGAAAAGCGGGAATTATCCCGGCGGGCCGCCAAATATACGTTACCGTATTTTGAAGTCGCCCGCGCCAGAATGATCCTCCATGCCGCCGAGGGTTTGCCCAATGATGAAATTGCCCGACGCCTGGATACACGCCGCGAAGTGGTCAGCTTGTGGCGCAAGCGTTTCTTCACCGAACGGCTGGCCGGCTTGGAGGAACTCCCCCGACCGGGTCGCCCCCGGTCTTTTCCCCCCAGAAGTCGTGGTGCAAATTAAAGCCCTGGCCTGTGAGTTGCCTTGTCAGCAGCAAGTGCCGCTGGCGCGTTGGAGCGTGCCCGAAATCGCCCGCCATGCCGTCGCCTCCGGACTGGTGGCCAGCATCAGCGATACGACCGTCTGGCGCTGGTTGCACCAAGACGCCATTCGACCCTGGCAACACCGCTGCTGGATTTTTCCGCGTGATCCGGACTTCGCCGCCAAGGCCGGTCGCTTGTTGGATCTTTATGAGGGGGTCTGGCAGGATCAACCGCTATGCGACGATGAATTTGTGCTCTCGGCGGATGAAAAGACCAGCATCCAGGCTCGAGCCCGCATCCATGCGAGCCAACCACCCCGGTCCCATTGCGCCATGAAGGTGGAGCATGAATACGAGCGCCGGGGAGCGTGGGCCTATCTGGCGGCTTGGGATGTGCATCACGCCAAAATCTTTGGCCGTTGTGAAACGCAGAGCGGGATCGCCCCCTTTGATCGGTTAGTTGAACAGGTGATGGGACAGGCGCCGTATAAATCGGCCCGCCGGGTGTTTTGGATTGTGGACAACGGCTCTTCTCATCGCGGCCAGAAAGCGGTCGCCCGCCTGCAAAACCGCTATGCCAATCTAACGCTGGTGCATGGCCCGGTGCATGCCAGTTGGCTCAACCAAATCGAGATTTACTTTTCCATCCTGCAACAAAAGGTTCTCACCCCCAATGATTTCCCTTCGCTGACGGCGGTGGCGGAGCGTCTGGCGCAATTTGAACGGCACTATGAACAGATTGCCCAGCCCTTCCAGTGGCGCTTTACCCGCCGCAATCTCAACGAGTGGCTGGAAAAACTGGCCGAGCAAGACCGTCAACAATCAGCCCTGGCGGCCTGACCTAGATAATACGTTAGTGAATTTATGAATCGGCCCACTAAG
>Ga0265338_10007226_pt1 | contig 13866 bp, 12 predicted proteins | sample 42126metaG_FD_193579 | JGI IMG/M metagenome (GOLD analysis project Ga0265338, IMG submission 193579) | Rhizosphere microbial communities from Carex aquatilis grown in University of Washington, Seatle, WA, United States - 4-21-26 metaG | ecosystem: Host-associated > Plants > Roots > Rhizosphere... | reverse complement strand
TATTTAGTGCTTAAGCGCTCTGTTTGCGCATGCGATTTCGAACGTTTGGATCGAGATATTTCTTTCGGAGACGCAGGCTAACAGGAGTTACTTCCAACAGTTCATCATCTTCGAGAAAGTCGAGTGACTGTTCGAGTGAGAAAATAGTCGGCGGTGTTAGCTGCAGAGTGTCGTCAGAACCACTTGCCCTGGTATTAGTCAGTTTCTTCTCACGGGTCACGTTGATGTCGATATCTTCATCGCGAGTGTTCAGTCCGACAATCATTCCGGCATAAACTTGAGTTTGGGGAGCGATAAAGACAACACCGCGACCTTGCGCAATATTGAGACCATAAGTTACTGCTTTGCCGGAATCAGAAGCAACGAGGACACCATTCCTTAGTCGTGGCATTGCCCCACTCACTGGGTCAAAACGTTGAAAAATAGAGTTTGTAACAGCAGTACCCTTCGACATAGTCAGGAGCTGGTTGCGAAGTCCTAGAGTTCCGCGAGTCGTTATCTCAAAAGTAAGTCTAGATGTACCGTCAGAATTATCAGTTTGAGAGAGTAGTACACCTTTCCTGCGTCCAACTTCACCTGTGACGGCACCAACGTATTCCGTAGCGACGTCAACTGTCAGATCTTCCACAGGTTCACATTTCACACCGTCAATTTCTTTGATAATGACTTGTGGTTTACCGACCTGGAGTTCGAAACCCTCACGGCGGAGCGTTTCTATGAAAACGGATAGATGCAATTCACCACGACCTGAAAGGACATAATCTCCTTCGGGACCGATTTCCATCTTTAGAGAAACATTGGTTTCTAGCTCTTTATTGATGCGATCTAGAATCTGGCGACCAGTCACAAACTTACCTTCGCGGCCAGCAAATGGAGATGTATTGGCCGAAACAGACATTTTCAGTGTCGGCTCTTCTATAGTAATAGTAGGTAACGCTTCTGGACACGAAGCATCTGCCAAAGTATCACCGATACTAGCATTTTTGATACCTGTCAGAGAAACAATATCGCCGGGTTCTGCTGTAGTAACTTCCACTTTTTTCAACCCTTGACTGATGTAAACTTTGTCGATTCTGGTATTTTCCATACTTCCGTCACGCGAAATTAGAGTCACGGCCATACCCGGTTTCGCAAAACCACGAGTAATTCGACCAATAGAATATTTGCCCTGAAAATTGTCACGTTCGAGTGTAGTAACAAGCATTTGAAAAGGTTTATTTTTGTCTACAGAGGGGGCAGGGAAAAAGTTCACAATCCCTTCAAAAATTGGTGATAAGTCAGCTTTTTCAGTGTAATCTTTCGGTTTCTCCGCCCAGGATTTGCCTTCTTTGGCGATCGCATAATAAATTGGAAAGTCTAGCTGGTCTGTATCTGTAGCCATATCCAGAAATAAATCATGGATTTTCGAGATGACATAGCCAATACGAGCATCTTTCTTGTCTATTTTATTGATGACTACAATAATTTTCATCCCGAGTTCAAGTGCCTTACCAAGGACAAACTTAGTTTGAGGCATTGGGCCTTCTTGTGCGTCAACAACAAGTATTGCACCGTCGGCCATATTGAGAGTACGTTCTACCTCGCCACCGAAATCAGCATGTCCCGGTGTATCAACAATATTGATTTTCACATCCTTATACATAACAGCTGTGTTTTTGGCTGTGATGGTGATACCGCGCTCGTGCTCCTGATCGCTAGAATCCATAATCAGAGATTGCGAAAAAGCAGCCTCATTCTCACGAAAGACCTTGGTCTGTTTCAAAAAGCCGTCAACTAAAGTTGTCTTACCATGGTCGACGTGTGCAATTATGGCGATATTACGAATATTCACTATGATCTCCAGCCTCATGCAAAGGCAAATTAAAAAGTTATTGTTCGAGCGGGTCGAGAACTTCTCGATTCGCTTTGGGCTCACTCGAAGAATAACTCAAGCAATAGGAATTATAACACTTTTTCGGCTCTAAGTCGAGGGTTAAATAGCGCAAGGCCCACCCCGGAGGGCGGAACCTATTAGTTCGCGCCGGCCTTGGTGGGCCTATAGGACACCCCAGAGCCCGAGAGGCTCAAGGACTGCCTTGAGTTCCGGTCGAGGCGGAAGAGAGTACTCGTTGTAACTCTCGTCCCCCGGAACCTGAACTGAGCTCAGCTTGTAGACGTTCGGACGCATGCAGTAGCTTAGCGCGTCGTTCACAGCCCCGGAGATTCCCAAGTTGTCCGGAAGGTTCGTTCTGAGAAGCCTTGACATCTCACACAGCTTCTCGTTCATCTGTTCCTCAGTGAGGTAACCATGATCACCTAGAGTTGCATAGGCGATGATATCACCCGCATGAGGACCAGCAGCTCCGAGATATCCAGCCACGAATATCCCAAGCTGATATGCGATCCCTACCTTCTTCAAGCGTTCGTTCATGCTCATCTTGTCCCTCCCTCCAGAGATGAACACACACTCGGTTTCGGATTCGAAAAGGCGGGCACCATCGGTGACCCTCCCTGGCGGTTATTATAGCCAAATTACAGTATTTTACAAGTGTTATGTGAGCTTTTTGACCATATATTCGTGATCAAGGCTGTATCCGAATTTGCGATAGTAATCTCGTGCGCCGACACCAGAAATAACAGAAATTTCGGTATATCCGGCATCTTTTGCAATCTTCTCAGCTTCGACAATCAATTTGCGACCGTAACCCATGTGTTGTGTTTTACCACTCTCCCCGACCTCAATTTCTTGGCCATAAGTATGAATTTCGCGAATAATAGCGGCTTTAGATAGTCTCAAACGTAGCAAAGAATATAAAACAGTTCGGTCTTCAGATTCAAAACTCAAGAAATATTCATCTCCACCAGCAGCTCGGTATTTTTCGACAAACATTTTCACATTCAAATTGCTGGTTTGGCTACCAATTTCACGGCAGCGTACACAGTTACATTTCCAGCCCTCCGTGACCGCTTTTTCGAGAATCACTTGTCGCATATTCGAGAGTGTCGAACCTGAGGCGATATTTGGAGCCGGTATATCACGAATAGTCCTCATGATACGCACCCAATATGGTACATGCTTTTTGACATCACAGATTAGATCGATTAGCTCTTCATCTGAATAAGATTTGTATTCACCACGTTTCCAGAGATCATAAAGAGGAGTTCCCTCGATTACCATACAAGGATAAATCTTTATATAATCCGGTTTGAAACGTTCGTCCTCGAAAACTATGTGGAACATTTCTTTGTCCATTTCCAGATTCGAACCGTATAGATTCGGCATTAGATGATAACAAATCTTGAAACCGGCATCTCGGAGTAATTTGGTCGCTTTACTCGTAGTTGCCACTTTTTCGCCTCGTGCGTTTTTGAGCAGGACGGAGTCAAAGACCGTTTGTGCTCCCAGTTCTACTCTAGTAGCGCCGAGATATCGGAACCACTTTACTTCGTCTTCGGTAATATAATCCGGTCTAGTTTCGAGAGTCAAACCGACACAACGAGATTTGGTAATCTCGTTCAGAGTCTTGGCTTCGGCCAGAGTTTTCGATTCTTTTCCATTTAAAGCATTGAAACATTCTTTGACAAAACTTTCCTGATAGTCTCGAGGCAGATAACTAAAAGTGCCACCGATAATGATGAGCTCTACCTTATCTATAGGGTGCCCCTGAGCCGCAAGAGATTTCAGGCGCGTTTCGACTTGTGATCTAGCATCATATTTATTCAAAATGGCACGCATTACGGCCGGTTCATCTGCAAGATAACTTTTCGGCACATCTTCCTGGGTTGGACAATATATACACTTGCCAGGGCATTCATAAGGCTTGGTAAGAACTGTAATTACAGAGACTCCAGAAAGTGAACGCATTCTTTTGGTGATTAGTAGCTTTTCAATGTTTTCATCTGGTTCAATGTCACCAGCTGCCACCATATTATCGTAAATGCGACGCAGCTCTATGTTGGAATCATAGCCAGCTGTGTTACTATCTCTATATACAGAAGCAACTACACGACGAAAATCGGCACGAGTTCGTGCCTTCTCGGTAATTAATTTAACTATTATTTCTTCTTGAGGATTCATGAATAAACAAACTGCCAAAAAATTAATTAATAAGACTAGGGATGATTATAACCTGATTGCAGACCAATTTGCCAGCACACGCAAGTTCAACTGGGGCGATTTCGCTATTGCGCTTCGTTCCCTGCACATAGAAAAGGGCGCAAAAGTTCTTGATCTCGGCTGTGGCAATGGCAGAGTTTATGAACTTTTGAAAGATTTGGGTATCAAATATTACGGTTTGGATATCAGCGAAGAGCTTATCAATCATGCCAAAAAGAGCGTCCCAAATGGTCATTTTGTGGTGTCTGATTTACTAAAAACTCCCTATGATGGCAACGAATTCGATCTTGTTTTGTCAGTGGCGACACTTCATCACATACCTTCCGGGATTGCAAGAGAACAGGCCCTGAAAGAAATTCATCGTATCTTGAAGCCCGAGGGATACGTCATGATAACTGCATGGTACTTCTGGAATAAACCAAACTATATCCAAGAAATCCTTAAGTCATATGTTGCAATCCTGTTAGGCAGATCAGATCTCGATTTCAATGACTTTTTTATGATCTGGAAAAATGGAAATGGAGATAAAATCACTCGACGCTACTTCCATGCTTGGAGAAAATGGGAACTTAGGCATGCACTTAAAAAAGCTGCCTTTGTGGATACCAAAGTTTCTCTATATTTCAAAAAGAATAAAAAAATCGGCAATAACCTTATTGCTATTGCCCAAAAACCAAAATAATTCACTAAAGCAAGGGGCTCGGCCCCCGCGATGCGGGAACCGAGCCTTGGTGTGCAGTACGTCAATTGCGGTATGAATGAGATAATTTGCGAGATTGACGTTGGCGACGTCTCGCCCTTTCGCAATCACCTGCACGGATGATTACGGAACGGTAGCTCCATTTCTTCCAGCTAGAGCCGCAAGCTTACCCGACTGGGCGGGTCTCTGAACGAGAACAGGGTCTCGAAACAGAAGTGTCCGGTGGGTCCTCGTCACCCCGTGACTGTCGACCGCGGACGTACTTAACCGCAATGCGAACATTGCGAGAAAAGCCTGGTGGGAGTGAGGGATTCGAACCCTCGATCTGGGGTACCTTACTCTCGATTGACCTCAGATACACGACTGCCAGTCGTGTGCCTTAAACCACTCGGCCAACTCCCCGGTTGTAAAACAACTTTATACTTCTCTATGAGAGACGAGGGCTAGTATATCAAAATAAACAGTTTTTGTCAACATTGTTTAGAACTTATCGCGACCCATTCCAGAAACTATCTCTTTAATCTTGGTACCAGTCAGTCTAGCCCTAGTAACAACGTCTTCGCCAAAGCGATCATTCACCGCATCCATGGCAGAGAGAATCTTGTCATTTATAGTATCCTCGGAGAGCAAACTCACCGGAACGTTCTGAGAACGCTGAATATTACCGACGTAAACCCCGATCGCCCGGACGGGCTGACGCAATTCTAGAGCTTTCAATATTTTTTGTGCCGTTTCGGCAATCTCGGCACCGTCGTGCGTCCATTTGCCAATCTTTTGGCTTTTACCAGCGCCACTGAAATCCTTGAAACGAATCCATAGACCGACTTCTTTGCCTAGGTAACCATCCTTGCGCATATGCCTGGCTACTTTTTCCGAAAGTAGCAGAATGTGCCTTCTGATCTCGTCTTGATTCGTTACATCTTTATTCAAGGTTCTGGAATGACTGAATGATTTCGCGTCCGACCGATCATGCCAACTTGTCACTGGCGCATTGTCGAGGCCATAAGCCATTCGCTTCAGCTTCTCGCCCGTCGCAATGCCAAATTCTTTGTTCAAAATAACATTAGAAACGGCACGTAAATCAGCCGTTGTATTTATGCCCATAGCGCCCAAACGTTGATGAATTCGCCTACCAATGCCACAATATTCGCTCAGCGGAAGTGTCAGCAGGATTTCATCTTTATTTGTTGGAGTGATAATAACTAGACCATCAGGTTTTTTCAGATTGCTTCCGACTTTCGCCAAAAATTTATTCGTTGCGATACCGATAGAGCAAGAGAGATATTCTCCAATTTCTTCACGAATTCGACGCTTGATTTCCTTCGCAATGTTTTCGGCACCGCCATAAAGATTCTCAGTATTTGTAACATCGAGAAAAGCCTCATCGATGGAGAATATCTCAACTTTGTCGGTATAACTTTCAAATATTTCGATGAATTTCTTGGTGACCCAGCTATACTTCCGTGGTTCACCATGAACAAAAATAATCTGAGGGCAAATCTTCGGTGCGTCTTCAACTCTAGTGCCTGTCTTGACTCCAAATCTTTTGGCCTCCACACTGGCTGCTACTATAATAGTACGTTTGGCATGACTGCCAAGCACAGCCACTGGCTTATTACGAAGCCCAGGATTGGCCTGTTGCTCCACGGTGGCAAAGTAGGAGTTCATGTCGATATGTAATATCTGTCGCATCTAAGTCCACACTTCGTCCACTTTCCAAACAAGTGATTTATCATTGAATAACAATTTAAAAACTCCGCCATCATCTGTTTCAATGGCGAAGAAATAATTTATAGAAACCCCTGATTTCTCCTGATACCGGAGGCTTACAGACCTCACTTTATAATCACGATTCTGCCATTTAAAAACTCGTGGTGTGATAGCACCACTTTCAAAACTAGCGAGAACCTTCACTTTTTCATCCACCTTTTCGTACATGATTTCATTTTAGTTATATATATAAGTATATTCCAGTAGACAAAAAGAAACCGCCCGAGGGCGGCCCAATACTTATGGGTCACCGTCGGGCGTTATGGCCACCTCCCATGGCCTAGATGTCGCCGAGCCGAGCCACGTCGACGTCAATCTCGACTCCCCTCGTACCGAAGTACTTGTTGAGTAACCGCCTGAGCCGATAATACCAACCCGACTCAGGTGCCTTGTACCGCGGCGAACTCATGACATAGCCCCTTCCCCCCTCGTCTTCCATGAACTCCATCTCCTTCGCCCCGAGATGGGCGAAGAATAAGCCAGCCACGATGAGTAACACGAGAACCGCGAGTACTGCAATACTGATCCAACCGAGAAAACTCATCGAACTCCCCCCTCTTCTTCGTCATCGTCATCGTCTACTATCTCGAAAGCCTTCTCTCGTTCGTCAAAGAACCAGACCGACCCGAGGAGCGAGAGCAGGATTCGACAAAGCCGAAAGCCAAAACGGTACTTCCCCACACCAGAACCGTTGCTGAAGGTTACCGTGGCAGTTTGCCCTGATACTTTGGTGATTCTGATGTCCTCCTTGAGGTTGACGAAGGATCCGACAAGGCAATCCTCCAAGTCGTCGACTTCAGAGAAGATGTCCTGCCAGGTCTCTGCTCTTTCCCTAGGGATAGAGATGCAACCGCCACTGCTGTTCGCGATCTCGAACTTTAGGCCACTCATGGAGATCCTGTACCCATCAAGTTCCGCGTACAGAACCCAGAAGTCCCTCTCCGCAAGGAAACTCCGAGAGCTACCCAGGGAGAGTTCGCACGCCTTCAAAAGAAGATAGATGGTGTCGACATCCATTGGCAGGAACAAGTATTTGTCATCTGCCTCAAAGCCAACATCGATCAAACTATCCTCCCTAACCTCAAAGACAAGGTCCGCGTGGTGATCGCATTGCCCCTTCTCAGTAGGAGTGAAGCCCACAAGCCTGTTGATGCACTCATACTCAAAGAAGTGGTTGATGTACTCGGCATTACCAGACAGGTTACGGAGTTCTTGTCCATGGAGTGTGAACACGAACTTGTTGCTCGAATCGTAAACGTGCACTTCTCCTGGCCGTACTACGATTCTTGCGAACTTGGTCATGAAGTTGCCCAAGGCGTCCAAGGCTTTTCCCCCCGTCGCTGCTGGATAGTCAAAGAGCCAAAGCTCGTGCTTTCGATAGAGTTATCTTATCGCAAAGTAAAATAAATACAATAAAATCGGAAAAAATTGTTTCTTTTCGCAAAAAATGCTATAGTTTTTGTAGGTTTAAGGCCTAAATTATGCGAAGAAAATTAATTGCTAGAACCGCAAAACTCCTGAGTGAGGCAAAGCGAAGCCGTCGTCATCAAGGGATTGCCGTAGCTTACGAGCATATTCCAAATGATATCGATGAGAGAAATCACGGCGCTATTTATGCTGTCGTAAATATCAATGCCCCTTCCGAAAGTGCAGAGGAAGTCGGTGAACTTATTATAGATACTTTCCACGGTGAATTTTATCAAGATCTCAGTCGTGACCCTATCGCCAGTTTCGAAGCTGCTCTCGCTCGAGTGAATGAAGAACTAGCCGAAGTAACTCATCAGGGCAATATTGCATGGCTCAACAATCTGAATGCTGTACTTGCGGTCCTCGCTGGTGATCAGCTCCACGTCACCCAGACTGGTAAGGCCGAGGCTTACCTATATAGAGGTGGTCGTTCCAGTCATATCACTCATGATTTAGCTGGTGACAATGTCAACCCGCTACGTACATTTATCAATATTGCGACTGGCGATCTGGTTGAAGGCGACAAAGTCGCTATCGTAACACCAGGCGTATTCTTCCATGTTTCCAAGGATGAGTTACAAAAATACGTTCAAGAGTTCCAGCCTAAGGTGGCTATCAGCCATCTTGCAGACCTCCTCGAAGAAAATAACGGTGAAGTTCATCCAAATTCGATATTAATTTTGGAAGCTATTACCCCGGAGGCCGCTTCAGAAGAAACGATTACAGAACTTGATGATGAAGTTTGGATCACCGAATCTCCAAAACCAGTCCAAACGGCAATTGAAAAATCCACGCCATTTGCGAAAAAAGTACTTTATTATACCAAGAAAGCGTTCACGGCGGCTTCTGTATTTACCACGGAAAAACTTTGGCCAAAACTGAGTGAACTTGCCGGGGACTCAAAAGACGCCATTTTAAACCGAATACAAGAAAATAAAGTAGAGAAAGCTCGCTCTGCTAAAGAACACGAAAAAGTTCTCTCAGAAACCAAGGAATCGATTATCAGTGAGGGTGGAAAGGAAAACCTCGAAGATTTGACTATAAACGAAGGTACGAATGAATTTGTTGAAGAAAAACATAATCCTAATGCTATATACATCAAAGAGACTTCCAATAAACCAAAACTTCTGAATATCGACCTATCCTCCGCAAAAAAAGCAACGTCAAAGTTTGGTAAACGATTCTTCGGTTTTGGCAAAAATAGACGTTCAGTTCTCTATGCCGCCATTGCCCTAGTGATAGTTCTCTCGGGCGGTATATTTATCGCCTGGAGTATTCGTTCAAATGCTGAAAATCAAAAACTTGCCCAAGCTTCCCTAACTGAAGCTCAAAGCAAATACGATATCGCAAGCAACTTCCTTTCTCAAGGAAATAAACAACAAGCAGCAGATTCACTTAGAAGTGCTCAGTCGATCACTGACAGTCTGAAGAATAATTCGAAACTAAAGACACAGGTTACAGGCCTCGCTGACAAGATTAGGACCGCACTTGATACCGCTGAAGGTGTCATCCGAGCTCAGGCCACTACACTCGCCGACGCGAGCCAAATAGTTGGCACAAATACTTTCGGTCCTTATCTAGTAGGAACAAATCTTTATTTAATCAGTAAAAATGATGCCAGTATTGCCAGTATTAGCGTAAATGGTGGCGAGGTTTCGAGAGTTCTAGACAAACCTGATATTGACGGCAAAATTACGGCTGCTACCGCAGTGACCGATCGTAGCGTTCTAGTTTTCTTCACCGACGCCGGTAAAATCTACGAGTTTGACACGAAAGACGTAAAGTTGAATCAGCAAACTGTGGACGGAGACTTCGAGAAAGTTACAGCACTCGCCTCTTTCTCCACAAATATCTATACTCTTGAAGGTTCAACTGGCAAGATTTACAAGAGACTTAAGACTAGCAGCGGTTACTCAGCACGTACAGAATATATCACCGATGGTTCCACAGTAAGCGGTGCCGTTGGTCTCGCCATCGATAGCAATGTATATGCAATGATGCCAAATGGCGAAATTACTAAATACCTCGGCGGCAAGAAGCAAACTTACAGTCTCAGCAATTTACCTATAACAATCACTAGTGCTAATGCCGTTTTCACAGACGAGAATACGGTTGGTCTTTATGAACTAGAAGGTAATGCTAGTCGGGTCATTCGATTTGATACTAATGGCGCATTCCTAAACCAATATGTATCTGATAATTTCAAAAATGCTAGCGGTCTATATATTGACGACACTAGCAAAATTCTCTATGTAGTTTCCAGTGGTAAGGTCTACAAAGTCACCCAGTAATTACATCTTTTCCGGTGCTTCGATGCCGACTAGATCTCTCATAACGATACCAAGTACTATCTTAGTAGCCTGCACGAGTTCTAGACGAGCAGCCGTAAGCTCCAAATTATCTTCATCAATAACGCGGCATTTGTCATAGAATACATGAAACTTTCTAGCAGTCTCGATGGCGTAATAAGTCAGATAATGAACGGGATAGTCGTCAAAAGTCACAATACTCATGATTACCTGTTCGAGCTGTGAAAGTTGATCAATAAGTTCTATCTCGTGAACGTCTGTTAGTATAGACAAATTTGCTTTCGGTAACTTTACTTCCTCCGCATTTCTGATAATACCCGAAAGCCTAGCATAGGCATACTTCACATAAAAAACCGGATTTTTCTCGGAACGCTCAGCGGCAAGATCAAGATCAAAATCCATGTGAGTATTAAATGATCGCATTAGAAAGAAGAAACGAGCTACGTCACTGGCATCACGCCCTTTGCCGCCAATGAGTTCGAGCAAATCGTCCATAGTGGCATATGTCCCCTTGCGTTTGGACATTTTGAACTCTTCGCCGCCCTTGATGAGACGAACTAATTGCATTATAACAATCTTCAGTGTACCAATGTCGCCGACGCTCTGGGAAACAGCTGCCATCATTCTGCCGACATAGCCATGATGATCAGCACCCCAGAAATTGATTACTTTTGTAAAGTGGCGAATATAAAATTTATCAAAATGATAAGCAATATCATTGGCGAAATATGTTTTTTCACCGTCTGACTTCACCAGTACCCTATCCTTGTCATCGCCAAAATCGGTAGTTTTCATCCAGAGAGCACTATCTTCTTCCTTGGTATGCCCAAACTTTTTTAGCTTCTCTATCGCGTCATCAACTTCACCACGGTCAATCATTTCCTTCTCAGAAAACCAATTATCAAAATGGATGCCCATTTTCTTGACTGATGGCTTGATTAGCCTCTCGAGAATATCCTTGGCGGCCAATTGACCTAGTTCAAATGGTTTGTCTTCAAGATCAGACACCTTGGCTTTGTTGGCTACCGCCCAATTTTGGATATAATCACCCTGATAGACTTCTTCATCGGTTTTCATCAGCCCAGCTGCCACCAGTATCGACTTCCCAAGCATCGTGACTTGGTTTCCACCGTCATTGACGTAATATTCACGTTCAACTGTTGCTCCTGCTTTGGCAAGAACATTCGCTAGCACATCCCCACCGAAACCACCTCTTCCATTTGCGAGTGTTAGTGGTCCAGTTGGATTGGCCGAGATAAATTCGACCTGAATCTTCTGACCCGTGAGAAGTTCAAGGTCGGCAAATCTCTCTTTTTTATCCAAAATGTTTTTAACGATTCCTTGGAAATATTCATGATCAAGAAAAAGATTAATGTAACCATTTACGGCTACAACTTTTTTGAATCCGCCATTTGCTTCCAGATTTTCGGCCAATTTTTCGGCGATCTCTTTCGGGTTCTTTTTTAGTTCCTTAGAAAGTTTGAAAGCAATACTAGTAGCGAAGTCTCCATGATCTACTGAATCAGATTTACTAATTTCCACTTCCTCACTGGTCAGCGTTATACAATAGACCTGTTGGAGTGAATATAGGATATTCTCAATGATTTTATCTGTAATCATGCGCTTATTATACTCGATTTTGTGCCTATTTGATAGTATAATGGCGCTATGAACGCTATTAAAATCATTGCAGAAAACAAAAAAGCCCATTTTGACTACGATCTTCTGGAGACCTATGAAGCCGGTATCGAGCTTATGGGACCAGAAGTGAAGAGTATTCGAGCGGGTCATATCAGTCTGAAAGAATCTTTCGCAAGTGTGAAAGATAATCAGGTCTGGCTTAATAATGCCCATGTTTCTCCATACAAACCCGCAGCCGATTTAAACGGTGAACCAACTAGGGCTCGCAGACTTCTACTGAAACGGGACGAAATTAACAAACTGATTGGTGCTGCTCAAACAAGCGGACTTACTATCGTGCCCGTCAAAATTTACTTTTCTCACGGAATAATCAAAGTTGAGATTGCCCTCGCTCGTGGACGAAAACTTCACGAGAAGAAGGAAAAACTCAAACAAAAAGATATCGAGAGAGACGCTCAAAAAGAACTAAAAGATATTAGATAGTTTTCCTGGCTAGAAGATCTGAGTAAACACTTTCAAGTTTTGAGCAGCAATTTGGCAGATCATGCACTTCGGCATATTCAAGCGACTTTTGTCCAAATTCTTTATTTCTTTTTGCGCTCTCGGACAGTTTCAACATCCCCTCTGCGAGTTTTTTTGGGTTTGCCGGTTCGACAAGGTAGCCATTCTTGCCATCATGTATTAGCTCGGGTACTGCAAGTGCGTTAACACCCAGCACCGGCAAACCAGCAGACATGGCTTCCAGAACGACTAAGCCTTGGGTTTCCATAGTACTCGCCGTGACAAAGAAATCGTGCTTTTTCAGTGCTTCTTTAATTTTCGCTCTTGGAACGAAGCCAACAAAGCCAACGCTATCCTCTATTCCAAGTTGTTTCACTAACTTGAGAAGCAGGTCCCTCGCTGGACCTTCGCCATAAATGTCGAGATGAAGGGCTGGATTTTTTTCGTGTGCGAGCGCGAAGGCTTTAACAACGACATCAACACCCTTCTCCAAACCCAGGCGACCAATATATATCATCTTGTTACAGATACGATAATCTTTTTTCTTTGCAAAGAAATGAAATTCTATTCCATTACTCATATCTAATACTTCGGTCGCGACTCTATGCTTTCTGAGCAACTTAGCCAAAACTACAGAGGGTGTAAGTACTATGTCAGATTTCCCATAGAGGAAGCGAGTAAAATCCCAAGCGAATCTGTCGCTGATGCTTGTTTCTCCACTTCTTCCAGATCTATTAGTTACCTTACGTAGACGTCGCATCCTAATAGACTTTTCCTGAGACTCAGTCATCCGGTCAAGCAGCTTATAAGCGTTTGTCTCAATGATTCTCTTTACAACCTTTGAACTAGCGATAGCGTCAGCCGCTTTATCGATACCAAGAATGTTATATGGATTCAAATAAACCATAAAATCCGGTATATATGAGTGATAGGTCTGGATATTCGGAATTCCCAGAATCTTTGCGGCCATAAGTCCCGACACGCCAATCCCCATAGGGGTTTGTATATGGACTATATCAGGTTTAAATTCTCTAAGATCAGAAATAATACTAGTAACAAACGGATAGGCAATTCTAGTGTTCTTGTTCGAGGCGAATGAGAAACCTGGGTATCGCTTGATAGTGATGTTCTCTGGTGGATTATCCTTCTTGCGGTTGTATTTAGGCGCAATAATCAGTATCTGGTGACCATCTCTGGCCAAGTTTTCGGTGAAGTTATGGATACTCGTCACGATGCCATTCGTTTCCGGCAGATATGTATCCGTTAAATATGCTATTCTCATACTATTATCTTAGCACAAATTCAATTATAATGAACAAATGGAACAAAAAGTATCGTTAATAATGGCAGCCAAAAATGAAGCCCAGCGTATTGGAAATGTT
>Ga0265338_10007224_pt1 | contig 13867 bp, 16 predicted proteins | sample 42126metaG_FD_193579 | JGI IMG/M metagenome (GOLD analysis project Ga0265338, IMG submission 193579) | Rhizosphere microbial communities from Carex aquatilis grown in University of Washington, Seatle, WA, United States - 4-21-26 metaG | ecosystem: Host-associated > Plants > Roots > Rhizosphere... | reverse complement strand
CGCGTTTAAAGAGGGCGATGTTGTCCACTACGGGCAGACCGAGCTACGCGCGGCTATCGCTGGCGTAGATAAGCGCAAGCTTTCCGAGTCATGGGCCTTTGACCGTATCAACTCTGGCGTAGATATCTCGCCACTTATGGCGGTTACTTTTGCGCATTGGGGATACATGGAATTTGGCGAAGACGAAGTAGACGTTAGTGATTCTCTGCATTTCGATCTGACAGAGATCATGCGGATTTACCGGGCCGGGAAATACGGGCCTGAGGATATCCGGCGTCTGCACCAATCAAAGATAATCACTGACGCTGATTTGGAGGTTCTAGCGAATGAGGGTATTCGTTTCTAAGCTTCGCGCTAAGGCTTCCAATCTGTTTACTGGTTTGCTAACACCTGTGCTAGCTCTTGCTGGCGCGGCGCTCCTATCTTATGGCGCGTACATGATCTACCATCCTGCCGCATTCATTGTCGGTGGCCTGCTGGTTATCTACGCGGCTTACGACAGTAGCCGGTAATGGGGCGGTTCATACGGCGTGATGGTGGACCGCCACAAGATAAGCGAGCGCTTAATTTCTGGGGTTTGTCTCCTACAGACATGGTGGCTCAGCGCACAGCGGCGAGAGCTAACGCTAAGCCGGTTAACACGGCTGACGATGCAATGACCATCTCGGCTGTCTGGGCGGCTGTCCGGTTGCGGGCTGATCTGATCTCTACGCTTCCCATTGAGACGTACCGCACGGTTGACAATATGAGGGTTGACACAGGAGCTACCCCATTTATCGACTCGCCTAAGTTTATGGAGTTCTTGTATTCAAGCCAGGTCGAGCTAGACCGCTCGGGCAACGCTATCGGGATTATCAAGAGCACGTATCCCGGTACAGCTAATGTGCCTGCCGATATCCAGCTACAGCCTTCCGCTGCTTGTGCTATTGATACCACTGATGGTGAGATCACCAATTACAAGATCAACGGTGTTAACTACGATCCGTCCGTTATCTGGCACGAAAAGCAGTTCACTGTTGCGGGTCTGGCGGTTGGTCTCAGCCCTGTTGCTTATTCGGCTTACACACTGGGTCAGTTCAAATCTATTCAGGACTTCGCTAGCCAGTGGTTCATTACGGGCAATGGCCCGCGCGCAAGCCTTAAGAACACTGAAAAGAAGATCGATAGCCGAGAGGCGACCATTGCTAAAGAGTCGTGGAAAGCGACTCAGGAAATGGGAGAGCCTTTCGTACACGGTAGCGACTGGGAATATTCGCTTATTGCGGCTCAGTCAGCTTCTAACGACTGGATTGAAGCTCAGCGGTTTAACCTGACCGAAGCGTCACGGTATTTCGGTGTTCCGTCAGATCTGATTGATGCTGCAATGTCTGGCGACAACGTGACTTACGCGAACGTGGTACAGCGTAACTTGCAATTCCTGATTATGCATCTTGGGCCTGCTATCCGCAGACGTGAGAATGCGCTTAGCATGTTGCTTCCGCGTCCGCGCTCTCTCAAATTCGATGAGGATGCGCTTTTGCGGATGGACCCGGTTACGCGTGCAACCATGATCGAAACGAAGATCAATAGCCGCACTCTGGCACCGAGCGAAGCTCGGGCGATGGATAACCGGCCTCCGTTTACTCTTTCGCAGATTGAAGAGTTTGACGCGCTGGGTCTTAACCCGCGTATGTCCACGCCGCAAACCTCGCTACTGCCGCTGGCACCCGACCAGGCCGGTATTTATGCGGGCAATGTTCCGCCTACTGGCGATAAAACAGACCCCGTTGCGGCGGTTCCCCCGCCTGCTACCCCGACACAAGGAAAGTAAGTAATGGCATCCATTGATAATTCAGCCTGGGACGCTTCTAAAGCGTGGGCGAATGGTGCCGCTAGCGACGATCCCGCTTCATTCTATGATGCGATTTGTGCGGGTAAGAAGGCTGGCGACCCGAAGACGCAAGGCGCTCACGCTTTGCCGTACCGGTACACACCGTCGAGTAATCCGAATGCAGATGGCGTCAGGAATGCTCTAGCGCGTCTGTCGTCTACTGAGGGCCTGACAAATGCCGCTGAGGCTAAGTCAAAACTTGAGGGTCTTATGAAGATGATCCAATCGGCTGAGGGCAAGTCCGCTAAGTCTAGCGGGCCTAAGAGCGTCAGGGCGTTTCGTGCGGCTCGCGCTCAGGAGATCCCCGGCGGCCAGGGCCGTATGTCGGCTTTCCCGGCCGAGCTGCGGTCTTCCATTGTGCAGCGTGACGGTAAGACCTTCCTACAGGTTGATGGGTACGCGACGGTCTTTAACCGTGGCTATCAGATGTGGGATGAGTCGGGACCTTACACCGAGGTTGCCGGTTCGCATATGCTGGACCGCTCGCTTGCGATGAGTCCTGACGTAGCGTTCCTTACTAACCATAAGGGCGTCACGATGGCTAGGACCACTAACGGTTCGCTGACACTGACTAAGGACGATCACGGTCTAGCTATTACCGCTTTGCTGAATATGGACCGGCAAGACGTTAGGGACCTGGCTAGTGCTCTTAACGACAAGCTGATAACCGAGATGTCTTTCGCGTTTATGATCGATAATGGCTCTTGGGACGATGATTTCACCACTTATACGCTTAACCAGGTTAACATTAACCGGGGCGATGTAAGCGCGGTGAATTACGGCGCTAATCCGTACACGTCTATTGGTGCCCGGTCTCAGACATTTATGCGCGAGGTTATCAACATGCCTGTGTCGGTTAAGCGTGCGGCTATGGGCGTGCTACTGGCGGGCAATGACCCGCACATGATCAGGTCGGCGGCTGCGGCGCTAGACCAGGCGGCGCGTGCCCGGTACGACCAGGCGTCACGTTCGCTTGCGGATCTTGCGGGGGTTGACGTTTCCAGTTGGGATATTCAAGACCTGACCGGAGAGGGTGAAGACGCATCTACGGGTGAATTCGCACGGAACGATAGTGAGCCTGACGAATCCCGAGCGATGCCGGAAGATCCGAGTACCGATCCTATTGATTCCGTTGAAGCGGAAAGCGTGCCCGGTCATCTGGGGGATCTGGACGATGACGACGACAGTCCAGAATTGAATGGTACCGATGACGATGAAGCTAGGGCGGCTAATGCCGCTTCTATGCGTCGGCTACGCGCTATGTCGCTTAGCGATGATGATATTCCGGCCGAGCTGTCGGCAGGAGATGAAACCAGCGAAGAGACGCGGGCATTGCCTACGCCTATTGACCTGGTTTCTATGTACGCGAATCGCTGGGAATTGCTCTCAGACGACAGCGTATAAGCGTTTACACACGCACGGGCAAGAGCCTATCAGAGCTTTTGCCTGCCGAAAATCAGACCGGCAGCGAGTGAATTGGAAGTAACCACGTTCAATTCTACGGCTATTTACATGCCAGAAATCGAGAAAAAGGAATGTCTAACGACATTAAGACCCTCATTGCTCAGACTGAGGTCGAGCTTGAGGCGGCAGAGCAGAGGATGCGCCGGGCTAAGGCCGAAGGTCTGCTTATCGTGGATGACGCCCGTAAGGATGGGCGTACCGACCTGACCGACGCTGAAAAGCAGCGTTCGGACGAGCTTTTCCAGGCTTTCGAGATGGGCAAGGCTCAGGTTGCGGGCATTAAGGACAAGCTTGCTCGTGCCCGTAAGATCCAGTCTCAGGAGTCGGAGATTGACGCGGCTCTTAACGCTACCCCTATCGCGACTGACGCGGCGCGCGGCGAGAGTGCCCGTACCGCGAGCGTTTCGATTGGCCGGGAGGCCCGGACCTATTCCAAGGAAACCGACCCTCACGGCAAGATGTTCTTTGGCGACGTTATTAACCAGTTCGTCTCTAACGATGTGCGTGCGGCTGACCGGCTGGGGCGTCACATTCGGGAAGAGCAGGTTGAGCGTAGCTCTGAGGGCTGGCAAAAGCGGTCTAGCTCGGGTGTCGGTACCGGCGCTTTCTCCGGTCTGACTGTGCCTCAGTATCTTCTTGACATGGTGGCCCCGGCTATCGCGAACATGCGGCCTTTCGCTGACAAGGCGAATAAGCACCCGCTCCCTGACTCGGGTATGTCGGTTAACATCTCGCGTATTACTACCGCGAGCACTGCGGCGCTACAGTCTTCGGAGCTTGCGTCTGTGTCCTACACCGACATGGACGACACTCTCCTGACGATCACCGTCCAGACGGCGGCCGGTCAGCAGCTCGTGTCGCGTCAGGCTATCGAGCGCGGATCTGGTATTGAGGATGTCATTCTTCAAGACCTTATGAAGCGTTACAACACCGTGGTTGACTCTACCCTGATTACTCAGGGCACGACCGGTCTTTCGGCGATTGCTAACAACACCGACCTGACGACCGGCCAGGCGTCCGCTACGGCGATGTACCCGGCTATTGTCGGTGCGGTTTCTCAGTCGGCTACTGCGACTCGTGGGTACGCTACGCCGGACTTTTGTCTTATGCATCCGCGCCGTTGGTACTGGTTGCAGAGCCAGCTCGTTAGCACTTGGCCTGCTTTTGGTCAGCCCGGCATCGCGCCGCGCAACATGGGCCAGAGCAATAGCGCTGACTATGACTCGGCGGGCTGGGCTGGAATGCTGCCTTGTGGCGTCGGCGTCATCACTGACGCAAACGTTACTACGGCGGGTACCGCTGACTCGGGTACCGGTGAAGACGAGATCTACGTTGGCTCTACCTCTGAGGTTCACCTTTGGGAAGACGCTGGGGCACCCGTTTTCATTAGGGCAGAACAACCGAGCGTGGCCAGCCTTGGTGTCAACCTGGTTGTGTACGGCTATTTCGCTTACACGATGCAGAGGTACACGAATGCTTATCAGAAGCTGACCGGATCTGGCCTGGTTGCCCCGTCTGGCTTCTAATCTAACGCGGTACTAACCGCTTAGACAATACGTAGTAGGTCGGGTCTTAGCTTGCTTTCCCCTTGCTAAGGCCCGGCCGCTACCTTCACTTGAATTCGGGAAAGGAATTCAATTGCGCGTAATCTGTTGCTATCACAACTCCGTCCATCCGCTAGCCCGAGCTGCACTGGAAAAGTACGCACCTCAAACCGAATACGTAGAAACCAAGGGCTTGTTTGGTTACGGCGAAGCTGTAGCGGAACGCTGGACCGGCGAATCAGATCTGGTTGTCATTGAGGCTGATAAGGAAATCAACGCCGATACGCTACCGTCTTTCGAGGCTTGCGACAAATTGTGGTGTACTGTCCGTTGCATGACTTTGCCGGAACCTTATACCCGGCACACTGTTAACAGTCTCGCGGCGGCTAAGTTTTCTGCGGAGATTCAGCGGACTGTCAAGACCGAAGATTTTATCTGTCCCGATCCTTTCTGGGCACCTTGCAGGCGTTGCGATAGTCAAGGTTGCTGGAATCAGCTTGATACCCGTCTTGCGATAGCTATTACACCGCACGCTAACGGTCTGCCTTGCGTCCACGGCTGGGTTAACCATCATCACGACTATGACGATAAATGGTGGGCTGAGTGGACGCTTGATTATGAGTACAACTTGAAAGCGCAAGCCCGTATCCTAGAAATTTCGAGTGTTGAGGAAATAATCAATTATGGCAAATGACCTGTATCAAGCTAAGTACGAACATTTCTTGATGGACGCAAACCAGGCCACGGTTAACCCGGCTAAGCTTGCCGAGCTTAAGGCGCTTATCACGCTGGCGGGTGACTCGGCTACTACACACGCTTTCCCGGCTGGTACGTCGCTGGCGTCGGCTGGCACGGGTAACGCGACTTCTACGGTTCTGTCGTGCTTCGCGGGCGCAAGGTGTTTCACTAATGACGTTCTCCTGAGGATCGTTACCACGGTTGGTTCTACGCCTACCGCTCACTTTGACATCAAGGCGAGCCCGGATGGCACGACCTTTACCAACGTCAACTACGCGCTTATCGCTACGCCTAACACGCTGGTTGCTACTCAGATCACGATTAACACCGCCGCGACTAACATTTACCGTATTCCGGCTAGCGCGCTACTGGCCGCTAAGGCTATTCAGCTTGAAGTTGTCGTCTCGGCTAACACTAACGTCACTTACACGATTGACGCCTGGGACTTTGGGGGTGTGCCGCTTTAATGGATGCTGCGAGCATACGCCGCAAGGCTGACGCGCTGGAAAAGGCTAACGGCGATCCGGCGAAGGTGGCCGAGCTTCGCGCACTGGCCCCAGTTGAGCGCAAGAGCGCGCCTACGGTTACGGCCGATCCGAACACGCCTGTAGAGACCGCTAAGGCTCCCGACGCGGACAAGCTAGGTAATCCTGTCCGCGCTCCGATGCAACACGCTTCGCGCGGTCCTGGCCGACCCCGGAAAGACGCCACTAGCTCAGCCTGAGGGCTGGCAAGGGACGGCCGACAGGTCGGCCCGTAGCGCGTAATCGTCAGTAAACAAACAGGGATTTACGGCGCTAACGCATCTTGCCGTGTAAGTCCTGGCCCTAGCTGGCCAGGCTTCGGCGTCCCTATTTAAACTTGAGTTTTGGAGCATCATGGCTGAGACGCCAATCGACATTGAAAAGATGCGCTCTATTGGCGTGCTAGGCCACGGGCGTACTAAGAACCAAGTCAGAGAGTACAGGCGTGAGGATGGTATTCGCGTCAAGGAAACTACTGATGAGAATAACGCCACCGTCACAGAGCACGCGACTAAGGATGACCGCGTAGACGTGATGATCCGGCCGCAAACCGTCCACATGAGCGCGGGAGTGCATATCTAATGGCGATTACCAAGTCTGGTATTTATATCCAGCCGTTTAAAGACTTGATGATTCAAACGTCTTATACGGGCGGAAACCTTAACTTCACGCTGGCCACCTACAAGATTTCATTGTGGAATAGCACGATGGCTGACGGCTCGGGTTTGATGAACTTTTCGTCAACCTCTCCGGCTTGGGCTAACACCAACGAAGTCTCGGGTACTGGCTGGGCTACTGGCGGCGTTCTGCTTTCGGCGGCTGCGGCCGGTGGTACGTCCACTTCGCCAACACTGGCGGAAGGCACTACCGGCTCTATCCGGTACGACATGGGCGATGTCTCGGTGGCGAGTACAACGCTTAGCTCGGGTGGCGGGCCGTACGGCTGTTTCATCTACGCCGACCCGGTTTCGTCTCCGATTGCTAAGCCGATTCTTGTTGCGGTCAACTTCCTGGCCGCTTACCCGACTAACAACGGTACTTTCGGCATTACCTGGTCTGGTACCGGAGTATTTGAGATCGATCTTACGCCGTAGGCGCTGGTCCTGGCAAGGATAGGGGTTAGGCCGTGACCATAGCGGTAGTACAGCGTACGTACGTTTCGGGCGCGCTGAGCGGTAGCTACCCGAGCAACATTACTGCTACCAACAGCGTATTTGTTGCGGTTATTTCCTTTAACTCTTCCAACGTAACCATCGCTACAAGTGCGGTCACGGTGGCCGGTCAGTCGCTTACCAAATTGGTAGAGGCACAGTCGGCGTACCTTAACAGCCAGACTAACTACGTGTCTATCTGGGGCGCTGCTAACAGCCCTGGCGGCAGTAAAACAGTATCGGCTACGAGTCCTAACAGCTCTCTTAACCCGGCTGACGGGCTGGTTATCTGGGAAGCCTCAGGGCTTGGCACGAGCTGGGCTGTAGATAAGTCCAACTCGGGTAGCGGTTCGGGTACTGCCGTTTCATCGGGCGCGACTGGCGCTCTGTCTAACGCGGGACAGCTCGTGTTGGGTGCTATGCTAGCCGGTCAGCAAACCACGGGAACACCTACGGGCCTGACTAACACTCAGGCTATTGACGCTGGCGCTTTTCAGTATTCGTGGGGCGGCGACTCCATCGACTCTACAGCGGCTAGCTACACATTTGCCGCAACCGCTACTTCGGGTACGAACGTTGCAGCAATCGTTACTGTCAACCCCGCTAGCGCTCCCGTAAAGGGCGGTAAGCAAAGAATTATCAACAGGCAAGCTATCGTTCGCGCTTCTATCTGGTAAGGATTTCTTTTATGGCTACTCTTTATTGGGCGCAGAGCGCGGCTTTCCCGACTACTGCGGTTACTGCGGTGGTTGCGACCGGTACGTCAATTAAGACGCTGCTACAGGTTGCTACGCCGTCAACTCAGCGCATTAAAGTCGTTAACTGGGGTATTGACCTTGACACCCCCGCGTCGGCTGGCACTGTTAAGGCTGAGCTTGTGCAGACGGATGTTGCGGCAACGGGCGGTACCTCACTCACGCCCGAGCCTTACGATGACCCTAACGCTCCCGCGAGCCTTTGTGTTGGCGGTACTAGCGCTACCTGTTTCCAGCCGTCAGGCGAGGGCACGATTACCGCTACTCGCATTGGCGGTCTTAAGCTGCTCACGCCACCGTTTAACTACGAAAGGGATTGGCCGCTAGGCCGTGAATTCCAGGTACCCGTTTCTAAGTTTCTGCGAGTGCGAGTTATCGCAAGCGTTACGTGTAACGCTTATGCCTGGATTATGTGGGAAGAGTAAACAATGGCCCGACTACATCGGGCCTTTCCCGGTACACAGCGTCTCGCGCGGCCGAGAGGCGTTACCGTATCTGGTGACGCTACTGCGACTCCCGCTGTTATAAGTGCGTTTGTCTCGTTCGATACGTCGCCCGCATCGGCTAGTTCTACGGCTGCTCCCGCTGTTATCCAAGCCGTAACGACTATCCCGACCCCGACCGTAACGGCTGTGGTCAGGGTTACTCCGAGCGTTATAGCAGCTACCGCGACAATACCGGGTCCGGCCATAACGACTAGCACGCGGGCACCTCCTAACGTCATTAACGCTGTAGCGTCAATAGGGCTTCCGCCTGCGATCGGTAGCGGGCCACCGTACATTGCCGGGCTAGGCGGTAGCGGAGCTGGGTACTTTGCTGACCAGCTCGGTAACCCGCTTATGGTGCTTGGTGATGCGGCATGGGCGCTACCTGGTAACGCTGGCCGCTGGAATAGCGGAGACTGGCAGGCCGACTTTGATACCTTCCTGGCCAACAGGGCTAGCCAGGGTTTCACGGTCATTTATACAAAGCCAATCGGCACTACGCAATCTGGCAACATTGACGATAACGGCGCTACGTTCGATTCGCTTTACCCGTTCCAAGGTGGTTCACCGTCTACAGGTACCGCTGGCGCTAACCCGTCTTCGGGTCTGACTAGCGCATTCTGGGACAGAATCGATTATTTCCTTAACTCGGCTAAAACCAACGGCATTACGGTCTTTCTTAACGCTGTTGGCTATGACACCGACTTTGAGGGTTCGGCAGGACCGCTAGTTGGTAAATCGTCTACTGAGTTTCAGGCTTATGGCGCGGCGCTGGGTGCTCGCTACGCGAGTCAGCCTAACATTGTGTGGAACCTGGCAGACGACTATTTCGGTACTAACGATTCATTGCTCAGCGCGTTTCTTACGGGCCTTCGCGGTGCGGGTGATACCCACCCGGTAAGTATCGAAAACTACCCTGAGACGACTAGCCGCACAGATGTATCCGATGGATCATCGCTAACGTGGGGCTCATCAAACGCTGATTACAACTTCTGCTACTCCTACAACGTTACCTACTACGGCATTGAAAAGGCATACGCCGAATCAAGCCCGATCACGGTAATACAAGGTGACGGCTATTTTTATCAGGGTGGCTCTAGCTACTTTGATACGTATGACCGGGCTATCCGGCAAGACGCGTGGCACGCGATCTCTTCCGGCGCTCGCGGTATTGTTCACGGTTCCGAGTCAATCTGGCAATGGACATCCTCATCATTGTCTGACTCTGCTACTGACTGGTATTACGCTAATAACGCTGGCGTAATCAGGTCGGTAATGGAAGGTCTTACTAACTGGCATCTTCTAGAGCCTGACTCTAGTTCGGTGCTGGTGACTTCCGGCCGTGGCACGCACGCTAGCACGCTCACCTCTGGTGGCGGTGGCGGTCAGTACGAGCCCGCTTTTACCGACTCGTACGTAACCGCTAGCCGGGTGCCTGACGGGTCATTGGCGGTTATCTATCTTAGTCATGGCACGACGATTGGTATTGATCAGACTAAGATGGGAGCAGGGTACACAGCTACTTGGGTAGACCCTGTTAGCGGTGCGACAAGCTCGGCTACGCCTGGCTCATCGTACAATTCAACCGCTAAGGGCAATAACTCTGTTGGTGATCCTGACTGGGTTCTGGTACTGCAAAGTACGTCTGTATCAGCTACGGCTACGCCGTCTGTCATCTCAGCAACGGCGAGTGTTCCTAACCCGGCTGTTACCACTTCGGCACAAGCTACACCGAGCGTTATTGCGGCGGTAGTGTCGATACCAACACCGACTATTACCCGGTCTGCACTGGCTACGCCTTCGGTGGTCTCTGCTAGTGCGTCGATTCCGACGCCGACCGTTAGTGCTAGTTCTAAGCCAGCTCCGAGCGTCGTTAGCTCTGTGGCGTCGGTACCTACACCGACGATTACTACGAGCGCGACCGCTACGCCTGGCGTCGTAAGCGCGACCGCTTCAATACCGACGCCGACCATAACCCGGTCAGCATTGGTAGCGGCGAGCGTGGTACAGGCTACAGCGTCCATTCCTACACCGTCTGTCTCGGCTGGCGGTAACCAGAATGTAAACGCTTCGGTCATCTCCGCGAGTGCGAGCATACCGACGCCGACGCCTAGCGCGTCTGCTACGGCTGCTCCGAGCGTGGTTGGTGCGGTTGCCTCAGTACCCGCTACAGCGGCTCACGGTGGCGCTGTGGCGTCTCCTGGCGTTGTCCAGGGCACTAGCTCGGTGGCTACTCCGACGATCATAGGCGGGCTATCACCAACCCCTGTAGTAATCCAGGCGGTTACGAGCATCCCGACGCCTACGGTTACGGCGAGCTTGAGCGCTACGGCTACGCCAAGCGTCATCGCGGCGGTCAGCTCGGTGCCTACCCCGGCCGTATCGGTCAGCGTGGCGATCCACCCGAGCGCGGTTAACGCGGCCAGCTCGGTACCTACCCCGGCGCTGCGTACTGGCTCTGTGGTCCTGGCGGTCACGGTCGAGGCACTAGCGCATGTGGCTAACCCGGTAGTGGCTAAGCAAGTCACGTTCGGCCGGTCTTCTGCTTTTAGCGGGACTACTGACCGCACGTCTGTTTCAGAATCGCCAACTAACCGCTCTGCGGTATCGGATGGCGACATAGCACACAGCAATGTTTCGAGCCTTTAGGGAGATAAGCGCATGTCATATGAAGTGGGCACGCCTTATAGGAGCAAGCTGAGTGTTGTTGATGAGGATGGCGCTCCCGCTAACGCGGCGAGCGCTGTCCTTACGGTTACTCTTCCAGATGGCACTACCGATAGTACCCCGTCTGTCGTTAACGATTCCACGGGCGAGTATCACGCTGATTACGTGTTCACTCAAGAGGGCTTGCATAAATTCTCTTGGGTTACCACGGTCCCGACTACTACTCAGACTGATTATCAGAATGCCGATGTCTGGCGGTCGGTTATCGGGCTGACGGAAGCTAAGAATTTCGTCAACTTCGGCAATGGCAGTAACGAAGACATCTTGAAACAGATCATGGCTGCGGCTACCGAGCTGGCGGAAAATATCGTTGGCTCTTGCGTCCAGAGGAAACTAACAAACATAAGAATTCCGGGTAACTCTAAGACGGCTATCAGATTGCCCGGCGCTCCCGTTCCTACAGATTCGGCTGTTACTAGTATCGTTTCTATCTTTCCTGGCGGTCCCTCATGGACGGCTAGCGATCTCATCGTTTCGCCAGAGTCGGGCGTAGTCCAGTTGGCGGGTCTGATCCCGTTCTGGTTTGGTCCCTGGAAAGCGACTTACACAGTTGGCCGTCTGGTTGTACCTCAGTCGATACAGCTCGCGGTCAAGGAAATCATTTATGACATGTGGTCAACTCAGCGGCCTTACGGCGCGGACGAACTAGAGCCAGGGCCGGAAGCTACCGCGAGGTTTGAGCAGATGGTAGCCAGCTACACGATTCCGCCGCACGCGCTCAGCTTGCTCGGGACTAACGAAATGCCAGGGTTCGCGTAATGGCTGCGGTAACTGATATCACGAGCATTGACGATCTGATTGCGGCTATCGTCGCTGCGGTTGAGGCTGCGGTTACTTACCCGGTCTATGACGGACCGCCTACGAGCCTTCCAGCTCGCACGGTTACACAGTTCGTAGCGATAGGCGCTGACAACCTAGATCACGATGAGACAGACCCACCCGCCGAAGCAGCCATTATGGAGCAAGAATGGAAGGGTCTAGGCCAGGTAGCCCGCTACGAGACGGCGCACCTTAACTGTGTGGCTGTCGGCAGGGCTGACACGGTGGCTAGCGCTCGCGCTCTGGCTAAGGCGGTAGTTACGGACGTGGGCCAGAACATCGGTATTCATCCTACGGTCACTTCTTACAACGCGCTTATAGACCAGGTTACGGCGGTGCGGGTTAAACCCACCTCTGGCGGTGCGTATGTTCATATTCTATTCACCATTTCCGCTAATGCGCGACTCACGTAAAGGCTAAAGATGCTAAAGCGCTACATTGGATCGCAACCAGAGGTTGAAGTCATTATTCGCGGGACTTCTTTCGGTGCGCTCAAGACCGGTGAGGCTATTCCGGTTCCCGACGATATCGCTAATAGCGTTTCGTGGCCGGAAGCGAACTGGGAAGACGTTACGGACGGCTCTAATCCGAATCCGAATCCCGACACTGACACTAACGAAGATGAGGCTAACTAATGTCTACTGGCTCAGCTCTTGACGGTCAGCTAGGTACTAAAACCGAATCTTCGGTAGGTACCGCTGTTACAGCAGACCATTTCTTTACTTTTGACTCTGCCGACCTGGCTTTTGACCCGAGCTACCTTGAAGGCCAGGGCATCCGGGCTGGCAAGACTTTCAAGTCTATTAACCAAGCGGGTATTGCCCGTAAGGCTGCCACTGGGAAGATTGAGCTTCCCTTGATGTTTAAGGGCATGTCTTGGTGGATGACTCACATGATCGGCGCGGCTCAGACTCTCACGGTGGTCCCGTCTGGCACGCTGGCTTATGAGGCGTATTTCGTTCCTGGCGGTTTGCGCGGTAAGTCGTTTACTACCCAGATCGGCAAGACCGAGCCTGCGGCCGGTACTACCAACGCTTTTAACTACAACGGCTGCAAAATCACTGACTGGGAGCTTGCGTTTGCGGATAACGCTAACACGCTGCTTACCGTCACTGTTGATGCCTGGAATGAGGCCGAAGGTACGCCGTCTCTGGCTACCGCGTCTTATCCGACTGGTAACGGGCTTTACAACTTCTCGCACGTTACGACCTTCAAGATGGGCGGGACGCCAAGCACGACCAGCGGCAAGACTACCGTTAGCGCGGGTACGTCGGTTACGTCTGTTGTCTCTGCTCTGACCCTGACGGGTAAGAACACGCTTGCTACTGAGCGGTTCGGACTGGGTAACGCTGGCGTCAAGAAGGAACAGTTTGAAGAGGATTTCACGGCTATCACTGGCACTTTCAGCGCTGAGTATAACGAATCTGAATTCCAGTCTCAGTTTAGGGCGGGCACGACTACGTGTATGCAGATTGACTCTATCGGAACGATTATTGAGTCTTCTACGCCGTTTACGTTTAGTGTCATTATGCCGACCATCAAGATTACCAAGGCTCAGCCGACCATTTCGGGTCCTGGCCTGGTCACGGTCAATGGTGAATTCACAGTGTATGACCCTGACGACGGTTCTAACCCACCGATTTAGATTCACATTATCAGCACTGACACTATGCTGTAAGTCAATTTGTGCCTAAGCGAGAGAGGGTTACATAGTGCCTATTGCTCATATCGCCAAATGTCTTAACTGCGGTATCAAGCACGAATGGCTGTTTGAGTCGCTGACCTTGCAA
>Ga0265338_10007223_pt1 | contig 13868 bp, 11 predicted proteins | sample 42126metaG_FD_193579 | JGI IMG/M metagenome (GOLD analysis project Ga0265338, IMG submission 193579) | Rhizosphere microbial communities from Carex aquatilis grown in University of Washington, Seatle, WA, United States - 4-21-26 metaG | ecosystem: Host-associated > Plants > Roots > Rhizosphere... | reverse complement strand
CATGGCCGATCCAGGGCCTGTTCCGCCACTTCCGCCACGAGGTCGAGGAGCGGATCACGAGCTATCGGGCCCACCGTCCGCACGTCCAGGGCGCGACCCTGGAAGCGGCGGAATAGGGGAGGCCGGGCCCTTGAACCTCCGCCGCAAATGTTCCACCAACCGCGCGCCGTTCGCCGGCGCGCGCAAGGACGCCTGAGCACATGCCCATCGCCAAGGTGAACGGGGTCGAGACCGAGTTCGAGCCGGGCATGACCGTTCTTCAGGTCGCCGAGCGGGCCGGGCAGGAGATCCCGCGCTTCTGCTACCACGAGCGCCTGTCGATCGCCGGCAACTGCCGCATGTGCCTGGTCGAGGTGAAGCCGGGGCCGCCCAAGCCCCAGGCCTCCTGCGCCCTGCCGGCCGCCGAGAACATGGAGATCTTCACCAACACCCCGATGGTGAAGAAGGCCCGCGAAGGCGTGCTGGAATTCCTGCTGATCAACCACCCGCTGGACTGCCCGATCTGCGACCAGGGCGGCGAATGCGACCTGCAGGACGAGACCCTCGGCTATGGCCGCGACGATTCCCGCTACGCCGAGAACAAGCGGGCGGTCGAAGAGAAGTACATGGGGCCGCTGATCAAGACGGTCATGACGCGCTGCATCCAGTGCACGCGTTGCATCCGCTTCATCACCGAAGTCGGCGGGGTTCCGGACATCGGCGCCATCGGCCGTGGCGAGGACATGGAGATCACCACCTATCTCGAAAAGGCGGTGGCTTCCGAGGTGTCCGGCAACGTGGTCGACCTCTGCCCGGTGGGCGCCCTGACCCACAAGCCCTGGGCCTTCCACTACCGGCCCTGGGAGCTGAAGAAGACCGAGACCATCGATGTGATGGACGCCGTCGGCTCCAACGTGCGCGCCGATTCCCGCGGGCCGGAGGTGATGCGGATCCTTCCCAGGCTCAACGAGGACATCAACGAGGAGTGGATCTCCGACAAGACCCGTTACGCCGTCGACGGCCTGATGCGCCAGCGGCTGGACCGGCCCTTCGTGCGCGAGAAGAAGGCATTGAAGCCCGCGACCTGGCCGGAAGCCTTCCAGGCGGTGGCGGCCAGGATCAAGAAGGCCTCGCCGGGCCGCATCGGCCTCATCGCCGGCGACCTGCAGGACGCCGAGTCCATGAAGGCCGCCAAGGACCTGTTCGCGGCCCTGGGCTCCGGCAACATCGACTGCCGCCAGGACGGCTCGGCCCTGGGCGCGGGCGCCCGGGAGGGCTGGCTGTTCAACTCCACCATCGCCGGCATCGAGCAGGCCGACGTGGTGCTGCTGGTGGGCTCCAACCCGCGCCTCGAGGCGCCGCTGGTCAACACCCGCCTGCGCAAGCGCTGGTATTCCGGCAAGCTGAAGATCGGCGTCGTCGGCGAGCGCGCCGACCTGACCTATCCCTATGACTATCTGGGCGCGGGTCCGGATAGCCTGGCCGAGCTGGAAGCGGGCAAGGGCGCCTTCGCCAAGGCCCTGCAGGGCGCCTCGAATCCGATGATCATCGTGGGGCAGGGCGCTTTGGCGCGGGCCGATGGCGCCGGGGTGCTGGCCTCGGCGGGAAAGATCGCCTCGACCTTCAACATGGTCCGCGAGGGCTGGAACGGCTTCAACGTCCTGCACACGGCCGCCTCGCGCGTGGGCGGCCTGGACCTCGGCCTGGTTCCCGGCAAAGGCGGCCTGTCGGCCCGGGAGATGGTCAGGAAAGGCGCGCTGGACGTGTTGTTCCTGCTGGGCGCCGACGAGATCGATCTCTCCGAGACCGACGCCTTCGTGGTCTACCTCGGCAGCCATGGCGACAGGGGCGCCCACCGCGCCGATGTGATCCTGCCGGGCGCCGCCTATACCGAGAAGCCGGGCCTCTATGTGAACACCGAGGGCCGCGTGCAGATGGCCAATCGCGTGGTCTTCCCCAAGGGCGAGGCGCGCGAAGACTGGGCCATCCTGCGGGCGCTGTCCGAGCGCCTGGGCGTCAAGCTGCCGTATGACTCGCTGGACGAGCTGCGCGCGAGGCTGTTCGCCGAGCATCCGACCTTCGGCCAGATCGACTATGCGCCAGGCGCGGCCACGGCCGCCGGCTTCGATCTCGCGAAACTCGGCAAGGCCGGCAAGCTCAAGGACGCACCGTTCCAGGGCCCGGTGGCCGACTTCTATCTGACCAATCCGATCGCGCGCGCCAGCGTGACCATGGCCGAGTGCTCGGCCGTCTCCGCCGGCGCCGGCGGCCGTCTCGTGGCGGCGGAGTAGGGGGCTAGGGCATGGGTTTCTGGTCCACTCCGGTCGGCTGGACGGTTCTCACGGTCGCTCAGATCGTGCTGGTGGCGTTGTGCCTGCTGCTGACCTCGGCCTTCGTCATCTACGGCGACCGCAAGATCTTCGCTGGCGTGCAATGGCGGAAGGGGCCCAACGTGGTGGGTCCGTTCGGCCTGCTGCAGTCCTTCGCCGACCTGCTGAAGTTCCTGCTGAAGGAGCCGGTGATCCCGGACGGGACCGACAAGACCGTGTTCCTGCTGGCGCCGCTGATCTCGGTGATCCTGGCCCTGGGCGCCTGGGCGGCCATGCCGTTCGCGCCGGGCTGGGTGGTGTCGAACATCAACGTCGGCATCCTCTACCTGCTCGCGGTCTCCTCGCTCGGTGTCTACGGCATCATCATGGGCGGGTGGGCCTCCAACTCGAAGTATCCGTTCCTGGGCGGCCTGCGCTCGGCGGCCCAGATGGTCAGCTACGAGGTCTCGATCGGCTTCGTGCTGGTCACGGTGATCCTGCTGTCCGGCAGCATGAACCTGCAGACCATCGTGCAGAAGCAGGCCGGGGGATTCTGGAACTGGAACGTCCTGGGCGGCGGGGGCCTGCGCAACCTGCCCATGGCGCTGGTGATGATCCCGATGTCGATGGTCTTCTTCGTGTCGGCCCTCGCCGAGACCAACCGCCCGCCCTTCGACCTGCCGGAGGCCGAATCCGAGCTCGTGGCCGGCTACCAGGTCGAATATTCGTCCAGTCCCTACATGATGTTCTACCTGGCCGAGACGCTGAACATCATGTTCATGTGCTGCTTCATCTCGGTGCTGTTCTTCGGCGGCTGGCAGGCGCCGTTCCCGACGCCTTTCCTGGCCGCATGGCCGGCGACCCTGGCCAGCCTGTTCGGCCTGGCGTGGCTGCTGGTGAAGGCGCTCCTGGTGTTCCTGATGTTCGCCATGGTCCGGGCGATCGTGCCGCGCTACCGCTACGACCAGTTGATGCGCCTGGGCTGGAAGGTGTTCCTGCCCACCACCCTGGTCGCCGTCGCCGCCGTCGCCGCCTGGCGCGTCTTCACCCAATCCGCCTAGGAGCCCGCGCCCGTGTCCTTCGCCCAACGCATCAACCAGGCCGTCAAGGGCGCGGCGCTGATGGACTTCGCCGTGGCCATGGGCCTGGCGTTCAAATACATGGCCCAACCCAAGAAGACGGTGAACTACCCCTTCGAGAAGGGCCCGCTGTCGCCGCGTTTCCGGGGGGAGCATGCGCTCAGGCGCTACCCCAACGGCGAGGAGCGCTGCATCGCCTGCAAGCTCTGCGAGGCCATCTGCCCGGCCCAGGCCATCACCATCGAGGCCGAGCCCCGCGACGACGGCTCGCGGCGCACGACCCGCTACGACATCGACATGGTCAAGTGCATCTACTGCGGCCTGTGCCAGGAGGCCTGCCCGGTGGACGCCATCGTCGAGGGGCCGAACTTCGAGTTCTCGGTGGAGACCCGCGAGGAGCTGCTTTACGACAAGGCGCGCCTCATCGCCAATGGCGACCGCTGGGAGCGCGAGATCGCGAAGAACCTGGAACTGGACGCGCCCTATCGTTAAGAGGGCGCGGCGATTCATCCGGGGGGCGACAGCTTCCCGTTTTTTGTTGGAAGAGGGATAGCGAGTGGATCTGCAGGCGGTCGCATTTGGAGTGCTGGCGGTGGTCAGCATCGCGGCCGCGGTCCTGGTGATCTCCGCCCGCAATCCGGTCCACTCGGTCCTGTTCCTGATCCTGACCTTCTTCTCGGCGGCGGGCCTGTTCGTGCTCCTGGGCGCGGAGTTCCTGGCGATGCTGCTGGTGGTCGTCTACGTCGGCGCCGTCGCGGTGCTGTTCCTGTTCGTGGTGATGATGCTGGACGTGGATTTCGCCCAGCTGCGCCAGGGCGTGGCGCGCTATCTGCCCTTCGGCCTGGTGGTGGCGGCGCTGCTCCTGTTCGAGATGATCGTGGTCTCGGTCGCGGTGGCGACCAAGGGCGCGGCCGGCGGCAGCACCGGGCCCATCAGCGGCGCCGGCGGCGTCACCAATGCCGAGGCCATCGGCCGGGTGCTCTACACCCAGTACGCCTACTGGTTCGAAGCGGCGGGCCTGGTGCTGCTGATCGCCATGATCGGCGCCATCGTGCTCACCCTGCACCATCGGCCCCACATCCGCCGCCAGAACGTCTCGCGCCAGGTGGCGCGCAATCGCAGCACCGGCATGGAAGTGGTCCAGATCAAGAGCGGCGAGGGGGTCTCCGAATGACCGTGGGGCTGACCTCCTACCTGACGGTGGCCGCGATCCTGTTCACCATCGGGGTCTTCGGCATCTTCATCAACCGCAAGAACGTGATCGTCATCCTGATGTCGATCGAGCTGATCCTGCTGGCGGTGAACATCAACCTGGTGGCCTTCTCGGTCTATCTGCACCAGGTGACGGGCCAGATCTTCGCCATGTTCGTGCTGACCGTCGCCGCCGCCGAGGCGGCCGTGGGCCTGGCGATCCTGGTCACCTTCTTCCGCAACCGCGGCGACATCGCCGTGGACGACGCCTCGATGATGAAGGGCTGAGGATGCGCGTGAGTCCTTCCCAAACCCCGCTCATCGCGGCCCCTGGACGGGCCGCGGTCCGGATCCAGGAACGGAGACGCCACGCCTGGTCGATGAAGAGCGGCACTTGCGGCAGATCGGTATTGTGCGGCGGAGCCCGCGCTGACCTGTCCTGGATCCCGGCTTTCGCCGGGGTGAGCGGAGGGGAAGCATGACCCCTCAGGCCCTCGTGATCACCCTGGTGTTGCTGCCGCTGCTGGGCTCGGCGATCGCGGGGCTGTTCGGCCGCCGCATCGGCGACAAGCCGTCGATGGCGATCACCACGGCCCTGCTGTTCATCTCCTGCGCCATGGGCTGGACGGTCTTCCTCAAGGAGGTCGCGGGCGCCTGGCCGAACTTCGTCGCCCACATCATGCAATTCATCCAGGTCGGCGATTTCAAGTCGGACTGGTCGGTGCGCATCGACAGCCTGTCGTCGGTGATGCTGGTGGTGGTGACCACCGTCTCGGCCCTCGTGCACCTCTACAGCTGGGGCTACATGGCGGACGACGACGCCAAGCCGCGGTTCTTCGCCTACCTCTCGTTCTTCACCTTCGCCATGCTGGCCCTGGTGACGGCGGCGGACTTCATGCAGCTGTTCTTCGGCTGGGAAGGGGTGGGCGTCGCCTCGTACCTGCTGATCGGATTCTGGTTCAAGAAGCCCACCGCCAACGCCGCGGCGATCAAGGCCTTCGTGGTCAACCGGGTGGGCGATTTCGGCTTCGCCCTCGGGATCATGACGGTGTTCTGGATGTTCCACACCATCCGGTTCGCCGAGCTGTTCCCGATGCTGGCGAGCCACGCCAACGCGACCTGGCATTTCGCCGGATGGGACTTCAGCGCCCTCGATCTGGCGGGCTTCCTGCTGTTCATCGGCGCCATGGGCAAGTCGGCCCAGTTCTTCCTGCACACCTGGCTGCCCGACGCCATGGAGGGCCCGACCCCGGTCTCGGCCCTGATCCACGCCGCCACCATGGTGACGGCCGGCGTCTACATGGTCTGCCTGCTGTCGCCGATCTACGAGCAGGCCCCGGTGGCAAAGACCATCGTCTGCCTGGTGGGCGCCGTGACGGCGCTGTTCGCCGCGACCGTCGGCCTGGCCCAGAACGACATCAAGCGGGTGGTCGCCTATTCGACCTGTTCGCAGCTCGGCTACATGTTCTTCGCCGCGGGCGCGGGGGCCTACCAGGCCTCGATGTTCCACCTCTTCACCCACGCCTTCTTCAAGGCCTTGCTGTTCCTGGGATCGGGCAGCGTCATCGTAGCCATGCACCACGAACAGGACATGCGGGCGATGGGCGGCCTCTGGCGGCGGACGCCGATCACCTATGTGGTGATGCTGATCGGCACCCTGGCGATCACGGGCGTCGGCATCCCGGGCCTGGATCTGGGCTTCGCCGGCTTCTACTCCAAGGACGCCATCATCAATTCCGCCTGGGCCGCCCGGACCAATCCGGTGGACGGATTCGCCTTCGTGGCGGGGGTGCTGGCCGCGGGCCTGACCTCGTTCTACTCCTGGCGGCTGATCTTCATGACCTTCCACGGCCACGCCAAGTGGCGGGATGCGGACCATGGCCACGCCGCGGCGGGCCACGACGACCACAGCTCGTCAGCCCAGATCGAAACCCACTCCGAGCCCGACCACGATCATGGCCACGGCCATCACGAGCCGCATGAATCCGGCTGGATCATGCTGATCCCGCTCCTGGTGCTGGCGGTGGGCGCGGTGTTCGCCGGCGGAGTCTTCGCCGACAAGTTCGTAGGCGCCGACCGGGCCGAGTTCTGGAAGGGCGCGATTTTCACCGCGGCCAACAACCACGTGCTGGACCAGATCCGCGAAGTCCCGGCCTGGCTGGCCTGGACGCCCCTGGCGGTCACCGCCGTCGGCTTCTTCGTCGCCTGGTGGGTCTACATCCTGCACGAAGGCCTTGGCGCCAGGATCGCCGCGGGCCAGGGGCCGATTTGGCGGTTCCTCTACAACAAGTGGTACTTCGACGAGATCTACGACTTCATCTTCGTCAGGGGCGCCAAGCTGCTCGGCGACATCTTCTGGAAGGGCGGGGACCAGAAGATCATCGACGGCCTCGGACCCGACGGCGTCTCGGCCCTGTCCTACCTGACCGGCAAGGGCGTGGGCCGGATCCAGACGGGCTACGTCTACCACTACGCCTTCGTCATGCTGCTCGGCGTCGCAGGCCTTCTGGCCTGGGCCCTCTACGCGTGGAGCTGATCCGATGACCGGGCTCCTCTCCCTGATCACCTTCACGCCGATGATCGGCGTGGCCGCCATCCTGCTGCTTAGGCTGGGGGGCGCCAACGGCGCCCGCGAGACCGCCGCCAAGTGGATCGCCCTGGCCACCACCCTGGCGACCCTGGCCCTGTCGATCGTGCTGGTCGCCGGGTTCGATCCCAACCAGGCGGGCTTCCAGTTCCTGGAGGACGCCAAGTGGTTCGCCGGCCTGCACTACCGCATGGGCGTCGATGGGGTGTCGGTGCTGTTCGTGCTGCTGACCGCCTTCCTGATGCCGCTCTGCATCGTCGCCAGCTGGCGTTCGATCGAGAACCGGCTGTTGGAGTATCTGGTCTGCTTCCTGGTGCTCGAGACCCTGATGCTGGGGGTGTTCTGCGCCCTCGACATCGTCGCCTTCTACCTGTTCTTCGAGGGCGGCCTGATCCCGATGTTCCTGATCATCGGCGTCTGGGGCGGCAAGCGGCGGGTCTACGCGGCCTACAAGTTCTTCCTCTACACCCTGTTGGGCTCGGTGCTCATGCTGGCGGCCATCCTCTACATGTGGGGCGCCACCGGCACGACCTCGATCCCCGAGCTGATGCACCACAAGTTCCCGCTGGCGGTGCAGATCCCGCTGTGGCTGGCCTTCTTCGCCTCGTTCGCGGTCAAGATGCCGATGTGGCCGGTGCACACCTGGCTGCCCGACGCCCACGTCGAGGCGCCCACCGCCGGCTCGGTGATCCTGGCCGGCGTCCTGCTGAAGATGGGCGGATACGGCTTCCTGCGCTTCTCGCTGCCGATGTTCCCCCAGGCCAGCCACCTCTTCACGCCCCTGGTCTTCGCCCTGTCCGCGATCGCCATCGTCTACACCTCGCTGGTGGCGTTCCGGCAGACCGACATGAAGAAGCTGATCGCCTATTCGTCGGTCGCCCACATGGGCTTCGTGACCATGGGCATCTTCTCGGGCAACGCCTATGGCGTGCAGGGCGCCGTCTTCCAGATGCTCAGCCACGGTGTGATCTCGGGCGCGCTCTTCCTCTGCGTCGGGGTCGTCTATGACCGCATGCACACCCGCGAGATCGCCTTCTACGGCGGGGTGGTGAACCGGATGCCGCACTATGCGGCGGTGTTCATGCTGTTCACCCTGGGCAACGTCGGCCTGCCCGGCACCTCGGGCTTCGTCGGCGAGATCCTGACCATGACCGGGGTCTACGGCGTCTCGACCTGGACGGTGCTGATCGCCGCCTCTGGCGTCATCCTCTCGGCGGTCTACGCCCTGACGCTCTATCGCAACGTGGTGTTCGGCGAGATCCGCAATCCGCAGCTGATGGCCATCACCGACCTGAACTGGCGCGAGACGATGATCTTCGCGCCCCTGATGATCTCCACCCTGGCGCTGGGCGTCTATCCCAAGCTCATTTTCGTCGTCACCACCGCCTCGTCCGACGCGCTCTCGGCCGCCTACCGCGCGGCGATCGGAGCCTAGGAGGAATGATGCTCGACGGCGTTCTCAGCCTGGCCGCTCCGGAGGTCCTGCTCTCCATCGCCGCCCTGGCGCTGCTGCTGGTCGGCGCGATTGGCGGCCCGAAGGCCTCGCCCGTGGTGGCCGTGCTTTCCGGCCTGAGCCTGCTGGTCGCGGCCTGGCTCGCCGCGGTGGGACCTCACGGCGTCGCCTTCGCGGGCGGCTTCGTCTCCGACACGGCCTCCGGATTCAGCCGCGCGGCGATCTACGCCATGAGCGCGGTGGGCGTGCTGCTCGGCGATCGCTGGCTGGCGGCCCGCGGCGACTCCAAGTTCGAGTTCCCGATCCTGGTGCTGCTGGCGGCGGTGGGCATGGGGATGATGGCCGCGTCCGGCGACCTGATCTCGCTCTATATCGGCATCGAGCTGCAGTCCCTGGCCCAGTACGTCCTGGCCGCCCTGCGCCGCAACGACTCCAAGGCCTCCGAGGCCGGGTTGAAGTACTTCGTGCTGGGGGCGCTGTCCTCCGGCATCCTGCTCTATGGCGCCTCGCTGATCTACGGTTTCGCGGGCTCGACCCATTTCACCGACATCGCCGCGGCGGTGCATGCGGGGGCCAACACCGGGGTGCTGTTCGGCCTGGTGTTCCTGCTCTGCGGCCTGGCCTTCAAGGTCTCCGCCGCGCCCTTCCACATGTGGACCCCCGACGTCTACGAAGGGGCGCCGACGCCGATCGTGGCCTTCTTCACCGCCGCGCCCAAGCTGGCCGGCATGGTGCTGATCGCTCGGGTCCTGATGGACGCCTTCCCGGGCGCGCTGGAGCAATGGCGCCAGGTGGTGATCGCCATCGCGGTGATCTCCATGATCTGGGGCGCCTTCGCCGGCCTGGCCCAGAGCAACCTGAAGCGCCTGTGGGCCTATTCCTCGATCGCCAACGTCGGCTACGCCCTGCTGGGACTTTCGGCCGGGGGCCACGAAGGTCCGCAGTCGATGCTGGTGTTCATGGTCCTCTACATGATCGACGTGACCGGCTTCTTCGCCTGCCTGACCGCCCTGTCGCGGGACGGAAAGCCGATGGAGACCATGCAGGACGTCGCCGGCCTGATCCGCCAGCGTCCGGGCATCGCCCTGGCCATGACCGCCTTCTCGCTGTCGGCGCTGGGCCTGCCGCCGTTCTCGGGCTTCTGGGCCAAGGTCTATGTCTTCAAGGCCGCCATCGACGCGGGCCAATGGCCATTCGCGGTGATCGGCCTGGTCTCCAGCGTGGTGGCCGCCTTCTACTATCTGCGGCTGATCAAGGTGATGTGGTTCGACCCGGCTCCCGGCGAGACCGACCCGGTCCCGGGCTATGCCAGGGGCGTGGCCTATGTGGCGGCGCTGTTCTCCTTCCCGGCGGTGATGCTGGCGCTGATCGCCCTGGACCCGGCCGCCAGCGCGGCCGCCGCCGCCTTCACTGGCGGCTGATCCGGCTTGGCTTCCGCCTCGGGAGCGATCCCGGTCCTCTGGTTCGACGAGCTCGACTCCACCAACGCCGAAGCGCGCCGTCGGGCGGAGGTGGGCGAAGCTGGCCCGCTCTGGATCGCCGCCCGTCATCAGACCTCGGGCCGGGGCCGGCGGGGCCGGGTCTGGGAGTCCGGGCGGGGCGACCTTGCCGCCACCTTGCTGATGACCACCCCGAGATCAGCGGCGGAGGCGGCCCAGCTGTCGTTCGTCGCCGCCTTCGCCGTGCGCGAACTGGCCGCCCGCCATGTCCCCGAGGCGCTGGTCTGGCTGAAATGGCCCAACGACGTGCTGATCTCTGGCGCCAAGGCGGCCGGCATCCTGATCGAATCCGGGCGCAGGGACGATGGCGCGCTCTGGCTGGCCATAGGGATCGGCGTCAACCTGGTCTCGGCGCCCGAGGGCCTGGACTATCCCGCCACGGCCCTGGCGGCCCATCTCGGCGCTGACGTGCTCCGGCCCCCGACGCCCGACGAGGCCCTGGCCGTCCTCTCGGCCTCATTCGCCCGCTGGCTGGGTGTCTGGGAGCCAGAAGGCTTCGAGCCGCTGCGCACCGAATGGACACGTCACGCCACGGGGCTCGGCGCCCGCTGCGTCGCCCGTTTCGGAGACCGGTCCGCCGAGGGCGTGGCCGTCGAGATGGCTTCCGACGGCGCCCTCGTTCTGCGCTTGGATTCCGGTGAGCTTCAGCGCATCACCGCCGGCGACGTGTTCTTCGAGACCGCTTGATGCTTCTGGCCATCGAACAGGGCAACACCAACACCAAGTTCGCCGTCCACGATGGCCAGGACTGGGTGGCCCAATGGCGCACGGCCACCGAGGCGCCGCGCACGGCCGACGAATATGCTGTCTGGCTCAGCCAGCTCATGGCGTTGCAGGGGCTGAGGCTCGACGACCTGGACGCCTGCGTCATAGCGACGGTGGTGCCCCAGTCGCTGTTCAACCTGCGCAACCTCGCCCGCCGCTATCTGAAGTGCGAGCCCTGGGTCGTCGGCGAGAACGCCGTGCTGGGCTTCGAGGTGCGGATCCGCAAGCCCTCCGAGGCCGGGGCGGACCGGCTGGTTGGCGCGGTCGGCGCCCATGTGCTCTATCCCGGCGCACTGATCGTGGTGGGCTCGGGCACGGCCACCACCTTCGACGTGGTCGCGGAGGACGGGGGCCTGGAGGGCTGCGCCATCGCGCCGGGGATCAACCTCTCCATGGAGGCGTTGCACGCCGCGGCCGCGCAGTTGCCTCGGGTGGCGATCCGCCGGCCTGGGCAGGTGATCGGCAAGGATACCGTCGAGTCCATGCAGGCCGGCGTCTACTGGGGCTATATTTCACTGATCGAGGGACTGGTGACGCGTATCAAGGAAGAGTTCGGGCGGCCCATGACCGTGATCGGCACCGGAGGGGTGGCCTCGCTGTTCCACGGCGCCACCGACGCCATCGACATCTTCGACCCGGACGTCACCATCCGCGGCCTGCTCGAGGTCTATCTGCGCAGCACCCAGACCCAGGCGACCGCATGAGCCGATCCGGCGCCGACGAGCTCGTCTTCCTGCCCCTGGGCGGGTCGAACGAGATCGGGATGAACTTCAACCTCTATGGCTTCGGGCCGCCGGACGACCGCAAGTGGATCGTGGTGGACCTGGGCGTCACCTTCGGCGACCAGACCACGCCAGGAGTGGAGGTGATCCTGCCGGACCCGACCTTCATCGAGTCCTTCCGCGACGACATCCTGGGCATTGTGCTGACCCACGCCCATGAGGACCACATCGGCGCCGTCCCCTGGCTCTGGCCGCGCTTGCGGGCCCCCGTCTACGCCACCCCCTTCACCGCCTTCCTGGTGCGCGAGAAGCTGCGCGACGCCGGGATCCTGGACGAGGTCTCGATCACCGAGGTCCCGCTGGACGGCACGATCAAGCTCGGCCCCTTCGAGCTGACCCTGATCACCCTGACCCACTCGATCCCCGAGCCCAACGGCCTGGCCATCCGCACGCCGCTCGGCACGGTGCTGCACACCGGCGACTGGAAGATCGATCCCGACCCCCAGATCGGCAAGAAGACCGACATGGCCGCCATCCGACGCCTCGGCGACGAGGGCGTGCTGGCCATGGTCTGCGATTCCACCAATGTCTTCGTCGACGGCTCCGCCGGCTCGGAGGCCGAGGTGCGCGTGGCGTTGAACGCCCTGATCGGCCAGCTCACCGGCAAGGTGGCGGTGGCCTGTTTCGCCTCCAACGTGGCGCGGATGGAGTCGGCCATCGTGGCGGCCCAGGCCAACGACCGACGCGTCTGCCTGGTGGGTCGATCGATGCATCGGATGACCGCGGCGGCCAAGTCGGTGGGAATCCTGGCGAACGCCGAGCCCTTCGTGTCCGATTCCGAGGCCGGCTTCTTCCCGGACGACAAGATCCTCTACCTGTGCACCGGCAGCCAGGGCGAAGCCCGCGCGGCGCTCTCACGCATCGCCGAGGGCGCCCATTCGCATGTGAGCCTGGGGCAGGGGGACTCGGTGATCTTCTCCTCGCGGGTGATCCCGGGCAACGAGATCCCCATCCGCAATCTGCAGAACAAGCTCTCCGACCGGGGCGTGCGGCTGTACACCGAGCGCGATCATCCTCACATCCACGTCTCCGGCCACCCCTGCCGGGACGAGCTGAAGCAGATGTATCAGTGGGCCCGGCCGCAGATCGCGGTGCCGACCCATGGCGAGCGGCGGCACCTGCTCGAGCACGCCGCCCTGGCCAAGGACCTTCAGGTGCCGACCACGGTCACGCCGCGAAACGGCGACATGGTGCGCCTGGCGCCTGGCCATCCGGACATCATCGACGAGGTCCCCGCCGGCCGTCTGTTCGTGGACGCCGGCATGGTCACTCCCGAGCAGGGCGAGGCCCTGCGCGAGCGGCGCCACGCGGCCAGCAATGGCGTGCTCACCGTCTCCTTCGCGCTGGACGTCAAGGGCCGGCTGGTGGCCGGGCCGCAGATCCGCACGCTCGGCCTGCCTGGCGACGAGGACTTCCCGCTCTCCGAGGCGGTGGAGGAGCTGGAGGACGAGGCCCGCCATGCGCTGGAGTCCATGGACCGCTCGGGCCGCGGCGACGACGAGGCGGTGCGGACCCTGGTCTCCCGCAAGGTCAAGAAGGCCTGCCAGCGGATCTGGGACCGCCGGCCCATTGTCGAGACCGTGGTGCTGAGGGTCTAGCCATGGCCGAGGCGGGATCCTGGCTGGCGGCGACCGAAGCCGCCTTCCGGGCCTTTGACGAGGAGGTCGCGGCCGGCGCTACCGCCCTGGCGGATCGTCATGCGGCTCTGTTCGAGCAGGATCGCGAGGGCTTCCAGGACGCCTTCCGCAACGCCGTCCGCTGCGGCGACATCGAGACGGTGGTGTTGCTTGGCGACATCCTCGAGCGTCGCGACGCCCATGATCTCGACAGCCTGATCGCCTACGCCGGCGCCCTCCTGCAGCAGGAGCGCCACGAGGCGGCCGTCGACGTCTACGCGCGACTGCACATGCTGAGTTCAGCGAAGGTGGTCTACGGGCGCGCCCGGGCCCTGGCCGGCGCCGGCCGCCTGGACGAGGCCCTGGCCGCGGTGGAGGATGCTCTCGTGGCGCGCCCGGAGCATGGCCCGAGCCTGGGTCTGCGGGGCCAGTTGCTGGCTGTGATCCCGCTGCACGCACGGCGGGACGAGCTGAGGGCCTGGCGCGAACTCCACGCCCTTTTCGAGGCCTACATGGCCCTGGGCCTGAAGGCGGAAGCGGCGGCCCTGGCCGGGCGGGTGATGTCGGATCCCGGCTCGACGGAACTCTCCATCGCCCAGCGCCTCTCG
>Ga0265338_10007222_pt1 | contig 13868 bp, 5 predicted proteins | sample 42126metaG_FD_193579 | JGI IMG/M metagenome (GOLD analysis project Ga0265338, IMG submission 193579) | Rhizosphere microbial communities from Carex aquatilis grown in University of Washington, Seatle, WA, United States - 4-21-26 metaG | ecosystem: Host-associated > Plants > Roots > Rhizosphere >... | reverse complement strand
TAAAAAACATGACGGCATATATTTTTGTCATGGGCTTTTGCCTGTTGTCTTTCACCTGCAACAGCCCGACGGGACCCGGTCAGATTGTACAGCCCGGGCGGAGAGATTATGTGTGGACGGTGGATACAATTTATAGCGTTGACAATCTTTTCTCGACTATTTATGGTGCTACTCCGAATAATGTCTGGCTTGGCGGCCATGGCGGTCCCCCGAATGAAAGACTCTGGCACTATGACGGTTCCAATTGGAAACAGGTTCCTTCTCCCGAAGGTTGCAATGCAAACTCTATTTTTGGCTTTTCTGCAAACGATATATGGTTGGGCTCTTATGCTGGAAAAATTTTTCATTATGATGGCACCAATTGGAATCAAAATTTTGTCTATGGGCCACCAAATTCTGATCCCATAATAACCGAAATATATGGAACAAGCCCAACCGATATTTATGCAATTGGAAGCTTGGCTTTTTATAATTCAGATACAACTGGAAGAGGATTTATATTGCACTATTTTGGGGGCGGTTGGAGAGAAGAATATGTGGCTGCAATACAGGGGCTGAACTTTGGTGATTTTATGTTACAGGAGGGAAGCAAGGTTTTTTTTGTTGGATGGGATACGCAGGATACGGAGGTTATTTTTCAATACTCAAATTCTCGGTTGTTAGAAATAATAAAAAGTAGTGCTGATATAGGGTTGATACACATGGCGTTGTTAGGTGGCAAAGTTTATTTTCTTCTAGGGAAGGATTTAAGTAGATATGTAGATGGAAACTTTGAAAAAATTGTCACTCTTGATATCAATATTTCAAATATTGGGTACCAGCTTTACGGAAGAAATCTTAAAGATATTTTTTTAATTGTGGGTGATGGAATTGAGCATTATAATGGGGACAATATCCAATATCTTTATCGCTTGCCTACAACTAGCCCTTTTATTTATGCGCGATCATTGATTTTCGAAAATGATGTTTTCTTCGTTTTAAATTATACCGATCCCAGCAACTTCTCAAAAACTTTAATTCTTCATGGCAAACTCACAAATTAGGAGATGCATGGGCTAAAAGAAAAAACATCATAAAAAAGGGAATAGCGCTTGGGGCGCCATTCCCTGTGGTTAAGAATAGCTCCGTAAGGCTGGTCACCTTTTGCAAACCGTTTTTCGCGGGTTGCGCCGAGGCCATTCTGTCTATAACATAACAATTTTTTAACAAAGGAGAAACTCAAATGAAAAAGATCCTTTTACTCATTACAATTCTTATGGCAACGGCGGCGAATCTGCTTTTAGCAACGCAGATAATCGATACGATCCAGGTTACATCGAGCTCATATCCAGAGGGTAAATTTATATACAAGGACAGCAGCGTGATATATAACCCTTCCCCGTATGCGCTTGGGCGGCTTTATAATTATGATGGCGATACCACGACGGTTATTTCGAGAACGTACTTTACCTTTAACATGACAAGTAAACTACATGCGGGTTCAACCGTCAATCAAGTGAACGTGGTTTATTATACTTCCTCTGGTTTGTATACATTCAAGATTACGCAGGTTGCGAACTTAGGTACCGATCAACAAAACTATACCGCTATCGGTAACGGAAATGTAATGAACTCCGGAATTTCCTACGGCAGTAATTCCCCCACCAGTCCTCTCGTCTCGCCGAACATTAAGAACATACTACCACGCACCGGAAATCTCTACCTTGGGGCATTGAGCGAAAACGAAACAGGAAATAATACATGCGCTCCTGTTGCGCAGCTGACGTTGTATGTGATCGAAACTTATACCGCGCAGACAGTTACATTAACCGCAGAAAATGATCTGCACGGCAACCATGGAGGGCAAATAGGAGTGGGAGTAAATGTGGGAGCAACATCTCGCCCCAGTCCGTACGGTTTCTCAGCTACCGAACAGCAAACAGTTAATCTGCAAGCGTACGATAATCAAGTCTTTGGCAGCTACAGCTCGCTTTATAATGATGTTGAAGCGCCCAATAACACAAGCAAGTGGACTAAAACTGTGGGTGGTAAGGAAAACAACTATAAAAATCCACAGACAATTTCATATTCCGCAAACATTAATGACAACAACGGCCTATTTAAGGCATATCTTAGGTATAATTATGCAGTAAGCAGAAACGACGAAACTGAGTTTGACGGAACAAGCTCAGCAGGAGTTGTAACGCATATTGTTGAATCGAACAGCGGCAGCGTCCCTGCACCATCGACAAAAACCGTCGGCGGCAACAATTACATATTCGCAGGATGGGAAAACGGGGGAAATGGTGTTTTCAGTCCTACGGATAATTCACTTTATCCTAACCCGGCAATGTATAAGGTCACACACAAATCCAACAACGCCTCTGCTTTTGTCAACAATAGCCAGCGGAAGTTAGTGCAAACACACGACGGCTGGCTTCATCAAGTCTATGAAAGTATGGGGCACGTATGGCTTGAGGAAAGCACAGATGGCGGTTCGACATGGTTCCTCGGGAACCGCGGAAGGTATCTCGATAACGGTTCAGGAAAATGTCCTTCCATTGATTGGGGATATAAAAATTTGGGTGGTACAGGGCCAGATGAGAATATAATTGTACTAGCCTTCCAACAAATATCCGGCAATTTTTACACGATTCAGTATGCGATCCTTCAAAATAGTAATGGTACATATGTCAATCAAACGCCTCTACTATCTACGCTGTACACGGAGCAGTCTGATTCCTACTCTACGAACGCTAATCCAAATATCGCACTAGGCAACTCAGAGCTAGGTACCATTTATAACTTTGTCGTGACTTTTGAGAGAAAAAATGGTTCAACCGCGGGAATTAACTGGATATATGGAGAAATGTATGCCAATGGAGTTTACCCAACGTCCCAAATTTTAGGGCCTGTGTGGGTAAATGGAACCTTGAGTAATTGTGTCAATGCGACTGTGAATATGAATAAAAATCTTCAGAGTGCTGATTACGGTGACTTCGATATCGTTTATGAACAGGATGTTGCCAGTCATACAAGCTCGATTATAGACGTGATAATGAATTGTCAGTACATTAATAATAGTTGGTCTTATGAGCAATTTCCATCCAGGACACTTTCTTCTGGCACAGGACGTGCGAATTATAAGCCGTCAATGGTGCAAATGCCTGATGCCACTATACAAGTCTCCTGGATACGTGACGAGATGGGAGATCCGGTGAACGCTCCATATGATGTTAACGTTGTCTACTGGAATGAGGCATATCCTTCGCAATACACGGGGTCCGGATTTAAGGCTCAATCGGTATCGCTCAACGTACGCGATGATAACGCCCGCACGTTTTATGCTTGGAGCGACATCAACCCTTCGGGGGGTAATAATTTGCAGAACCATCTCAGCAGCAGCTCCACCACCGTGCCGCTCAGTACGCAAGGCCGGGACGTACAGCTGAGCAATGGTCCCGTTGATGGTGCCGGGAATACAAATATGTACACGTCTGTTTTTTACCCGCTCACCATGCCCTATTATTTCCAAAGCGCTGGACGTATTGGCACCCTGCTACGGAAAACGTCTGGTCATCCAATGACGTACGGCAGAGGAGTTGTTCTTGGCGGAGACAGTTTGCATTTTTCTTATTCACTCAGGAGTCTCACAGTCGACAATTCCAACATCAAATTTGTAGAAATACCCCAAACGAAAACCGATACGACAAATCATGTGACAAAAAGAAATATTTCCTTTTTGCAGATCGACAGCTTAAACACGGTGTTACTCAGCGAACCGTTTGCGATGAATACCAACAGCAACATAGTGTTCAGTGAGGAAGCGGGATTTGTAGATACTTCATCGGCGCGTACGGTGTTGGGGACAAACGGCTACGTTTCTTATAGACTTGAATTGGTAGATGTTGCCACGAACAAATCTCTTGGTGTGATAAAAGAAAGAAAGTTCTCTTCATCGAACCTGACGCCGTGTCAAGTGACAACCTCTCAGCTGAACGTTGCGAAAGTAGGGGCAAAAACCGTCAGGATAAAAATCACAGTTAGTTCAAATATTCCTGACCTACGCGGTGCTCTGATGACCGAATACGGCACAATGGATGGGAACGCGTTAGCTAAAGAGGCAGTAAATGAATTAACATTTCAAACGGATGTACCTTCCGTTTATGCCCTTGAACAAAACTATCCCAATCCATTTAATCCCTCCACCACAATCAATTACCAGATTCCTAAAGATGGATTGGTAACGATAAAAATATTCGACGCTCTTGGCCGGGAAGTGAAAATGCTGGTCAATGAATACAAAACGACAGGACGATACTCTGTCGAATTCGACGCGTCACATTTGTCGAGCGGTGTCTATTTCTATTCCGTTGTGGCAGGAGAATACAAAGCGGTGAAGAAAATGCTGTTGATGAAGTAATCTGATTTGTAATATGTCGGTAAGACGATCCCCGAAGCAGATGTTGTTTCGGGGATCGTTATTCTGCTCTGGAGCGTAGTTACATTTTGGTGATTCGAACAATCCACAAACACAAAAGCCTCTGTAAACACAGAGGCTTTTTGATATGTCGTAACATCTTCGTAGGCTGATGTATGCACCAGATCATCGATTGGTGGAATCTATTTTTTCGTACCAACGGCCGTTCGCGATGCATTTTCCCCCCATCAAGCCCCGTTTCGCCAATTCTAATATTGCCTTCCACTAAAAAAGTACTTGACACTCTTAACATATTCTTTTAGATTGCAAACGTTTGCGGTAACGATTGCGATGCAGCACAAGGAACTCGCGTTACCAGATGTTAACAAACATAAATTCCGCTGTTGTATTTAACCGCAATTCGATGCTGGTGTTACTCACAACGAAACAACCGACGTATTTTTTTGCATAATTTCTGCAAACGTTTGCAGACAATAGCGCTCTTCGGTGGCAACGCTTCACGTAATTCTTTTGATACATGATTCTTCAAAGGAACTCGCCCGGCGAACCTATGAATCTCGTACATGCTGTAGAAGAGAAATTTAAAAAACTGTATGACGAACAACCCCTCATCATCCGCTCCCCGGGGAGAGTGAATCTCATCGGCGAACACACCGATTACAACATGGGTTATGTTCTCCCGGGCGCCATCGATAAGGCGATCTATTTTGCGATCTCCCCGCGCGACGATCAGTCCGCACAATTGTACGCCGTGGACATGCAGCAGGGGTATGAGTTCAGCCTCCACGACATCCGGAGATCGGAAAAGCGCTGGCCCGATTATCTCACGGGGGTGGTTGACCAGCTCAGAAAAGAAGGCAACGATTTCAATGGGTTCAATTGCGTGTTCGGCGGAGATATTCCGATCGGCGCCGGACTGTCGTCGTCCGCAGCACTGGAAGCCGGCCTGGCGTTCGCCCTCAATACTATTTTTGATTTGAAGCTCGACAAGCTCGCGCTAGTGAAGCTGGCGCAGAAAGCTGAGAATGAGTTCGTCGGTGTTCAGTGCGGAATTATGGATCAGTTCATTAACATTTTCGGCGCGGATAACCGGGTCCTTCGGCTGGACTGCCGGTCGCTTGAGTATGACTGCTTTCCGTTTCAGTTCGAGGATGTCGCGATCCTCCTGTTCAACACGAACGTCTCCCACTCGCTCGCCTCGTCGGAGTACAACAAAAGAAGAATGGAATGCGGCGACGGAACCGCAATACTACGACGCAGTTTTCCCCGCGTGCAAAGTCTCCGCGATGTGACACCGGAAATGCTCAAGGAGACGGCCGCAGCGCTGGGGCCGCTGCTTTTTCGCCGCTGCAAATACGTCGTCGAGGAGAATTTGCGCCTGCTTCACGTGTGCGAGTCGTTGAACGAGAACGACCTGAACGAGGTCGGCGACGCGATGTACAGGTCTCATGAAGGCCTGAGCCATGACTATGAAGTGAGCTGCTCAGAACTCGACTATCTCGTGTCTCTCGTTCAGGGAGCTCCGGGAGTCTACGGAGCCCGCATGATGGGAGGCGGCTTCGGAGGATGCACGATCAATCTTGTCGCAAAGGAAAGCGTCGCTGACGTTGGTGCACAGGTAAAAAGACAGTACAGGAATAAATTCAACCGCGATCCCGATATGTACGTGATGTCGTTAAGCGAAGGAACGAATGTCGTGACCGAAAGCGCAAATATCCGCTTCCCGTAATGTGAGATCGTTGATTGTTTCTCACAGCCAACGTTGTAGCGATCGGAAGTTTTTCCAGCAATAATAAGGAGAGCAAAAATGTCTACTGGTACATCGTGTTTTCGGGGATCAGTTTTTTGCGTGATGGCAGCAGCATTTGTTTTGACCTTTCAATCGTTGTATGCGGCGGGGACCGGCTCTTTTAAAGGGAAGGTTCTCGATAAGTCGACCGGCGATCCGCTTATCGGAGCGAACGTACTTGTACTCAACACGAGTTTGGGCTCAGTTGCAGATATCGGCGGTGTCGTAATAATCTATAATGTTCCCTCGGGGAAGCAGACGTTAAAGGTTTCTTATTTGGGCTATAAGACGACTACGCTGGACGTGACAGTTCCTGAGGGAGGCGTCGCTCAACAGGAAATCCGTTTGACGACCCAGGCAATTGAGGGACAGGAGGTCGTTGTTACAGCGCAGGCAAGCGGTCAAAATGCGGCCATCAATCAACAATTGACTGCCGATAACATCGCCAACGTAGTCTCATCCGCGCGTATCCAAGCGCTCCCCGATGCGAACGCGGCAGAATCCATCGGCCGGCTGCCGGGGGTTTCGCTGGTGCGTAACGGCGGCGAAGCCACGCAAGTCGTTATCCGCGGACTGGAACCAAAATATAATTCCATCACCATCGATGGAGTATCAATACCCTCTAACGATGTAGGCAGCTCTTCTGCCACCAACGGTGATTATTCGAAACGCACGAATAATTCCGGCGGCCGTTCGGTCGACATGAGCATGATCTCCTCCAGCTCGCTGGAGGGCATAGAAATCTTCAAGACGGTCACGCCTGATATGGATGCTTCAGCGATCGGAGGCACCGTCAACTTTGATATCCGGCGCGCGAAAACAAATCCCGACGGCGCCCCTTCAATTTCTCTTCTTGCCCAAAACGGCTACAATGATCTGATGAGTTCAAACAGAGACTACAAGTTTGTCGCAAGCGTCGAAAAAAGATTCTTCGATGATAACTTCGGCGTCTTTATACAGGGAATTGCACAAAGACAAAATCTGACGTCAGATCAACTCGGGGCATACTACTACAATTCAAGCCTCAATGTCATCAAGAACCCCGATACCCTTGAGATGGGGTATTCAACGCTGACGTTCAATGCTTCGATCCAGCAGCGCTATGACGGAACGGTAACATTTGACTACAAACTGCCTGACGGTGAGTTGGCACTTTTTAATGTCTTCAGTAAAGGTGCCACGACATTAACGCAGCATTCCGATCAGTATACCGTGCAAAACTTCACTCCTTTATCAGATCGAATTATTCTTGGTACATCATTGCAGAAGAACAATCTTAATGTTGCTTCAAATATTCTGAGCTATAAGCAGGATTTCGGGTCACTACATGTAGAAGGGAAACTATCGAACGCATATTCAGATAACGCCATACCGTACGACTGGTATATGGATTTCATACAGCAAGGATCGGGAGCCAAAAATATTTCGGCCAGCCTCCCTCCTATACAAGTTGTAAGCCAGGAACAGCCCTTGATCAATCTTGGTCAAATGAATTGGACAAACAATACTGCGTGGAGCAGTTTCAGCAAGCAGGATGACAAGCAAGCCAATCTTGATGCAAAATATAATCTTACTCTCTCAGACCTCATCTCAGTATCAGTCAAAGGAGGCGGCTCTTACAAATATACAACACGGTATTACGATTATGATTCTTGGTTTGGGCACATCAATGATGGGAGTGCGTCGGTGGGCTTCCGGCAATCTCTTATAAAAGCTCTTCCATGGTTGGCCCAGGCACCTTATAATCTTAACCCGTCAGGGAATAGTCCATTTCCTATCACGGGATTTTATAATAATAACATGGATTTTGGAAAATTCCTCAAAGGTGATTATTCGATGTACTCGGCAGCCAATGCGAGCGTCATCGATCAAATTATTAATACGATGAAAACGGTTGGATCTACGCGGACAACGGTTGCAGACCAACCCGATTTCCTTTATGACATGGTCCAAAGCACGGCCAATGATTATTCCGGACATGAAATCCGCAGTGCCGAGTATCTGATGGCTACGTTGAATATCGGCCCATCGATGTCTGTCATTCCCGGCGTCCGATATCAGGCGTTGAGAACCTCGTATACGGCAGCTCATTTTATGAAATATGACGACTCTAAAATTATCTATCCCAATTCATATCCGTTCACCATGGTAACGGATGAAGAATACCATGGATACTGGCTTCCCGATCTGATCCTACGGTATAATCCTTCGGACGAATTCGGTTTCCGGGCATCATTCACGAATACAATATCCTATCCCGATTTCAACTCCTTTGTTCCAAAAGAAGATATTGGAACGACGACGAAATTTGTCACATGGAATAACACTTCAATAAACCCGGAACGGGCTTATAATTATGATTTTCAGGTATCCATCCATGATAACTATATTGGACTCTTTGCTGTAAGCCCTTTTCTGAAAAGAATTGATCATCAGATATTGCCGCTCAACATCCATCTTGATTCAACTCAAGTCAGAACGTATGGATTCCCCAGTTACACCAACCTTTACACTCTTAACACTTTTATCAACAACCCCTTTCGGGTAGACGTGTGGGGGATAGAAACAGAATGGCAAACACATTTTTGGTATTTGCCCGGTGCAATGAGCGGCATAGTGATGAACGTTAATTACACGCATATCTTTTCACAAGCGCAGTATCCGTATACATTGACTTCGGTTGTTTTTGGCAAACCCATCCAATACATCGATACATCATTCATCGACCGGCTCTATCAACAACCTGCCGATGTTGTGAATTTTTCGCTGGGCTATGACTACCTGAAATTTTCCATTCTTGCTTCTATGATTTATCAATCGAATGTTTTTGACCAGAGCAATTTCTATTGGACTCTGCGTTCTGATAAAACAAAATATCTCCGATGGGATATTGCCGTGAAACAAGGATTGCCATGGAACGATTTAGAGCTTTATGTAGACGTCAATGACGTAAATAAGGAAGCCGACATTTATACCACGAGAAAAAATGGATTCCCTTCTGCGGAATATAATTATGGTTTGACTGCGGATGTAGGAATTCAATGGAAGTTTAATTAAAACTCTAAGCCACATGAAACCAATTCATCACTCTATTGCTGAAAGGAGGAGAAGATACAACCGCATGTATTCGAACGGATTCCGATGAGGTCGCTCGGTATTCGGCAGCTGATCGGATGTCTATTGCAAGTAGTAAACAATTAACAACAAATAAACCTCAATGAAAGGGAGTTTATTATGAAAAAGATGTTTATTCCACTTTCTTTTGCTCTGTTGATAATGTTATGCTTTACATCATCAACATTGATTGCAAACCCTCCCGACACCGTGCGCATCTCGGCATATGCTGCAACGTGGCCGGCAGGCTCATTCGATGACGTTATCAACAGTGATACCGTTGCCGGAGGTTTCATTAAGCCGAATACTGTATTTCTTCTGCAGCAGACCGGTAGTGTCGATACAGTGTACTACACATCAGCTCCTATTACAGTAAAGGGCAGCGTTACCGTTATCGGAAAAATAAATCCAACGACGGGTCATCCACCGGTAATTGCACCGTTTGTTAACCCGGATAACAGTTCTATCGGTGATTTCTTTGAACCTCAGGGAAATGATGTTCTGACGTTAAAGGGATTATATTTCCTGGGCACTCGTCAGGATGGTCAATCGAATACCGGCCGTTTTGTGACTCCTTCTGGAGATGGCAATATATTCGTTTTTGATCATTGTATCCTCGATAATATTACCGGCCCTCAACACACGCCAAACCTGTTTGATACCTGGGCGCACGCTCATTGCAGTTTCTGGGTTACCAACTGTGAGTTTCGGAACAATCAGGATGACGCGGTAGGAAATCCTGGATTTGCATGGACCGAAGTCAGCGATTCGGCAGGAATTCCTTTGGATACGGCATATTTCCATAATAATACTTTTTTCTTTACCGGTGGTCTAGTACTTGGAGGAGGAGGGTATGGAGGCAAGTTGGTGGATTTCCAACACAATACCATCTTTATGTCAACCCAGCAAGGCATTTTCCAATTATATCATATGAGCAATGCGGTTATTTCAAACAATGTCTTCTATAGTGTAGGTTCGGCAAGTCAACCCATTTCGTGGGGTTGGACTCCGGGCAATTGGTTTACCGGTGCAATTGTTCTAGATACTCTTACACCCTCGCTGCTGGTAGCTCCATTTAACTTGACAGAAGCGGGTCGTAATGTCACCATCACAAATAACGCGTATTTCTGGCCGAGTGCAATCCAAAACGAATGGACAAAAAATAGTCTTCATCCCCAACAATTAGTCAATGCCCGATATGATATGCTTACCAATAAAACACTATGGCCGCATATCACCGTGGCAAATAACGACAGCGTTGATCCAGGATTTAATTCTACGCTCGTTTCTCAATCAATCACAAATATGGGTATTTTGATTGATACTGCGTATGGCGGTACTGCCAGCGGCAGTGCGGGTGGTTATCGTCCGTACGTTTATATGTTGCCTCCACCAACTGATAGAATTACATGGACAAGTGTTGCCTCAACATGGGCAACAACGCAAGGGTATCCGGTTCCGGAAAATTTGAGATATTCTAACACGGCCATGCAAACGATGGGAACCGACGGTAAAGCGCTCGGCGATCTGAACTGGTTCCCGGAACAGCTCACTTCTGTTCCTCAAAAAACCGGTTCAGCGGTGCCGACCCAGTTCACGCTAAGCCAGAACTATCCGAATCCGTTCAATCCTGCGACAATGATTGAATACGCCATTCCTCAAAATAGTATGGTGACGCTTAAAGTGTACAACATTCTGGGCCAGGAAGTTGCATCGCTGGTGAATCAGGAACAAAAGGCGAGCAGCTATGCTGTAAATTTTGACGCGTCACGATTGGCAAGCGGGATCTATTTCTATAAGCTCCAGGCTGGCAGTTTTACGTTAACAAAGAAAATGCTTCTCCTCAAATAAATCGTTAATTTCTACCTCCAAGGTGAAGTATGGATCATGCCTGCGGTCCGGAAAGGACTGCAGGCTCTTCCATTTGAAACAGCGGTTCCTGAAAAATTCAGTACCGTATTTACACAATCTTCCGGCATGCATCCGGAGTAGACGGACAGACGACAAAGCCGGAAAACTTATTATGGGTTGGCAAGTAGTTGGTGTGGACGTGGGAGTTCCGGTGGATGATGCACAAACTGCGGGAGAATTATTGGTCAGCGATCACTGGTTTAAACCCCAGCGCCGGTTCTCAAAAATAATTTTGTATATTTTAACCGCAAGGCGCGAAGAACGCCAAGAGTATCGTGGTTCTTGACATCTGCAAATTCTTGCCGTGCTTGGCATCTTGGCGTCTTGGCGGTAAAACACAAGATTGTTTATTGGAAATGGCACTAGCGTGATTGCTCCGGATAAGCGTTGATACAGGAAGAAAACTCTTTCTGATATGAAGTCGGCCCCTTTTCCTTCCCCAAAGGCTCATCACGCGGTTATTTCTCTTCAACTGCGGATGTTCCTAAATAACGAGGATTACCATCCATGAAATCGTATAATTCAGAAACGTCAAAGGTCATAGCTCTCATCAGTATCATTGCAGCGCTGGTTATTGTGTTCGCCGGCGATGTTTCATCTGCACAACCCGGAACAACTCAACTCTTCTGTACGGACTGGCGTTTTTTTCTTGGGGATGTTAAGAACGGCGAAAACAGTGCGATGGATGACTCGCAATGGAGATTGCTCAACCTGCCGCACGATTGGAGCATCGAGGGAAAATTCAACCCCGACAATCCTTCAGGTGTCGGCGGTGGTGCATTGCCGGGCGGCATAGGATGGTACAGAAAAACTTTTTCCGTATCCGGAGCTGACACCGGCAAGCTCATGTTCATCCGTTTCGACGGCGTCTATCGGAACAGCGAGGTTTGGATCAACGGCCACTATCTCGGAAAACGGCCGTACGGCTACTCGTCTTTCGAGTATGAGCTGACGCCGTTCCTTCATTATGACGGAGCGAAGAACGTACTTGCAGTAAGGGTCGACAATGCCGAACAGCCGAACTCACGCTGGTACTCCGGTTCGGGAATCTACAGAAATGTCTGGCTGGTGACAACCGAGAAAGTCTACGTGCCCTGCTGGGGGACGTTCGTTTCCACGCCCGTCGTGACCGAAGCGTCCGCCACGGTAGAGGTCAAAACAAAAGTGACGAATGCGCTTCAACAGGATCAGCCGGTCACCTTGAAAACCGTTTTGGTCGACAAGAGCGGCAGGGAAGTCGCATCGACGGCATCGGACGCCGTCATTCCAAAAAACTCCGTGCACGAGTTCCTTCAAAGCTTGACGATCGCGAAGCCGGAACTTTGGTCGGTCGACGCTCCCGTTTTGTACCATGCAGTAACAACAGTTGAACGGGGAACCGCGGTAGAAGCTCAGTCGACGACGCCATTTGGAATACGAATCTTCGCTTTCGACACGGCAAAGGGCTTTTCCCTGAACGGCAAGCAGATGAAAATCTTGGGCGTGTGCGACCACCACGACCTCGGCTGTCTCGGCGCTGCGGTTAATACCCGCGCCCTCCAGCGCCAGCTTGAACTTCTGAAAGCAATGGGATGCAACGGCATACGAACGTCGCATAATCCGCCTGCACCGGAGCTTCTCGACCTCTGCGATGAGATGGGTTTCATCGTGATGGACGAGGCGTTCGACATGTGGATGAAGGAAAAAACGAAATATGACTATCATCTCGATTTTGCGGAATGGCACAAGCGGGACCTCGAGGACATGGTCCTGCGCGACAGGAACCATCCGAGCGTTTTCATGTGGAGTATCGGGAACGAGATCAATGAACAATGGGACCATAACGACAGCAGCGGCGCGGTTATCGCCAGAGATCTTGCGGCGATCATACGGCGACTCGATACGACGCGTCCTGTTGTCTCCAACTGCAACGACGATAAACCCGGCAACCCGCTCATCGAGTCGGGCGCTCTCGACATCATTGGCTTCAGCTACGGTCATAACGATTATGCCCTTTTCCCGAAATCATTTCCCGGGAAGAAACTGGTCGGTTCCGAAACAACATCAGCACTTGAAACACGCGGTCATTACGATATGCCTTCCGACAGCATTCGCCGCTGGCCGGTACGCTGGGACATCCCATTCACCGGCGGCAACCCGGACAACACCGTCTCCGCATACGATAACGTCAGCGCGCCGTGGGGAGCAACGCACGAAGAAGGTTTGAACCTTGTGAAGAAATACGATTTCGTTTCCGGGATGTTCATCTGGACGGGCTTCGATTATTTAGGCGAGCCGACGCCCTACACGTGGCCGTCGCGCAGTTCCTATTTTGGCATTCTCGATCTGGCAGGTTTCCCGAAAGATGTCTATTACATGTACCAGAGCGAGTGGACAAACAAGCCGGTGCTTCATCTGCTTCCGCACTGGAATTGGAAAAAGGGAGAAACGATCGACGTCTGGGCTTTTGCGAATTGCGATGAGGTGGAATTATTCCTCAACGGCAAATCGATGGGGGTGAGGAAAAAGACGGGCAACGAGCTGCATATGATGTGGCGGCTCGCGTACGAACCCGGCATATTGAAAGCCGTCGGCAAAAGAGGCAAAGATATCCTGACGGAAGAAGTTCACACCGCGGGTGCTCCGGCAAAGATC
>Ga0265338_10007220_pt1 | contig 13872 bp, 12 predicted proteins | sample 42126metaG_FD_193579 | JGI IMG/M metagenome (GOLD analysis project Ga0265338, IMG submission 193579) | Rhizosphere microbial communities from Carex aquatilis grown in University of Washington, Seatle, WA, United States - 4-21-26 metaG | ecosystem: Host-associated > Plants > Roots > Rhizosphere... | reverse complement strand
CAGGGCGGCGTCCTGGCCGGCCAGGGTCCCGGCCGACACGTTGTCGATGTAGACGGTGCCGGTGCCGGCCACGCCCGGCTGCGCCGAGTAGTCGACCACGATGCCGTCGATGTTGGCCCCAGCGCCCGCCGTGGTGAGGTGACAGGCCTGCGAGATCGTGAGCGCCGCCGTGGTCGTGGTCCCACTCGCCGCCGCGCTGATCACCACCGTGGTCGAGTTCGTCACGCTCACGATGTACGCGTTCGGCGGGATGTCGGTGCCCGTGATGAGCGCGCCCACGTCGGCCTGGGTGAACGCGGCCGACGCCGAAGTCACCGTGGTCGTCCCGTTCGTGTGCCCATCCGCCGCCGAGGTCCGCTGCGCGGCCAGCACCGTGCCGTACCCGCCCAGGCCCGTGTTCGAGCCCGTGGAACTCGAGGCGGCCGTCGCCGCCGTACCGCCGATGATGTCCCACGTCAGCCCCGGCGACTCGAAGGTCCCACCGAACTCGCACACCGGCAGGTAGCCGACACCCCGGGTGATGCCGACGCGCTCGAGCATGGCCGCCTCGAGCAGCGCCGGGTAGGCGGTGGTGCGCGGGTTCGACGCGACGAACGAACCGAGCGAGGCGGTCACGATCACACCCACCGCCGGGGCTGCCGCCTGGTTCAGGACCGCCGACTGCCACTGGCGCATCGCCGAGGTGACCTGACGGGTCGACGGTTCCCGGGCCACCGACAGGCCACCCGTGCTCATCAGGCCCGAGTAGCCGCCCGCGATGTTCTTCGCCGCCAGGAACTGCACCTGCGTCGAGTCGGCCGCCAGGGTCACGTCCGAGGTGAGCGGACCTCCACCGGTCAGCCCGGAACCGGCGAGGACCTGCCTCGAGGTGCCCACGAACCCCGACAGCGAGAACGGCCCCGACCAGGCGCCGTTGCCCACCCCGGTCTTCTGCCACATCTCGGGGGCGTTGCTGTGATCACGGATGAACAGCGACCCGACCAGCGCCGGCACCTGGTCGGTGGCCGGGCTGTTCGTCCCAGGCAGACCGCGCAGAATGATCGGCGCGTCCGTCGTGAGCAGCTGCCACCCCGACGGCGGGTTGATCGGGTTGCGCTGCACCGACCCCACGCTCAGGTAGGCGTTCCCGTCCGAGCCCGTGACCACGTGCCCGATCGGGTAGTAGCCCGGGCTCGGGTCCACCCACGGGCCCGCATAGGTCCAATCCTGGGCGTCACCGTTCGTGATGGTGACCCCGCCGAACCCATCAGCGGTCACGTCGCTGCCGTAGATGTCGACCGACGAGGTCTTGTTCGTGACCGCCAACCCGGCGCTGTTGATCCCGATGGGTGCGCCCGCCTGTAGCGCCACATCGACCGCCGAGATCGTGGCCGTCCGAACCGGCCACCACTCATGATGCTGCGACACCTCATAGAGCGCGATGTCACCGCCAGAGACGATGCCGCTCACCCCGGTGTAGGACCCGGACAGGCCCACCACGATCACCTGCGGCGAAAAGAAGCTCACGTCGGCGAGGTTCATCACCCCGGCCTGCGAGCCCGGCGTCAGGTGCGTCGGGTCCGGCAACGTCGCCGTGATGTTGCCCAACGGGTCCGCCGCGATGAACTGGCCCACCACCAGGGCGAAGTCCGCCGTATACGGCTGCGGCGGCTGCGCCGGGTCGATCGTCAGCCCGGACCCGCCGCCACCTCCCGGCTCATCCGGGTCACGCTGGCACGCGACACTCGACCGGTACACCTCGACCGCGCCGAGCTCCACCGCCACCACGTAGTCATCCGGGTCAGCGAACCAGGTGGCGTTGCCCAACACGTCGAGCCCAGCCGACCCGACCGCCACCCGGATCGGCAACGGGTTCGCCAGGCCACTCGAGCGCAGCCGGTCAACGTAGAGGGTGGCAGGCGTGACCCCATCGGCCAGGTAGACGGTGATCGTCGCCGAGGGCAGCGACGCGCCCGCAGGGCCCGTGATGGGTTCGGCCCAGCGGCCGGCGTAGACGGTGGCCATGGCGGCCTTGAGCTACGCCGTGGTCTGGTAGCCGGGCCCCAGCGTGGCCGGCAGGGCGAAGTCCATCATCGTCTCCACCGAGCGGGTCGTGTCGAGCGGCGCGCCACCAGCGAGCCCGGTGACCGTCCAGTCCTTCGCCGGCCCGGTCCCGAAGTTCGGGTTATCGAGGCTCCACCCCGACCAGGTGCGGGCCGACTCCTTGTCCTCGACCGTGAACCCCTCCTGCATCGGGATGAACCGGAACACGCCCAGGCGCATGTAGGCCGAGGACGGGATCGACGGCGAGGTCTGCGGAGGCGTGCCCACGCTCGGGTAGGGCGTCGTGCCCTGGTAACCGGTGCCCCGCACGATCGCCTTCATCCACACCTCGAGGCTGACCCCGTTCGGGTTGTTCACCGCGAGCAGCGCCGGGACCTGGTAGCCGACCGTCCGAGCGGCCAGCGTGCCGATCACGAAGGCCGCCGCCGTGCCACTGGCCGTGGCCGCCGCCGACAGCACCACCTCGGTCGCCGACACCACCAGGACGATGATGGCGCCCGCCGGGATGTTGGCCGAGGTGACCGTGCGGCCCACGTCGGTCGACACCCACGCGGCCGTAGCCGACGTGATGTGCGTCGAGTTCAGGGTCGTGACCCCATCGGACACGCTGCGCCCACTGCTCGACGCCGCGGTGAGCAGCGACCCGCCACCGATCATCTCCCACTTGTCGAAGTCGATGTCGGCGATCTCGACGGTGGTGTCCCACCGCTTGTTCCGGTCGTAGTCCTTGTACGAGATCAGCGGGGCGCCACAGGCGCTCACCGGCGTGATGTCGACACCCTGCAACAGGTTCGGCTTGAGGGTGATCGTCACGAAGGGCTTGTCGTCCACGATCATGCCCGTCGTGTTCGCCGACGAGATCGACCCGTCAGCGTTCAGACGAGCGACCCGGATGGCGCACCCCTGGATTGCAACTGCACCTGCGTCTGCCATCGGGCTCTCCTACGCGGTCGTCGTGTTGATGAGGACGGCCGCACGGAGCAGCCGGTTGGTCAGAAGGGCCTCAGTCACCTCGGCCCGGAAATCGGCCTGGTCGTCCACGTAGACGGCCGAGCCGAGCTGGCGCAGGCTCCACGGGACCGTGACAACCTCGCCGCGCCCGTGATACACCCGGTCGGTCGCGTAGGCCCACTGCGTGGTCGAGTTCGTGAGGTCACCACCAGGGCCGATCGTGAGCGTCACCCCGCTGCCGGTCGCCGTCGCGGCGGCGCTGATCACGACCGTGGTGCCGTTGGTCACCGTGACGATGTAGGCGCCGGCCGGGATGCCCGCCCCAGCGATGCCCTGGCCAACGTCCAGCGCCGTGAACGCCGCGGTGGCCGACGTGACCGTGGTGGTGCTGTTGAGCACCCCGTCAGCCACCGACCGGTTCTGATCGGGGCCTGTGCCCGGATAGCCGAACCCCGGCACGATCAGGTTCATGTTCACCGTGTAGACCCGGCCGGCCGAGTCACGGATGTAGGGGTACTGCTGCATCCAACGCTGCACCACGTAGGGCGTCGCGTGGATCATCCCGGTCCCGGCGTCAGCCGAGGCGATGCTCTGGTCCAGCGCGGCCAGCGACTGCGCCAACCCGACCGCCGTGCCCAGCACCGTGGTCTTGGCCGCATCCGGGTTCGGCCAAGCCGGAATCGACCGCTGCGCGATCGTCGTCGGCGTCGACGGCGAGGCCGTCAGGTGGTAGTTCGTCGGGATGAGCGACCCCGACCAGAACTCGCGCTCCGCCTGCCACGCCTCATGACCGATCAGGGCCCGCTGCGCTCGAGCGATCCGCGAGTCGCCGTCCTCGTTGGGCCAGCCGAACAGCGACCGCTTGTCGTGGGCGATCACCTGGAACGGGTCGTACCAATAGCGGTTGCTGTTGGTCGTCGTCGTTGACTTCCCGGTCGCACCCGACGCCGGAGCGTTCACCGCCGGGTTGATCGTCTGCACCGCCTCGGCGTTGCCGAGCTCCGGCAGGTACTCGAACCCGCCCTCCCAATCCTGCTGGGCGGCCAGCTGCTTCATCGCCGCCGACCCCCACAGCTCGATGTCGGCGATCTCGCTGTGGGCCCGCTCGACGCGCTGCTGCGCCTCGAGCACCGCCACATGGTCCGCAGTGTCGGCCAGCCCCTCGAGGTCAGCCGTGGCCTTGTCCACGGCCGCCTGCGCCGACGCCAGCCGCTCGAGGTTCTGCTCCTGCTGGTCGATCAGGGCGTTCGTGTCGTACAGGGTCAGGGCCAGGTCGAGCAACGAGAGGGGAGGCTCGGTCAGCCCGGGTGCCGTGTCCAGCGTGGCGTCGATGCCGTAGACACGCGTGCTCTGCACTCCGGTCATGTTGAGCCTCCCCTCGTCGTCGTTCGATCAGGTCCGGTCGAAGCCAGGGCCGGCTAGATGCCGGCGCCGGCGCCGAGGGTGATGCTGGCCGCGGCACCGTAGGTGCCGTCGGCGGCCACGGTGTGGACACAGCGCAGGGCCCGGGTCCCGACGAAGGCCGGCGTCTCCCACTCCTCCATGAAGTTGCGGAACCGGTTCTGGCTGTTCAGGATCGAGTCGCGCACCAGGCCGAGGTTCAGCTCACCGGTCGTGCCGTTGATGAACGTTCCTGGGGCGTAGACGAAGCTCACGACCTTCGTGCGGAACGAAGTCGTGGCGCCGGTGCCCGGGTAGTCGGGGATCGCGATGGGCGTCGCGCTGTTGGTCCCGGTGTTCACCGCGGCCGACAGGCCGGTCGTGCTGAACAGCTGGCTGATGTCGGACGGCCCATCCAGGTACAGGTAGGGCATGAGGTTGCGCTCGGCGAAGAACGAGATCAGCTCGTCGTTGCTGAGGCCCCACCCGTCGCCCAGGAAGGTCGACACGTAGTCGCCTCGCATGGCGTTGATCGCCCACGCCGGCACACCGACCACCAGCGGGTCCTGGGCCCGCATGCGCTCGAGGTTCCGGTAGAAGGCGGCCAGGTGGTCCAGCTGGGCGAGCAGCTGGCGGGCCGTGCCGAACGTCTTGGCGCCGGTGACCAGGGTCGACCAGGCGGTCATCACGTCCAGCATCTGCGTCTCGGCCACCCGGGCGTGCAGGGCGTCGGCCACCCGCAGGTAGGCCTCCACCTGCTCGGGGAAGGTGCGGGCGGTCAGGTTGCCGTACTGCAACGACGTGTAGACCGAGTAGACGTCGAACTCGACCTGGCTCCCGTTGGGCACGTCGTAGGTGAACTTCACCGTGGTCGGCGACCCGGCCGCGTCCTGCGCGGCGGTGACCAGCCCGACCGGGGCGCCCAGGTTGTACGGGTTCCGGTTCAGGATGCGGAAGGTCACGCCGGTGGCCGTGGCCGTGGTGGCCGCCGATAGCACCACCGTGGTGCCGTTGGTGCGGCTGGCGATGATGGTGCCGGCCGGGATGCCGGCACCGACCACACCGGACCCCACGTCGGAGGCGGTGAACGCGGCCGTGGCCGACACCAGCGACGTGTCGGTGTTGGTCACACCGTCGGAGAACTGGCCCGTCGGGACGATGTTGGAGATCGACCCGATCGAGGGCGGCAGGACCAGCTTGATGCCGCCACGATCCATCACGAAGGACGGATTCGCGGCCTGCACCGGCCGGTCGTTCTGCGCGATGACCAGCTGCTCGTAGTAGGGCGCCACCGGTGCGGCGAGTCCGCCCGAAGCGGTGAGCGCCCGCTCGATGGTGGCCTCGTTGAACGGGGTCGCGGCCATGACCTCCTGCACCTTCTTGCGGGCCTCGGCCCAGGCGCGGGGCCCGGACAGGCCACGGAGGTCACGCTCGGCCGGCGGCGCGATCCGCATCGACGCGATGTTGACCTTCTCGTCGGACACCCCGGTCGCGTTGCCGAGGGTGCCGAGGCGCTCCGAGAACGCCTCGACGAGCATGGCCCGGTCGGTGATCGGCGTCCCCATCGGGATGTTGGGGATGTCGGCGGTCGTGACCAGCTCGGCGTTCAGGAACGCACGCTCGCCGGCCGCGGTCTGCGCGGCCTGGGTCGAGGGCAGCGGGGCCAGCGACCCGGGACGGAACCGGGACAGGTCGGCGGCTCGGCCGGCCCGGCGGGGCTCGGCCGGCAGCAGGGCCTCGCTCGAGGCGGTGACGGCCTGCACAGCGGCCTCGGTGGCGGCGGTGATGACGGCGGGCAGGGCGGCCTGCACAGCGGCGGCGGCACCGGCGGCCGACGCGGCCACCAGGTCCTCGCGGCTGGTGCCCGGGTCGGGCATGACCACCGGGGCGGGCTCGGGGGCCATCCCGGCGCGCAGCTGGGCGAGCAGCTCATCACGGGTCGGGGCCGGCTCGCCCTCGGGCTCCGGGTCGGCCTCGGGCTCGTTGGCCAGACCGGCGGCCGGGTCGGCGGCCGGGTCGGGGTCACCCTCGGGCTCGGCCTGGGCGGCGGCGAGCCGGCGGGCGGCCTCATCGCACACGGCACGGACGTGCTCGGCGGCGAGGCGCAGGTCGTCCTCGCTGGCCGACTCGTCGGCGGCGAGGCGGTCGAACTCGGCCCGCCACACGGCCTCGAGGTCACGCAGCGGGTTGGCCTCGGCCGTCGCGTCCGGCACCGAGGTCACGTCGAAGGCGTCGTCCCACTCGGGCAGACCGTCGGCCACCAGGGCGACGAGGCGGTCACCGGCGAAGGCGGCGAAGCGGTTGTAGGTCTGCTCGTTGATCATCGGTTGCCCTCCGGGGCTCTTGGTCAAGCGGGTGGGATGACGGGCCTCTGTGGGCTTCGTCAGCACCCCGGCTATGCCGGGAGGACTACCTCAGGGGCTGTGCCCCTGGCCTTGGCCGAAAGTTGTAGCAGACCGATCGGCTAGTGGGTAGGGATGGTCACCCTTCCTGGGTCGGCGGGATCATCATGATGCCGACCTTGAACGTGTCGTCGGACACCAGCACCGTGTCGGTGAACCCGAAGTGACGCGAGCACTCGCCGCAGATCACGGCCAGCTGCGCACGGAACCCGACCAGCGTGCCGTCCTCATCGACCAGGCGTGCGATCTCGGTCTTCGCCAACGGCGACCGGTGCTCACACGGCGGCTCGACACCCAACTGGCCGAGCAGGTCCATGCCCTTGCCCGTGATGACCGTCTGCACCGTCGGCCGGCCCTGGTCATCGGCGAAGGTCATCGACCGGGTGGACACCGGCAGGTCCGGCGCCGGCAACGGGTCACCCGGCTGCCAGTCCTCGGGCACCTCCGGCATCGGGACCGTGAGCGGCGAACCACCACCAGGCGGTGGGCTGGCCGGCGGCTGGGCCATGGCCTCCACGGGCTTGTCGGCGGACGGGTAACCCTCGGGTGCAGTCGTCATGGGTAGCACCCTACCCCTCAGACGCGGCACGATCCCGGCCACCACCACGCGCCCGGGATCGTGCACACGCCCCTGGATGGACCAGGGCACCAGCCCTCAGCCGGTGGCCCGGCTGCGGCGATCCCGATGCTACCGAGTCGAGGCGTACAGCTCAGCGAGGCTCGCCGGCTTGCCCGTCGGTGCGACACCCCGGGCCGCTCGCCACGCGTCGGCCTCCGCCGGGGTGAACTCGCCGAACCGAATCTCGGCCAGGCACCGGCCGGCACGGGTCACCGCAGGATGCAGGTCCTCGGCTGACTCGTTGGTCGTCATGAGGATCAGCAGCTTGAGGCCCTGCCCGACCAGCCCGTCCGACAGGTTCAGCAGCCGCGACAGGCCCTGGCCGATCCGAGCGTTCGCGTCGGCCCGCAGGTACTCGCCTGAGTCCTCGAGCACGACCAGCCGCCACCGGTCGTCATCGTTGCCCTCGATGAGGGCGGTCACCATGTAGGCGGCCGAGTCGAAGAACTTGTCGGCGTCCACGATGTAGTCCACGTCGCACCAGGACCGCCACGCGTGCGCCAGGGCCCGCAGCCCGTTGGTCTTGCCCGTGCCGGCCGGGCCGTGCCACAGCAGGATGCGGCCCGACTCGGGCGGGCCGTCCATCGCCATGAGCGCGTCGACCTCGGGCCGGTAGCTCGGCGGGTAGTTGTCCCGGGCGTCGGCCCACGGGGTGACGCTGATGCGCCGCCAGTACGAGAACGGCCCGAGTGCGCCCATCGCCCAATAGCGCACCCCGATCTCGTCGGCGTCGGCGTCGAAGGTAGGCGACGGGAACGCGACCAGGACCCGCCCGGCGAGGTCCTCCGCCGTGACCTGATCCACCGCGGCCACAGCGACCGACCACCGGCCGCCGTCGGACAGGGTGACCAGCACGTCAGCCGTGTCGCTGTGGAGCAGCCACGCCAGGTTGCCCTCGTCGTCCGAGCGGGACACCTCGAACGAGCGGCCCAGCACCTCGAGCCCAGCGGTCACCTGCTCGCCGGTTGCCTCGGTCCACCCGCACGCCTCGGTCGCCGCCGCGGCCTCGAGGACCGCCGCGCCGAACCGCTGGCGCAGCGCCGTGTAGACCGCGGTCTGATTGAGGTTGTGCGTGGCGCCAGCGGCAGCGGTGAGCGCCACCAGCCGGCGCCTGGCCCGGGCCGCCATCAGGCGTCGAGGCCGTACTCGGACCGGCGGGCCACCAACCGGGCCTCGTCCCGCTCGGCCGCCAACTGGTCGACCATCGCGGTCAAGCCAGCCACCCGCAACTCGAGCGAGGCGATGCGCTTCTCGGGTGACACCCGGCGCACGATCCCGGCCGCGACCATGGCCACCGCCGTCTCGTCCTGGTAGCCCACCACCTGGTCGTAGGCCTCGACCTTCGGCGCGCCGCTGGCGGTGAGCTCCCGGCGCACCGGGAACCCGGGCACCGGCACAGCCAGGCAGGCGATCATCTCGAGGTGGCCGCCGATCTCGCGCCAGTCGCCGCTCATGTTGAGCGTCATCAGCTTGGCGATCTCGGTTTCGCTCACCCCGTTCGGGATGTAGCCGGCCACCCACGGGCCGAACGCATCCTCACCGGCCCGGACCACAGCAGCCTGGATCGCGCCGTACCCGCCGTCGTAGTGGGCGGTCACCTCCGCCGGGGTCAACGACCGGGTGCGATCACCGTCGCGGGTCGTCATCGGGGCGTGACCGCATCCCATCGTGATGTTGCCCACCCCCGTCACCCGGGTGCCGTCGGCGCACTCCACGCCGGGCCCGGTCAGGTAGTAGGCGTACCGGGCCTTGCTGTGCGGCGGCTTGACGTGCTGGCCGGGGAACCCGGTGTGATCGCAGTTCCACCACGCGACGTGCCCGTACACCCGGCGGTAGCCCGTCTCGGGGTCCGGGTCATCGACGGTGAGCGGGCAGGCGTAGGACACCTCGTCGGCCTGCAACACCAGCCGCGGGTCACCCAACTCGAAGCCGGGGTCATCGAAGAACCAGGACGGCGGCCCGGTCGTCGCGGTCGAGGTGGTGGCCGACTGGCCCTCGAGGGTCACGGTGGCTGAGGCGGCGACCTCGGCCGGGAACAGCACCGGGTCGTCCTCGTCACCGTCGTCGTCGGCCACCACTCGGATGACCTCACCCGCCGGCAGGGTCGGCGGCGCCGACTCCATCGCGATCGGGCTGGCAGGCAACGGCACGTCGGCCAACGTGATGACCGCCTGCGGGTAGGCGGGCATCGGCACGATCGTGGCCGCACCGATCACGTAGTCGGTGAAGCGCCACCAGCAGTCGTACTCGTCCGACGGGTCCTGCATCGGCACCCCGTCCACGATCACCGACCGGTTCACGATGATCTCTTCCGCGGTGATGTCACGCGGATCGATCGACACGAACCGCTGCGTCTGCTCCGCCACCATCAGCTCGGCCAGCTGCCCGTTCGGGTCCGATCCGAACATGCCGGTCGCGTAGTGGAGCCGCACCGGCTGCTCGGCCGTGCCCACCTCCCGGGCCTCCATCGTGTCGATGCGCCCGCAGGTGACAGCGCCCCAATGGCCGCCGTCGTCCTCGATGAGCAGCCGCTCCGATACCGGCAGGTCCGGGTAGCGGCCCGCCCCGTACATCAGCTCTCGGCCGTCGTCGGTGCGCACCCCCTCGATGCACATGAACTGGTGGAACGGCGCCGGCTCGACCGTGCCGTCCGGGTTCACCGCAGCGGTGATCCCACTCGCCGCCCTGGCCGCCTTGAGCGCCTCGAGCCCACCCCGAGCCTCGAACGCCGACGCCACCATGGCCGCCAGCACCTCCGGGTCGGTGACCTCGTTGTCGCCATCGACCCGGCGCCGCTCCTTCGGCGACAGCGTGGAAAGGGCCGCCCGAGCCGCCGCGGCGTCGTCCTCCCACGGCGGGGTGATCTTGTCGTCCTTGAACTGCTTGGCCATCTTGGCGTAGTAGCCGGCGATCTTGGCCTTGACCGCATCCACGTCGGCCGACGGAATCTTGACCCCGCCCCTGCTCCCCTGGATCGCGCCGGCCGCCCCGAACACACCCTTGGGGATGGCGGTCACCTTCCCGTCGATCACGTCACAGAAGGGCAGCTTGTACCCGCCGAGCTTGTCCTTCGCGTCGGGGTCGGTCCAGAAGTGCGCCGACCCGTACTTCGTCCACGCGCTGTCGGACGGGTCGTCACCGTCCACGCCGGCCCACTCACGCACCCGCTTCTCGGCCGCACCGCCGTCCCACTCGGCGTCGCGCTCGGCGAGCGGCCACGATGCCGACCCGGAAGCGGTGAACACGCGCAGCACCCCGTCAGGGTCGAGCACCTCGAAGATCGGCAGGGTGAGGTCCGGCTCGGCCTCGGGCTCGGTGGCGGTGGGCCCGTCCGCCACCAGGGCGGTGCGGCCGTCACCGAACGGGAACGGCTCGGGCAGGACCAGGCGGCGGTCGATCATCGGTGCGAGTCTCCTGTGGGGCGGCTGATGGGGCCCGATGGTAGAACCCGGTCAGCACCCGGCGCGGGACGGTCAGCAGCCGTTCCACACCCCGCCGGTCACGAACCCGTGCAGGCCACAATCGGGGCACAGGATCGACGGGGTGATCGTGAGCGGGTCCGCGGCCACGATGACGTGCGCCGGGTCGAGGTGAGGGCACGCGTAGATGTCGTGGCGCACACCGGGCTCGTCGTCGTAGGTGAAGCTCTTGCACAGGTGCTCCACCAGGTACCGGCGCCCCGTTCACCTCGATGAGCACGACCGGGCCGAGGTCCACCAGCCGCACGATCGACTCGGGCGCGGCCGACGCCTCAGCGAGCCGGTGGTCGATCACCTCCACGGCGCCGGGCTCCCATCCGGGGCGCGGACCACGCCCACCCTGATCCACCCAGCCGGCTCCACGTCATAGGCGATCGGGTACGGCGACGAGGCGAGCTCCACCGGCAGCTGAGCGTAGGACTCGAGCCGCATCGGCCAGTCCAACGGCAGGTCGAGGTCCATGGCCACGTCCATGGCCAGCGCCTGAGCGCAAGCCCACGGCCGATCACCGTGGTCGAGCGCAGCGACCCGCCAATGCTCGAACCCGCCGCCAGGCTCGGCCACCGAGGTCACCTGCTCGACGTCCATCAGAGGCCGATCCACCAGCGCAGCCACGCCCACCAGCCGGCCGGCCGCTCGGTGTGTGCTGGCGCCCTGTGGCCGCTCATGGCCAGAGGGTAGACGCGCCGACGCCCTCGGGTGCGGGACCGAGGGCGTCGGACGGGGTGGGTGTCGCAACCCGAAATGCTACTGCTCGAGGAAGTCGACCACCTCGTCCCACCGGTCGGCCGCCTCGGTGATCAGCGTCCGGCCACGCTCCTGCTCGGCCACCGCCGCCTGCCACAGATCGTCGACACGGTTCGCCTCGATGAACCGGTCGATCAGGTCGTCCAGCACCTGAGGCGACAGGGCATCAAGCTCCCAACTCGACCGGCCGTGCAACGCGATGTAGCCCTCGGCGCGGCTGTCGGTCAGCTTCGCCGGGTTCGGTGGCGGCCGGTACTGGTCCACCTGGTCCCGGTTCAACGCGATGCGCTGCACATTGGTCGAGGCGCCGAACACGTCGAGCCGCTTGCCGATGTCACGGGTCATGTCGATGCCCGACGGGTCATGGTCGCCCAGGTGCAGGACCAGCACGTCCTGTCCCTGGTCCTCGTAGCGCAGGTGACGCTGCGCGGCCACCCACATCTCCGACTGCGACGTGTACCCGCGGCACGAAAAGTAGGCGACGTCGTTGCGGGTGCACACCCCCTCGATCACGCCGGCCAGGGCGTCCTTCTCGATCCACACCTCTACCCGGGTCGGCTGATCGGCCCACAGGTCCTGCCCGTAGCCCTGAGCCGCGCCGACCATCAGCCGGGCAGGCGACGACCAGTGCGGGTTCGACTCGAGGTCACGGGTCCGGTCCACGATGTAGGACCAGTCGAGCAGGCCCGCCATGCGGGCATTGTTCACGATCGACCCCAACCGCTTGTAGCTCTGCAAGCTGTTGGGGATCAGGTCACGGCTCACGAACTGGTAGTAGAGCTGGCGCAACGTCAGGTCGAACCCCTGGCGCCCGTACGCGGCGCAGATGTCGTTGGCCTTGTCGATGATGGCTAGCGCTGCCGGCCGAAAGTCGTGGTCCTCGTAGCCGATGCAGGGCACCGTCATGCCTCCTTGGTTGGGATGTTCGGGATGAGGTCGGCGGTCTTGGTCATCCATCCGACGACCTCGCCGTTCACGGTGCCCTGCGCCGCCGGGTACTCATGACCCCGGCGGGCCGCGCCGTGACTGTTGTAGGACGGCACCGAGAACTGGTGCTCACCGAGCGGCGGCTCCGGGCAGGGCGACCAGTCGACCATCCCGGCCGAGTGCATCCGCAGCAGGTCCGCCCGGGCCCGCCACCAACTGGCCTCCGCCTCCGCCTCGTCGGCCAGGTCGAGCGACCGGTCCGCGCCGCCCTTCGCCCGGTGCAACTCGAGCCAGAACCGGTCGAACCCGTAGCGAGCGAGCACCGGCAGCACTTCGCCGGCCATCGCCTCCCGGGCCCGGTCGGTGAACGGCTCCCGGCCGGCGGGGTCCTCGATGCGCCGCTGCGCCGACAGCCACAGCGGTTCACCCCGCCACGGCTGCCGTTCGGTGACGGTGATCCACGCCCACGTGAACGAGCATCGGAACAGGACCGTCTGCTCGGGCCGGTGCAACGTCCACGCCACGTACCGCTTGCCGTACTCGGTGCCGGCCCCGGCGGCGACACCCTCGAGCCAGTCGGGCAGGACAAGGGTCGGCTGCTCCTGAGCGAACAGGCTCATGAGTCGGGCCGATCGTGGCACGGGCACCCGCAGGTGTCGCCGCTCATGCACTCCTCGTCCGGGTCGGTCGACCCTTCGGCCCGGCACGTCGGCCGGCAGTAGGAGGTGGCGAGAACGTCGGCGGGCACGAACCCCTCCGCGTACTCGAGGTCATCAACAGTGTCCATGCTCATGGTGGTGGTGGTCCTTTCGTCAGAGGCCGTCGAACGGGTCGACGGGCTCGGTGGTCGGCGGGTGCAGGCGGATGTAGTCGAGGCCACGCTCGGCCTTCGTGATCGTCAGGGCGATCGTGGTGGTCGACGGTGGCCGCACCCGGCCCACCTGGGCGAGCGTGTCCCACTGTGCCGGGGTGAGCGCCCGGGCCGCGTCGAGGATCATCAGGGCGTCGTCCTCACCGTTCAGGTGGGTGACGGGCCGCCCCTCGATGACCGCCAGCGACTGGCACAGCGCCGAGAGCAGCCGGGTCGCCTTGCGTTCCCGGGCGTCGCGCTCGGCGACCGCCGCATCCCGTCCGGCGCCCATCACGCGGCCACCGGGATCGGCCGCTCGTCGTAGTAGCCGGCCGGGTTCGATTCGAGGATCACCCGGGCCTCCGGGTCCCACAGCGTCGAGCAGGACACGCACACCTCGGTGTCGTCGGCCCGGTGGAGTACGGCGGTCGAGCCGCACTCGGGGCACGTGTTGCGCAGGGTCGCCTTCATCGT
>Ga0265338_10007218_pt1 | contig 13873 bp, 32 predicted proteins | sample 42126metaG_FD_193579 | JGI IMG/M metagenome (GOLD analysis project Ga0265338, IMG submission 193579) | Rhizosphere microbial communities from Carex aquatilis grown in University of Washington, Seatle, WA, United States - 4-21-26 metaG | ecosystem: Host-associated > Plants > Roots > Rhizosphere... | reverse complement strand
CCCCTCGCTCACCGTCGCAGGGAGCGGAGCGCGAGGCATTTCAGCTTTTGCTTGCGGCGGCATTGCTGATGCCTCGTGCCACGCCGAAGCCTGGAGGAGCTAGCACTGTCCACACTTACGAAATTGAAGCGGCCTATGTGTGGGCGCTGGATAATGCCTGCCGAGCGGCAACGCGCATTCTCTCCCTCCCCCTACCAGAGCCCAGCGATACAAAGCGGGGGGAGCCGGACTGGCGCGACGATCCGAGCGCCGACGAGCGGTGGAACGCCGGCCTCGACTACGGGATGAAGCAGTTTTGCGCCGTGCTCGGCGTTGATCCGAATGAAGTCCGATGGGATGCCGCTACCGAAACCCTCGACGGCGACGTGAGCGCCGCTATCTGGAACATCCTGCGCACCAAAATGGGCGACGAATGGGACCCCGACGCCACTCCCCTCCCGGTAACACCCGACACGAAGGTCAGAGAGGCGCTGGAGGCTGCAAAGGATTTCTTTGATCGCGAATTCGGAGAAACCGACGATCTGCGCCATAAGCATATCGTCTCAACGCTGTGTGATAAGATCGACGCCGCCCTCTCAGATCGAGGAGAGCGATAGAATGAGCGAGCACACGCCGACGCCTTGGAGCCTCCGTCCAAGAACGTGGGACGATTGGGGATGGATTCGCGGTGCAGATGGCGAACTTGCTTGCATCGCACGCCGCCACGATCTCAAAGACGATGACAAGCACCGGATTGACAAAACAGATCCATACCAGGCGAACGCCGCCTTCATCGTCGAGGCTGTCAATTCCTACGATGCATTGAAGCACGACATTGAACGCCACATCCGCATCGCATCAGAAGCGGTGACAGAGCGGGATAGGTTGCGGGAGCAGGTTGAACATTACGAACGGGGCCGCAAGAACACTCAGATCGAAATGGACGAGCGCGAGGCCGAGGTCGAGCGTTTATCTAATCAGCTTGTCAGGTGTGAGACCGCTCTGAAAATCGTTTCGAGCGAAGACGCTGGATTTTTGGGACAGACGGCGCGAGCCGCGCTTGTACCCGCGCTATCTGACGATTTGATCAAAGGAGAATAGCGATGCTTCATAAGCAGACTCCGACCGAGGTTCAGAGCAATCACGATCGCCAGAAATGGGCCGAAGGCTTGATCCTTCAATTGCCTGCCACGCATGACGGGCGCAATAGCTGGCTGCTGAACTATGGACGCAGTGAAGAAGCGCAGGCGCTACGCAAAAAGCGCGGCTGGCCTTGGTCAGATGAATTTCTTTCGGCCTTTCCAAAGCATGTCCATGCTTCTGGCGCCCTGGTTGGGGAAGATGCCGATACTTGCGCTCACTGCGGCGCCGACATTCGCAGCGAAGTCCACTGCGACACGGTGTTCTTGCTGCCCTTGCACGCAATTCCGATCTAACGAGTTGTTATCATGAGACACCGGTACCCCCGCCTCTGAGGTTGCCAAGCTTCCTTACGCGAGCGTGCGAATTAACGCAGTGCGCACCACCGTTCTAGACTCCGGTGAATGCGTGGGGTCATCAGTTTCGTTTTTTCATCGGTTAGGAAAAGATCATGGCAGTCAGATATGTCTGCGACCGTTGCGGAGAAACCGATCAGGCTAACAGCGGAGACTACGGCAAGACGGTCGGCCGCTTCTCACTCAGTCCTGCTGTGAGCCAGCCGCATAAAACTGGCGACCTCCCAAAATTCGACAGTGAGCTATGCGGGGTCTGTTTGGATCAAGTCTGCGTTCTGATCCACGCCGCGTTCAAATCTAAACGCACCTAACCTCGGGATTGCTTGAGAAATGACCCCGACCGACGCACAAGTCCGGAGTGCCTGCCTTTCCTACCGGCACGACTATGGGTTGCTGCCGGCAGATCAGCGGGCCCGGCTACAATTCGAGGCGCGCGAGTGGCTACATGCGTGGCTGAAGGAAGGCATCGGCTGCGATCGCAATGAAGTCATTGAGGAATGTGCGGCCGTTATCGACCAATGCAATCGCGAAGGCCCTTATCAAGCGATAGCGGCCGCGCCTCGCATCCGCGCGCTCAAAACAAATCAGTCTCGGGGTCAACGGGCATGAAATACCTCATCGACCCACTCGCACCATTCCCAGCGCGATGGCGTGACAAGCACGGACCGCTTCGCGTCTTGTCCGGTCCTGTTAAGGGATATCTGATGTGCGCGCGGCCGAACTGCCGCCCGTTCGTCTTGCGGGTCTCTGAACTGTTGAACGCAGATAGACCGCCAACCGACATGGGACCGTTTACCCCTGTCGGCGTAAAACTCACGCGTTCTAGGGGTTAGCGTGCAATGCGCTCCCGCCGCTTCAGCTCCCGCTCGACGGCTTCTCGGATGAAGTCCGTTCTGTCCTCGCCATCATCCAGCACGGCTTCGATCCGCTCGAAAGTCCCCTCCGGGAACCGGGCCTGCATGTCCTCTGCCCATCTTTTTGTCCGTCCCATAAATTATTTCTCATATGAGGTATTGACGATATCTAGTATGAGGTTTATAAGTCATATCAGAAATAAAGGCAATGGGTTCTGACATGACCAATTACAGCTTCTTTCGCGACTTGTCGGACGGTTCTAGCTACCGATTGGGGACTGCCGTCTATTATCCGAACGGATCCGGCTGGCGTTTTGTGTCTAACGTCACGTCGCACAAGAGCAGCCGCAAGTTTCACGACTCCATGGAGAAGTGCTTGCCGCGTTGGGTTGGATATCCGGACAAATGCCGGAGCGAGGCAGTCATCAACAAGGGAGATTGATATGAGAGATCATCAGAACTGTTATAACATCGACAATCGCGGCGGCATTCTTCGGGGATGCATCGATTTGGTTGAATCGCCTGACGACGATGGGTGGTATGCGCAGCAATACGATTTCAAGCGTTCAGACAACGCTACGCGAACATCCGCCAAGATTTATCCAAGTCGAGCGGATCTCATCGCTGCGCTCGATAGCGGTACGCATCGCTGGCAGAAGTGGAGTTGAGGCGATGACTGAAGAACATGAGAGGCGGTTTATGGAAATCATCACAGAGTCTCGGCTTCGTGTCGATCTTATGGATAAGCTACGCGCCCTAATTGAGGATGTAGCCGACCGATCATTTAACAATGGCATCGTGGCGGGTGCCGAGCCTTTCAATACTTCATGGCCAAGCAGTCAATCATCATGATGCAGCTTTCATTGATTCACCGCCTACAAGGCATTCATTCGGCGCTGGATGACGCTCTTGGCGATACCGATGTAACACACATTGAGAATGATGAGGATCTGCGGGATCGGTATCCGGTCCAGTGGGCAGCTCAGCGACTAGCCGAGATTATCCAAGAGATAGAAACGCCTGAAAATGCTGACCCGTCGGGTCAGCGCCGAGAGCCAATGTCGGCACATCCTTTAGACGATGACCCTCCCTTCCGGAAGCTTTTCGGCGATGACGGCGTTTTCGAACGACCGAGCGATCTTCAGCGCCCTTGCCCGCAATGCAATGGTATTGGTTGGATCGACTGCTATCCAGTCGCAGAGACCTGCACCCTCTGCAACGGATCGAAAACAGACTTATCTCAAGGTTTCCGCTGTGACTGACGACGATCTGATTACGCTCAAGGATGCCAGCCAAATGCTCTTTGGCGGCAAGGTCTCGCCTGAGACCTTGAAGGATCAGTGGCGCAAGGGCAATCTTAGCCTTTCCAAGATCGGCCGCTCCTATTTCGCAACGGTCGCCGACTTCAAAGGACTGAAGGAACGATGCCGCGTCGAAGCGCCGGCCCTCGCCTCTGGGCAGACAAAAAGCGGGACACCTGGACAATCATCGATGGCAGATCCCGCCATCGCACAGGGTGCAGCCTTGAGGAGATTAAACGAGCTGAAGCAGCACTTCGGGATTACATCGAAGGAAAGCACCAGCCGGCCAAAACCGAAACGCCGCTCCTTGCCGACGTGATCGCCACCTATGCCGAAGAGCACATCAAGCACGCGGTTTCCGGAAAACACATTCAATACGATCTGGCGAAGCTGACCAAATGGTGGGGAACCAAACGAGTTACCGATATAGCTGCCTCAACCTGCCGTTCCTATACTGTCCATCGGAGCGCGCCAGTATGCGCACGCCGGGAGCTAGCGTTTCTCAATGCCGCAGTGCAGCACTGGAAGGCGCATCATGCCCCGCAGATGTCGGCGCCGAAGATCAAACTTCCTCCAAAGCCGGAGCCGCGAGCGGATTTCATCACCCGGGACGAGGCAGCGAAGTTTCTCCGACATGCCCGCCACACGCCGCACCTGGCACGGTTCTTTCTGATTGGCTGGTACACCGGGAGCCGTCGCGGCGTGATAACGGGACTGAAGTGGTCAATGGTCGATCTGAAATCAGGCGTGATGCACAGGAGGGAACGCAATGTCGTCCAGACCAAAAAACGGTCCCCTCCCGTTCGATTGGGAAGCCGTCTTCTCGCGCACCTTCGACGGTGGAAGAAGAGCGACGCTGGAAAGACGGCTTATGTCGTCCACTTTCGGGGAGCTAAGATTATGCGTCCGGTTAGTTCCTGGGAGCGAATCCGCATCAAGGCCAAGCTACCGGCATACGTGGTTCCACACATTCTCCGACACTCCCGCGCAACCCACATGCTGAAAGCCGGCGTGCCGCTCTGGGAAGCTTCCAACGCGCTAGGTATGAGCGTGGAAGTGCTGGCGCGTGTGTACGGTCATCATCATCCCGACTGGCAAAAGGACGCTGCGAACGTCAGGTAGGATTACCGAAAAGTTACCCGACGCGAAGAAAACCCTATAAAATAGCTGCAAAACGTGATAGTGAGTTAAATACTTGATTTTAGCCGCATAAGCTAACCCGTTGATATTTCGGCGATGACGCGAGGCAAAACACCATGAACGAACCGAGAAACGAGGGGCGTAGAGTTACCGTAGGATTACCCGTTCGCTACCGGCTACTGGACCGCGAGGGAATTGCCTTCGGCCCTTACCCGACGGCTCATGCCGCCGCATTGATGGCATCTGATCTGTGGCCTGACCAGAGGCAAGATCCCGATCGCACTGGGACCGGCTGGGACATCGAAGTCATCCAGGTAACGGGGATGAAGTGATGGAAATCCCGCCCGATCTTAGTACGCGCGTCACCGCGCTGGAAGAAAACTTTCCGGATGTCCCGCCGATCTTCCATCAGCTCTTCGCATTGCTGCCGGAGCCAGGGGCTGACTTTCCGCACGATATACGTGTTGAATTTCTGCGAGCTGCGGCGTCGATCTTTCAATTGATTCTAATGCACAGTTAAAGGGGAAGACGATGGGAAGACCGCTTCACCACAGCTTCGAAGACGATCTGGAAGAGCTTGTTGATCGATACCTGCTCCTAGGGATCGAAATCGAAAAACTCAAGATGGTCCTAGCCTACGAGGCGAAGAACGATCACGAGCAGGTTTTGACCGATTTGACGAAGAAGGGGTTTCAAAATGCCAGAAGTTGACAAGACCATCATCAACAATTGGACCGGCGGCGGGACACTTCAAACGTGGACCGACGGCGAATGGCAAATTCTCTACGTGAAGGATTCGGCCGGCAACTGTGTCACCCTAAGCCTCAACTTGTCCGAGGCCTGTCGTTTGGCCTATGCCGTGTCTCCGCAGCCCAATGAACAGTTCACTCGGATGCGGGAATACATGCACGCCGTCTATGAGCTGAAGTACCCGGAAGCTCGGGCTGACTCGTTACGCGAGATCGCCAATGAGATCGATTGTGGTGGCGGCTGCGAGGACTGCACACCGGGTCGGATCGAGCGCGGCGAGTTCTGCAAGTTCATCGCCGCCGATAGCCTTCGAACTCTTGCGGCCGCTCTTGATCTGAAAGCCAAGACTGAAGCCGAGCCAGAAATAGCATTTTAGACTTCATTGGCAGCTTAAGGAAAACAGATGAAGCGCCGAACCTTCCTCTCTCTGCTCGGGGCGGCCCCTATTGCCGGGAAAGCCGCGGCTGACGCTGAGATCGCCAAGGCAACCGGTATCTGGACGGCGGATGGACTCGGGAATGCTTCCATGGGGCTCATCGGCGGTATCGAGGTCGCCCCGCCAAGCACAGTCGGAGAAAACATTGCCTACGAGAAGCGACTGACCGGCGCGGCCGACTATATCAAGGCGTTCGGACTGCCTGAAGTCGTGCGGTTTGAGCTTCAGGACCGCGCCAAGTACGTCAGTGCTCTTGATCCAGATATCGCCTGTAAGCGATCGTGGTCGATGGCTGTGAAGATCATGACACAGCGTGAGCGCAACTTTGAGCGCGAGGTGAAGCGGATGGAAATGTCGGGATGGCAGCAGCGCAAGAAGTCCCTTCTGAAGGGCGTCTTGGGCTTCGACTGGCCTTGGTAGCAATAACGGCAAGTTAAGGAGCAGCATGAGCGCCATAAAACGGATCAGCGAGGAGCGTCGGCGGCAGATTGAAGTCGAAGGATGGTCTTCGGAGCATGATGATGAACATCGCGACGGCGAGATGCTTACCGCTGCCGTGATGTACTATCGGAATGCCATTGGCAACGAATTGGCGATGCGAGAAGACGGCGCGCCGGTCGGCTGGCCTTGGGATGTGAAATGGTGGAAACCGAAAGGCCGCATGCGGGATTTGGTCCGTGCTGGAGCCCTTTGCTTCGCTGAGCGCGACCGCCTCAGGCGCGCCCACCGTTACACCGGCCACGTCTTGCAAAAGCTATCGCTAATCGTTCAAGCGCTCGAAACGACTTAACGCGCCCTTTGGTTTGAAAATGTACCTGAAGCAACTTTGGTCAATCATTCGCGGACGGCAAACCAATTTCCGCTGCCTGAATATGTCTTGGACCTACTATCCGAACGGAGATCCCATGACGAAGAGTCGATTGTGTCGCGACTGCGAATACTTTGACTGCGAGGGCAAGAACCAACAATCTCTACCCTCTGACTATGTCGGCGACTGTCTAAATCGCGAAGGGCCGAACTTTCAGACCGGCCCCGACGAAACATGTTCGTTCTTTTTCCCCGACTCGATCCGCTTTCCATTAGGGAAGGAATGATGGCCAAACGCCGCGAAACGCCGATGCCACAGAGGCAGCCAGATACTTCCCGGCTTTGCTCGGCAGAGCATCTGCGCTGGTTTATAGCTACCCATCCCCGCTGGGGCGGCCTGACAGACGCGCGGCTTGGCGAGGAGCTTGGGCTGTCGGCCGGCTACGTGGGAATGATCATGAGCGGCGTGCGTCCGCCAACGAAAGCCTTCCTGAAGGCGATCAGATGGGAAGCCGTCACGCTCTACCAGATGAAGAATCCAGCCACGCGAAAAACCGCGTAAACGCGTCGTATAGGTTCACGATGAAGGAGAGGCCGCCAAAGCCGAGAAAGAAAGACTTCACGGACTGGAACGAGTTCATGAAGGCATCGGCGGCTTGGGCGGAAGTTTGGAATGTATGGCCGTGGGGCGGTCCAAAGGACGAGGATGATGATTTTTACTTCGAAGCAGACACCGGGAGCGTGACGTGACAGATAATTGCAAATTCGTGCCCATCAGCGGCCCTGGAGTTGACGCTCTGGAGTATCGCAAGGAATCGGATAACGGACCATCAGAGCACGAGGCAACAGAACAGGCCCGACATTATTTTAGAAAGTACGGGCCTCAAAAATGGCCTCACGATCTCATCAAGAAGGTTCTTGAGATGGGTCGCGAAAAGTCGATTTAATAGACAGGATGCTCAAGATGCCCAAAGCAAAGGAATGGAACACGCGCTATTGTCCGACCTGTAACAGCACCGACTTGGTCATCGACCAGTTGGTCATCCAGTGCAAGAAGTGCGACCGCATATTGCTGGTCAACCGCGACGATGGCCAGCCCCTTGAGGATCCGGCTTGGGTAGCTTCTGGTTCACGAGAATAGACAGTCAAGTGAAAACCATGAGCGGATGCCAGATACCCAACGGATGTCTGCACGACGAAGAGGCGAACGCTTGTCCGCTTTGCGATGATGACGGCGCGGACAAGATTTCAGAATATTACCGGAGGAAAGAGGATGAAGATCGATCAGGAGACTCGCGAACTCGGCCGGCAGGTTGTTGAGGAAGCCATCCAACTTCGAGAGGAAAACGCTAAGCTGCGAGCACTCAACGGGCGAATGGCGCAGACGATCGAAAAGCTGCTGGCCGACCTCGCCACATGGGAGAAGACGGCACAACGGATTGCAGAAGCAGAGAGTTTTACGCCGTCAGATATTGAGCACGTAGCGCGCGCTATATCTAACGAGGACCTAGGCACCGACGAATCTTGGCCGCATTATGCAAAGATGGCACGGGCCGCGTTAGAGTCTACTCGCATCCACGAAAGGATATGACGATGGGAATTACCTACGGAGACCACCTTATTGACTCCGGCCACCACGACATCACGCCGGAACAGGAGAGCGAGATCGAAGCCCGCAGGGAATGTGAGCGGCTTGGCATCGATCCTGACATCGATTGCGCCGATGGCGGGATCGTCGCCTGGATGGTGGTTGATCAAGAGCTACGTCAGGGCATTCGGCGTAAATAGGTAGTTTAATATGAGCAATTCAGACGACCTGAAGGGGCCTTATATCGTTTGGGAGGACTATGGTTGCGAGGACTGGAAGCCGACCAGCTATCCAACACCAAAGGCCGCTCTTGTCGATGCGCCGCGCTACAATAAGTTTATTCTGACCAAGGCGCTTGTCTTCGATGTCATCGAGATAGACAGCGTTATTCAGCAGCCCCAGCCCGTGGTCAGATCGCACTTCGACAAAGAAGGCTGCGACCCGCCGCAGTGGCATGGGCCAACAGGCGAATGAACGTAGATCAGCAGGTAGGGAAACTTTGATGCCGAAGGTCCACATGCAACGGGTCCGGAACGTCATCAGGTTCGGCGTGCCTGCGACCGTCACAAGCACGCTTTGCAATCGCATGGCGGCCGGTGAGGACATCAATTCGACTGCGGTCGAGAGTGAGGTTACCTGCAAGTTTTGCAAGAGCCGCTTGCGTGCGCTCGAATTCTCTCGGATCGGAACCGAGAATGCAGAGGCGGCCAATCGACGCGACGGTTTGACCTAACATCACATCAGGGGAACAACCATGAAAATCCTAATCATCCTTCTGCTTTCGACATCGCTGGCCCAGGCTGCCAACATGGAGCGATGCTCCTACAAGACGGAGCACGATGGAAAGATTAGCGAGACTGTCAAGCCGGCCACGCTCGCTGACGGCAGCAACGCAAAGCGATTCGCGGAGATCGCCAAATGGGAAGAGGACGGCAAGGAAGGCTGGAAAGGTTATCGAACATTCGACGTGAGATGCCTTCCGCTCGATATCGAAAAGCCGATCTGGCACATGTTTGTCCAGACTCATAATGGGCAGGTTAGCCTAGCCCACGGTCTCACCGAGGACGCCTGCTATTTCACCCTCAACAGGCTTAAGGAAGTCTCTTGGGGCTGTAACAACTGCACCCGCATGGTCCAGCCAAGTGATTTTGAGCACGGTGAGTGCTTCAAATAGGAGTTTACTTGACGATGACTCAAATCACCTGGTCGCAGCGCGTTGCCACCCTAACCGAAGCTTTGGGGCGGAAGCCGACGCTTGAGGAATTGTTGGAGATTAATCAGATCCACCAGATGACACCGGAAGAGATCAAGGCTCAACGGCAGTCATGGGTCAGAGCTTTCACAACGCCTTGCGAACATGGCGAGTTGGACTTTGAACAGTGCCCAGAGTGCCGGCGCGCGCGGAAACGGCGATAGACCATCACCCTCTTCTATCCCCATGCCCTCTCAACCGCTTCGGAATGAACGCGTCAAACACATGAGCACGGCGCCGCATCACCACCCGCATATCTGTATTTTCGTCTTTGGTCAGGCGGTTATATTCGCCGCGCGCCTGATCGAAATTGTCGAAGATCGCAACCCGAATGAAATGCTGGTCATCGTCTGACCAGACCTCGACATAGTAATCCTTGGGTTTTACCGCCATGGTCCGTCGTTTAGACTGACCAACCTTCTGCCCTGTCAACCCCCTATTTGCGGCTTGTGGGGTGAACCTTTGTCTACTTCCGCGAGACTCAATGAGAGGTAGAGTTGACCCGAAATGCTATCCCTCATTCGCTATCACTTGCGCTCGCTGGCCTTCCGCGCCCCGTTGCTTCGTCGGATGCTGCCCGCAAACGACAACGACAGCGCCGAATATTGGGATAAAATCCTCGCTACCTCGCACAAGACCTATCTGGGCGGTCCTATTTCGCTCGAAATGAGGGCTGCGATCACCGCGGTTCTGCTAAAACGCTATGCGCCAACCGGCAGTCCCTCGATCATCGATGTCGGCTGCGCCGGCTGCGAACTCGCCAAGGCGGTTTCGTTTGATCGATATCTCGCGATGGATATCAGCCCCTATGCGATCGAAAAGTGCAAGCAAGATCCCGCGTTCAAGGAAAAGCCGATCAGCTTTCTCGCCAGTAATCTTTGCGATTTTACAACGGATGAGCGATGGGATGCGGTCGTGTTCAATGAGGTGCTTTACTATCTCGATGTCGATCAGGCGGTCTCTGAAGTCTACCGCTATTGGTCGATGCTAAAGCAAGATGGCGTCGTCATCGTTGCCATGAAGCACGATGGCAAATCGCAAGCGATCTTCAGAAGCCTCAAGCTGAAATGGCTAGACGGCATCGTGTGGCAGGCCAGGAGCAAGCCGGATTATCGCATCAGGATTGACCGGGAACGGCCGGGATATTTGATGGCGGTTCTCAGAAGCTAGGCTTTGTTATCGTCGCGCTCGTGTCGTAGTCGATATTCGTTGTCCACGTACCCAAACAAGCCGACGAAGTGATAGTTCCGCCATGCGTCGTGTAGTCGTTGTTGGCCTTCTGGATGACATTGTTCGTCGCGGTCAGGTTGAGCGTCAGTCCACTGCCGGTATTGGTGTGGTTGTCGCAAACACTCAGCACATTGAACGGCAGTCCGTTGGCGGTTGGATTGACGTTAGTGCAGCATGTAGTTCCGTATTGCCCCCAGCCATAAGCGATATTGTTGGTGAACGATTGTGTCGAATTCTGTGTTGATGGCGTATCAATCGTATTGAAGAACAAGGAGTTGGGAGGAGATCCGAAATTTCCGGCCTGTGCCGTCGAGGCTCCGTCGCTGATGTCCCATAAATTATCATTGCCTATCCAGTTGCAGGAGATCATCTGCGGCGCATCGTTGTCGCCGTTGATGTTCCATCCATAGGCCTGAGTGTAGTTGTTAGTCAGAGTCAGCGTGGCGTTGGTGCATTTTCCGACGTCGTATGGAATGCCGGTGAACAACGAATGATCGATCGTCATCGTCGCGCCGGTCTCGACCAGATACGATGCCCCCGACCATCCTCCTGTTATGCCGGAATTGGACTGATATTTTTGCCCATTGAATGAGGAATAGTTGACGTTGCAGGTTGGCGTGCTGCCGTCGTCCGCACATTGAAGGCCGTAGAACTGCGTGCTGTTGACGGTGGGAGCAAGAACGGTCGGAGCGAACTTGCTGTCGTTGTAGTTGATGACCGAAGTATTTCCCCGACCGATGACTGTTCCGGTGATGCCGGTAAAGTTCCAGCAGCTAAAGGTGGCGTTTCCCGTCGTAATGACATTTCCGCCCGAGAACGTCGTGTTGGCCGGCAGCGCATCGACGCCAGGAACCTTGAACACGCCATTGCATTGAGACGTACGAGGGCCAACGGCGCCAGCCAGTCTCAGGTCATAGACCGCCTGCAAGCCGTTTTGGATGACAGAGGCAGGATAGGTTCCACCCCCACCGCCTCCCGATGCGGCGAGGAAACTTATGAAGGCGAGGAAAATAAACCTCACTGCCCAACGCCCAGCAGTGTTCGAGTGGGCGCGGAACCACTTGGGATAGGCCCCCCAGTCACGGACAGCGCATCCGCCGTCATGGCCCAGCCATTGATCGATGTGGCAAAGGGAACGGTCAGACTTGATTGCGTGCTCGCAAAATTCTGGAATTGAGCACCAGCCGCGGAATTGTTCGTTCCAGATCCCGTCCCTGCCGATGCGATGCTTGTCCATCCCGAGCCAGTGTCAGCAACTGGGAAAGTCGAACTGCCTGCAGAGCCGCCCGCACCGATGACCATCGTGGCGGCGTTAGAAGTGGAAACGCTCGTCACGGTTGGATCACTGCTTGTCGCGCTATTTGCACCGAAGGCTGGATTCCAGGTTGCAGTATCCCATGGATTAGTATGGTAGCTCGTACCTGTGAATCCGGTGACACCGAAAGCAAGAACAGTTACGTCATCCGGATTATTTCCTCCCGGCTGCGTCCATGTGACTGTTATAACATCGGCAGCCAACGTTCCTGACGAATAGGCCCACCAGACTTCGAAGTCGTTATATGCTGATCCAAATCCAGCATTATCCAGACTCGCTGAATTTCTCTTCTGCCAGCTAAGGCCAGACGTATCTGAGATGCCGCTGATCGTTCCATGTGCACCGACCGCATTTACCCATTCGGCATGGGCCACCACGACGATAATATCGCCCGCGTTGACGGTTGCGATCGCCGAAGTCGAAATCGAGGGAGATGTCTGGTGAGCTGCGGCAGTAGCCGTCCCATCAATCGAGAGGGCTGCGTTAGCAGGACTTCCGAATAGCAATAGAGCGAATATGAGCGAAATGAAACGCATTACTACACCTACTGTTGAACATAGGTTGCATTTCCAGCGAGTGCCGTGGTGCCGGATTGCAGGATGCACAGACCGTTGCCGGCTGTAGCCGTGACACCCACCGTTCCAAGTCCATTGCCGAGCGTAAGGCCCCCGTTGGCTGCTAGAGACATTCCGTTAGCTGCTGTGGTCGATCCCATGACTGCGGCTTCGTTGGCTGTCGTACAAGCTGCACCCGTGCCCTCGATAATATTGACGACGGCGGCTGCTGCACCGACGATAGTCAATGAGCAGAGATAGACCTTCGTAGAGCCTGAGCCCCCTACGATCTGGATATTGCCGCCCGCGCCACCGATTGCGAAGTTCTTCTTCAGCGCAGATGCGCACGGATCGGCCGTACCGTTGGTCACAAACGCATTGAAGCCTGGCACTAATCCGCTCGGTGCAGTCCCGTAGTTCGAATAAGTCGTCGCCGCGTTAGTCCCATCCGTAAGCTGGGTAAATGCTGTTTTGTTGGTCTGATTGGCAGAGGTCGCCAGCGCCGACGTATTCAGGTTCGTTCCAGCGTTGGCAGTGACGGAGCCGCCGGAGTTCTGCATCGGCGCGTTTAGGGTGTTGTTGATGGTCGCAAGCTGCGTCGTCATCAACCGCATTTTTGCGGATAGCGTCCCGGTGCTGCCAGCGGTTGCCGCAGCATCAGCAATGGTGCCAAGATCGACCATCGCGCCGGACCCGATGGATCCGGAAGCGTATGCGCCAGATGCGAAAGCGCCTGAAGAGTAGGCACCAGAAGCCACGGCACCAGACGCCAGCGTGACCGCGCCTCCACCGCCAGACCCTCCACCTCCTCCAAAGCCTGCGCCTAAACCGGCACCACCAGCCAAAACAACCGTATTCGAAGTTGAGCCGGTTTGATCGATGCAAGCGCCAAACGTGTTAGACCCTGGCGTCACGAACACGGTTGACGACGCGGGGATTTGGATTTCGTTGGCGAGAGCTGTTGCCGATCCAACTCCAAGCGTACAGGAAACCGTTGTGGTGCCCGTGTTCTGAAAGGCAATCGTCGTCCCGGCTGGGAGAGCAACGCTTCCCGAGGCCCCGGATGACGTTATAGTGGCGAAGTTTCCATTGGTGGTGAAGCCAGTAACAGAAGCGCTAACCGTTGCATTGACGCACAGCTTACCGGTCGTATCGACCGTGAAGTATGGAG
>Ga0265338_10007215_pt1 | contig 13876 bp, 11 predicted proteins | sample 42126metaG_FD_193579 | JGI IMG/M metagenome (GOLD analysis project Ga0265338, IMG submission 193579) | Rhizosphere microbial communities from Carex aquatilis grown in University of Washington, Seatle, WA, United States - 4-21-26 metaG | ecosystem: Host-associated > Plants > Roots > Rhizosphere... | reverse complement strand
GGATCAGCGCCTCCGCCCATGGATGCTGCTGGCGGAGAGAAGGTCTCTTCGCTGCCGTCATGGAATTGGGCGGAGAAACCGTAGCCCGAGAGCACTGCAGTGCCTTTGGTGCCGATGAATTCGATACGTTCGGCGGCACCGGGATAATTGGCTGTGGTGGCTTCGATCACCCCCAGCGCCCCATTCCCGTAGCGCACGGCCATCGCCGCATAATCCTCGGTCTCCATCTGATGCACCGCCGTGGTCGCGGCATAGCCGCAGACTTCAGCCACCGGCCCCGCCAGGCTCAGCATCAGATCGAGCACGTGGATGCCTTGGGTGATCAACACGCCGCCGCCATCGCGTGCCAGCGTGCCGCGCCCTGGTTCGGCGTAATAGCTCTGCGGCCGCCACCACGGGATACGGGTGGAGCAGGAGACGATCGTGCCCAACCGCCCGCTTTTGAGAACGTCCGACAGCTTCTCAGCCGCTGGTTTGAAACGGTGCTGCAACACCACACCGATGCTGACGCCAGCCTTTTGCCCCGCCTCCACGATGGCGCGCGAGCGCTCCGTCGTGACGTCCAGCGGCTTTTCCAGCAGCACATGCTTGCCCGCCTGGACCAGTTTTTCGACCAGCTCCAGATGGGTATTGGGCGGCGTCAGGACGCCGACAACGATGATCGCCGGATCGTTCAGAATGACGTTAAGGTCGCCCGTGGTGGGAAAATCGAATTTGGTGGCAAAGCTCTGGCGCCGGGCTTCGCTCGGGCTCATCGCCCATACCACTTCGGCACGGGCTTTCAGGTCGACAAGGCTTTTGGCATGGGGTGTGACGGCCATGCCAAGGCCAATGATAGCGATTTTGGTCATCTGTTCCTGCTTAAGAGCGCAATCGGAAATGTGCGAAGCGGTTTTCCGATAAATTGCGCGACCCAACAAATAGCTAGAGCGAAATCGTGATTCCGCAGAATCCTATTTCGCTCTAGAGTCCCTTGACCCAACGCATCAGAAAACCGCGCAAGGACGGCACCAATCCAATGGCAAGACCAGCGATCACGGCGCCGATCAAAACCCGAATGGGGTTGCGTCCGGCATAGCGCGATACTTGTTCACCCAGAATGCGGCCCAATTCGAGGCCAATCTCGGCGGTCGCGGGGCCGTGTTTTTTGCGGGCTTTCTTTTCCACTGCTTTGGCAATGGACGACCCAATCGCGATCACGATGAAGGCGAAAACCAGCAAAATCCCGGCCGTGAGCAACGCGGCCAGCGCGGGGGCGAGAACCAGCTTCAGCGCTTCATAGAGCGCGACGCAGAGAAACGCGCCGGTCCCGACAAAGAAGACCGCAGCAATCAGAATGGCTGCGGTCATGATCGCAGCACGCGTGGCGAGCGCTTGCATGAAAGTTTAGCGGCGCCCGAAGAGCAAACCGATGAGGAGGCCGACGCCGAAGGCGATGCCCACGGCAACAACAGGCTCTTCATGGATCTTTGCTTTCACGCCTTCGAGCTTTTCCTTGGCCTCGGCCCAGGTGTCCTCGGCAGTGCGCTCGATCCGGGCAGCGGCTTCTTGGCCGCGCTGGCGCACGAGATCGGACAACGTATCGGCGATCTTTGTGAAACCGGCCTTCAACTCACCCACATCGTCCGACAGCTTCTTGACGTCATCATTTGCCATGGCTGTGTCATCCTGTTTGCAATGGGGGAAGGCCCCCTGTGTGAAGTCTAAACGCGAAGTGCGGTCACAGTCTGCGGCAGCATATTGCCGCAGGCAACGCCGCGTCCACAGCCACCCCAGGCGCAGTCATAAGGGAAAACACGTGGCAAATACAGGTAGAACCGAAGCCCACATGGTGCGATTTTGATAATGCGCAATGCCAAGCCCAAGCTGGCTTCCTAAACAGGGCCTGCGAGCCGGTCCGGGACCACTGCCATGCAACATGCATTGATTATCGCCCACCCCAATCCGAAGAGCTTTGTCTCTTCGCTGGCTGTGGCCTATGTCGAGGCTGCCGAAGCGTTGGGCCATAAAACAATCATGCGCGATCTCTATGGTATGGCGTTCGATCCTTGCCTTAAGGCCGATGAGATTCCATCCGCGGCGGGCTATGCCCCACGCCCCGATGTCGTGGGCGAGCGCGTTATGCTCGCCGATGTCGATGTCTTCGCCCTGTTTTACCCGTTTTGGCTCAATTCGCCGCCGGGCATGCTGAAGGGCTATCTGGACCGCGTTTTCGGTCTCGGTTTTGCCTACGGAAAGGGCAGAGCGGGCAATGAGCCCCTGCTAACGGGGCGCAAGCTCATCAGTTTCACAGCCTCCGGTGCACCCAGCGAATGGGTCCGCAAAACCGGCGCCTGGGAAGCGGTGCGCACCCTCTTTGACGAACATGTTGCGGCTGTATGCGGGCTCACGGTCGTGGACCATGTGCATTTCGGCAGCGTGGTCCCTGGTATCCGCGGCGATGTCGTGGCACGCCATCAGCAGACCGTCCGGGAAACTGTGGCGAGACAATTCGGCCCACACTGACCGGCTGGCAATATCGGCTTTCAAGGTTTAACAGGCCCCAAACTCCTAAAAGAGGCGCGACGCATGTCGATCAAGAATATTGACGCTTTCTTCCATCCGAAAAGCATCGCTTTGATTGGTGCCAGCACCCGCGATCGCTCTGTGGGCGGCATTCTGATGTCCAATCTGCTGAATGGCGGCTTCAAGGGCCCCATCATGCCGGTCAATCCCAAAGCGACGGCCGTCAACGGCGTCGTTGCCTACAAAGACATCGCCAGCCTGCCGATTACGCCGGATCTGGCGGTCATCGCCACCCCGCCGGGCTCCATTCCGGAAACCATCGAACAGCTCGGCAAGCGCGGCACCCGCGCCGCCATCGTGATCACCGCCGGCCTTCGCGACATCAAGCTGGAAGAGGGCATCACCCTCGAGCGCAAGATGCTCGACGCGGCTCGCCCCTACAATCTGCGCATCGTCGGCCCCAACTGCCTCGGCGTCATCTCGACCCCGGCCGGCATCAACGCCTCCTTCGCCGAAGTCCCCGCCAAGAAGGGCAAAGTGGCCTTTGTGTCTCAGTCGGGCGCGCTCGTTTGCACGATGCTCGATTGGGCCGTCAGCCGCGGCGTTGGCTTCAGCCACCTGATCTCGATGGGTGACCAGGCCGATGCCGCCTTCTGCGACATGCTCGATTATCTCGCCCAGGATCCGGATACCGATTCCATCGTCATGTACGTGGAAGCCGCCGGTCACGCTGCTGATTTCAGCGCCCGTGCCTTCATCTCGGCCGCTCGCGCCGCCGCCCGCGTCAAGCCCGTCATCGCGATCAAATCCGGCCGTAGCGCTGCTGCTGCCGCTGCTGCTGCCTCGCATACCGGTGCGCTCGCTGGTGCCGATGGCGTTTATGACGCGACGTTCTCGCGTTGCGGTATCCTGCGCGCCAACGATCTCGACGAAATCTTCGACGCCATCGAAACCCTGTCGAACCGTCCGCGCGTCAGCGGTGATCGTCTCCTCATCGTCACCAATGGCGGTGGCGCTGGCGTGATGGCGGTGGACGCCCTTTCCGATCTTGGCGGTCAGATGGTCAATCTGACGGACGAAACCAAGAAGAAGTTTGACGCCATCCTCCCCAACACCTGGAGCCATGGCAACCCGGTCGATATCATCGGCGATGCTGATTACCAGCGCTGGTACAAGTCCATGAAGATCGCCTACGAGGCGCCGGATGTGGACGGTATCGTGGCGCTCTATTGCCCGACCGCGACCGCTTCGGCCTTTGAAGGCGCCTCGGCCGTGATCGACGCCTCCAAGGATTGCAACCGTCCGATCCTGACCAACTGGCTGGGCTCCTCGGAAGAAACCGAAAAGGCCCGCGCCGCTTATCGCGCTGCCGGTATCCCGACTTTCGAAACGCCGGAAAAGGCCGTCCGCGGCTTCATGCACATGGCCCGTTATGCCCGCGTGCAGAACCTCTTGCAGGAAATTCCGCCCTCCAAGGCCGAGAATTTCGAGCCGGATGAAGCCCGTGCCAAGTCGATCATCGATGCGGCGGTGAAGGACAAGCAGATGTGGCTCGATGCCGTCAGCCTGTCCGATCTCTTCGAGTGCTATCAGATCCCAATCGCCCGCTCCAAAGCGGCCAAGACCCCGGCCGATGTTGCCGCGATCTCCGCCGATTGGAAGTCGCCGATCGTGATCAAGATCATGTCGCCCGACATCACCCACAAGTCGGACGTTGGCGGCGTGAAGCTCAATCTCGAGACCCCGGATGCTTCCAAGGCCGCGGCAGAACAGATGCTCGTGACCATTGGCAAGAATTGCCCGGACGCCAAGATCGAAGGCTTCCTGGTCCAGGAAATGATCAAGCGCCCGCGTGCCTATGAGCTGATCATCGGCGTTGCGACCGACGTTACCTTCGGCCCCTACCTCCTGTTCGGTCAGGGCGGTGTCTCGGTGGAAGTGGTGAACGACAGCGCTCTGGCGCTGGCGCCGATCAACACGACGCTCGCCGTCGACATGATCACCCGCACCCGTATCTACAAGCAGCTTCAGGGCTATCGCGATCGCCCGCCGGCGGCGATCAATGATGTCGCCGACGTGTTGGTGCGCGTCTCCAAGCTGATCAGCGACTTCCCGGAGATCAAGGAACTCGACATCAACCCGCTTCTCGCAGACGAGAAGGGTGTGATTGCGGTCGACGCCCGTATCAAACTCGGCGGCGCCGTCACCGGCCCGCGCGATGCGCATCTGGCGATCAAGCCCTATCCCAAGGAATTGGAAGCCCACGAAGCCATCAGCGGCCTTGGCGAATTCTTCGTTCGCCCGGTTCGTCCGGAAGACTACAAGGCGTTCAACGAGTTCTTCGGCAAGTTGACACCGGAAGACGTCCGCCTGCGCTTCTTCTCGACGATGCGCTCGCTGCCGACCGCTCTCCTCAGCCGCCTGACACATATCGACTATGACCGCGACATGGCGTTTGTGCTCTTCAACGACAAGAGCGAGCTTATCGGCATCGCCAATTTCTCGGCCGATCCGGACAAGGCGAAGGCCGAGTATTCGGTCATCGTTCGCTCCGATCTCAAGGGTCGCGGCCTTGGCACAGCGCTGATGAAGCGCATTGTCGATTACGCGAAATCCTTTGGCGTGCTGGAGCTTTACGGCGATGTGTTCGAAGAGAACACGCAGATGCTGGCGCTCACCAAAGACCTTGGCTTCACGGTATCGGCAGCCAAAGATGGTATCGTCCAGACCGCGCTGAAGCTGTAATAGCCATACATATACTAGGGTATTTTCGGTAAATACGTACGGGGGGTGGCTCTTTACAGAGGGCCGCCCCCCAGCGCTATTGTGGGGCATGTGGCGTGTTCGCCGCAGAGTAGGAGTGCCCGTGCAGCGCAGGTTGGCAACGACCGGCTTTGATGTCCCCGCCGATACGGCAAAGCCGGCGGGCTGCGAAAGCGGTTGCCGTTTTTTTGCCGATGCCGGCTGCATCACCAAATCCGAAATGGACAAGGTCGGGGCGAGCGTCCGCTTCGGCCGCAACGAGATCATTTATTCCAAGGGCGATGAGGCCCGCTATTCCTACAAGGTGGTTGAAGGCGCGGTGCGATTGTCGCGCATTTTCGCCGATGGGCGGCGCCAGATCGTCAATTTCTTCCTGCCGGATGAAACCTTCGGCATCGAGCTTGACCAGGAATATACCGCCACCGCCGAAGCGGTCGGCGATGTTCTGGCGTTGCGCTGCCCGCGGCTTTGCATCTCACAGATGACCGCGGGTGATCCCGATATTAGCCAGAAGCGGCTGGCAATGTTCTCGCGCAGCCTTGCCGCTGCCGAACGGCATGTCGCCATGCTGGGACATCAAAGTGCCAAGGAGCGCGTCGCCTCCTTCTTTCTGGCGCTCGAAATCCAGCGACGTGCGGACGAGCAGCCCACCCTCGATCTGCCCTTATCACGTCAGGATATTGCCGATTATCTGGGTCTTACCATCGAGACGACTTGCAGGGCACTCTCCGAGCTCAAACGCCTCAACATCATTTCCTCACCCAGCCGCCGCCGCATCGTGATCCGCAATATCGCTGGGCTGCAGGCTCTTGCCGAAGGCACCGGCGACTGACGGCGAAGCTGTCTCAAATTGACAAGTCTCCCAATTTGACAAGTCTCAATGTCAGGCCAGGGTCGATGGGCTTTGCTCCCAGGCATCGGGCCATCCGGGAGGAAGGCCCCTAGATCAGCCTGCGAGGCAATCATGCCGTTCGTCAAAATTCTTGTGCCGTTGGCCGGGGTCACGCGTGACCACTTCGCGCTCGCCACCGCGCTCGCCGCCGCCAAACCCTTCAACGCTCATGTCGTCGCCATGTTCGTGCATGTCGATCCGCGGGAAAGCGTGCCGTATGGCGAATTGCCGCTCTCACCCGACATCGTGCAGGATTTGATCGACACGGCCGCCGATCTCGAAAAGGCCTCTTGCAAGGCCGCGCGCGCCACCATCGCCGCGATGACCTCGGAAGCGGGCGTGCGTATTGTCAGCACACCGCAATGTGGTGACGGCGTGACGCTTTCCTATGTCGAAATGCGCGAGCATCTGCCGCGTGCCCTCGACAAAACGGCCCGGCTTTGTGATCTCGTCGTCTTTCCGCCAATCCGCGAGACTGACGATCCCGAAGTGCAAGATGGTTTCATTCGCACACTGATGAAGATCGGGCGTCCCGTCCTGCTCTCGGCCGAGCATTGCCCAACAGCCATCGGCACCAATGTGGCGGTGGGCTGGGATGGTTCGATTGCCTCCGCGCATGCCCTGTCCGCCTCGCTGCCTTATCTGCGTAAAGCCGACCGCGTCGAAATCCTGATCGTTCAAAACGGCTCCCTGCCCGGCGATGGCAGCGACGTCGCGGCCTATCTGGCGCTCCACGGCGTCACCGCGTCGGCCCGCATTCTGCCGCGTGGCGATTCGATGACGGCGGAGGTTCTGCTCGACACCGCGGCCAATGGCGGCTTCGATCTCTTGGTGGCGGGTGGCTATGGTCACAGCCAGATGGCGGAGGCGATTTTCGGCGGTGTCACCGAACATATCGTGTCGCACCCCAGGATTCCCGTATTCATGATGCATTAAATCGACCTCGTCTTTCGCATTTTCCTTGCATTGCGGCTGCCCGCTGGGCTTTTCTCGGTCGTAAAGGAACATTGCGCATGACGACTAGCCTGCAGCTCGACAGCCGGGAAACAATTCGCCTCCTCGGGCGTATTTTGGGCCAAGTCATCAAGGAGCAATACGGCCAGGGACAGGTCGATGTCCTGCGCGGTCAGGCCGATCTTGATCTCGTCGAGCATATTCGCCGCCAATCCGTGGGTGAGCACCGCACCGGCGTCAAGGAAGTCCCGCTCGACAAGCGCCTCACCGAACTGACGCCGCGCGAGGTTCAGCTCCTGATCCGCGCCTTCACGATTTTCTCGCAGCTCGCCAATATCGCCGACGACCATTGGGCCCATTCCGAAAAAGGCCCTGGGCCCTTGCAAGCGCTTGAGCATCACGCCCGCGTCAATGCCAAGCAGGTCAGTGCCTATTTCTCTCAGGCTCTGATCTCACCGGTCATCACCGCCCATCCGACCGAAGTGCGGCGCAAATCCATCCTGGATCGTGAGACCGACATCGCGATGCTGCTCGACCGGCTCGACAGCGCCAATCTGCATGAGGGCGAAGATGTCGAAATCGAATCCCAGCTCAAGCGGGAAATCCGCACGCTTTGGCAGACCCGCATGTTCCGCGCTCTGCGCATTCATGTCACCGACGAAATCGAGAACGCCATTGCGGTGTTTGCGCGGACCTTCTTAAGCCAGTTACCGCTCGTCAAACGCCGTATTGCCAAGCTTTACGGCATGAATGGCTCGATCCTGCCCTATCTGAAACCCGGCTCCTGGGTGGGCGGCGATCGCGACGGCAATCCCTTTGTCACCGCTCAAACGCTGGAATATGCGGTGCGCCGCCAGGCCGAAGTGGTGCTCGACCATTATTTGAGCGAGGTGAACATCCTCGGCAGCGAGCTGTCAGTATCGGATGAATTCGTCGGTACCAGTGCGGCGCTGAATGCGCTGGCGGCCAGCCCCGAACACGTCTCCCGCCATCAGATGGACGAGCCCTATCGCCGGGCCCTGATCACCTGCTATGCGCGCCTTGCCGGTACGCGCAAAGACTTGACGGGCAGGGCGCCGGCGCTGATGCCGCGTTGGGAAGCCGAACCTTACACCTCGCCCGAAGAATTCGCGGCCGATCTCACCGTCATCATGGATTCGCTCAAAGCCAATGGCGATTCGGATCTGGCCGATGGGCGCCTCCTCACCTTGCGCGAAGCGGTGGGCTCATTCGGCTTTCATCTCGCCGCCATGGATATGCGCCAGAGTTCGGACAAGCACGAGCGTGTGGTTGACGATCTCTTGCGGGTCGCGGGCGTGGTACCCTCCTACATCGAATTGTCGGAGCCGGAGCGCATCGCGCTCTTGCTGAAAGAATTGCAGAACCCGCGCCTCTTGCGCTCGCCCTATCGCGAATACACCGATCTCACACGCTCCGAGCTCGACATTTGCGATAAGGCGGCGGAGTTGCGGCGGCGTTTTGGCGACGGTGCCATCACCAATTACGTGATCTCCCACACCGAAAGCATTTCTGACTTCCTGGAAGCGGCAATCCTGATGAAAGAATCCGGCCTCTTTGTGCCGGGTGAGACGCCGCGCGGGGCGTTGCGCATCGTGCCGCTGTTTGAAACCATTCGCGACCTTCGCGCGGCCGACGATATCATGCGCGGCTGGCTTGAAATGCCTTTCGTCCGGCGTTTGCTGGAAGGCCAGGGCTCCGTTCAGGAAGCGATGATCGGCTATTCCGATTCCAACAAAGATGGCGGCTATCTCACCTCCAACTGGGAAATTCGCACCTCAATTGCGCGCCTCACCTATCTTGCTGCCGCGCGCGGCATCCGCATGCGCTTTTTCCACGGCCGAGGCGGCGCGGTGGGCCGCGGCGGCGGCTCCAGCTTCGATGCTATCCGCGCCCTTCCCTGCAATGCCTCCGGCAGCGGCATCCGCATCACCGAGCAGGGCGAGGTGGTGTCGTCGAAATACGGCAATCCCGAAATCGGTCGCAAGAGTCTGGAGACCATCATCGTCGCTGCCGTGCTGTCGGAGCTCAATCACGAAGTCGATGCGGCAGATGGCGAGGCGGCGATCCTGCTTTCGACCATGAGCGAAGAGGCGTTCAAGGCCTATCGTGCATTGGTCTATGAAACGCCGGGGTTCGACGCCTATTTCCGCGAATCCACGCCCTTGCCGGAAATCTCCGATTTGAAGATCGGCAGCCGTCCGGCGTCGCGCTCGCAAAGCGCAAAGATCGAGGATTTGCGCGCGATTCCGTGGGTGTTTTCCTGGTCGCAGGCACGCATCATGCTGCCGGGCTGGTACGGTTTCGGCACCGCCGTGCGCGAAACGGGAATCGACCATTTGCGCCCGCTTTATAAGAACTCGCCATTCTTCCGCACCACCGTCTCCAACATGGAGATGGTGCTCGCCAAATCCTCGCTACCCATCGCTCGGCGCTATTCCGAGCTGGTCGAGGATAAGGCTCTGGCGCGGGCAATTTTTGCGCGGATCGAAGAAGAGTGGCGCCGCACGGTAGAGGCGATTTTGCAGCTCACCGAGCAGGCAACGTTGCTCGAACGCAGCCCGAAGCTGCGCGATTCCATTCTCTTGCGCCTTCCCTATATCGACGCTTTGAACCACTTGCAGGTGGATCTGTTGCGCCGGCGTAGAGCCGGTGACGACAGTGATGGCACAAGCCGTGCCATACACATGTCGATCAACGGCGTCTCCGCAGGTCTGCGCAATAGTGGGTAAGGAGGCGGCTTTGAGGCCGCCTACTCGGTGACGGCCAAAAGCTCGGCGGCCTTGCCTTCAGCAAGCTGCTTGGCGAGATTGAGAATCGCGCGGCGATGCTTTGGCGAAGTGATCGAGGCATAGGCATCTAAGAGCTCGGCAGCGCCGGGTTCGCTGAGGCTGGCCAAATGGCGCGAAAAAGGCTCGCCACCTTTGGAATGGTCCAGATCGCCAACGATATCGACGATGCCGCACTTAAGGGCTTGCGCAATTTCAACCAGGCGCGAAAAGCTCACCCGGTTGGTGCCATGCTCGTATTTTTGAACCTGCTGGAACGTGATACCGACTTCGCGAGCGAGTTGTTCCTGTGAGAAACCAAGCTCACGCCGACGCAGGCGAATCCGCGATCCGAGGGATACATCTAGGGGATGCGGAGAGCCGCTCTCCGTAGTCTTCGACATTCTTGTGCCTTCTATCCTTGCAAATGAGCACCCCTGCTCCGGTTCCACAAAATGCCCCATTCTTTTGGTGCGCGGGTTTTGCGCACTCGGGAGTTGAGGTGAATTCGATACGAATTTCATCTAGTGATTGGAACTGAGGTTAACTGGGTATTGTGGCGCAACTATAGCGTTCCGCGTCCCAATCTGCGCGAAAAGTCGCGTCATTACAATTGTCTAATAGTTTCGAGGCGGTTGCAACGGATTGTTGCTTCGCACTGCGCACGAATTCTATCCCAGCTTGTTTGCAGCATTAACCATCGGCTGTGCCGGAGTGACACGCCCCCCGGTAAGGGGTTGTCCGCATGCTGTACAGACGTCCTGTAAACGTCGCGATTTGGCACGTTCTGCCCTGCGTCGTCCTGGCACTGGTCCTGCAACCGTCCTTGCGAAGCCCTTGGATCGACCAGGCCGTGAGCACACATACCCTTCCCGTCTTTGCCAGTGGCAGCGCGATTTCCGAAGCCATCGCGCAGTTGCCGTCGGCGATAGATTTTCTGCCGGCCAATGCGGCGGATAGCTTTGTTCCGGTGAATAGCGACTGGAATTGGGCTTCAAGCTTGGCAAAACGCTGCCTCGATCTCTTTCTGGCGCTGTCGCTCGCTTTGCTTCTGGCGCCCCTGATGGGTGTGGTTGCACTGTTGATTCGTTTGGAATCCAAAGGCCCGGCCTTGTTCCGTCAGACCCGCAATGGCTTTTGCGGGCGGCCCTTCCAGATCTTCAAATTTCGCACCATGTACGTCATGGAAGACGGCTCCGCGGTGGTTCAGGCCCGCGCCAGCGACCCGCGTATCACCCGTATCGGCCGTTTCTTGCGCCGCTATAGCCTCGACGAGTTGCCCCAGCTTCTGAATGTGGTTGCTGGAGACATGTCGCTGGTCGGCCCGCGGCCGCATGCCCAGTCCCATGATGCGCATTATGAGCGCCTCGTCCCGGCATATGGCCACCGCTTTGCCGTCAAACCCGGCCTGACCGGCTGGGCCCAAATTCACGGACTTCGCGGTCCCACACCAACGGTCGAAATCATGGCAGCTCGTATCCAGCACGACGTCTTTTACGTCCGTGAGGCCGGTCTCATCCTCGACCTCGAAATCCTCCTGCGTACCCCCCTCGCAATCATTCGCCCCAGGAATGCTGTGTAATGCGTGCGCAACTCGCCTCCCAATCTGATCTGTTTCCGGTTGATTTGTTTCATGTCGACCCGGTTCAAGCCGCTTTGGCTCAGACCGTTCACCGCCGTGAACGCCGTTCGGGTTCGCGGGTCTATGCACGTGTAACCGTCGGTGGCCTCCGGACGGCTTGCGTCTCGCGCCATCAGTTGGGTGCGGTGATGGTCGGGGATTGCTTGGCGGCGCGTGGCGGTAAGCGGGTGCCCAAGCTGGTCTTTGCCTCCAATGGGCACGCCATCGCCATGTCCGCCCTCGATTCGAAATTTCGTACCCAGTTCGCACAAGCCGATCTGATTCACGCCGATGGCGAGCCCGTGGTGTTCGCTTCCAAACTGTTCAGCAAAACGCCGGTTCCCGAGCGTAGCGCCACCACCGATTTCCTCTTTGATGCCGCCCATGTGGCCCGTGACGCCGGTTTGAAATTCTTCCTTCTCGGCTCAAGCGAAGCGGTCAATGCCCGCGCCGTCGAGAAACTGCAGCAGGACTACCCCGGCATTGAGATCGTTGGCCGCCGCAACGGTTATTTCCGCCGCGAGGACGAAGCCGAGATTTGTGACGCCATCAATGCCTCTGGTGCCGATGTTTTGTGGGTGGGCCTCGGTGTCCCATTCGAGTACGAATTCTCGCTGCGCAACAAATCCCGTCTCAATGTGGGCTGGGTCGTCACTTGCGGGGGGTGTTTCAATTTCGCCGCTGGCGATTATGTCCGCGCCCCGGAGTGGATGCAGAAAAATGGCCTGGAATGGGCCTTTCGGCTATGGCGCGAGCCGCGCCGTCTGTTCTGGCGCTATCTGATTACCAACCCTGTGGCGATCGCCATGCTGGCCCTCAAAACCGGCGCGAGGTTTGCAAGCTGACCCCTATCAATCGATAGGGCGCTCACATGTCAGCATTGGGAAACACGGCCAACGGTACGCCCTGGACCGGCCAAATTCTCGCTTCGGCCTATCGCTACGGCCTGACGTCGCTGGGGCCGATCGCTATTTCGGGCGCCCATTTCGTCGCTTCGGTATTGTTCCTGCGGCTGCTCCGCCCGGCGGATTTCGGCCATTTCTCCTTCCTTTTGATCGTTGTGCCATTCTGCCTGTCGGCCACCGGCGCCATGCTAGGCGCCCCCGCTTCGATGACACGCGGCAAGGATGCCATCACGGCCCGGGCTGAGCTCCTCACCCTGCAAAAAGCCAGTGTCCTTGTCAGCTTGCTGGCGGGGGTGGTGGTGACCACTTTGATGGCTTTGACCGGCGCCTCGGGCGTCGCTGCCATCCTGTTTGGCCTCTACAGTGGGGGGTATACGCTGCGGACCTTTTCTCGCATCCATGCCAATGTATTGGGCCGCATCGAGCGGGCCGCTGGCTCTGATGCTCTTTATGCCAGCGCTTTGATTGCGGGCCTGGGCCTTTTGGCCTTCTGCGGCGACTTCACCTTGGTCCATGTGGCGGCCATGCTGGTGATGGCGACGCTGGTCGCGCTGCTGCCTTTCGGGCGGGCGTTCAGCGATGGCCTGGCGGCCGCCCTGCGCAGCCCCGGCTTAGCTGGGTATCGCCCCATGTGGCAGGAGGTGACGCGCTGGTCGCTTTTGGGGGTTGCCCTCACGGAGGTTGCGGTCAACTGCCATGCCTATCTGGTGACGTTTCTATGCGGACCGGGCGCCTTCGGGCTCTTGGCGATGGGGGCGCTCTTCATGCGCCCAGCCTCGCTTGTCTTGGGCGCCTTGCCGGACATCGATCAACCCTTGATGACCAAAAGGCTTGCTGCGGGTGATGTGCGGGGCGCTTTGCGCGTGGTTAACGAATTTCGAACGGCGGCCGGTGCAGTCTTGGCAGGAACAGTCTTGCTGGCGGTCCTGCTCGTGCTCTTCGTGCCCCATCTCCTGCTCAAGCATTACGCCGTGGGCGATGTCTGGATCGTGCTTGCCTTTTGGACCGCGATTACGGCGCTGAGGGTCGTGCGCACGCCGGAATCGGTGTTTGTGATGGCGACGGGCGGGTACTCGAAATTGGCTTGGATCAGCGCTGTTTCGGGGGGCGTCGCACTCGCCGTGACCCTTATCTTGCTCTTGGCCGCAGGCCCGATTTACGCGCTTGGCGGTGTCGCCGCGGGCGAGGTTGTGATGCTGATCATGCTCTATCCGATCAACCGGCGCTGGAGGTCCCATGCGTGAGACTGTGCCCACGCTTGCTCCGGAAGTGATCGTCGCCATTCCCACCTTCCGCCGCCCGCTGGCTTTGAAGCGCCTGCTCGAGGCACTGGAGAAGCTTGAAACCACAGCCAAAATTATTGTCGTGGTGGCCGACAATGATGCCGTGAGCCATGCGGGCTACGATCTCTGCCGCGAAATCTCCGGGCATTACCGCTGGCCCCTCGATC
>Ga0265338_10007214_pt1 | contig 13878 bp, 11 predicted proteins | sample 42126metaG_FD_193579 | JGI IMG/M metagenome (GOLD analysis project Ga0265338, IMG submission 193579) | Rhizosphere microbial communities from Carex aquatilis grown in University of Washington, Seatle, WA, United States - 4-21-26 metaG | ecosystem: Host-associated > Plants > Roots > Rhizosphere... | reverse complement strand
GCAGCCCAGTGCCTGAAGCGCCTTGCGATCGAGCAATTCTTCCCCCTGACCTCCATAGAATCAGGCGTCAGGTTACGCAATCGCCCTCAAACGCTCCACGGTTTCCTGCGATGAACCAAAAAAAAGCCCGACTCGCGTCGGGCTTCCAAAGTGACCGCATCCGTTGCCGGATGCGGCTACCTGCAAAGGTTCCTGCTTACGCTGCCAGCAGCGAGCGCAGTACGAACGGCAGAATACCGCCGTGCTTGTAGTAGTCGACTTCGATCGGCGTGTCGATACGCAACAGCACCTGGATGCGTTGATCCTTGCCATCCTTGCGGTGAATTACGAGCGTCAGATCTTGCTGCGGCTTGAAGTTGTCGGTCAGACCTTCGACGTCGAACGTCTCATCGCCGGTCAGGCCGAGCGACTGCACGCTGTCCGAGCCCTTGAACTGCAGCGGCAGCACGCCCATGCCGACCAGGTTCGAGCGGTGGATACGCTCGAAGCTGCGTGCGACCACGGCCTTCACGCCGAGAAGCTGCGTGCCCTTGGCTGCCCAGTCACGCGACGAACCCGTGCCGTACTCTTCGCCTGCGAACACCATGGTCGGCGTGCCGGCGTCGATGTACTTCATCGCGGCGTCGTAAATCGACATCTGTTCGCCGCCCGGCTGGTGAATCGTCAGGCCGCCTTCAATGCGCGCGCCGTCGGCCTTCGCCGGGATCATCAGGTTCTTGATACGCACGTTCGCGAAGGTGCCGCGCATCATGACGTCGTGGTTGCCGCGGCGCGAGCCGTAGCTGTTGAAGTCGGCCTTCTGCACGCCGTTTTCCTTCAGCCACTTGCCCGCCGGCGAGTCTTCCTTGATCGAGCCGGCCGGGCTGATGTGGTCGGTCGTGACCGAGTCACCGAAGATGCCCAGTGCGCGCGCGCCCTTGACCTCGGCCACCGACGACGACGGCGTCATCGAGAATTCCTTGCCGAAGAACGGCGGCTCGGCGATGTACGTCGACTTCGGCCAGTCGTAGACCTGGCCTTCTTCGCCTTCGATCTTGCTCCACAGGTCGCCCTTCTTCGTGAGCTGGCTGTAGTTCTTCCGGAAGACGTCGGCGTCCATCGCGTACTTGAGCAGCGCGTTGACTTCGTCGCTCGTCGGCCAGATGTCGCCGAGGTAGATGTCCCGGCCGCCCTTGCCCTTGCCGACCGGCTCGGTCATCAGATCGCGCGTGATGTTGCCCGCGATTGCGTAGGCGACGACCAGCGGCGGCGACGCCAGGAAGTTCGCGCGGATGTTCGGATGAATACGCGCTTCGAAGTTGCGGTTGCCCGACAGCACGGCGGCCGCGATGACGTCGTTCTTCGCGATGGCGTCGTTGAGTTCCGGCGTGAGGTCGCCCGCGTTGCCGATACAGGTCGTGCAGCCGTAAGCCGCGAGTTCGAAGCCGAGCTTCGAGAGGTACGGCAGCAGGCCCGTCTTCGTCAGGTATTCCGTGACGATGCGCGATCCCGGGGCGAGCGAGGTCTTGATGTGCGGAGCGACGATCAGGCCGGCTTCCACTGCCTTCTTCGCCAGCAGGCCGGCGGCCAGCAGGACGCTCGGGTTCGACGTGTTCGTGCACGACGTGATCGCCGCGATCAGCACGTCGCCGTTGTGCAGCTTGACGCCGTCGGTCGTCTTGTACTCGGCCGTGAGGTCGGCGGACTTCTTGTTGAAGCCGTTCTCAGCGACCGGCTTCGAGAACAGATCGGTGAAGGTCGACTTCACGTTACCGATTTCGATGCGGTCTTGCGGGCGCTTCGGACCTGCGAGCGACGGCGCGACCGTGCCGAGGTCGAGCGTGAGCGTCTTCGTGTAGTCGATCTGGCCGGCCTTCGGAATGCCGAAGAGGCCCTGCGCCTTGAAGTAGTTTTCGAAGGCTGCGATTTCGGCTTCAGTGCGGCCCGTGCCCTTGAAGTAGTCGATCGTCTTTTCGTCGACCGGGAAGAAGCCCATCGTCGCGCCGTATTCCGGCGCCATGTTGCCGATCGTCGCGCGGTCCGGCAGCGACAGCGAAGCCGTGCCAACGCCAAAGAACTCGACGAACTTGCCGACGACCTTTTCCTTGCGCAGCATTTCGGTGATGGTCAGCACGAGGTCGGTTGCCGTGCAGCCTTCGCGCAGCTTGCCCTTCAGCTCGACGCCGACGACGTCCGGCGTAAGGAAGTACACCGGCTGGCCGAGCATGCCCGCTTCCGCTTCGATGCCGCCCACGCCCCAGCCCACGACGCCGATACCGTTGATCATCGTGGTGTGGCTGTCGGTGCCGACGAGCGTGTCCGGGTAGTAGACGGTGTCAGCGCCTTCTGCTTTCTTGTGCACGCCGCGGGCCAGATATTCGAGGTTGACCTGGTGCACGATGCCGATGCCCGGCGGCACGACCTTGAACGTGTCGAATGCCTGCATGCCCCACTTCATGAACTGGTAGCGCTCGTTGTTGCGCTGGAATTCCAGCTTCATGTTGAGGTCGAGCGCGTCCTTCTGGCGGAAGTAGTCGATCTGGACCGAGTGGTCGACGACGAGATCCACCGGCACGAGCGGCTCGATGACCTTCGGGTCCTTGCCGACGTGCTGCGCGACGCCGCGCATCGCGGCGATGTCGGCGAGCAGCGGCACGCCCGTGAAGTCCTGCAGCACGACGCGCGACACGACGAACGGGATTTCGTCGACGCGGGCAGCCGTGGGCTTCCAGTTCGCGAGCTGCTCGATGTGCTCTTCCGCGATCTTCTTGCCGTCGTAGTTACGCAGCACGGACTCGAGCACGATACGGATCGAGACGGGCAGGCGATCAATCTTCACGCCGAGCTGCTTGCCGAGTTGCGGCAGCGAGTAGAACTTGCCTTTGCCGGAACCGCTATCGAATTCCTTGAGCGTTTTGTGGAGGTTGTGGGCCATGGTGTTTTCCTTCGTTTAATCGCGGAAATGACGCTTTACTTCACGTTTGCTGCTAACTGTTTCCTGATTGCTCAGATCACGTACAAGTCGACGTATTCGTTCACCGGCATGGCATCGAGCCGTGCCGCATCGAGCGAGACGTCGAGAATCGCCTGCTGCTGCTTCGCGGGGAAGCGGCGTGCGAGGTTGGTTCGAAACTTCTCGATCAGGAGCGGGATGCCTTCGTCGCGGCGCCGCTTGTGACCGATCGGGTACTCCACCACGACTTCGTCGAGCGTCGTGCCGTCGTTCAGTTCGACGGTCAGCGCGTTCGCAATCGAACGCTTGTCGGGGTCGTGGTAATCCTTCGTGAACTGCGGGTCTTCGACACAGACCATCTTCGAGCGCAACGCATCGATGCGCGCGTCGCGCGCGACCTCGTCCTCGTAGTCGGCGGCCGTGAGGCGGCCGAACAGGAGCGGCACGGCGACCATGTACTGGATGCAGTGGTCGCGGTCGGCCGGGTTCGCGAGCGGGCCCGTCTTGTCGATGATGCGGATCGCCGCTTCGTGCGTGCGGATGGTGACCCGCTTGATATCGTCAGTCGTCCTGCCTTTTTTCGCGAGCAGGCCGTGCAGCGTCATCGCGGCTTCGGCGGCGGTCTGCGCGTGGAATTCGGCGGGGAACGAAATCTTGAACAGCACGTTTTCCATCACGTACGAGCCGTACGGGCGCTGGAACCGGAACGGCTGTCCCTTGAACGAGACGTCGTAGAAACCCCACGTCTTCGCCGTGAGCGCCGACGGATAGCCCATCTCGCCCGTCTTCGCCATCAGCGCGAGGCGCACCGCGCGCGCGGTTGCGTCGCCGGCGGCCCACGACTTGCGCGAGCCGGTGTTGGGCGCGTGGCGATAGGTGCGCAGCGACTGGCCATCCACCATCGCGAGCGAGACGGCATGGATCAGCTCGTTGCGCGTGAGGCCGATGAGCTGGCCGACCACCGCGGTCGATGCGAGCTTCACGAGCAGCACGTGGTCGAGGCCGACCTTGTTGAACGAGTTCTCCAGCGCAATACAGCCCTGGATCTCGTGGGCCTTCACCATGCCGACGAGCACGTCTTTCATGGCGAGCGGCGCCTTGCCCTGGGCGACAGCGGTGCGCGAGAGCCAGTCGGCAGTCGCGAGGATGCCGCCCAGGTTGTCCGACGGGTGGCCCCACTCTGCGGCGAGCCACGTGTCGTTGAAGTCGAGCCAGCGGATCATCGCGCCGATGTTGAACGCGGCCTGAACCGGGTCGAGCTGGAATGAGGTGCCCGGCACTTTGGCGCCGTGGGGGACGATCGTGCCCGGCACGATCGGTCCCAGCAGCTTCGTGCAGGCAGGGTAGGAGAGCGCCTCGAGCCCGCAGCCGAGCGTGTCGATCAGGCAATGCCGCGCCGTCGACAGCGCGAGTGCGCTGTCGACGCGATAGCTCAGGACATAGTCGACGATATCGACCAGTACCTGATCCGGCTCAGGCCGGACATGAGCGATGGAAGCGGACATGGAGGCGTTCTGTTGTGCGCCGGTCCGGCGATTACTGGCCGGATGCGGCGCTGGCGGCCGCCGGAGCGCGATTTGCCGGGTCAAGCGACACGGCCTGGGTCGGCGCCAGAGCGCCTTGCTGCATTGCAACGGTCTTGCACTCGTCGGCGAGACGCGAGCTGTCATGGTCCGAGAACAGCATCGCCTTCGTCGGAATCACGACGAGGTCGAGGCCCGTGGCGGAGTCGTGGAAGCGGTCGGCGCCGGTCGTGGTGGTCTGGCGCGGCAGGCTGTAATTCTTGTTCGCCCAGTGGACGACGACGATCTGGTCACGTGCCATGTCGCCCTTCAGGTCGAATGCCGTCCCTTCGGCGCAGGACCAGTGCTCCGAGCCCGCCGGGATTCCATCGACCTTGGCTTCCCTGGCCGGGTTCGACTTGCGCTTGATGATGCGGTGCTTCGGGGCCGGCTTCTTCGGCGTTGCGGCAGCCTTCTTGGCGGTGGCCGTCGTGGGTTGGGCGGCGGCGTCGGTCGCGGCCAGCATCATCGACGAGGACAGTGCGCCAACAACGGCGGCGATCAGCAGTTTCTTCATGGAGTCAAACCTTTATCTCTAAATCGGTTGATCAGTGCGCGGCCGCCTGGGCGGCCGCTGGCTAGCACTGCGCGCGCCCCGAGAGCACGCAGCGAACGCTATTTTCGCCTATTTATGGGTAAGGGCTTCAACTTCTCCGGCACGGCGCCCTTTATGTGAGTCATGCCGGGTCCGATATTGTTGTTCTCAAAGCGTCGAGCGACATCGTTTGCGCTCAACGGCAAAGCCTTCACGCGCCTCACGAGGCGGCCTCCTGCGCAAGTTCGCCCGGCGCGAACAGCGGCGCGGCCTCGGCGGGCACGGCGCGGCCCGTCGCACGCGCGCGGCGCAATACGGACCAGAAGTAGCGATAGCTCGCGCGGTCGTGCAGTGTGTCCTCGTGACGCGTCGGGCCCCACTGCGCGGCCTGGGCTGCGAGCAGGATTTCGGTGGCGAGCGTCACTTCCTCGTCGCGGGGCGCGAACGCGGCCACGATGGCGCCGACCTGCGCCGGGTGGATGCTCCACATCCGCGTGTAGCCGAATTCATTGCGTGCGCGGGCCGCGTCGTTGGCGACCACGCTCATGTCGCGAATCTCGGTGCTCACGTTGTGCGAAGGCACCAGGCCGTACGCGTGGCAGGCCGCCGCGATCTCCAGCTTCGCGCGGCGCACGAGCGGGTGGTCGAACTGGCCGGGCGAGCGCATTGCCGTAGCGGGAATCGCGCCGTCGTGGGCCGACACGAAATCCATGAGACCGAAGCTGAGCGCCTCGATGCCGCGCAGCGCCGCGAGATCGAACACGCGCGCGAGCGCGCCGTGCGTCTCGACGAGCACTTGCGCCGGGATTGGCTTGCCGATGCCCATTTCGACGCGCGTCGCCTCGATGAAGGCGACCATTTCGGCCGCGTCGGCGACGGCGCGGATCTTCGGCAGCGTGATGTAGGCCGGCGCGCGCTTCGCGGCGCGCAGGATCAGGCGGACGTCGTCGCGCCAGTGGGAGTGATGGAAGTCGTGGATGCGTACGCCGACGCGCCCGTGGCGGTCGTGCTCGCTGCCGATGAGCGACGCGACGAGTTCGGCGTGCTCGGCCTCGCGGCCCACCTGCGCACCGTCCTCGCAATCGAGCGTGATGTCGAAGACCGGCCCGAGCCGCTGCTGCAGCGCGAGCGAATTCAGCATCAGCTTCTCGCTGCCGGCGTAGTGGTCGCACGCGGGCAGGAGGGTGGGCGGCGCTTCGCCGTCAAACAGCACTTCGGCGGGTGTGATGGCGCGCATTGTCGGCATCAGGGGGCGAGTGTTGGGGGTGAAACCTGATCCGGATGCGCCCTGCACGAGCCGCAAGGCGCGTCCGGATCAGCTACGGCGCGCGCGAGGCGGGACATTCCGCCGCACGCGTACCTGCGCCGTGTTTTTGCGCGCCATCCGTGTTTCAGCGCGCAAAAAAACCGGAACCCGTTACATGAACGGAGTCCCGGTTTGCCTGCAGCGGGCTTAGCCGAGCAGGTGCGAGACGCCGTCGCGCTCTTCGAGCAGCTCGTTCAGCGTGCCGTCCATCTTCTCGCGCGAGAATGCGTCGATTTCGAGGCCTTCGATGCGCTTGTATTCGCCGTTTTCGCAGGTCACCGGCACGCCGTAGATGATGTCTTCGGGGATGCCATACGAGCCGTCCGACGGGATGCCCATCGTAACCCACTTGCCGTTCGTGCCGAGGACCCAGTCACGGACGTGGTCGATCGCAGCGTTCGCTGCCGACGCTGCCGACGACAGGCCGCGCGCTTCGATGATCGCCGCGCCGCGCTTGCCGACGGTCGGGATGAACGTGTTGCGGTTCCATTCGTCGTCGTTGATCAGCTTGGTCAGCGACTGGCCTTCGACCGTTGCGACGCGGAAGTCGGGGTACATCGTCGGCGAGTGGTTGCCCCACACGGCGAGCTTCTCGATCGAAGCGACCGGCTTGCCCGACTTGGCGGCGAGTTGCGACAGCGCGCGGTTGTGGTCCAGACGCAGCATGGCCGTGAAGTTCTTCTTCGGCAGATCCGGCGCCGACTTCATGGCGATGTAGGCGTTCGTGTTGGCCGGGTTGCCGACGACCAGCACCTTCACGTCGCGGCTGGCGACGTCGTTCAGCGCCTTGCCCTGAACCGTGAAGATTTCGGCGTTGGCCGACAGCAGGTCCTTACGCTCCATGCCCTTCGAACGCGGACGGGCGCCCACGAGCAGTGCGACGTCGGCGTCCTTGAACGCAACCTTGGGATCGTCGGTGACCACGACGCCCGCGAGCAGCGGGAATGCGCAGTCTTCCAGTTCCATCACAACGCCCTTGACGGCGGCTTGCGCCTGGGGCAGGTCGAGCAGTTGCAGAATGACGGGCTGATCCTTGCCGAGCAGGTCGCCGTTCGCGATGCGGAACAGCAGGGAGTAACCGATCTGACCTGCGGCGCCGGTGACGGCAACGCGCTTTGCGGGCTTAGCCATTGAAAATCTCCAGGAAGATGCGTTAGACGCCAGGGTAAAACGCCATTCTATATGCGCGTTACGCGAAGCGTTCGTGAAACAGGCGGACGGTCAGCCGGGCTCGCGCCTCGCGGCCTGCAGGGCGGGGCGCCGCGCCCTGCAGGGCCGTCGTGCCGAACCTGTGCGACAAAGCGAGGGATGGACGGGAGGGCCTCGAGAGGGGCGCCTGACGCTGGCTGCATCAAGTGTGCCGACTCCTGCAACAGCTCGTTTTGGCTGGTCCGCGAACGTGCGGCGCGCGGGGCGCCGGCGGGCGGATCGAAACCTCTACTGCGGTGTGGGAACAGCTTGATGCGAAGGCGGCCTGCGGCGCGTCGCGCCACGAGGTGGATGCTGCCGGCGGTTCCCTCAAATTGACGCAAACCTGCCCGCAAACCCTTGCTCGATCGGCAGTGTAGGAGGCGCAAGGGTCAAAGTCAACAGTATCTTATGTCTTATATAAGACATATCTGTTGCAGGGGAAATGCTGGACGCAGAGGGCGGCTTTATGTTGAAATGCGCGCCATGAGTGCGAACCCGGCCAGCAACGCGAATTCCCCCGCTCCCGAGAGCGGCGCTGCCGCTTCTGCGCCCGTCGCACCGCCGTCGCCGACCTTCAGTCCGCTCTATCAGCAGATCAAGGGGCTCATCACGCAGAGCCTCGAGTCCGGCGAATGGAAGCCCGGCGAAATCATCCCGAGCGAAGTCGAACTGGCCGCCCGCTACAAGGTTAGCCAGGGGACCGTGCGCAAGGCGATCGACGAACTCGCCGCCGACAACCTGCTCGTGCGCCGCCAGGGCAAGGGCACTTTCGTTGCAACGCACAATGAGGAGCGCGCCCAGTTTCGCTTCCTCAGATTGCTGGCAGATGACGGTGCCGAGCATCCCCACATCAGCAAGCTGCTCGAATGCCGGCGCCTGCGCGCGACGGCCGAGATAGCACGTCAGCTGGACCTGAAGCCCGCCGATCCCGTCGTCCTGATCCGCCGCCTGCTGCAATTCGACGGCGAGAGCACCGTGCTCGACGAAATCTGGCTGCCGGGCGTCGTGTTCCGGGGGCTCACGGCCGAGCGCCTCGCCGAATACAAAGGACCGCTCTACGCCATGTTCGAGGCGGAATTCGGCACGCGCATGATTCGCGCGACTGAAAAGATCCGCGCCGTGGCCGCCGAGCCCGCAGTGGCCGACCTGCTCCGGGTGCCGACCGGTTTCCCTTTGCTTTCCGTCGATCGCGTGTCCTATACCTATGGAGACCGCCCCGTCGAAGTGCGTCGTGGATGGTATGTCACAACGGGGTACTACTATCAGAACGATTTGAGTTGAAAGCGGGACCCGCGCGGCGTATTGCACAAGCGCGGCTACCGTCCAGAGCGCCTTCATTGCGCGCGCAAGCAGAGGTTATGCAATACCGATTTCGCTGCAGCGCGATATGAAAAGGCGGTAAAATTGCGAATTAGTGTTACTACATCATAGTAGGGGTCTAGCATGGCAGAAGCCGCAAAAAAGCCGAGGCCGGAATACCGGAACATCGGGATTGGGCAGATATTGTTCGCGTACCGCCTGCCGCTCGCAGGTCGCGTATCGATCGGTCACCGCGTCAGCGGCGCACTGATGTTCATCTTCCTGCCCTTCCTGTTGTATCTGTTCGACCAGAGCCTCACCTCCGAACTCAGCTTCGAGTTCTTCAAGGGCTTCCTCTCCAACGGCATCGTCAAGCTCATCGTGCTGGTGCTCGGCTGGGCCTTCTTCTTCCACTTCTGCGCTGGTCTGCGCCACATCTTCATGGACTTCAACCATGATCTGGTCGGCAAGCAGCAGGGCAAGTCAACTTCCCTCGTTGTCGTGACCGTGTCGACGATCCTCACGATCGCTTTCGCGGCGAAACTCTTCGGAGCCTTCTAAAACATGTCTGCCAAAAACGGAATTGGTCCGAAGCGCCTCGTTGTCGGCGCTCACTACGGCCTGCGCGACTGGATGGCGCAACGCGCCACCGCAGTGATCATGGCCGTCTACACGGTCATCCTGCTCGCCTGGTTCTTCGGTGCACAAGACTTTTCGTACGACGGCTGGGCGTCGATCTTCTCCACGCAGTGGATGAAGCTCGCGACGTTCGTCACGCTGCTCGCGCTGTTCTTTCACGCCTGGATCGGCGTGCGCGACATCTGGATGGACTACATCAAGCCGGTCGGCCTGCGTATCACGCTGGACGTGCTGACGATCGTCTGGCTGCTCGCGGGCCTCGGCTACGCCGCGCAGATTCTCTGGAGAGTGTAAAGAATGGCTGCAATCAAGAATTCCCTGCCGCGTCGCAAATTCGACGTGGTCATCGTCGGCGCGGGCGGCTCGGGTATGCGCGCGTCGCTGCAACTGGCCCGCGCGGGCCTGTCGGTCTGCGTGCTCTCGAAAGTGTTCCCGACGCGTTCGCATACGGTCGCTGCTCAAGGCGGCATCGGCGCCTCGCTCGGCAACATGAGCGAAGACAACTGGCACTTCCACTTCTACGACACGATCAAGGGCTCCGACTGGCTCGGCGACCAGGACGCGATCGAGTTCATGTGCCGCGAAGCGCCGCACGCCGTGTACGAACTTGAGCACATGGGCATGCCGTTCGACCGCAACGCGGACGGCACGATTTACCAGCGCCCGTTCGGCGGCCACACGGCCAACTATGGCGAGAAGCCCGTTCAGCGCGCGTGCGCGGCGGCTGACCGTACCGGCCACGCGCTGCTGCATACGCTGTATCAGCAGAACGTCGCGGCGAAGACGCAGTTCTACGTCGAATGGATGGCGCTCGACCTGATCCGCGACTCGGAAGGCGACGTGCTCGGCGTGACCGCGCTCGAAATGGAAACGGGCGACGTCTACATCCTCGAAGGCAAGACCACGCTGTTCGCCACGGGCGGCGCGGGCCGGATTTTCGCAGCATCGACGAACGCGTTCATCAACACCGGTGACGGCCTCGGCATGGCGGCCCGTTCGGGCATCGCGCTGCAGGACATGGAGTTCTGGCAGTTCCACCCGACCGGCGTGGCCGGTGCGGGCGTGCTGATCACCGAAGGCGTGCGCGGCGAAGGCGGCATTCTGCGCAACTCGAACGGCGAGCGCTTCATGGAGCGCTACGCGCCGACGCTGAAGGATCTGGCGCCGCGCGACTTCGTCTCGCGTTCGATGGACCAGGAAATCAAGGAAGGTCGTGGCGTGGGTCCGCACAAGGATCACGTGCTGCTCGACCTGTCGCACATCGGCGCCGAGACGATCTTGAAGCGTCTGCCGTCGATCCGCGAAATCGCGCTCAAGTTCGCGAACGTGGACTGCATCAAGGAACCGATCCCGGTCGTTCCGACCATCCACTACCAGATGGGCGGCATCCCGACCAACATCCACGGTCAGGTCGTGGGCACGAAGAACGGTCACGAAGATCCGGTCAACGGTTTCTACGCCGTAGGCGAATGCTCGTGCGTTTCGGTGCACGGCGCGAACCGCCTCGGCACGAACTCGCTGCTCGACCTCGTGGTGTTCGGCCGTGCGGCCGGCAACCACATCGTCAAGCACGTGAAGGAACTGCGCGATCACAAGCCGCTGCCGGCCGATGCGGGCGAGCGCTCGCTCGCGCGTCTCGCGGCGCTCGAAAGCACGACCTCGGGTGAGTACGCGCAAAGCGTCGCGAACGAGATCCGCGGCACGATGCAGAAGCACGCCGGCGTGTTCCGTACGGCGAAGCTGCTGGAAGAGGGCGTGTCGGAAATCGCGAAGGTTGCAGAACGCGTCGAGCATATCCACCTGAAGGACAAGTCGAAGGTGTTCAACACCGCGCGCATCGAAGCGCTCGAAGTGCAGAACCTGATCGAAGTGGCCCGCGCGACGATGGTGTCCGCGGAAGCGCGCAAGGAAAGCCGTGGCGCGCACGCACACAGCGACTTCGAACACCGCGACGACGAAAACTGGCTGCGCCACACGCTCTGGTACAGCGACGACAACCGGCTCGAATACAAGCCGGTTCACATGAAGCCGCTGACTGTTGAGTCTGTCCCGCCGAAGGCGCGTACGTTCTAAGCCAAAGCCAGTCAAAAGGAATCGGAAATGGCCAAACGAATTTTTGAAATCTACCGCTACGATCCGGACAAGGACGCGGCCCCGCGCATGCAGACGTACGAGCTTGAACTCACGCACGAGCGCATGCTGCTGGACGCACTGGTCAAGCTGAAGGAAGTCGACGAGACGTTGTCGTACCGCCGTTCGTGCCGCGAAGGCGTGTGCGGCTCGGACGCGATGAACATCAACGGCAAGAACGGCCTCGCGTGTCTGACGAACCTGAACGATCTGCCGCAGAAGATCGTGCTGCGCCCGCTGCCGGGCCTGCCCGTGGTGCGCGACCTGTTCGTCGACATGACGCAGTTCTTCAACCAGTACCACTCGATCAAGCCGTACCTGATCAACGACACGCCGCCGCCCGAGAAGGAGCGTCTGCAGTCGCCCGAGCAGCGTGACGAACTCGACGGCCTGTACGAGTGTATTCTGTGTGCAAGCTGCTCGACGTCGTGCCCGAGCTTCTGGTGGAACCCGGACAAGTTCGTCGGCCCGGCAGGCCTCTTGCAGGCCTACCGCTTCATCGCGGACAGCCGCGACGAAGCCACGGGGGAGCGTCTGGACAACCTGGAAGATCCGTATCGCCTGTTCCGTTGCCACTCGATCATGAACTGCGTCGACGTCTGCCCGAAGGGCCTGAACCCGACGAAGGCAATCGGCAAAATCAAGGAACTGATGGTTCGCCGCGCGGTTTAACGCGGCTGTATCGAAATGGAATCGCACCAGTCTGATCCCCTTCGCCGCGCGCGCCTACGCTGGCGCTCGCGGCGCGGTCTGCTCGAAAACGATCTGATTTTCGAGCGCTTTTTCGACCGCTATGAGCGTGACCTCAGCGACGCCGACGTTGGCGCACTTACGCGCCTGCTCGAGCTGAGCGATAACGACCTGATGGACTTGCTTCTCGCACGCAAGGAACCCGAGGGCGATCTTGCCGACCCGGACGTCAAGCGGGTGCTGGAGTTGCTTCGCAACGTCTGAGATGCGGTGGTGCCAGGAGGCACCGCGCCGGACGTGCAAACTATCGAATTCTGTATATATTTCCGATTGAGGATGTGCTATGACCCCGTCTGATGTAAAAGCCACGCTATCGTTCAGCGACAATTCGCCGAGCGTCGAACTGCCGATCTACAAGGGTACGTTGGGCCCGGATGTGATCGACATCCGCAAACTGTACGGCCAGACCGGCAAGTTCACGTATGACCCCGGCTTCATGTCGACGGCGTCGTGCAACTCGGCGATCACGTACATCGACGGGGACAAGGGCGAGCTGCTGTATCGCGGTTACCCGATCGACAACCTCGCGCAAAACGCCGACTTTCTCGAAAGCTGCTACCTGCTGCTGAAGGGCGAACTGCCGAACCAGGCCCAGAAGGACGAGTTCGTGAAGACCGTCACGAACCACACGATGGTCCACGAGCAGATGCAGTTCTTCTTCCGCGGCTTCCGCCGCGACGCGCACCCGATGTCGATTCTCGTCGCCGCGGTGGGCGCGCTGTCCGCGTTCTACCACGACTCGCTCGACATCAATAACGCGAAGCACCGCGAAGTGTCGGCGATCCGCATGATCGCGAAGCTGCCGACGCTCGTCGCGATGGCGTACAAGTACAGCATCGGCCAGCCGTTCGTGTATCCGCAGAACGACCTCTCGTACAGCGCGAACTTCATGCGCATGATGTTCTCGAACCCGTGCGAAGACTACAAGGTCAACGACGTGCTCGTGCGCGCGCTGGACCGCATCCTGATCCTGCACGCCGACCACGAGCAGAACGCTTCGACCTCGACGGTGCGTCTGGCGGGTTCGTCGGGTGCGAATCCGTTCGCGTGTATCGCGGCCGGTATCGCGTGTCTGTGGGGCCCGGCGCACGGCGGTGCGAACGAAGCCGCGCTGAACATGCTCGAAGAGATCGGCTCGGTCGACAACATCCCCGAGTTCATCAAGCAGGTCAAGGACAAGAACTCGGGCGTGAAGCTGATGGGCTTCGGTCACCGCGTGTACAAGAACTACGATCCGCGCGCGAAGCTGATGCGCGAAACGTGCCACGAAGTGCTCGAAGAGCTGGGCCTGCACGACGATCCGCTGTTCAAGCTCGCGATGGCGCTCGAAAAGATCGCACTCGAAGACGAATACTTCGTGTCGCGCAAGCTGTACCCGAACGTCGACTTCTACTCGGGCATCGTGCAGCGCGCGCTGGGCATCCCGACGTCGATGTTCACGTGCATCTTCGCGATGGCGCGTACGGTCGGCTGGATCGCGCAGTGGAACGAAATGATCGCCGACCCCGAGCAGAAGATCGGCCGTCCGCGTCAG
>Ga0265338_10007212_pt1 | contig 13884 bp, 14 predicted proteins | sample 42126metaG_FD_193579 | JGI IMG/M metagenome (GOLD analysis project Ga0265338, IMG submission 193579) | Rhizosphere microbial communities from Carex aquatilis grown in University of Washington, Seatle, WA, United States - 4-21-26 metaG | ecosystem: Host-associated > Plants > Roots > Rhizosphere... | reverse complement strand
CGCAATCTATGAAGCTTTTAATAACTGTACTCGCCGGACTCCTCTGGCAATCGCCTCTTAATGCCAGTCCATTGCCGCTTCTCCAAGCGCATGTACCCCAAGCGGTGCGCCACTCGTCGGAATCGGTCGTCGAACTTCTATGCGGAGGAAAATTTCGTCCGTTTTCGCCCGACGATCTCGCCGAGCGTGAGCGTATCAAACGCTTAAGCACAGGCCCGTGGAACGGCGTTGCCGAATTTATGAACTCTCCGTTGGAACTCCATCGTTTCTTTTTGTCCCTTTTGCCGAACATGCCGCTAATGCCGGAGCCGCCCTTGGTCTCGGGAACCGGAGTTTTGTTAGGCGATGGATCATATATTCTGACCGCCCGGCATGTGGCGGAGGGATTTATCGCCGCCGCCGAAAGACAGATCCTTCGGGCCACTCGTGTTGAGTCGGAAAGAGAATTACAAGACCGCGTGAGTGAATTGACTTTCGGCGTGGAAATTAAAAATGTTCACGGCGAACTTGTGCACTTCAGCGGCAAACAAAATCGGGCGCGCGTTGTTTACTATAATGGACCCATCGACAAAGAAGTCCTGCTCCTCGAACGCCTTACTGACGTCGCGCTGATTCAGCTCGACAAACCGATCGGAAAGGGACTTGAACTCCGCCCTAGAAGACCACGCCTGTCGGAGCAAGTCTGGGGCGTAGGTTTTCCGACGGAGACCAGCAGCGTGGCCCATGTCTCGCGAGGCGAAGTGGTCAAGCCCCTTGAGCTACCCAAGTCAATGCCGCATGTTGTGCGCGAGTTCTACGATTATTTGGCAATGGACGCGGCTCTCCCGTCTCCGCCGGGGTTCAGCGGCGGGCCTCTCTTTTCGGAAGATGGTTCATTAGCGGGAGTCATGGCGGTCAGTGATCTCGGCGAGCCTCCCCGAACCTACGGCATCAGCGCGCAAGGCGTTGTTGCACTTTTGAAGGAGGCCGGAAAGTTCGACGATTTGATAACCTTTCCGGACTGCGACAAACGCATGAAGAAAAAACCAACCGCAAATTAAGTTCGAGCGTTAGTCGATGCGTCCGTCGAATACGCCGGGACTAATGCGGGTTCCGCCATCCAAGGTGCTGCTCGGAACAAAGAGATCCCGCTGGGTATTGACTGAGCACCACTGGTAGGCCGCCGTGTCGCGAGGCGTACTGGTTCCGCAAGAAATGACAAAGCCGATGGTGTCAATCACCGAAGGCTCAACCGTCTTGGCGCCGAATTTTTCCATGTAGTGCAGGAATTTTTCGGCCTGAGAATTCGGTTTGCACTGATCGGCATCTCTGCCCAGGAAAACCACATCGTTATTGGGATGCATGCGGTCGTCTTGCTCTTCGCGTTCCGGGCGTTCAATATATGCATAACCGCTGTAAGACAACGTTCCCTGACCACACTTCACTCGGTCAAACTTGACCGAAACAGTAACATTAATCTTCTCGTTACCCATGACGTCGGGATCGCCCTGAATTGCCTCGGAATGCAAAAACGCTATGAGGTCATGTGCGTCTTGAAACGAAATGTCCGACGATGCGGAGGGAAATTTCGTGGAGATATCGGCATTAGCGGATAGAGCGAACACAAACGCGGAAAGGATAAATAAGGCTTTCATCTTTGATCTCCTTGGCGAGCAAAGATCTAACGTTCAGGCCCCTACGATTGCAAGTTGGGAAATGGTTAGTGAAAATAACGCCCGCCTTCCCAGAAGAGTGGTTCAAAACATGCACACTTTGCATCTATATGGATAAACGTGCATTTTACTATCGGTTACCGGGTCATTCCCTCGAAAATGCCACGGCGTTTTTGGGACAACACTGGGGTTGGGTCCTCTTTGCCGGCCTCTCCTACATCGCTGTGGGCATCATCTCGTTGAGTATTCCCGTCGCCAGTACTTTCGGTTTGACGATTGTGCTTGCCGGCTTGCTCGCGGCCACAGGATTGATTCAATTTGTTCACGCCATTGAAGTGCGCCACCAGCAAGGGGCTATTATGCGCTTTGCGCAGGCGCTTCTGGCGCTCGCCATCGCTCTCTTGGTTTTTGTGTACCCTGGACTCGGCATGCTCGGCATTAGTTTCGCGATCGGCGCTTACTTTTTCCTGAGTGGCGTCAGCAATTGGATGTTCGCCAATGTCATTCATCCGGCGAGCGCCCGCTTTTGGGCATATCTCAGCAGCGTGGTTTCGCTCGCGCTTGGCGTTTATATTGTGATTTCGTTTCCGATGTCGGCGCTGTGGGTCCCGGGCACACTTCTAGGAATCGAATTTATCTTCAATGGGACGGGCCTGACCGGCCTCGCCTTTGCTGTGCGCAAAATGTATCGCGAGGCGCACGGCGTGACTGGCAGTTGGCATCCTACGCATCAACCGACATAGGGGAGTTGACTGCGACTGGGCGGCCTTGAATAATTTAAGGAACCCAGGGGGCCCGGATGTTCAGACATTTTATTTCCCAATCAATTTTGCTTTCCACATTGATTGCCGCGGGTCCCGCCTTCGCGAGCGGCTGGTCTTTTAATGTCGGCTACCATAACCCTCCCGGCGCCACCGTCGGCGGAAATTTTATGTATCTTTGGACCAATTGGGCGGTCGAACTAGGCGTCGGTTACATTGGCGTCAGTGAGCAGATCAACACCGATTCTAAGAAGGACAATCAGAAAAACTCGTACTACACGGTCGGCGGCGATTTCAATATGAAGTACTTGTTTCGCCAGGGCGGATTTCGCCCTTATCTCGAGGGCGGAGTCGGCACAGGCATTTCAACGTCAAGCGCAGGCGATGTGAGCGCGGGCGCTTCGATCACGCATCCGTTCGGCGGCGCGGGCCTCATGTTCATGGGACAATCGGCATACTTTTATGTCGGTGCACTTGTCATAAATGCGTTCGAGGTTTTGGGCGGTATCGGCTTTAACTTCTAGCCGCTGGGCCCGCCACCATTTTGTTGTGTCAGTTGGGACACGGGATTAAGCTGCGCTCCATATGATCTGTGGACTTTATTTAATCTTTGCAATCGCTTTTGCCGGGGCGACTCCTACGGAACAGTATTCGCGCCAGCAAATCCATTACGTCAATCAGATGAAAGAGACGAGCACAGACACGCCTCTCCCCACTCAGAATTTCAAGCGGTACGCGGTGAAGGCCGCGTTTTCAGATGGACCGGCGAATTACACCCTGACGATTTATCGCGCGACGTATGGGGACATGATCTATTTTTTCGTCTTAGATAAACTGGTCGAGGCCGACGACGGCAGCCGCGATGCTGAAACACGCGCATTCCGCGTGGGAATGGACAAGAAGACGATCGAGGAAATTGTGAGCAAGATCAAGTCGCGGGTCACGCAGTTGGATGACGGCTCAATGCGCACCGATTATGAGGGCACACGTTATGCTTCTGGCGCGTATTCGTTGGAGACGGTCCAGCCTTGGGGACGTGGCGGTTCGCTGACTGAAACCGAATTCGTGAACATGAATGAAAACGTCGGCGCCGACACGACGATTTTAGGTGCTCATCAATCGACGTATTCATTGCCTATAACTATAGATGCATTCCGCTCCAACCTGCCCAACCGCATGCGGGCGATTTTTGACAATTTCCGAGTGCTCCATTTGCGAGGGGATGCGCAAAGAGATGTGGTGTGGAAGAGTGTCACCGTGAGTGACGTCGCCGAATTGGCGCCTCAAAAGCCAAGACCTCGACCGGTTTATCGCGAGCGGCCACGTGAAGTCCCTGAAATCGTCCCCGATCGTCCGTGGTATGATCGATTGAAGGGAGTCTTCCGTTGAAATTGAAACCATTCCCCGTTAAAATTTAAGTATGAACACGTATCTCCGTGTGGGTGCTTTTATTGCCATCATGGTCGGCCTAGTCGGCTACATGACTTACAAGTATATGACCGAAGTTACGCCTACGCCGTGCACGCCCGGGCAATTTCCGATTAGTTGTTATTATGTCTCGCCGAAGTTGTGCGACATCGTTTGGTCGAAGACGGAAGACAAGTGTAACGACTTTGTGAAGAAGTTCAATTTGCCGCCGGGCCGGCTGACCGGACCGATCGTGTTTCAGTGTCAGGTCGCGACGATGGATGCGGCATTGTCCTCAAAGCGCAAAGGCACGCCGGAGTGTCAGGATAAATTTAATGAGTTGGATAGCTGGAAACAACGCAATGGGTTTTCAGTCGACGATAGCCATTAGACATGCACTTCTTTCATAATTCATCAATATAGTGACCATAGTTGCTTGCGGTCCTGAGCCAGAATAGAAATCCCCAGGGGGATTTCTGTGAAGATATTTATTTTTGCATGGCTTGCTCTATCCGCGGGTCTCGCGCCGGCCGCGGCGTTACCCGCTGAACCCGAAATGGGAAAACTCCTCTGGAGCCTCAACAACACGGGCCAACCCTGGCGCATGGACCAAACCGTCGGTAAGCCCGGCAAAAAAGGCGCTGACATCCACCTTCTCGAAGCGTGGAAAATCGCCGACGCGGCACCAGATGTAACTATCGCTCTCATTGATGGTGGCTTTGATCTCAGTCATCCCGATCTCCAAGGCGAAGTTCTTGCCGGCAAAGCCTATAGCTATCTGACTCCCGATCACAAACTCGAAAAAGTCACCGAGTCGATTCAAGTGCACGGAAACCTCGTCGCCGGAATCATCGGCGCCAATGGCGAAAATAAAATCGGCATCACCGGCATTTCGCGCCACTCACGGATCTTGCCGATCGAGGCCATCCCCGATGAAGGGTCTGAGACTGATGCGAATGTGGCTGCGGCGATCAGATACGCCGTTGACCAGGGCGCACGCGTGATCAACTGTTCTTTCGGTAAACCGACAACTTCAGATGTCGTTAAAGACGCCATCGCGTATGCGGAAGAGCACAATGTGTTTCTCGTAGCGGGCGCGGGGAATGACAACAAGAGCATCGACACCGACGGTTTCTGGCCCGCCTCGTATAGCCGGACTTTCGACAATGTGATTGCCGTTGCCGCCACCGACCGCGATGACCACTTATGGGACGGCAGCAGTTTCGGCCAGACGGTCGAAATCGCCGCTCCCGGATCTGAGATTTTCTCAACAGGTCTCAACGGCACCGATCCCGGCATTCCCGTGCGCGTGGACTACATGACGGCATCGGGCACGTCAATGGCCGCTCCGCACGTTACTGGCGTGGTGGCGTTGATGATCGAAGTAAATTCGCAGCTCAAGACTAGCGATATCAAACGCATTTTGATGGCCTCAGTCGATGTGTTGCCCAATCTCAAAGGCAAAGTGAAAACCAGCGGCCGATTGAACTCCGCTAAAGCGCTGGAGATGGCTAAGGCCGCGGCTGCGCCGAAACCCGTTGTCGACACGACGGCAAATACGAGCTGCAATTACGATTCGGCAAAGAAGATTTTAGCCAAGACCTCCAAAGGCTACACGGCTGAATGGACTATGAGCGATTCACCCGACTTACTGGCGCCCTTGCAAACCAGCGAGACGAAGTACGTCGATACGATCGCCTGGATCCGCAAAAATACGAATCTCGACTGGAAGGGGATCTTACAAAATCAGATCGATGTGATCACCAAAGATTTGCCGGCCATTTCCGACGATGCAGGCCGCAAAGAGATGCAGAAGATGATCGACGGCGACAAACTCATGTTGAGTGGTCAAGGCGGAGACGTCCACCCGATCGCGTGTCTCGAGAGTGTTCCTTATCGCGAATACTTAAAGGTCATAGACCTCGCCAAATTTCCACAGGAATTCGACGCGATGGTGTACAAAAAAGATGGCTCCGTAAAAATTCTCGGCGACTTCTACAAAATGGACGCCCCCGCCGGCGAACCGACTGGTGTCGGCGACAGCAAAGCCAAAGTCACCGAGCGGCAGAAACTTGTCTCCGCCGGATGGACACTCTACGCGCATATCCACGACCACACGTTTGTCTTCGGCGGTGATGATATTGGCGGAGAAGTCGCTCCCAGCGATCCCGATGTTGAACTTTACAAGACGATGAAACCGCAGTTTGCGGTCATCACTAACGGCATCGACACCGTGTGGATGACACAGGCTCAGGTCAGCAAATTCTAGACGCGGATGTTCTCAAACTGGGCCAGCGGCTGCCTGCGGGGTTGAAGGCGCCTTTGTCTTCGTCCCTTAAATCTCAAGTTGAAACAACTCGCAGGTTTTGCCGCTAATCTTCCGATAAATTCTTCGTGAATTCACAGTCCCTACGAGCCTACGCGGCCGCCATTTTGACCGTCGTCGTCGCTTTTATGTACCAAAACTGCTCCGGCAGTGGTGGCGAAAGCAGCGGCGGCGGCGGCAACGCCGGAACCGGCACGCCCGTCATCGGTGTCGCGAACACAGTTTGGCGAGGAACCTGCTGCGGCAGCGGCGCGACCATTTATTTCAAGAGCAGCAATGACCTCGTCGCTCTACTCGACAGCGGCGAAGTCGCCACGGGAAATTGGCAACAAGACGCGAATGACAATACAACGTTTACGTTCACTCCCCCGAGCGGCGGCGGTGCTATAAGTGGGAATGTTGCCGCCGGTGCGACAACTAGCTCCGCGACAATTTACGCCTCGAATGGGGCCACGGCCGTCGGCACTCTGAATTTGACTCAAGATGTGGGCAACGGTACGGCGCCTGCGTGGCTAGGACTCTGGTACATTCAGTTCGCGCCGAATTCGGATGGACAAACGCTTAGTCTGACAGCCGGTTGCGCGGAAGCCATGGCGGGGCCGGATACGTACTACGGCGTTGCTGACGGCGGCGCTACGTTTACCGGCGCTCTATCGGGAACCGGCGATTCAACTGTCGTCTTTGGAAATCAAACGCTCTCGTTTAATTACGCGACCATGGCCGGCACTGTGACCGTGAGCGGACAAGTCGTCGGCAGTTTGACCTTAAGCCAAACTTCGGCGTGCACGCCCTCGAGCAGCACTTCGGCCAGTAATGGCGGTGCGGGCGGCAATGGCGGCGCCGGAGGGATTTAGAAATCTACTGCGCCCAAGAATACGGCAATGCCCGCAAATATCTCCTAAACCCTGAAAATTCCTCGAAGACATGTCTCACGTTGAGACGATCAGCCATATTCTCTATTTGGAAAATCAATTTGTAGAATACAGTTGTTGTATGGGCTGTGTGCGTCCTGTCATCTATAAATTCACGAGCTATCGCGAGTTCCTGCGCGCATTCTATACTTTTGAAAAAGAAGCTTCGAGCGCCTTTTCATACCGTGTGTTTTCGGCGCGTGCGGGTTTCAAGTCGCCGAATTTTCTCAAGCTCGTAATCGAGGGCCAGCGCAATTTGACGCTGGAGAGTCTGCGCAAAATTTCTACCGCGCTCAAACTGTCGAATGATGAATCCAATTTTTTTCGCAACTTAGTGCTCTTTGAGCAGGCTAAAAATTCGGCTCAGCGCCAGGTTGCGATGCAGGACATGTATAAGTCAAAAGTGTTCCGTGAGCTGTATCCTCTCAAGCAAGCCGAATTGGATTACTATCAAAATTGGTACTGCATCCCGATCCGCGAAATGATCGGCAGCGGTGCGTTCAGGGAAGACGCGCGCTGGATCGCGCGTAAAATGCGCAATTTAATTACGCCCGCTCAAGCCGAACAAGCCATCGAGATCCTTTTGAGCTTGGGCATGGTCCGCCGGGACGCCAAAGGCAAGCTTTTCCAGACCCAACAAAATGTCACGACCGGCAATGAAGTTGTCTCGACCGCCGTCGCCTGTTTTCACAAACAGGTGATCGGCCTCGCCGCCAATTCCATCGATGAAGTGAAGCGTTTCCGCCGGGAAGTTTCGGGCTCCACGATTTTGATTTCAGAAGCTCAGTTTATGCGGCTCAAGGAGCTGATTCAGAATTTCCGCCGCACCCTTTTAGCCGAGGTCGATGCCTCGGCCCCGAGCGGCCAAGCCGTCTATCAAATTAACTTCCAACTCTTTCCACTGACGGAAGTTCTCCAAGAGCAAGAGGAGGAGGCCGAATGCAAAAAAGCATCGTAGCTCTCTTCATATTAGCGGCTCTGACACTTCCTTTCCAAAACTGCGGGAAACTTTTTGGCGCGAAAGAAGGCACAGACACAGGCAATGCCCTCTCGAGCGGCAACGGACAAGTGGCCGCAGTGACCGGCTCGGAGCAATTGGTGGGAGCGATCTGCACCGACCTGACCGCGTGTCATACAGGATTGGATCTCTCCTCATGTGAAACCGCAGTGGGTAACTTAAACGGACTTCCGTCGGGCTTTGGCGCTTCTCAGGCCACAATGGACGATTTGGCCAATGCCGAGACGACGGGCACAGTGACCGGGTCCTTTCCCGATCTCAATCTGTGCGTCAGCCAGTTAAACGCTGTCAGTTGTGCCTCGCCGGAAATGCAGTCGGCATTCCAATCGGGTTCCTATGCCGGATTACCGGCCCTGATTTCGACTCTAAGTTCATGTTCGCAGGTCTATTAAGAAAACAAGAGATGAATCGCCGACGGCTCGGAATCGAACACACGGTTACGCGGGGTCAATAGGAATTTGCATGCGATCGTGGATGAACGCGCAGGTTCGACCAAGATATTTACCTCAGTTGCCCAAGTAAATAGCAAATGAATCCCTAACCCGGCCCCACCCGTGTTGTCGAGCGGTGTGCGCTCTCTCGCCGCCCGGCTAATGGCGCGGATCAAAGTCTTGCGGTCCAGGGTCCCGAATCTGTCGCGCACGATTAACCAGAAATACATTTCATCGCGGCCGAAGTTCACTTCCACCGGCTCATTGGCTTCAAGCTGTACTTTAACTCTGCGGTCGAAAAATATCGGCTTTCCTGTCTGGACGTCGCGTTTCGCGTTGTAAAACGCGTTGGTCAACAACTCGGAGGCCGAGGTGACGGCAATCGTGGAAAATCCCGCAAAGCAGCTTTGTTGGGCCAGATACGTACTCAGTTCACTGTAAATCGCCTCGCATTCCGCCGAGTGACACAAAAGAATGCGTCTGGAATCCGTGAGCGCCCCGGGCAAGAAGCGCCCGGATTGCCCGGCCATGAGATCCTGGGCACACCGATAAGAGTTGAGAGATGCGAGAGGAAGTAGGTGAGAAATCCGTGGGAAGGCTTCAAGCAATTCCCAGACCGTTGACATCTCGACGCTATCGTAAACCAGAACTACAGTCAGCGACGGATATTCCCCTTCGAGCTCCGCCAATTGTGGTTTGCAATTCACCAAAACGGTGTCGCGGACAAATAGAATTTGCTTAGGATCCCCACTTAAGAGCAACCTAACGGCGTCGACGTTGGCAACCGAGGGAATCTGTGATGGCTGTTGCCCCGCCTTCTCGCAAAGTGCGTCAAAGTTTCCCCAAAAAACCCCGTTCATGGACTCAATCTTTCCCTACCCGGCTATCAAAAGCCAAAGTAATTTAATGACTGGCCTTTAGCCGTGATCCCACCTTGCCTTCCCGTGGAAAAAACGAAACCCTAGAATATATAGATCACGGCGGCGAAGGAGGACAGTGATGAAAATGGAGCTGCTATCGAACGTGCTAGTCTGCGAAGGCATTCTCGATGAGCACACAGAAGCCACTGATGTTCAGAAGACACTGCAGGCCATTCAGAAAATCGCCAAGGGCGCTTTCGACGTGGATTTTTCGAAAGTCAAATACGCGAACTCCACAGGGATCGTAACTTGGTTGAAGACTTTAAAAGCCTCGGGTGTGACGATTCGGTATATCAACGCCCCCGTGTGGCTGGTCGGTCAATTCAATATGATCCGCGATTTTTTCGAAAACGGCAGCTATGTCGAAAGCTTTTGCGCACCCTACTACTGCACTTCCACGCAGGAATCGCGCGCGCTGACTTTACGCGTGGGCAAAGAAGTTCCGGTCACAGACAACTACAAGGGGATTAAATTTCCAAACGTGGCCGTTGAAGGCAAAACTTTTGAAATTGATTTCGTTCCTGAACGCTATTTCAGCTTTATTTCCGAAAACTTAAAAATCTTTAAAGAGAAGTATCCATGACTCAACAAGCGACGGTTATCACACATTTTTCCAGTCCCACCTGGCCACTGGTTAATAAACTCAGTGCCATCTGTAAATGTCTCGACGTAAAAATGATTCATTGCTCGACGACAGAAAAGTGCCGGACCATAATCGCCGACAAAAAACTCGGACGCGTCCTATTTTTCACCGACGAGGGTATGGCGGACCTCGTGCTCGAAATGGAGAAAATGAGATTGCCCCAATTTGAAGTCGCCATGCTAGTGCTGTCGCACATACCAAGTCTGCTCGAAAAAATGACCGCACTTAAGATCGTCAAATACCTTATCGGCTTGGAATCTCCCGAAGACTACGGCCGCGACCTCTCAATTCTGATCAAGAAATTTTCGGGCGGAAACATTCTCGATCTTGACAAGTACTTGGCATTCGGCAGTAAAATTCATTCGCGCACGATCAAGACCCACCAAGACAAGCGGGGCGCGATCAGTGCGGTTTCGGACTACGTCGCGAATCTCGGCGATCCTGGTTATGACCATCCGTACGGGGAATATTCCACACGGATGTCGGAGCTAGTCGACGAGCTCCTATTGAACGCCGTATTTGATGCCAATCCCCGAATGCAAAACGTCGACCGCTCAAAGCCCTTTAAACTGGATGACAAGGAACTTGTGCACATCTCCTGGGGCTACGACGGCGAATTTTTCGGCGTGTCGGTCCGCGATCCGTTCGGCAAATTCCAATCCGAAACCATTCTTAAATATCTCGGCCAACGCCGCAATCTCGAAGACCTGGTCGCCGACAAGAGCGGCGGCTTGGGCTTAAAATTTATCTTTGAGAAGGCTCACCAGGTCATTGCCAACGTACAATCTGAACAAGTGACAGAAGTGATCGCCCTAGTTAAATTTGCAAGCCGCCTCAGAGAATTCGAGGAACAAAAGAAATCATTCTACTTTTTCGGCTAAGTGCCTATGATGTCATCGCCATGCGCTGCTCGGCGGACTTCCATATGCCGACAGCCACTTCGGCGGTAATTCCCGGACCGAATCCCGCAATGATGCCCTTCGCACCTTCGCGCACAACTCCGTGCTCAAACGCGCGCTTGAGCGCATCGAGAACTACGGCGCTCGCAATGTTGCCATAATTAGTCAACGTCGCGCGGCTGTAGCCGAAACGGGATTGATCGACGCCCAAAAAGTGCGACAAATCGTCCAAAATGCGCGGACCACCGGCGTGGATGATGTAGAAATCCAAGTGGGATGCGTCCCAGCCGTTTTCCTGCGTTAACTTGCGCAGGGCCGGCGCGATGGGTTCCATCGTTCCCGGCACGCGCTTATCGAGCCGGAAATGAAAGCCCGTCGCTCGCACATCGTAACTAATCCAGTCTTCGGTGTTCGGGATCAAGTACGAAGCGTTGCGCTCGAGATCGGGCCCGACTCCGCCCTGCCCGCGCACCACGGCCGCAGCCACGGCGTCGCCGAACAAGCCGTTCGAAAGCAAATTGCCGACGCCCACGTCTTCGGGCTGGTAGCACAAGGAGCAAAATTCGACGGCCACGATCAGGGCATTGGCCTGCGGATAGGCTTTGCAATACTCAAGCGCGCGATTAATGGCTGAGCCGCCGCCTGCGCACCCGAGTTGGGCAATCGGAATCTGCTTGGTGTCCGTGCGAAAACCCATATTGTTGATCAGCCATGCGGTCATCGAGGGCATCATAAAGCCCGTACAGGAAACATAGATGATGACATCGATGTCGGTGACATCGACCTCTGCGTTTTGCAGCGCCTCGCGCACAACGGCGGGCGTTCTGAGCTTCGCTTGCTCCTCGTAGATCTTGTTGCGGATCCGAAAGCCGGGGTGCTCGAGCGTAGCCTCAATCGGACGAATGAGGTGGCGCGTTTGCACACCGGTATTTCTGAGGAGACGGAGCGCGAGCTGCAGCTGCGGATGATCGGCATGGATTTCGCGGCAGAGCTCCAGAGTGTCATTCAAGGTGATGATATGTTCTGGAACTGCGACTGCGGGTTTGCACAAAACAGGCATTGGCCCCTCCCTTGGGGCCAACGTAGTCAATTGCCGTTATTATTTAAAATGAGAAATGACTCTTGAATCGATAAGTTCCACCTATCGAAGATTACAGCGGCCAGCCAACCTTCAACCGGATGCCATCCCAAGTCGTATGCTCATCTCCATAGAGCATATTGCCCTTCATCTGGTCTCGTTGATCGTCGGTATAGGCGACGGCTCCGATTTGCCTTAATGCCGAAAGCGTGAAGAACCACTTTTGGGCCGCATAGTGGATGTTCGGACCTAGGAAAAAGGCCGTATGGTCTTGAGCCGCGTGGCTGAGCGAGAATCCTTTAAACTCATTGTGGTTCCGGAACTCCAATCCCACAAACCAGTTGCTGGCAAATCGGTAAGACGCCCCCAGATCCAGTTCCGCCATTGTGGCTTTATCCATATCGCCAGTCGGAACTTCTCCCGGGCCAACCAAATTACTCGCCTGCTCATACTCAAACTCGATCCAAGTGTTGGCGGCGAGAACGAGTTGATCGTCGAAAAAGTCTTTTTGCACAATCGCTTTCAACTCAAGGCCCGCCTCCCGGGTCCCGAACTCTGGCTCAACATAAAACGCCAATCCGAGCGGATCTGTGTAGGGACTCATCACTCGATACAAAAGTTCGATCGACGTTCCATCGAAGCGGAACGCTTCGTAGGGCTTGTTCGGATCATGGTCATAGGGAATTTCGATCCCTTCTGTTTTACCTTGAACGCTATTCCCAGAATCTTTGTCGTACATTAGGTTCGCGTAGACGGCGACCTGGAAATTGTCGGTCACACCATATTCGAATTCGGTATTGAAGTGAAAGTGGTGAAAATAACCCTGGGCCTGGCCTTCACGATCGGTAATCCACTGCTCGATTTCCCAATGCTTGGCCGGTGTCGTGTCGGTTGTGTAGACATAACCGAAGAGGGGTTCGCCCGCGTGGGCCGAAACGGAGAGCAACAAAAACATTAAGAGCGAAACATATTTCATGCCCTCTTATAACCGGTCACTGGACGCGTTCCAACGGACGACTGATATTGCAAACGAAACGATAGCGAACTACGGTTTCAGCCGCCGGCCAAGCATCAATTGGCCGCAGTCCCTTACATAATTGAAAAATGGTTCTAGGTTAAGGATCAGGCGCCGCGCCTTGAGGTAAATCTCCCGCCTCTCGCGCCGCTCGGTCCGCGGTAACTCATAGAAATACTCCACCACCCAGCGCTTCAAACTCGCAACCGCCGCCGTACGGATGACGGCATAACGCGGCTCATAGAGCCGGTGGCTGCGTTCCATGCTGTCAATCAGGTCTATCAAGGATTCGGACCTTTCTTCATTGGAAATGTAAAATTCGTTGTAGGCGTTAAAGAGATCGTTCAGCGTTCGGCGGCTGACCGTGAAGTTGTCGTAATGTTCGAGCAAGCGGCTAAGGGCCTCGACCGGGTCGTTGAGCGCAATCCCGGCCACTTCAAATTTGGTGAGGCGTAAAAGGTCGACATGATAGAGCAGGTCGCGATACGCGCGTAGTTGCGCCGGCTGAAAGCTCGGGTAATGTTCGTGGTCGCCCCGCAGATTTAACATCGCATAGAGCAGGAACACGGGATGATCATCGGGGTCGGATCCGGCGAGTTCGCGTGCCTTTCTCTCGACGCGCATGTATCCGAGGTACGCGAGCTGATATTTCAAAATCTCTTCGTACTCAATGGGGACTGGCCGCGTCTCTTCCGGCTTGTAAACGCCTTTGTACGGAAGGAGACCTCGGTCATAAAGCGTGCGGTGCGCCTTTAAAAATTGGCCGGCCTCAATCACGTTGCGGACGTCTTGGGCCGATCCCCCCCGGTCAGGATGATGGGTT
>Ga0265338_10007211_pt1 | contig 13886 bp, 6 predicted proteins | sample 42126metaG_FD_193579 | JGI IMG/M metagenome (GOLD analysis project Ga0265338, IMG submission 193579) | Rhizosphere microbial communities from Carex aquatilis grown in University of Washington, Seatle, WA, United States - 4-21-26 metaG | ecosystem: Host-associated > Plants > Roots > Rhizosphere >... | reverse complement strand
GCTGGACGCAATCCTTGACCGCGATATCGATCGCCGTGCTCATAGAAAAAATCTCAGACGAAGGGCGGTATGCGGCGTCGCCGGCCTGTCGATTTCGCCCTGGGCATCCCCCGGCTTGGGCGATCCGTCCCGTGCCAGGCTCGCTTCGATCGAATCCGCCAAAGGTTCCGTTTTTTCCACGAGGCCAGCACGCGGCGCCTGTCCGCGGCGCTGGCGCTGCGGCAACCGTCTCTGGGTGTTTCTTCGTTTAATTTTTCGTCTCCCGTCGCGCGATGACGCCGGAAACACTGTCCGCCGGCCGGTTGACTATTGCACTTCCCGCCACCCTCAAACTGTAGCCTGATTTACAGATTCGAGCGGTCTCGCCATCTAGAGTCGACCATGAGCCAGGCAGAATGCTCATGACGTTTGCGACTTGCCGTCCGGCGCACCGCGCGGCCGTCGCATAGTTGCGAAACAACAATCTTCGGGTGGAAACCATGAACAACCGCATCGCAATGCTCGCCGTCGCTGCGCTCTGCGCCGCGCCGGCTTTCGGCCAGGACAACCCTGCGTCCCGCCACGCCTATTTCGGCGAACTGCATCTGCACACCACGATGTCGCTGGACGCGTGGTCGCTGGGAACGAAGATCACGCCGGACCAGGCCTTGAAATTCGCGCGCGGCGATACCGTCATGGTGCCGGCAGTCCAGGCCGCCCGGGAGCAAGGCGTCACCGGCGGCAAGGACGTGCCGGCACGACGCGCCTGGCCGCTCGATTTCGCAGCCGTCACCGATCATTCCGAGGCTATGGGCACGGCGGCGCAGCTCGACAATCCGAATTCCGCCTATGCCCAGTCCGACCTCGGAAAGAGGGCGATCGTGCAGCCCGGATTGACCTGGCGCACGATCGTCAAGCTCCGGCTTGCCATGAGCAACGACTTCCCGCCGGAAATGCATGTGCAGGAGGCGATGGCCGATGCCTGGAACGTGGAACAGAAGGCGGCAAACGACAATTACGAGCCGGGCCGGTTCACCACCTTCATCGCCTATGAGTGGAGTTCCAATCCGGACGGCAAGAACCTGCACCGCAACGTGATCTTCAACGCCAGTGCGGCGCCGCTGCCGTTCACGTCGATGCAGTCGAACAAGCCGGAAGACCTTTGGACCTATCTCGAAAGCGTGCGCGCGCGCGGCATCGATGCCCTGGCCATCCCGCACAACGCCAACGCATCGGGCGGGCTGATGTACGACTGGAACATGAGCGACGGCAAGCCGATCGACGAAACCTATGCCCAGCGTCGCGCGCTGAACGAGCCGCTGACCGAGATCGTTCAGAACAAGGGGCAGTCCGACACGGTGCCCGAGCTTTCGCCCAGCGATGAGTTCGCGAATTTCGAGATCTGGGATCACCTCCTCGCTTCGTTCAACACCAAGAGCCCGGCGCCCGGTGGCTATGTGCGCAACGCCCTTGGCCGCGGCTTGGTGATCCAGTCCCAGGTGGGCACCAACCCGTTCAAATACGGCGTGGTCGGCGGCAGCGACATCCATAACGGCCTGTCGGCATCCGACGAAAACGCGATGGCGAGCGGAGCGGCCGGCATCGATCCCAATACGATGCTTCCCAAAGGCGATGCGGCGAAGAGGTCCCTTGGCCTAATCGCCGGTCCGGCGCTTATCCCGACCACCGATCCGGTGGTCATACGGAAATCGGCGCTCGAATTCTCGTCCGCCGGCATCACCGGCGTATGGGCCGAGGAGAACACGCGGAATTCCATATTCGCGGCCCTCAAGCGCAAGGAAACCTTCGCGACATCGGGCACGCGCATCCGCGTACGGATGTTCGGCGGCTGGAACTTCGGCGCGGGCATGATGAAGGCGCCGGATTGGGTAGCCAAGGCCTATGCGGCCGGCGTGCCGATGGGGCGCGATCTGCCCGCTCCCGGCACGGCGACGACGGCGCCGACCTTCCTGCTTCAGGCCCTGAAGGACCCGGACGGCGCGAACCTCGATCGTATCCAGATCATCAAGCTCTGGCTGGATGGCAAGGACTACAAGGAGAAAATCTTCGACGTCGCCCTCTCGAACGGCAGAAAGCCCGATCCGAAAACCGGAAAGGCGCCGGCCGTGGGCAACACTGTCGACCTCAAGACGGGGAATTATGCCAACTCGATCGGCGCATCGGAACTGACGGCGGAATGGCGCGATCCGGAGTTCGATGCCTCGAAGCCCGCAGTCTACTACACGCGCGTGCTGGAGATTCCGACGCCGCGCTGGTCCACCCTGCTCGCCCTCAAGTCCGGCCTGGACATTCCGACCGAAGTGCCGGCGACGATCCAGGAACGTGCCTGGACCTCGCCGATCTGGTACACGCCGGTGAAGAGCTGAGCGCGCCGGCGGCGCCGGCCTAGGCCGACCAGGTGACCTTGGTCAGCGAATAGGCCGGCGCTTCCAGGCTGGGCACCACCGTGAGAGGCTGCGGCGCCGCCGCGGCCGTCTCGAGACTGGCGAGAAGGTCAGGCGTGACGATCGTCTCTGCTTTCACCACAGCTTGCGGCGGAGCGATCTGCGATAGATCGATGCGGCGCGCGGTCCTGGACGCGTTGTGAACGAACAGCGTGTGCTGGGTCCCCTTGCGGAACAGACCCGCCTCGACGTCCAGAAAGCTTTCCCCGGGGATCGTGCCGTTGGCCGACACGCGGTTGGCGCCGTCGACCCGCAGGCGCTGCCAGGTGCAGCCGGGGCCACGCGATGCGTGGAAGAGCCAGCTTTGGACGAGGCTCGCATTGGTCGGCGACGAACCGCCGTCCTTGAGCGCGATCGAGGACATCAGCGCGTTTTCCGCGAAATAGATCGCGTGATAGCAGGACACCGTCACTTGCGGATGGCGCATCATGGTCAGCATTTCGCGCGTCACCTGGTGCAGCCACAAACCGGTGAAGTGCAGCGGCGAGCCGTAGAACATCTGCTGCGGATCGAAGGCACCATATTCCGTTACCCAGATCTCCTTGCCCGGGACACGCCCGGCGAGATCGTTGAGGACGCGGTCATAGCCGCCATCCGCTCGCGCGACCATTGCGTCGAAGACGGCCTCGACGCTGCCGGGCAGCGCCTTCACCAGATCCGCACCCGCCGACCGCGTCTCGGTGGGATAGAGATGTACCGTAACGGCATCGAACCACGGCTCGGGCTTCAGGGCCTGGTCCCATTCCCAGATGCGCTGCTGCGTGATGTTGTCCCAAGCCGGGCGTCCGCCCTTCATTGACGGCTCGGCCTTTTCGAATGCCGAACCGGAGGACTGCACGGCGACCTTGGCGCCGGCCGGCAATTGCGGCCTTATCGCGTCATAGAACTCTTTGACGATCTTGTTCGTGGTCTGTGGGTCGGGAAAGCGCTTGCGCCCCATGTCGTCGAACATGGCGATGAAGAATTCATTGCCCAGCTCCAGATGCGTGGCCTTGATCCCCTTCTTCTTCATATCGGCGAAGCGCGCGGCCTGGTCGTCCGGCGTCGAGGTTTCGAGGTTCGCGTTGATGACAAGATCGGCGCTGACGTCGCGGGCGATCTTGTCCCACTGTTCGATCCAGAAGCCCTTGGGGTGCAGCTTCTTCATCCAGGTCGACATCTTGTGCGCAAACAGCTCGCGGAACGGCGACCCCGCCGCGCCGGCATCGGGCACCTCCATGTAGCCGGTGTGCCAGTTGTAGTAGTTGCCGATCGTCCCGCCGGGGAAGCGCAGAAACTGCGGGCCGAGCGCCTTCAGTGCGGGAACGAAAGCGGGATCCTCGAAGGGAACGAAGGGGACCGGGCAATTGTAGCCCCAAAAGCGTGCCGGCAGCGTGCGCTCGGTCTCCTGCGAAACCAGCCGAACCGCCGGCGCGGGTCCGCCTTGCGCGAAGACGCGTGTGGGTGTGTTCGTAAGCAACATCCCGCCGGCGGCCATCCCGGTGGCAAGCACGGAGCGCCGCGAGGCGTGCGGAGCCGGCTTGATGTCGTCGGAGCTCATGAAATCCTCCCGTTTATCCGATTGGGCGCGTTGGCCACCCAGTCGGGGAGCGTACCTCGCCGCATCGACCAACACTGTTAGTTGGTTGACAGATTTCGACGCGGAGCATGCCAGCGATGGACGGGAGGCGAAACGGACTTTGCCGCATGCGATAGGCCATGCCGGCGCAAGCGGCGCTTACGGCTCACCGCTCACGAGATGCTCGTCAGAGCGGGTGCTTGACCTCGACGGCGATCTCTTGACCAAAGAGGCGGCCACCCTGGACCTCGTAGCTGAAGGCGAGATCGAGCCCCGGCGCAATCTGCCGCGCCAGCGCCGCGCGCAGGGAGACGCTGTCGCGTCCGCTCAGCGCGCCAGCCGAGGCGAAAAGCGTGCCGTCGCTGGCGATCAGCGTCTGTTTCCCCGTCGTATCGAGAAGTTCGCGACTGTAGGACAGGTCGAGGGTCAGCCGCAGCGGCGCGTCCTCGCCCATCGCGAAGTCATGGGCACCGTGCAGGCCGACGAACGGGCGCAGGCTGTCGATACCGGACCGCGATCCGGCGACATCGAGCCCACCCGCGCCGGTCTCCGAGAACGCGCCCTGCGTGAGGCTCAGATAGCTGATGCCGGCGCGTGGGCCGACGGAGAAGCCGCCCAGGGCAAAGGTGTCGAACATCGCCTGCACCGCAACCGTCGTCGCGTTGGCGCTGCGACGACCGTTCGCCGTGGCCGCAGCGGACGCGGCGCGGTTGCCGCTCTCGGACGGGAAGCCGAAATCGGCCAGTGCCGCGACGCCGATGCCGCCGATACCGACGCGGCCATAGACCGTGACATGCGGCTCGTCGATCGCGCCATCGCCGCCGGCGGTGGACAGCGACGTCGTCGCATAACCACCCGAGATGCCGATCATCGCGCTGCCGCTGACGGCGAGGTCATAACCCGCGAACCCTCCGCCGGTCGTGCTGTGCCAGCCGGGCAGCGCTCCGTTGCCGCCGACCTGATCGTTGTCGCCGAACGCCGTTATCCAAAGACCGCTGTCCTGCGCATAGGCCAGCCGGCCGAGAAGCAGATCGGTCGAATCCTGATTGGCAGTCGTGCTTGCCTCCGCAAGCGACGGATAGATGCCGGGATTCTTCGGCGCGACGATGACCACGACAGGAACGGCGAGCACCAGACTGGTTGCGTTGGCGCCATAGGCGATGCTTTGCGTCAGCGTGGCGGAGGGCACCGTGCCGGTGACGCTCGCGAAGCTGCCGCTCACACCACCGGTCGCCGAAACGATCTGATAGGTCTGCGCCGCATAGGTACCCGGATCAAAGGTCAGCGCCAGCGTGCCGCCAAGCGTCGCCGCGCCGTTGACCTGCAGTTTCGACGCATCGGTCGGGCTGACCTCGATGTTCAGCGTCCCGGTCTGCGTGTAGTTGCCGTTGACCGTCAGCACGCCGATCGTGCCACCGGGCTGTACCGTGCCGGCATTGGTCAGCGCGCCGCCGATCGTGCCGTGCCCCTGCAGCGTGGCGCCGGACGCGACCTTGAGAGCGCCGCCGAGCGTCGCGCCTGGCGTGGACGCGTCGCCGACCCGAAGCGTACCGGCGTTCAGATTGGTCGTGCCGGTGAACCCGCGCCCGTCGCCGTTGAAGATCAGTGTCCCGCCGCCGTTGAGATCGAATGTTCCTGTGCCGGACAAAGATGCGGTGGAGGTGACGGTGTCGCTCCGACTCAGCACAAGATGGCCGTTGTCGACAAAGTTGCCGGCGGTCGAACCTGACGTGCCGCCATTGCCGAGCTGGAGCGTCGCGCCGGAATCGATCGTTGTCGCGCCTACGAAGGCACTGTTGACCGTCAGCAGCGTCGTGCCGCCGGCGATCTCCAGCGCGCCCGACCCGATCAGCGTATTGGCCAAGGTGAAGCTGCCGGAATGATTGATGACCAGCCGGCCGTCATCGGCGATGTCACCGCCAAGGCTGCCCGTGGCGCCGCCATTGCCCAGCTGGAGCGATGCACCCGTGTCGATCGTGGTCCTGCCGCTCAGCGGACCATCGCCGGTCAGGATGGCGGTGCCCGTGCCCGCAACTTCCAATGTGCCGGTGCCCGAAATCGCGCCGGGCAGCGTGAACGATGCGGCGTGGTTGAAGATCAGCACGCCATTATCAACGATCGCGCCGGCGACACTGCCGCCCGCGCCGCCCTTGCCCAGTTGCAGCGTGGCGCCGGCGTCGATGGTCGCGGCGCCACTCAGCGTGTTGTCTGCCGTGGCCACGATCTTCGCCGGGCCAGCGAGTTCCAGCGTTCCGCTGCCGGAGAGGATTCCGTCATATTGCGCCGTGCCGTTCAGCTTGAGGATGAGATGGCCGTTGTCCACGGCATTGCCGACGACATCGGGAACGACATCGCCGTCGCCCAGTTGCAGCGAAGCGCCGCTGTCGACGATGAGGCCGCCGGAATAGAAGCTGGTCGCCGTGGAGTCGGTGAATGTGACAAGACCCGTGCCGGCGACTTCGATGGTTCCATCGCCGAACAGCGGACCATCATAACGCAACGCCGCGGACCGATTGATCACAAGCCTGCCGTCGACCTGCAACGTTCCGCCACTCGCGAGCGAGCCGGTGGCGCCGCCATTTCCGAACTGGAGCACTGCACCGGTGTCGATGTCGGTGGTGCCGGCGAAGCTGCTATTGGTGGTGAGGATCAAATTGGTCGGGCTGTTGACCAGCAGCGTTCCGGTACCGGTGACATGTCCGGCATAGGTTTGCGTGCCCGGGAGTGCGAAGGCGGCCGTGGCGCCAGAGGCGATGGCGATATCGCCGCCCGGCGCGCCGCCATGCGTGCCGTCGCCATAGGCCAGCGTGCCGCCGGAGATCGTCGTCTGGCCGGTAAGCGCGATATTCCCCGTCAGTGTCGCGGCACCCGTGCCGCTCTTGGTGAGTGTTCCGGCCCCTGTGATGTCGCCGCCGAAGGTGCCGTCGGTGCTCTGGGCGATTTCAAGCGTCGTGCCGCTCGTGACGGCGATGGCGCCGGTGCCGAAACTGGAGGTGGTGCCGATCAGCCCGCCAGCCGATATGGTGGTCCCGCCGTCATAAGTATTGAGGCCGGACAGCGTCACGACATCGGTACCCTGCTTCGTCAGGCTGCCGAAGCCGGTGATCGCGGCGGCGAAAGAGGTCGCGGCTTGCGGCTGAGGTCCAATTGCGCTTTCGCTGACCGAGGCAGCTGCGACATTGGATGTCTGGTTCAGAATGAGGTTGCCGCGACTTTGGACCGAATCGACGGTGCCGGAGCCCAGGACGATGGGACCGGTGCCGAAAGCATTGACGCCGCCGCTCAATGCGCCTTTGACGATGAAGGTGCCGCCCGAATACGTGTTGGACCCGAACATCGTGATCGTGCTCGCGCCCGCCTTGGTGATGTTGCCGGTGCCGCTGACGGTACGCAGGAACGTCGCATCGCTGTCTTGGCGGAGCAGAAGTTCGGCGTTGTCGACAATGGCGCCGTTGCCCCAGCCCGTCGCCGCGTCGGCCTGCAGGACACCACCCGAGATCGTGGTCCCGCCGCCATAGACGTTGCTGCTCGTGAGGATGAGCGTGCCGGCGCCCGATTTGATGAGCGCGCCGCCGCCGATCAGGCTCGCGGTCATGGTCAGCGTGCCGCCGGATGCAACGTCGATCGTTCCGCCGGTGCTTCCGATCGTGACATTGCGGCTCGTCGTGAATCCCGTTCCGGTGACGGCGAGCGTGCCGTTGTTGGAGAAGGCGAGCACCCCGGACGACGCGCCGAGATTGGCATCGGCGCTCACCGAGATCGCGCCGCCGGAGATCTTGGTGCCGCCCAGATAGGTGTTGGTGCCCGACAAGGTCAGCGTGCCGGTACCGGTCTTGTTGAGTCCGCCGTCACCGTTGATGGTTCCGGACACGGTGGTCGAGAGGTTGTTCGAACCGACCGTGAGATTGGTGAGTGCGCTCCCGCCGCCGCCAAGGCTGAAAGTCCCGGACCCTTCGATCGAACCCGCGCTGTTGTTTGCCGCGGACGGATGGTCGAAGCGGATCTGTCCGGCGGCATTGGCGATAAGGCGTGCGCCCGTCGGATCGGAGGTGTCGAGGAAATCGATCGATCCGCCATTGGCGGACAACGTTGCCGTGCCACCGGTCGAGCCGTCCTGGAACAACAGACCGGCCCCCGCATTGATCGCGATGCTGGCAGAGCCGGCCGTCGAACTGTCGTGGAAGCTGCCCTGCCCCGCATGCGTGCTGCCGCCATTGATCGCGATGACCGCTGTCCCCGCGGTCGAGGCGTCATGGAAAACAATGGCGCCTTGCGTGATGGAATAGCTCACGGGCATCGAACCGCCGCTGGCGGTCGACGTCAAATGGAATTCCAGTGAAGACCCGGCCGCGGGATCGGAGCCACCAATCTCGGGCATCTGAAACAACTGCGTCTGCGTCGAATTGTTGAATACACCAGTGCCGACGTCGAAGACCGTCGCGGGCGCGTTCGGGGCGAAGGTGAACGTGTAGGCGCTGGCGGCCGACGAGAATGAGATTGAGCCGACCTGCTCGTGCGTGTTGATGGTCACCGCCGAGTTCGGGGAGACGTCGAACAGCGCGCTCAGGAACGGGACCGTGTTGGGATTCCAATTGCCGGCCGTCTGCCAGAGCGTGTCGCCGTATTGCCGGTCCAGGTCGATCCAGCCGGCGCGACGGCAGCCCGTGTCCCGGTGGACGACACGATTGCCGCCGCGCTTACGGACAGCAGCAGCGCCACGCGGCACGCCTTGGCCAAGGGTCCGTTCCGACGATCCCGGTAAGTCACCTGTTTCCCCACGCGCAGTGCCGCCGGGGTCGAAGACTAGCGATCGCAGCTCGAATGCTCTGTGACCTGGGTCACAGTGAATCTCAGCCATGCATCGCGCGGTCCCGCAATAGGCTCGTCACAAATAGCTCCTGCTCTTAAGGCTGTATCGATGCCGACATGGGGCGGCGTTTAGACTGGAGCTTCGGCCACCACATAGCGGACCAGCTTCTTGTTCACGAATTGCTGGATGCCCATGTCGCCGAGCTCGCGGCCGTAGCCGGAAGCCTTGATCCCGCCGAACGGCAGTTCGGCGTCGGACCAGGAGATGTTGTTGATGAACATCATGCCGGTCTCGACGCCGCTGGCGACGCGCTTCCCGCGGGCAATATCCCTGGTGAAGACTGAGCCGCCCAAGCCGAAGTCGGAATCGTTGGCGAGCGCGATGGCAGCATCCTCGTCCTTGACCCGGAAAAACAGCGCCACCGGCCCAAAGAATTCTTCACGAAAGGCGGGGTTCTCGGGCTTGATGTCAGTCAGAATGGTCGGCTCCATATAGGAGCCCGGACGATCGATGCGCTTGCCGCCTAAGAGCACCTTTGCTCCATGGGAGACGGCGCCATCGACCTGTTTCAAAAGATCGATCAGCGCCGATTCCGAGGACAGCGGACCCAGTGTCGTCTTTTCGTCTAGCGGGTCTCCCGGTTCCAGTGCCGCAAGTGCCGCCTTGAACTTTTCCAAGAACTTGTCGGCGAGCTTGTCGACAACGACAAACCTTTTCGCGGCGCAGCAGGTCTGACCTGTGTTGTACATCCGTCCCCACACGGCCCATTTGATGGTGTGTTCGAGATCGGCGTCTTCGAGGACGATGAACGCATCGCTGCCGCCAAGCTCCATCGAGGACGGTTTGAGATTTTTTCCGGCGCGCGCCGCGATGCTTCTGCCGGCCGCGACGCTGCCGGTCAGGGCGACACCCTTGATTCGAGGATCGTCGATGACGCGGTCCGACTGATCGTGCGAGATCAGAAGATTGGTATACAAACCGACCGGCGCCCCCGCCTCGGTCAAGAGCTTTTCGAAGGCGATCGCGCATTGCGGCACGATGCCCGCGTGCTTCACGAGCAGGACGTTGCCCGCCATCAGATGCGGACCTGCGACCCGGGCAAGCTGGTAATAGGGAAAGTTCCAAGGCTCCACGCAGAAGACCACGCCGATCGGACTGCTCTCCATATGACCTTCGCCGAGAGACGGATGGAGTTGCACCGGGGCCAAGAAGCGTTCGGCGTTCTTGGCGTAGTAGGAGAGGATATTCGAGCTGAACTCCACTTCGCCGAGAGCTTCACCGATGCGCTTGCCCATCTCGAGCGTCATGACATGCGCGAACTCGGGCGCCTTGGCATGCAGCAGCTCCGCCGCCTTGGCCATCACGACAGCGCGTTCGGCGTAGGTCTTGTGCCGCCAAGTCTCAAAATATTTCTCGGCTGTCGCGATCTTGGTCTCAAGCTCCTTGTCGGTCAGACTCTCGAACGTCTTCAGGATTTTTCCGGTGGCCGGATTGGTGCTCTGGTATTCGGCGGATTTGACGGTTTGGATATTCATGTCCTTGTCCTTTTCGGTGTCGTCGTGAGGTGATCTTCAATGCCGTCGCGACAACTGCCGAAAATATCGCGGCGTTTGCGGCACGGACTTTGATGCAGATCACAGTTCAGGCCTGGATGATGACCTTCAGCGCCTTTATCTGGCGGCATTCCCGAAGGCTTCATAGGCCTCGAGAATGTCGTCGCGCTTAAAGCGATGCGTGATCAGCAGCTTGAGGTCGATCTTTCCCGATGAGTCATCGGGCTGCGGTGTCTTGCTCGACCGGTACGCTGTGACTCATCCATGCATGCGCAGTCTGGATGCCGTGTGTTGGCCGAATACAGCATCGGCGATTTTTTGCTGCGCCGCCGGCATTGCCGCATAGAGCGGCGCGAAAGCCGTTTGCAGTTTTCTAAGACCATCGGCATGCGCCGCGACGATAGCCTGGTAAGAAGCGAGGTCGTCGACGGCCGTCATTGTTCCGGCTTTCCGGGCGCGGTCCTGCACGGCGCTGTCCATGGCCGCCGCGTTGTCGAGCATGACCTGCGCGACGTTGCTCCATTGGGTCTCCTGATCCGGCGTGATCTTCAACTGGTCGTGCAGGTGCTTAATATGGCGCGCGGCGATGCGGGCGTGACCGGCCGGCGTGGCGCAGGCGGATGGCGGCGAGAGCCGCGTCGCTTGACCGGGATCAGCGGCCAAGGCCGGTCCGGCGAGAAGGCAAAACGCAAGGGACGAAGCGAGCGCCAGGCGACCCTTGGCGGAAGATGTGATTGTCATGACGATACCTCGAGTTTCGATTGAATCAGTGATGCCCACCGCCATGGCTTCCACCGCCACGACCGCCGCCAAAGCCTCCGCCGCCGTGATTGCCACCGCCGTGGCCTCCACCGCCGCGCCCGCCGCCATGACTGCGCCCCCCGCCATAGCCGCGACCGCCGCCATAACCGAAGCCGAAGGTGTCATAGACCGGCGGTCCCACGTCGTAATCGGGGTCGGGGTCGCCATAAATGTCGCCATAGGCCGGCGAGATCGGAATGCAGCCATAGGGATAGGAGTAATAATAGCCCGGCGGGCAATGCACCCATTGCGCGCTTGCCGACGATGCGGACAACGCCACCGCAGCGACCACGGAGCCTGCGAACAGGGCTCTTTTCCAGGTGAAACTGAGCCTGATCATCGATCTCTCCAGAGGGCGTCGCGTGATCGGCGTCGATCCGCGACAGTCGGCTTATGTGCGTGAGGCTTGCAACCCGATGGTCTACAACAATCCGCCGTCACGCGAGTTCCAATCCCGTCGCGTTGCGTCGGCATATTACGTCGAAGACACATACATCACGCACTGCACGCGTCGGTCAGGAAATTCGCAGGCGGTGGAACAGCGCCAGCTTCACCGCGTCGAGCACGAAGGCCAAGGCTGTCGCCGCGACGAAGACACCGGCAATTGTGGCGAGCGCAAGCGGTGCCATCAGAATGCCGTTTGAGGCCAGGATGCAGACGATCGAGAGATCGACGACAGAGGATACGATCAGCCATTTGCCGGGACGCGAACTCCACAGATGGCGCCGCTCGCGCGCGACGTAGAACACCGCCTGGCCGCTGAACACCAGCGTCACGACGGTCAGCGTCCGCAGGGTCGCGGTATCGAGCTTCAGCCAATAGCGGCCGGCCACGAAGCACCCCACGCAGAAGACGAGGTCGACGGCGCCCATCACCACGCCGGCCAGCGTCAGGTTGCCGATGCGCCACGCGCTCGGTGTCGGCGACGGGCGCACATTGTCGGTTGACGACGACATGGAAAGAAAGTCGCCGGTGATCATCATGAGCACCATGAGCATCGGCGTCAGGATGGCCTGGCCGGTGATGATCAGTCCGACCGCCAGGAACAACACCTGCACGACCTTGTGCACGATCGACCGCACCGTGTAGGTCAGGATCCGCTGAAATGTGGCGCGACCTTCCTTGATCGCGGCGACGACACCGCCAAGGCCCGGCTCGGTGAGCACAAGGCCGGCGGCCGATTTGGCGACGTCAGTTGCCGTGAATACCGCGATGCCCATTTGCGCCTGGCGCAGCGCCGGCGCGTCATTGGCGCCATCGCCGCACATTCCGACGACATGCCCGTCCTTCTGCAGCGCCTTGACGAGGCGGTATTTGTCCTCTGGCAAGACGCTGGCGAAGACTGCGTAGTTCTCCGCCGCAAGATTTTCCGGCAGCGGCGTCGTCGCCCAGACCGGCCCCACGATTCCGATCGCGCCTGCCACGACCTTCGCCGTGATCTCGGCATCGCCCGTCACCATGACGGTGCGAACGCCAAGCCCCTTCAGTTCGGCAACGAGCGCCGCGGAATCCGCACGCGGCGGATCGCTGAGCGCAATGAAACCCGCCAGCTTGAGCGCATTGGGCGGGCCCGAGGCCACGGCGAGAACCCGGAACCCCTTGCCCTGAAGCTCATCGGCGATTGCCGGGGCGCCCGGCACGGCCTGGGTCAGGGCCTGCACGACATCGAACGCGCCTTTCACGACGCGCAGGATCGCGCCATCCACCTGGCGCACCGTCGCTTCGGATCGTTTCACGGCGGGGTCAAAGGGAAGAAACGCGACAAGGGCTGGTTTGTCCGCGACCGGTTGCTGGGCCGCAGCACCACGGATGGCGGCGTCCACGGGATCCTGGCCGCCATCGGAGCTTGCGAGGGCCGCCAGCGTCAGAACATGCGCTTCGTCGAATCCCGGTAGCGGGCGGACGGACATCACCGCGAGTTCGTTTCGGGTCAGCGTGCCGGTCTTGTCCGAGCACAGAATATCGATGCCCCCCGCTTCATCGACGGCCGAAAGACTCGTCGGCAGGACGCCCTTTCGCGCCAGAGACCGCGCGCCCACGGCGGCGGCCAGCGTGAACATCGACGGCAGCGCAACCGGGATCGAGGCCAGCACCGCCACGAGGATGAGCGAGACGACATCGCTACGCGGCATGGGCAGGAACAGAGCATAGATCGACAGCAAGACGGTCACGGCGCCGTTGAACAGTGCCAGATTGCGTACGACGCGCAGGATGGCCTGTTGTTCGGAGCTCTCGCCCTTCGCGCTGCGGACCAATTCCGCGGTTTTGCCGAACTTGGTGCGCGCGCCGGTCGCGGTGACCAGGGCGACCGCTTCGCCACGCCGGACCAGGGCGCCGGCATAGGTCTCGGCGCCGGCGCCGGCTTCCACCGCGAGAGACTCGCCGGTCAGCATGGACTGGTCCAGGAGGATCGAGCCCTCCGTCAGCCGCGCATCCGCCGCGACGACCGAACCGAGCGACAGCTTTATCAGATCGCCGGGCACCAGCGTGGCCGCCGGCGCGGTAATCCATTCGCCGTCACGCCGCACGGATGCAACCAGCGCCAGACGCGACTTCAGCGCGTCGAGCGTAGCTTGCGCCCTTCCCTCCTGGAGGAAGCCGATGGCGGCGTTGAACAAAAGCAGAAATGCGACGACGCCGGCCTCGATGTCATCGCCGAGGCCGAGCTGCAGCAGAACCGCGGCCTCGAGCATCCAAGGAACAGGCGCCCATAGCTTGAG
>Ga0265338_10007210_pt1 | contig 13886 bp, 8 predicted proteins | sample 42126metaG_FD_193579 | JGI IMG/M metagenome (GOLD analysis project Ga0265338, IMG submission 193579) | Rhizosphere microbial communities from Carex aquatilis grown in University of Washington, Seatle, WA, United States - 4-21-26 metaG | ecosystem: Host-associated > Plants > Roots > Rhizosphere >... | reverse complement strand
TTTCTGGATCATCTGCCCGTCCACGCTCATCTGGCCACCGAGCATGTTCATCCGCTGTGAATAGTCCGCCGACCAAGTTTTGTAGCCGGCAGATTTCGCAGTGGAGAAATCCATGATCTCCTGGGCGGTCTTTGGTCCTTGCGCTCCAGCAACGGTGGCGAGGGCGATCAACAAAACGAACGTGGCCAGTGTGGCGCTAATTCGGTGAAGGCATCGCATGAGCATCCCCCTTGTTAATGATGCCCAAAAGCGTAACACGCGAGTAACAACGGGGCAAGCCACTGGTTACCGAGCTTCGACAGAAACGACAAAGGCTGGGATATACGAGGGCCGCTGGTTACCACTGTGAACTGTGGCAAACTCAAATTGTGTCGTTCCGCCAAGCCAGCAAAAACATGCCTCCCAGCCGAAATACTCTGTTTTGCCTGATCCTCTGTTTTGTGGTATGCTATGCGGCTTAGGTAGGCAAATTGGTATGGTACCGCAGAGGGGTCTATTTTTGACTGTCATGCTCGCGCTGGCTTGGCTGGAGATCCAGCCCGCGCGCCTATGGGCCATTGCCCTTCCCTACGACAACACCTGCCCGGTGATCTATGACAATGATGATGCTGACGACATGTATACGGATGAGTATCTGCTGTCGTTGGCCAGCGCCGGCAACATCACGCTCAAAGGTATGATCACCACCTCGGGCGGCTGGAGCCAGCCGACGTTTCCCGATCCGGTCTTCAATTTCCAGTGGGATCTGTCGGGTCGCACGGAGATCGTCGGCAAAGCCCAGCGTAGCGGCCTGAGCAACCTTCCCGCGCCGGTCGCCGGTTCCAGCGTGGCCCTTGTCCAACCCGGTTCGGGCATCCTCGAAGACACCGTACCGATCGATACCGTCGGGGCGCACCTGATCGTCAACGAAGCCCACAACGCGACCACCATCCAGCCCCTGGTTGTGGTCATGGGCGGTCCGCCTACCACACTGGCCAGCGCGTACCTGATGGACAATTCCATCACGGGCACGGTGGTTCTGGCCTGGCAAAGCGGCGGCCCGGGCGAAAACGACGCGCAGGATTTTAACGACACGGCAGACCAATGGGCCACGACCATCGTCGATCAACGGTTCCGGGTCGTGCTGTTTGGCCCGGTCTTCCATCAGACGGCGCTGGTGGACAAGTCGTTGTTGACCAACCTCCCCAACACGGAGCTGCGCCAGTGGCTGATCGACAAGAACCTCCCGCATGTGAACCTGCCGGGCGGCCAGGACCACGACGGTCCGCCGGCGATCACGCTCATGCGGCCGGATTACATCCTGATTGCCAAGCCCAAATCGGTGGCCGGCACCAACGGCAATGGTACGCTATTCTTGCAGGACGATCCCAACGGCAATATTCTCATGGTCACCACCGCCAGCCAGGCCATCGCCACGACGGAATGGTGGCGGTCGTTGAGCAACTCCGCCGCCTACGGCAACAATCCGCTGACGCCCACGCTGACGCCCTACACGAATGACTCACTTGTCGCGATACCCGGGCGTGTCGAGGCGGAGCAATTCGATTACGGTGGCCCGAATGTGTCCTATCACAATCTGCAGGTCAAAACAGAGGACGAGGAGCTGACGCGTTACCCCACCACGTTTCGGGTGACTGACAGCGTGGATTTCGATCTGGTCACCAACACCAGCGGCTTTGCCATTGCAGTCACCCAACCCGGGGAATGGCTCGACTACTCGGTCAACGTGGGCACCAGCGGGCTCTACGCCCTCAATATCAGCTTGTCATCGCTGGGAGCCGGGGGAACTTTTCACGTCGAGTTCGGCGGGGTCAACCAGACCGGGCCGTTGACCGTGCCCGATACCGGTGGCTGGCAGAACTGGCAGACTCTCACCATGAGCAATGTGACGTTGACTGCAGGCCCACAGGTGATGCGGCTGGTCATGGACAGCGGCGGCGTTTCCAACCTCGTCGGCGATATCGATTATTTGGATTTCAGTTTCACCGGCACCGTCTCGTCGAATCCGCCGCCAGTCGCGGGTTTCACGGCCAATCCGACGAACGGAACGGTGCCGCTGTTGGTAAACTTTACCGATGCTTCCACTGGTACGATCAGCAGTCGTCTGTGGGATTTTGGAGACGGCAACACCAGCGCCGCGGTGAACCCTTCTCACACCTATAACAACGCGGGTGTCTACGCCGTGGCCCTGACCGTGTTCGCCCCGGGCGGATCGAACACCCTGTCACAGCCGGGCTTGATCGTGGTAGCGCTTCCACCGCCGCCAGTAGCCGGTTTTACGGCCAATCCGACGAACGGAGTAGCGCCGTTGCTGGTGAATTTCGCAGATGCTTCGAGTGGCGTAATCACCAATCGTCTGTGGGATTTTGGTGACGGCAACACCATCGGCCCGACGAATCCTTCGCACACCTACAACAACCCGGGCACCTACGCCGTGGCCTTGACCGTGTTCGGTCAGGGTGGAACGAATACGTTGTCACAACCGGGCTTGATCGTGGTTACGACTCCCGTTTTGCCTCCACCACCCGTGGCAGGTTTCACGGCCAACCCAACCCAGGGAGCTGTGCCGTTGTTGGTGAATTTCACCGACACGTCGACGGGGACTATCACCAATCGCGCCTGGAATTTCGGAGATGGCACGACTGGTTCTACGAATGTCACCCACACTTACAATGCGCCCGGTGTTTACTCGGTCAGCCTGTCCGTGTTTGGACCCGGCGGATCAAATACGGCGACCCAGGCCAACCTCATTACCGTTACCAACGCGGCCGCCAACACTCCGCCGCAGATTCTCTCGGTTTCCGTTGCCAGCAGCTTTCTGGAAACCATCGGCGGCTCGTACATCGTAAAGTCTGGAAATCCAGTGGCGTTCGCGACGGGCGCGTTCGATGCCGACGGCAATGCCTTGAGTTGCATCTGGGATTTCGGTGATGGCGGAACCAGCACGGACTGCGATCCGTCGCATGTGTTCACCAGTTGCGGACCGCACGCCGTGACGGTAACCGTTAGTGACGGTTTCACTTCCGCGAGCACGGGCCTGACGATTGCCGCCACGTGTCCCTTGGGCATCAACAGCCTCAAGTTGCAAGCGAAGTTCAAAAAGGTTGGTGCTGATACGTGTTCGATCAAGGGCACGCTGCCGACGTCTGCGAATGCCTTTTCGCCGGCCAACGCGGCGGTCACGCTGAACATCGGTGGTGTGCCGGTCACCTTTGAATTGAACGCCAAGGGCAGCTCGGCCAACCTGCACGGTAGTGTCAAGTTCACGCATAATAAGAAGACTGGCGTGTGGACTTTCACCGGCAAGTTGCGGGGCGACATGCACGACGCTTGGGCGCAGATCGGTTTGACCAATGATATCCTGGTCAACAGTGCCGTCGGCGTTCCCGTGCAATTGACGATCCAGTCGAACATCGTGGGCGTATTCGACGCCCAACCCTCGCTCAGTTACACCGACAAGGCGGGTACATCCGGCACCGCCACGTACGTGCCGGTGAAGTAGCTGCGGGCGGCAGTTCTCAACGGCACACACCGCGCCACGAATTAGCCCGGTCTTGCGTCCATTATCGGGTTATTTTGCCTCAAGAAACGGAAAGGCTGGTTGCCGAAGGACGCGCTGGTCGGGATCGAAATCGTCGCGACGAGGTGAGGGCAGCAACTGGCGGATTTGTCATGAATACAGGTCTGACGCCTTCTACTGGGCTAGAAGTGAAACGTGTTTGGCGAGTACCAATAATGCAGAAGGTTACTGTTTGCCCCGGAGATTTCCATCTCCACGACATCTGGCCGGCCTGAGCGCGCCGAAGCCGGGCGCTTGCCAACCCATTGGACGGCATAGGAAGTTTGCAGGGGCACCATCTTGCCCGGATGGTCAGGATCCTCTCGACTCAGCTCGGGATGAGCAAGTTTGACCTCCGCTGGATTAAACGCCTGCTTGTCGAAGCCCAATCGTGTGAGAAGGTGCGTGGCGATCTGTACGGCTTGAGTTTCAGTTATGACTGTCGGAGCATCGACCCAGTTGCTCAGGATAGTGGAACGCTCTTCCAACATAGCCAGGTAGAAACTCCGCTCGCTGTCACCAAACTCACGAACCGAACCACCTCGGAGCTTTAAGAGATAGCGATCCTGCACTTGGACGATCGAACAGGCCGGCAGTTCCGTGGCCTGGATCCGCTTTCTCCAGCCCGCCTTCGGTTTTATGCCGGCGGCGTTGAAGAAACTGTCCACGGGCGCCACTATTTTAGCGAGTGACGCACTGGCATCCTTCGCCCCCTTCACCGCGTGTTCAGGTGAGAGGCGCGTAAACCCCTCCAGCAAATCCCTGAGCGGATCATCATCGCGCGTCGTATCCGAGTAGTAGACCAGCCTCTTCGTCGTGGCCGAGATGTTCATATTTACATAAGGTGCCGACTGGTCGTTCCGGTCGACCCCCTTCCGCCACCATTTTACCCAGAAAAGCGGCAGCCAGAGGACGTGCTCTGGAGCCTCCTCCGAGGGTTGCCAACTAAAACGGTGCACCTCGTCAAGATCGAACTGCTTCTCATCGAAGCCCAAGCGGCGAAACAGGCGCACGGCAATCTCCTGCGCGCCAGCCTTGTCAATCAGACACGGGCGCTCGGACCACTCCTGCATCTCGGCCGGGTCGAGCCTACTCAGTTTGGGATGACCACCTTCCTCTAGATCCTCAAAGTTGCGGACCCTCCCCCCCCAATACTCCATCTGGTATCGATTTGTAACATGGATGCCCAACGTTCCCTTGTCGAGATGGGGAAAACTCTTCGTCACCATCTCTTGGGTGATTGGGTGGCGCACTTCGAGTTCGGCCTTCACAGAGAAGTCGTCGAATTCCTGCAGCATCTGATCGAAGCTCAGCACGGCGGCAAGAATCAAAGGTAACATTGGCTATTCTCCCCACGTTAGTTGGTCGTCGCCGTAGATCGTTGGGCCACTGAATTGCGGGATAAGGGTATTACCGTTAGCGTAGTCCACAGCCGATTGCAGGGAGCTGTTCACGTTCTCAGTCCATTGCTGCCAGAAATCCAAGCTCCACGAGGTTAGTGACCGGAGGCTCAGGAGTCAGCTCGCAAGCGCACAGTACGAATGCACAGATGATCGCGCTTCTCATAGCAGCGCGCACCCTTCAACGCTCCGGTTCTGACCACGGCATGCGCTTGCCGTCCAATTGTTCCTCCGCAGGCGAGCCCTGCAATGTGAAGAAGTAGTTCGGCTTCCGTCTTAACCCGTCGATCTCGATCTCTATGTACGGCACATCGTTGGTCGTCCTTGTCCACTGCCACCCGATAATGTAGATAGGCAATTCTCGGCTATCCCACAGCGGCCTTCTAATCTTGACAGCGCCGCAGACATTCGTAGAGTGACCGATAGTGGCCAGACGTCCGCGAAACTGTTCGGCCAGTGCCACTGCTTCATTCGTCGTTATCACTGACGCGCCATGGTCTGCAGCGAGCAAGCAATCTGGGGTCTGTTCAGGATGCTCGTAGAAGACACTTGAGAAGTATTCACGATCTGTGTAGGACTCCATCACTCCCTCTTTTACGTCCCAAGCGAACATCCGCTTTCCGATGAAAACCTGTGCCGCCCCGCTAAGTGGAGGTGGCCATGGCCCACGGTATGATCGCCATTGTGTTACGCTTGAGACCCTCAAGGGATGTGGAATGTCGATATTCATCGCTCGGCAGAACGCCTCGACGCGCGGAAGAACCTCGACGAGATTGGTGACCGGAGGCTCAGCAGTGACAATGCGGGCATTCAAGGCACCCAACGCACAGACGAGGGCAAAGGCTCTGTTCATGGCGCTCTCATATCATAGGCCCCGTGAATGTCCGGTGCCGAGCCATTGGCCCAAGTGTTGAAATAGAAAGGGGTCAGTCCTTAGTATTGACACTGGAAGACCTCTTTCGCTGTGAGAGTCGATTGCTGACATGGGTCCAAGTGCCCATATTAAGGCGCGCTGCGATCCATTTCAAGGTCATGGTTGTTTCGCGTCGCAGCCGGGAAGCGATGCGCACCTTCTCCGTGTCGCCTTTGGGCCGACGCTGCAATTCGGTTTCCTTCCAACCGCGCCGCTGAAGCTCGTCGCGGACCAGTCGTTCCGCATGCGCGGCATCTGTCTCGTACCGATAGCTGGCCAGATGACTTTCGCCAGCTTGCCCGTGTCCTCGGGCCAGCAGCCGCTCACGGAACTCAGGCGTGCCGTGCAGCCAACCGCGTCGCAGTTTCTGCCAATCCGCTCCTGTTTCCGCCGCGCGCCGCTGCTCCAGTTGCCCCACAAAACGCCGACGTCCGGCCGCGTCATCACGCCGCACGCCATATTCGCCTAACAATCGCTCGACCTTCAGCCACGGCGGTCGTTGACGGGCGGGCCGTAGATAATGCGGATAGCTGCTCCAACGGTAGCGGGCCAACGGCTCGTCCTTGGCGAGCAGCCGGGCGCGCGAGGGGTTCAGGTGCACGTAGTCACATACTGTGCGCAGGTAGCCAGGGCTGTCGCCATCCACGATCAGCGCCTTATAGCGTCCGCTGAACAAGTGGCCGAACTGCCGGTGCCGACGATTGAAGCGCGAGGTGTAGGTTCCCAGAAACCATTTCATTCCGGCGACGAGGTTGGCTTGGGGTGTTTCCACGACCAGGTGAAAATGATTCGGCATCAGGCAAACCGCCAATACCTGCCACTGGGTCTTCAGACAGGTTTCTCCCAGCGTTTCCAGAAACCGCACCCGATCGTATTCATCCCGCACGATCGGTTCCTGTCGATCCCCGCGATTGAGCACGTGGTAGATCGCTCCCGGATATTCCACTCGCAATGGTCGCGGCACGTTGCCGAAATTCGCAAACCGTCTCGCTTGTGTCAATACTAAGGACTGACCCCTTTACCGGGGACCGCTCGGTGACAGCGGTGGAGATTCCGAGGTTGATGGGACAGCGCTGGATGTGGGAGGCCCGTGCGTTGAGGCGTTCGGATGGTAAGTTGATACACTGGCCCTCGTTGTTTGATGAACATGGCGAGACGGACACCCGGAACCACTATTGATCGGCAGATTTGCAGAGTGCCCTTGTCCGTCGGGCCGACGCCTCTGCAATTACTGCTTATCATCCTTAGGCTTGTTGTTCTGCGTGCGGCAAAGAGGCACCAAGGCTAGGATAGCCAATCCAACGCCAGCAGAAACGAGAACTTTGAGCCAAGGCGACACACTGCTCGCGGCTTCATACCCGCCACGAACAAATGCCTCGTTCAATGCTCTGTCGGCGTAAGGAGATTGCACTGGAAGGCCCCTGGTCATTGCGTATACAACCCGAAATATACAGTAATACGACGCCATCGCTATAACGGCCACCGACAGGGCACGTACCAGCCACTTCTTACGTAACGCAAGTGAAACAATCGTGGCAAGCACGACAATCACCCACATTATCCGATTGGCGGATCCCGCAATTTCGGTCACCATCAACATAGCTAAAGATACTAACATATTATTATGGCCCTGTCTCTCTATGTTTTACAGGTTCCCACGTCCAAGGATAAATCTTTTCTGATTCCTTCTTGGTCGAGGGTGTACACGTCTTGTAAAACCGTAAAACCGGGGTCACATCTTTGCATTTTGCAATTGACGCGGTGCATTTGGCTGTCCATTCTTCAGGTGAATGGCCCGACCCCTGCGTATCGATTTGGTTGATGGCTGGTACCATGTTACTGCGCGTGGCAACGAGCGCAAGGCAATCTTTGTGGACGACGCGGATCGTCGTCGATTCCTGGAGTTGCTGGAGGAAAGCATCCAGCGGTTTGGTTGGCGGCTGCACGCGTATGTATTGATGGGCAACCACTATCACTTGTTGGTGCAAACCCCGCAGGCGAATTTGAGCGTGGGCATGCAGTGGTTGGGCGTGAGCTACACGATCAGGTTTAACCGGCGTCGTGGCCGGGTGGGCCATCTGTTTCAAGGACGCTTTCACGCGGGGGTGTTGGAAGAGGGCGCGGCCCTGGAGGTCAGCCGTTATCTGCATTTGAACCGGGTGCGGGTCAAGCGGCTGGGGTTGGGCAAGCTGGAGCAGCAGCGGCAAGCGGCCGGATTGACGGGCGCACCGTCGGCAACGGTGGTACGGGAGCGGATTCGGCAGTTGAGAGAGTATCGGTGGAGTTCGTATCGCGGGTATATTGGGCTGCAGAAATCGCCTGACTGGTTAAGCACGTGTTCTGTGCTGTCGATGCTCGGCGGCCCGGCGCGGGAGCGGGGTCGGCATTATCGGGAATACGTGGAACTCGCCGTGCGGGAAGGGCTTCGTGAGAGCCCATGGGATCGGTTGGAGGCCGGAGTGTTGTTGGGGAGCCAGGAGTTTGTCCGGCGGGTAAAACGCTTCTTGAAAGGTAATCAACGCGAGCAGCCCTCCGTGCGACAATTACAGCAGCGCTGTCGCTGGGAGGAAGTCGTGCACGTGGTCGAAACGCTCAAACAGGAGCCGTGGGAGAGATTTCGCGACCGGCATGGTGATTGGGGACGTGACGCCGTGCTCTGGTTGGCGCGACGACATTGTGGGATGAAACTACAGGAATTGGGCGATGCTGCCGGTGGCATTGATTACGTCACGGTAAGCACCGCCATCCAACGACTGGGGCGTCGCGCTCGGCGGGATAAGCAACTGACGGCGCTCCTTGCCAAGGCCGACAGGCAATTGCAAAATGCAAAGATGTGACCCCTATTCCTCCCCGAAGATTATCGGCAGTGCCTCAACCACCGACCCAACATTGTGAAACATTTCACAAGCAACGTAGCTGCTTATGTCACTCGGTGGCTGGGTTGTCAATCAGGGTTTTTCCCGATCCTCAAACGGAGGCGGATGTGACGATATGTGGGAAGGTGTGGGGGAGTGGAGGGGATGCGATGGGGCTGGATTGTCACAGAGGTATCTGGGGCTGGTGTGGCGGAATTCCCAGGTGAAACTGGGCGGGACAGGGTGGACTGCAGGTGCCCCGGTATTGAGGGTCAAATGTGAGGGGAGGTGGAGAAATTGGCGAGGCGGGATTCGGAGGAGGCGTTGCGTTTGTCGGGGGCGGTCACTTCGGTTTTCCGTTTGACGGGTCTGGGGGGATGACTTAGGATGGCGACGGCGTTGCGAGCAGCGGCAGTCCCTGCCCCTTCTCTTGCAGTTTTGCCCCGGATTGGTACGTTCATAATTGAGGAGAGATTACATATGGCAATCAAAGTAGGCATCAACGGATTTGGGCGCATCGGGCGCCTGGTGTTTCGCGCGATTTGCGACCAAGGGTTGTTGGGCAAGGAGATCGAGGTGGTGGCGGTCAATGACATCGTCCCCGCCGACAACCTTGCGTACCTGGTGAAGTACGATTCCACCCAGGGTCGTTTCCACGGCACGGTTTCCAGCGAGAAGTCCAGCCCGGCCGCGGCGGAAGACGACACGCTGGTCGTCAACGGCAACAAGATCAAGTGCCTGGCGGTGAGGGAAGGTCCTGCAGCGTTGCCATGGAAGGCGCTTGGTGTGGAACTGGTCATCGAGTCCACGGGATTGTTTACGGACGCGACAAAGGCGAAGGGCCACCTCGACGCGGGCGCCAAGAAGGTGTTGATCACAGCCCCCGCCAAAGGCGAGGACATCACCATCGTGCTCGGGGTCAACCATACCAAGTATGATCCGTCCAAACATCACATCGTGTCCAACGCGAGTTGCACGACCAACTGTCTCGCGCCGGTGGTTCACGTTCTGTTGAAGGAAGGTCTCGGCATCGAAGAAGGTCTGATGACCACCATTCACAGTTATACGGCGACGCAGAAGACGGTGGACGGCCCGTCCCGGAAAGATTGGAAGGGTGGCCGTACTGCGGCAGTGAATATCATCCCGTCCACGACCGGCGCGGCGAAGGCGGTGGGCCTGGCGATTCCTGAAGTGAAAGGCAAATTGACGGGCATGTCATTTCGCGTCCCGACCCCGACCGTCAGTGTTGTCGATCTAACGGTCAAGACGGTCAAGGAAACCAGTTACAAAGACATCTGCGCGCTGATGAAGAAGGCCAGCGAGACGTACCTCAAAGGCATCCTGGCCTACACGACGGACGAAGTCGTCTCCAGCGATTTCATCCACGACGCGCACTCCAGCATTTTCGACGCGGGCAGCGGCATTGAGTTGAACAGCCGCTTCTTCAAGCTCGTGAGCTGGTACGACAACGAATGGGGTTATTCCAACCGCTGCGTGGATCTCATTCGGTACATGGCGAAATAGGGTTTCAACACTCAAAAAAGACCCGAACATCCCCGCCGGGGTGTTCGGGTTTTTATTGTCAACGGGGCTGGTGTGTGCTACTCTCACGGTTGTCTCGTGAGTCTGAACATCACAGCGTCCTGCCATATGCGTACAGTACTCTGTGCCATGCTTTTTTGTGCCGCTGCCGCTTCCCCCGCCCTGGCCCAGAGGCAGCAACTGCACGGTCATATACCACCCGCCGTGAAGCGCCTGAACTTGCAGCCAATCGATCGCCTGGCGTCCACGAACCGTTTACATCTGGCCATTGGGTTGCCATTGCGTAATCAGGAGGCACTCGCGGTGTTGCTCCAGCAGATTTACGATCCGGCAAGTCCCCAGTATCACCAGTACCTGACCCCGGAGCAATTCACAGAAGAGTTTGGGCCGACGAAAGCGGATTACCAGGCGGTCATGGACTTCGCGAAGGCAAACCATCTCACCGTGACCGCCACATTTCCCAATCGCGTGCTGGTCGACGTGGAGGGAACCGTCGCGGACATTGAGAACGCCCTGCATGTGACGATGCGCGTGTACCGGCATCCAACGGAGGCCCGCACGTTCTATGCGACGGATACAGAACCGTCGCTCGACCTGGTTGTTCCGAACTTGCACATCGGCGGCCTGGACAACTATTGGATACCGCGCCCGAATCTCAGGCAGAGGAATCCCGGCGCGACGCCCAACATGGCCCCCCATGCCGGCTCGGGACCGATCAGTGGCACCTACATGGGAAAGGATTTCCGGGCGGCGTATGTTCCGGGCACGGTCCTCACCGGTTTCGGACAGATCGTGGGACTGTTACAGTTTGATGGTTATACTGCCAGTGACATCACGTACTACGAGACATTGGCAGGGTTGCCGAACGTCACGCTGACGAATATTTTGGTCGATGGAGCCACTGGTGGACCCAGTGGCGGCGGCGGGGAAGTCGAAGTGTCCCTGGACATTGAAATGGTCGCCTCGATGGCGCCGGGGGTATCCGCAGTGGTTCTCTACATGGCGCCCAACCCCAGCCCGTGGGAAGACCTCATGCAGCGGATGGCAAACGATAATTATGCCAAGCAAATCAGTTGTTCCTGGGGTGGCGGCGGGCCTGACTCGACCGCTGAAGCGGCTCTGGTACAAATGGCCACGCAGGGCCAGTCGTTCTTTAACGCCACCGGCGATTCCGATGCCTATACGGGGGCAATTCCTTTTCCGTCGGACAGCACCAACGTCGTACAGGTGGGCGGGACAACGTTAACCACCGCCGGTCCCACCAACAACTGGATCTCGGAAACCGCTTGGAATTGGGGGTTTGACGGCAATTGCAGTTGCTACGTCGGCAGCAGCGGCGGGATCAGCACGTACTACTCCATCCCTCCCTGGCAGCAAGGCGTCAGCATGGCTGGCAACCAGGGATCAACGACCATGCGTAACATTCCGGATGTGGCCCTGACTGCTGACAATGTTTACGTGCGGGCCGACGGTTCCGATCATAATGAAGGCGGCACGAGTTGCGCGGCGCCGTTGTGGGCGGGATTTACCGCGCTGGCCAACCAGCAGGGTGCAGCCAATGGCAAATCACCGGTCGGCTTCCTCAACCCGGCCCTTTACACGATTGGCAAAGGGCCGAAATATACGTCCTGTTTCCACGACACCACCACCGGCAACAATGAATGGCCCAGCAGCCCCTCCCAATTCTCCGCTGTCACCGGCTACGATCTCTGCACCGGCTGGGGTACGCCGAATGGGACCAATCTCATTAATGCCCTGGTCGGGCCCCCCACCAATCTGCCCAACCTCGTCGTTTCCAGCACGGTCGTTAGTGGGGGCAATGGCAATGGTGTCATCGACGCTGATGAATGCAATCTACTCAATTTCATCATCCAGAATGCCGGCGGCGCGACCGCCGCCACCGTCAACGCCACGCTGACCACCACGACACCGGGTGTGACCATCACCCAGCCGACTTCCTCGTACCCAAACGTTCTGCCCAACGCCTCCGCCACCAATTCTTCGCCGTTTCAGGTCAGCACATCGCCGTCCTTTGCCTGCGGCACACCGGTTTCCCTGTCACTGGCGCTGACCTATGCGGGAGGTTCGACTACGGCGACGATTTCTTTGGCGACGTGCGTGTGCCCGGGCGTGCAAATCAACGGCGGCCTGACCCCCAGCAGCCCGACACAGACGGGCCGGCTGCTGCGCAATTACGTCTCCAGCACCTGCGACGCCCCGAAGACCTGTCCCGGCAACCTCACCACCACCGGCGCGTATCCGTATCAGGCGTATCAGTTCACCAACACGACCAGCGGTGCACTTTGTATCACTGTGACAATTGCCACTCCCTGTGATGGCCAGTCCAGCACCGGCCTGGTCACGGCGGCTTATATCGGCAACTACAATCCCCGTGGCCTTTGCTCGGGGTATCTGGCCGACCAGGGCGGCATGATCAGTTCCATTGGGTCGTATTCTTTTGACGTCCCAGCCAACACGATCTTCACGGTGGTGGTGAACGATGTGAGCGTGGCCTCCTATTGTTCGAGCTACACGCTGACCGTCGCGGGTCTGCCCTGTGTCACGGATGGCGGCGGAACCTGTGGCAGCGGGGTCTCTGCCAGTTTCAGCGGGACGCCGACCAATGGCACCGCGCCGTTGCTGGTGACGTTCACGGACACATCGTCCGGTACCATCACCAATCGGTTCTGGGATTTCGGTGACAGCAGCTCCACCAACACCATCAATAGTACCGTGGTCCACACCTACGCGGCCGGCACCGACACCGTGGAGCTGGTCGTATCCGGTCCCGGTGGGGTGAGCACCAACATCAAGCCGAATTACATCACCGTGTTCACGCCGTTCCAAGCCTGGCAGATCCAATACTTCGGCTTCATCGGCGTCGACCCGAATGCCGACGCGGACGGGGATGGATTCAGCAACCTGCAGGAGTTCCTCGCCGGCACCGACCCGACCAACAGCGCCTCCGCGTTCCGCATCACCAGCATTGTGAGCACGGGTAACGATGTCTTGATCAATTGGATGACCGGCATCGGCAGGACCAACGCGCTTCAGGCCGCCGCCGGGACGGGCGACGGCAGCTACAACACGAACGGCTTCGCGGACATCTTCACCGTCACCAATACCACCGGCCCGTCGACCAATTACCTCGATGTCGGCGCGGGGACGAATATTCCCACGCGATTCTACCGCGTGCGGTTGGTACCATGACGGGGACGAGCATCTGGCCTCTTGCGTTAGCCGATGCGCTTTGGTAATTTACCGCGCCTGTAAAACAGTGCGCCGTTAGCTCAATTGGCAGAGCGAGTGACTCTTAATCACTAGGTTGTAGGTTCGATTCCTACACGGCGCACCAACATTTGCGCTTGAGCATGACTCAACTCTCACCTTCCAAGGGGCAGCAGATCGTCCGGCAGACCTTTATTTCCCTGGCTTTGGTCATCGCCACCGTATGCGTCTATCTCCCCGTACGACATTACGGATTCGTGAATCTGGATGATGAAGAGTTCGTGGCGTCCAACCCGAATATCGCAAGCGGTCTCACCGGGCAATCGGTGCGCTGGGTGTTTAGCGCAGGATTGTACCACAATGATCGGAATGTCGACTACTGGAGGCCC
>Ga0265338_10007208_pt1 | contig 13893 bp, 10 predicted proteins | sample 42126metaG_FD_193579 | JGI IMG/M metagenome (GOLD analysis project Ga0265338, IMG submission 193579) | Rhizosphere microbial communities from Carex aquatilis grown in University of Washington, Seatle, WA, United States - 4-21-26 metaG | ecosystem: Host-associated > Plants > Roots > Rhizosphere... | reverse complement strand
ACATGATGCAGGAGAGTGAACATCTGCAGCGGGCCGTTGGCGGTCACCAGGTCGAGATCGGGCATGCGGCGACCGAGCAGCGGGTGTCCCTCGCCGAGGTCGTAATGAATGTCGAGACCAGACATCATCGCGGCGAACCGTCTGCGCGGCTCGTCCATGCCGAGGAGTTCGGACATTGTGTCGCGCAGTGCCTTCGTGCGTTCGTCTTCGCGGCGGAGAACGATCGCCGCCATTGTGTTGCGCAACACGCGGGCAGCGACCGGGTGGCGCTCGGCGTGGTAAGTATCCAGGAGGCTTTCCGGTGACGTCCCGTTGACCACCTGGGCCAGCTTCCATCCCAGATTCATTGCATCCTGCACACCGGTCTGGAGGCCCTGTCCGCCGTCCGGCGGATGCACGTGTGCGGCGTCGCCGGCCAGCAGCAACCGTCCCTTGCGGTAGGCCGCGGCCTGCCTAGTCATATCGGTGAACCGGGAGATTGAAGTAGGACTGTGGATCCCGTAATCGGTCCCGTATACGGCGATGAGCGCCTCGCTGAGATCGCGCAGGGTGGGCTCGGTCGTGGCTCCGACGTGCTGTTCCGTCACCAAGACACGGACCCGCCTCCCATCTTCCAACCTGCCGAGCGAATGGATGCCGAGGGCGTCGCGGCCGATACCCCATTCCGGCGGCTCCTCGGTCAACTCGGCCTCGGCGATCAGGTTGCTGGTTGTCGGATCCGATCCCGGGAACTCGATGCCGGCGGCCTTGCGGATCAGACTGCGTCCGCCATCGCATCCGACGAGATATTTCGCCCGCAGCGACCGACCGTCGCTGAGCTCGACGTCGACGCCGGAATCGTCCTGCGCGAAGCCCTTCACTTCAATGCCGTAGTAGATTGGCACCGCCAGTTCGTCGACCCAGCCGGCGAGTATGCGCTCAATGTAGCTCTGCCACAGGGCGAGCCCATAATTGTGCCGGGTGGGAAAGTCGCTGATGTCCAAAAGGATTCCCGCGAACCTGGCCACTTGCGCCACCTGTCCCTGCGAGAGGAACCGTTCGGCGATTCCACTCTGATCGAAGATCTCGAGGGTACGTGAGTGCAGACCGCCGGAGCGCAAGCCCATGAGCTCCTGGCTGGCGCGCCGCTCCACAATGGCGACGTTGACACCCGCCAACATGAGCCCCGTCGGACCGCCCCCGGCAATCACCACTGCTTGTTCGGTCATCGTCGCGCTCCGGTCGGCACCAACCCGGTCGCGACCGGCGTATTACATTCCTCGGCTGCCGCGGCGGCGGTGGGACGGCCTGCGATTGAAAGCAGTTTCATTCCACCCACCAACGCGGCTCCTGCTCGAACGGTGTTCTGAGTCATTTTCTAATGCCTCTGAGTTGCGGGCGGCAAAATCAAACCCGCCGCTGCATCGCACTCTTATGCGACCTTTTCTGCCCGGAATTGGCCGGGCTGGTAATCGCCCGGAACTGTTCTGGCTGAAATGTTCAGACGGTTCCAGCCATTGATACTTACGACAGCCAGCGTGAGATCCGACAACTCTTTTTCGTTGAAGTGTTGACGCACCTTTTCATAGACCTCGTCAGGCACGTGGCCGTTAGTGATCAAAGTAAGAGCTTCCGTCCACTCCAAGGCGGCGCGCTCCCGATCCGAGTAGAAGGGACTTTCACGCCAAGCATCCAGCAAATACAGCCGCTGTTCATTTTCTCCACTCGCCCGCAGGTCCTTCCAGTGCATATCGATACAGTACGCACAGCCGTTAATCTGCGATGCGCGCAGATCCACGAGGGTGAGCAGGGATTGTTCCAATCCGCATTCCTGGAGATATCGGCCCAGGCCGAGCATGGCCTTAAATACCCCAGGGGCAGCTTTGACGTAGGTGAAACGTGCTTCCATAAATCCTCCTTTGGTTAATTCGTTACTTATGGCGCACAACAATCAACAGCGCTTGCGTTAGTCACCCAGGCAAGGAACTTGCGATTCCGCAGACCTAGAAATGTGAGGGCCAGTATGCCCGAGGCCAGATCGCGAACAGCCTTTACAGCCAGTAAATCAGCGTCGAGTGGATCATGCAGTGTCACACCGAATCCGACCGCGCCGATTGCTGGATTTAAATATTCACGGGCACCAACGAAAGTGATGCCGACCGCTACGAGTATGCCGAGTACACCAGAAAGAGAACCGATCCTCCTGGAACGATCAATTTCAGCGGCAACATTCGAATCCATTTAACTAATCTGATGTTCGCTTGCGGCATGAGACTCATGGATCGCGACAATTTTCACAGTCGTCCTACAGCGTTTACCTGAGGCGCTGAGCCGGATGAACAGCTCAAAAATAAGTTGGCTTATGAATCGTGTCATCAGCCAGTTGATCAAAACAAAGCAGGGAGGTGGTTCGGCATGATCGACCCGCCGCGCGACTACAGCATCTACGACACGTCTTGGGTGGGGCCGGTGGCTTTGCTCATATCGACCGTTTCGGATCTCAACCGCCATCTTCGGTTTGCTGCTTGCCGGTGAGATCGTCGACGAATCGTCACTGGCGCAGATGCAGCGCACTGTTCCGGTCACCATCCGGCCGAGACCTCTGCTACGGACGATGGTTGAGATAGCATGGTCCGTCCGTCGGTTGATTGGGGGGCACCGGTGGCGTCCGCCAGGGAACATTCGTAAAGTCAAAAAACTCGGTCATGTCCATTTGGGCCGCGTCCCGCTTGGTGAGACTGGGAAGCTTAAATCTTGTTTCAACCAGCTTGAGCCATGCCGTGTAGTCCGCGACGGTGTGCGAGACATAGTTCTTCTTCGAAAATGGGGATATTACCAGCAAGGGCACCCGGTATCCCGTGTATACAAAGTCGCAATTGGGCCCAGTGGTCGGAACGCAGATGTCGGGACCATTCGGAGGTGGCCCCCGCAGCAAATCCAGAGGTTTGATGCCATCGGGACTCACCGTCGGCTGCGGTGGAACGTGATCATAGAATCCGCCAGACTCGTCAATGGTGAATATGAAGACCGAGTCCTGCCAGGACGAGCTCTGCATCAGCCCGTTAATCAGGGTGGACACGTATTGCGATCCCACTTGCACACTCCCACCTGGGGCACCGTCGTCCAAGCCAGGATGTTCATCGCGTCCGCTGTTGTACCCGGCCTCAATGTACGACACGGCAGGCAAAGTCCCGTCTTTCGCGTCCGACAGGAACTGCGAAATCGGCACGAAGTTCTGCGGGTACTTGGCAGCCATGGTGAAGTTGTTGAGGTAGCTGTCTTGAACTGGAGGCGTGGCGTACGTCAGGTCGGTAATATAAACTTTCCACGTCACTCCAGCCGTCTCAAGCAAATCAAAAATGGTGGGACTCGTCAGGCTACTCCAGCCATACACGTGACCCATTGAGGTACCAGCTACCGCGTACATGCGGTTTGCCGGGCTGCGCGCCATGACCGGCGAGAACCATCGGTCTGAAGTGCCGAAACTGGAAGCCATGAAGTAGTAGTACGGGAGGTCTCCACCATCGTAGAACGCCATCGCGCGAGTACCGTTTGTGTCGCTGAATGGCGGCTGCATCGCTCGTGCATCATGGGCCGCCGAAAACACGAACCCATTCAAGGCGCCCGTGGTGGAAATCGGATCGGTCAGGTTCCAATCCACGTGATCTTCATTCCACGATGGGCTAGGGTTCTCGATGCACATTGACGTCATGTGAAAGGCAGGAATCGCCGGACTGTTGCCGGTTACGGTGCAGTCATTCGCCGGGAAAGGAAATGCCGGATCGCAACCGGGGTTCGTTGGTGCAGAACCATGCAGGGGCGCTGCGCCTGTCGCAGGATTAAATTGAGCAAGTCCATCGAACGACTGGTCCGGAATACCGTTGTTGGCCCAATACTGCCGCATGGCCCCAAAGTAGTGGTCGAAGCCCCGGTTCTCCTGGATCATGAGGATGACATGATTAATGCTGTCCAGACCCTTGTTACCCGGAGGAGGGGGATTGTCGATCGGAGCACTTGCGGCTGACCCTCCACAACCGTTCAGCAACATCATCAGACCCATGAGCGTCAAAAATGCCAATGTCGAAAGACTCTGCCGTTTGTAATGCATTTGGGTGCCAACTTTAGTAATGGAGAATTAATAAGAACCGTCTGAGATGAGGGGAAGTCGAAGAGAGTTGTCCGATGTTGTCCGCCGAGCTCGGCTATTCTGCGCCGGGTCGCGACTCAAGTCGGATACGGCGGTCCTCGCTGTCGAGGGTTACGACAAACCGCTGGAGGATTTCTCGCCCAATGTTGCCGAAGGCCTTTTCGTCGATGAACTGGATTTGGGGGCGACTTATAGTGAACTGACCGAGCTGGGCCACTCCGTTCAGGGTCGCCACGGTAATGTCCGACTCACCATCCCCGGTGTTGGTTTTGGTTCTTAGGACGGCCACCGGTTCGCTCGCAAGCGGCAATAGGTCGGCGTACTTCTCCGGAAGGTCGATCCCGGACGCTAAGCCAAGATTCAGGGCAACGTCCAGTTTCAGGCCATTCAAGGTGAGGGGCACGGAGGGCAGGGTGCCTTCGGCATCCCATTCAAATATAGTCTTGCCATCGACGGCAGGAAGCTTTCCACGCCGTAGATCGATTCGCTTCCCAGGGTAATCAAGAGTGACGAGCAAGCCCGGGAACGAAGCCGCGTTCAGGACACCCTGAGGTGTTTGGTTCCCTGTCCACATGGTAGACAAGTCCGCCCAGACTGCAAAAAGACCAGAGACCTCTGCCTTGCCCAACTCGAGTTTGTCGATGCGAGTCATCGTCACTCGTGCGGGCGCAGCCGCCCCGGGTCGTCCGGTAAATGCCTGGCCCATGTCTGGAAGTCCCAGTTCGCGGGCAAGTTCCTCGCTGACCATAGTTCCGGTGATGCCCGTATCAAGAGCGAACCGGAATGGTCCCCTGCCGTTGATGCGCACACTCACGACGGGCCGGTCACTGACTAGCTCCATGGGGACGACTGTCTTCGGCGCGCGCAGATCGATCCGCGAAGGCGCCCGAGGGACAGCAAGAACAGCCTGCTGAGCACCGCCCATCGATGCTTGCAGGAGCACCAGCCCCAGAATGGCGGTGGTGTAACGCGAGCGAGCGAAGCTCCGTTGAGGATGTCGCGAGGCGACCCGCATGATCGTTCTCAGTTCAGGCTCTGACGGCCAACTCCCGCTCGGCCATTCACAGCCTTAGGAAGCGCAGCAAAGTCAGAGGTGGCACGTGGGCGGTCTCGTTGCTCTTCCGGATCGGGGAAGCGCAACATAGAACCGCGGTGCACATGCACAATCTCGTTTCTCACTGCATACATTACCAACTCGGCGATCGAATGAAGCCTGAGCTTGTGCAAGATATTGCTGCGATGCGTTTCTGCCGTTGCCAATGTCACGTTCAAGATTGCGGCGACTTCTTTGGACGCCTTGCCTTCGCTCACGAGCTGCACAACTTCGCGCTCCCGTGGCGACAATTTGGGCAGCCTGCCCGCGTCTGGATTAACGCGATGCCGCTTGTAACCGTCCATCATCAGGTCGGACACTCGCGAACTGAAGATGCTTTTGCGTTGCTGCATGGCTTCGACGGCGGTTGTCAGATCCTGGGTTCCGTCGGACTTAAAGACCCAACCGCGAACACCCGCTTCCAGACTGTCCCGAATCACTTGCTCGGAGTCCACAGCGGTGAGGATGAGGATTGCCTGGGCGGGGTTGTGTTTCAAAACCTGCCGCGCCGTGTCCAGGCCATTTAGCTTTGGCAAGCAGATATCCAAAATCAGAAGGTCCGGTTTCAGTTGCCTGCATTTCTCAACCGCATCGCGTCCGTCGGCGGCTTCGCCGCAGACCTCCCAACTGTCGTGGGACCCCAGCAGTGAGGACAAACCGAACCGGAATACTGGATGATCGTCAGCCACCAAAATCCGAAATGCGCCCATAAAACCTCCCCGTACTCAAGCCAAGTTACCAAAGGGAGTGCAGCGCGGTCTGAGCACAATTGCTCACGCTGCGTCTGTCACCGAAAGGCACGTTTCGGAGACGAAGGGGGGTTGGACGTTCCATGCCCCAGGGCGGAGGATTGGAAATCATCATCGTTCAGGCCTTGTGAGGCGGGAACATGGCAGCCCGACAACCATGTTGCGGTTAGGAGGCAAGCGCTGGTAACAAACGGGAAGGTTCGAGCCCAACGCCTGCCTTCAGCCCCTCGCGTTGGGGCTGAACCAAGGAATAAATGAGTGGTGCCTGCGCGTCTATCGTGCGGAGTGTGTATTTTTCTTCAAGCCTTCCACTACGTTTCAGTCCGTACGATTCCAGTCCTTTCGCGCGATGGCGACATTGATGATGAGAGGAAATTCCTCCGCAAACAGTATTAGAGTCAGCCTTCATACAGCTCCGACTTGATACAGCAACAACTAGAAACCTGTACTGACTGCACAGGATAGACCCTGCTTGAATCCGAATTTACTCTCAAATGGAAAGTCAACTGAACTCATTTCATCGCGTCATCTACGAACTTGAACGTAGCATTTAGAAAAGGGGCCCTCTGGTGAACGGCGATTCTGCGACTACGGACACGATCCCTCTGGCTTCTGATTTGATCAAGCGCGCGCAAGAAGGGGATTCGGATGCGTTCGGAGCGCTGTTTCACGCGCACAAAGGGCGCATCTACTCCGTATGTCTGCGCATGACCAGAAATGGCGCGGAGGCGGAGGATCTGACCCAGGATGCATTCCTGCAGGCGTTCCGCAAGATCAAGAAATTTCGGGGAGACTCAGCGTTTTCGACATGGCTTCACCGCATTGCCGTCAACACGGTGCTGATGCATTTTCGCAAAAGGCTGATGTGCCACGTTTCGCTGGACGAGCCTTACGACAGCAACGGCGCGAAGTTGCGCCACGAGTACGGGACCAGAGATAAGAGTCTCGCAGGCTGTATCGACCGGGTCACATTGGCCCGCGCAATGAAACAGCTTCCACCCGGGTACCGGACGATCTTCCTCCTGCACGAGGTTGAGGGCTATGAGCACCAGGAAATCGCAGAGATGCTCAGCTGCTCCGTGGGCAATTCGAAATCCCAGCTGTACAAGGCGAAACTGCGATTTCGCGAGCTATTAGCGCCTTCGCCCGAAACACGGTTGGCGGCGCGAGATGGGCAGTTGTACGCCAAGAAACGCGTAAAGTTGAAGCCTAAGAATTGGGCTCTGCGAGTCAGTCGTGATATCGCCATTCCCCAAGTGCGACTGGTGAGCCAATTAAGAGAACAAACTGTGTGACCGCCGCAAGCTTGCAAATTAGTTAGCACCCAGTCGCGGAACAAGATATGGCCCGGCCCAGTGTGGTCGGGCCATTGTCTATTCTCCCCTTTTCGACGCGCATCGCGTGTCCTGCACCCTTGACCCGCTTGGGTACTTCCGATTCTTTTCCCCCCAGATTGTCATATCGTTCCTACCGACTTTCCTGTATTGCTAAATCTGGGGTGCCATGATTATGGGTGACGAACCGCAGCAGATTTCAGAAGGTCAGCGGCGCAGAGAGTACCGCTCCGTCCCGGCTATTCATAAAGGACACTTGGCGCCCCAGAGGCGCTCGAACTCCGCCGGTTGGAAACCGCTTCTGACGTGCGCTCTTCTCATTTGTGGCGGTTGGAGCGCTCATGCAACGGTGAGTACAGTATCTGTACAGTCGCCCGTGTTGTCCTCGAGCGTGACCGCAAGCGTTACAACGCCCATCCATTTTGCGGCCACAGCCGACAGCAATGTGAACATAACGGGCTACGTGGTCTACATCGATGGCAACAATGTCTTTCGCAATTTCAGTCCGTCTTTGGATGCGTGGGTAGTTCTGCCGCCGGGCGGCATTCACTCCGTATTCATCACAGCATGGGATTCCAGCGGGAATCATTTAAGCACTGCGACGTATTCGATTAATGTAACGGGGGTGGTTACCCCCACCCCGCCCACCATCGCGACTCGCATGGCGAATATCGATAAACCAGAATCATTCTCTTGGACTGTGGACAATAGTAGCGGCGTTGGCGGCCAATGCAACAACGGAAGCATGGGAGCGTTCGAGCAAAGCTCTGACCCCAACACTACGAACTCCCCTGATTTCGACGGAAACGGCCAACACTTCATTCTCAGGAGCCAGTGCTCCTATGACGACGGTTTATTTTTCTGGAAGAATTCTCAGCATCCACAGTCCAGCCACACCAATTTCCTCTGGGACTTCTGGTTCTATATTCCGACTACTTCGCAAATCAATTCTGTGCAGGCCTTGGAATTCGATTTCTTTCAGGCTGTGGGTTTGCGCGACGGCGTGCATGAATTCATGTTTGGATCGCAGTGCAACTATGCTACGAATCAGTGGCAGCTCTGGCTTCCAAACAAGGGGACTCTGACCTGGGTGAATATAGGTTTGTCGCCCTGCCAGTTCTCCACTGGAACCTGGCACCACGCCACCTATTTCTTGCAACGAGTGACTGCCAGCGGATACCAGGAGATCCCTCTCCGTTTTGGTTCCGCGACTGACAAAAACACCAGTTTGCGATTCGGGACCCTGTCCATCGACGGTGTCACTGCCTACCTTGGGGGGCTCTCATACTCCACGATTCCGACCCCGGCGTGGGCCCCCGTGATTGGAGTGCAACACCAGTTAGATAGCGCGGTCTCTGGGGTCACGATTGAAGAGTTTGTAGACAGGGAGTCTGCAACTAGTTGGTAACCGCTCGTGGGTTCGCGGCATGTTCTGGCACTTCGCCGCTAACCTTGATCTGATCCCCACTGTTTAAGCGGCCTGAGCGCGCACGAAGAAGCGGGGATATATAGCGTTGCCACCAGATGCGCCAAGTTGGAAAGAAGGAAGCGGCACGTAGCGCCTTCTTACACCGCTTGAGCTCAAACCAACGAAGATAGTTGCGGACGACGCTGCTCATGGTCATCTGCATCGCTGCTGAAAAATTGCACTCTGCCATTCGATGTTGTTGCTCAGGGGACTGCAATATCTCAACCAGTTTGTCGGCGAGATCCGCCGCATCCCCGACCTTGTAGAAATTGATCGCCATATCCTCGTCCGCAGCCATATCACGAAAATCGGGGAGATCGGCGCACACGATGGGAACGCCGTACTCACAAGCCTGATGGGCCGGCCCACTGGAGCCGGTTGCGGAATCGTACGGCATAACCACAACCGTGGATGTCTGGAACAGTTCTGGAATGGCTTCTTCTGGAACATATCCGCGGAACTCGACGCCTGAGCCTGTGCCGAGTGACTCGCGCATCGATTCCCAATATCTTGGTTTCGTGTGATGATTAGCCCCTGCGATGATCAGCTTGGCATTGGGTACTTTTCTCAAGACGGCCGGAAAAGCGTCAAGCAGTGTCTCCAGCCGTTTGTACGTTCCCCAGTGTCCGATCGCGAGTATGCGATTCTCTGGCACACCACGCCTCGTAAAATCGGGGGGATTAGGGCAAGGTGCGAACGTGCCGTGTGTACCTAGCAGAACGTTTTGAGCGGAGTATTTCTCAAGCAGGGTACGCCGATACCCTGACAGTAATACGGACACGGAATTTGCCATTAGCAATGCTCTGGTGGCCATCTCAGAGGCCAAGCGGAACACTTTTACGTGGCGAACTCCAGCACTGGCAAAATCAACATGTTCAATGATGTGGTGCAGCGTGATATGGGTGTAATACCCGAGAGCTCTGGTGAGAGCCGGCGTCGACAGTCCCGCAAAGGCCGCAAGCGGGTGTTCTGGAGTGCCAAAGCTCGAGAATACGAGATTGAACCACACCACATCCGGCTTCAATTTCCGGATGGTGTTTAACAAACGCACGGGAGCTGCCAGGCTGTTGAACTTCCAGCAGCGGATCACATCAAAGCCCGGCAGTTCTTTCAATTGTGGGCCGTTTAGCGACTTGCCGTTCTCGTCCGTGGCGAATTCGTAGTCGGTCAGTTCGTCCGCGAGAATTGTCAGACTAATGTCTGGATTGTGTTGTAGCTCCCTCGCGATGTAAAACGCGTACTCGTTCAGCTGGCGCGCACTGGGGGGGAAGGTCGCAACTAGACAGATCTTCATCGAATTCCAATTTAGAACAAGCTGATGCTAAAGTACGGTCTAAATTGCTCATTCGCCCGACCTGTGAAATTAGAGAAAGTTTCCTGCTGCATGCCCACTGAAAAGCGAATCGGGTATTGAAGTTCGACTTCCCTGCCCTCGTCCTTAAACGTGCGGTGGATTGGCATCGCATAGGAGATGGCGACCCCCCCCTGGACCGCGTCGTAGACGTGCGCACTCATATTCCTGGAATAGGCGGCCGATGCCTGCAGGCTCCAGTTACGCGTTGGAGCAAACTGAACTCTTCCTGCCGGACGGAGGGCTTGCGCAACCGCGGCACTGTTTCCCCATACCCGCCATGCCCGCAAGTGCTCTGCGACAACGGTGAACTTGACCCGCTGGGAAGCCAGGCATTCGATGCCGAGGTAAGTGGAGGTGTAGTAATCCTCACTGATTAACGGAGAAAAACGGACATCGCGGGCTCCCCACCCAGTCACCAGAGCAGTCCTTCCCCAAGGCCGCCCAACGCGGAAATTTAACGCAGCAGACAGTTCCCGCGAGCGCTGGCTGCTTTCCGTAAAGGGTCCACCCTCACGAATGGCATAGCCACTCACTGAGACTATGTTGAAAAAAGAACTGGTGGACATGTACAGAAACTGTCGAAAAAGATTCTGGTTCATTTCCACCGGAGACGAGGAATCCCGGCGAAACGTCTTCTGAATGCCAGTGTTGAAGGTCAACACATTGGTCCCCAGGTGCAGCGTGGGGTTCAGCCCGAAGTTAAACGAGTAATCATTTGTATTACGATTGACGATCGATTCCTCACTAGGCAACGAAATCTGCCCGCGGGCATTCCGAATCTGAAAGAATCCGCTCGCGTCGGGCAAATTGTTGAGGTGGAGATGATAGGCACCGGTCCACTGCGTCTCGAGGGACGAACGGGGCGGCGGAAGCAGTTCCGTGCCTCCCAGTCCCGGTCTTGTGACGTTCAGCTTGGAGTCCAGAACATAAACGGTTGTGTCTTCGAAAATGGGCATCACCGAAAACTCTGAAAGGACGCTGAGTCGGGAGTTGATCCTAAGTCCTTCGGTCGCTCCCGCTCGGAGAAGATCCTGCTCCGCCGTTTGATGTTCACCTGCAGCGGCGGCGGCCTGCGCAAAGGCAGTAAGCGCCTGGGTGTTTTGGTGTTCCTGGCGAAGCACGTTCGCCTTAGCCAGCAGATATTGGTAGCCGGGCTCGCTATCGGCTGAACTGCCGACCAGAGAGAGTTGGTCCTGCGCCCTGGCTGTGTCCCCTAACGCCAGATAGCTGTTGGCCAGGCCAATTCGCACAGATGCCTCGGCTGCGCCTGCTGCCAGAGCACGCTTCAGGTACATTTGCGCCAGCTCGTAATCATGCATACTCAGGAATACGTCTGCGGCCTCCATCAACTGCTCGCCGGTAGCCGGCAGCGTCTCGTCTGTTTGGCCCTCCATCAGAGCCAATGCAATCTGCCGCTGTGCGTCCTCTCTTTGACCGTTGCGTGCCATCAGTTGGGCAATTGCCAAGCGCACACTGATGCGATCGCTCCCTGGAGCTGCGAGTGCACGCTCAAAGCGCTCCATGGCGCCCTTCTGGTCTCCCAGCAAACTCAAAGCCTGTCCTGTGGAAACAAGCACTCTACTTTCTGCAGTCTTCTGATTTGTCGCCGGGAGCGGCGTTAGTTTGGAGGGCTGCTCTGCCCGTTGCACATAAAGCAGGGTTTGCTCTCGATCCTGCAGCTGGGCATAGGCGCGGGCAAGCTGCGCGTAGATGACACCGTTGTCAGGAGAAAGCTTCAGCGCGACCTGTAGTTCGTCGACCGCTTGGTGGTAGAGCCGCTGTCCATAAAGCGTGTCGCCCAATGCGAGGTGAAGGTCTCCGTCGTTTGGCGAATACTTCAACGCGGCGCGGTACTCGGCGGCGGATTTCATCAACATTCCGTTTTGCCCATAGGCAGTCGCCCGAATCAGGTGTATGGGCATGGAATCGCCCATTTCTTCTTCCGCCAGTTGTACCTGTTGAAGCGCCACTCGAGGGCGATGCAGATCGAGGCTGGCATAAGCAAGACCCAGATGTGCTTCGCCATTTTTTGGTTCCCGCTTAAGAGCTGACTCGAAATCCGACGCGGCGGCCTCCGGTTGGCGGAGGTCATGCAGCACGTATCCACGGTTCACGTATGCCGTAACGATCTCGGGATCTCTGTCCAGAGCATCGCTGAAGTCCTTTTGCGCCTGCTCCAATTGTCCCGCGTGTTTGTGCGCGTAACCGGCCAGCAGCGGAATGTTGGGCTCCGTAGGGAGCACAGTGTCGTACTGCGATGTTACTTGCAGCAGTTCGTCATATTGCTGGAGGTAGAGCAGATCGTACCCGAGGTAGACCACCACATCCCTGTCCCTGGGAAGTTTCTTGATCGCTTCTCGGCCAACTTCAGCAGATTGCTGATACTCGCCCATGAACCTCAGGTACCTCTCTTTTTCTCTCATGAGGTGAGGTTCCTGCTGCATCTCCTTCGTGGCGCGACTCAACCACTCGGCTGCCCTGGGCAGGTGGTGCGTTTCGATCGCCGCGTTCATCCCTCCAGCCACAATGAGACTGTTACTTGGAGCCAGTTCATAACCCTTGCCGTAAGCGGTTTCAGCTTTTGCAAAGTCTCGTCGCGCCGCGTACATGTCACCAAGCGCGAGATAGGGCACGTACAAAGCTGGATAGGCTGCCGCCAGTCGCTGAAAATACTTCTCGGCATCCTGGTCGTGTCCGGCATTGCGGGAGGCATAGCCTAGGGAGATAAGAGCGGACCGGCTCACCGGATCGATCGTGAGGATTCTCTCGTAGACGACGATTGCCTCATCGGTGCGGCCAAGTCTTGCCAGCAGATCTCCGTCGAGTTGCAGACTGTTGGGATCCTGGGCATTGATCGACAGAGCTTCCTTGATGTCGCTGCCCGCGCCATCGAGGTTGCCTGTGTTCATTTTGATCACAGCTCTAAGGCGGAGGAATTGCGGTCTGCTCGCGCCGCTGTCGTCCAACCCGCTGATTTGCCCATTCGCAATTTGAAGGTGGTCGTGAGCAGCGGTGGTGTCGCCCAAGCCTTGGTACAGTTGTGCCAGATTCATGTGCAGTTGAATGCCGTACAGCGGCCCCTCGGCGGGGCTTTGAGGTAGATGAGCGAGAGCAGCGCTATATTCTCGGACAGCCTCGTCTGGATGTTCCTGAAGGCGTGCAATCTCCCCGCGGATGGAGTGCAGCCGATAGTGTTCAGGGCCGAGAACTGAGGCACGCTGAAGAAAAGGCGCCGCATCTTCGAGGGAACCAGCAGCCACTTCGGCCTGCGCCGCAGAAAGCTGCAAACCTAAATCGTGCGGTTCGGCGTTGGCGGCACGCGCGTATAGCTTTGCGGCTTCATCTGGCTGTCCACCGAGCTGATACGTATAAGCGAGTTCGGCTTGGACGTCAGGCTTCGAACTGTGGAGTGAAGTAAGCGCGGCGATGGCTGCCGGATAGTTCCCAATTTCCCGATAGTAACCCGCCAACGATCTTTGAACATCGGGGTTGTCCGGGGCATGCCGCTTAGCCAACTCGAGGTAACGACTTGCCAGATCGAGCTGCTTCTGGTGTTGATATACCAACGCCATCAGCAATTCCGACCGCGCGCCGGGCTGCATCTGCTCTGCTCGCCCCAGTACATCGAGAGCCGCGGCATAGTCGCCCGACCGCAAACGGATCTCTCCCAGCAATACTGCATCGTTGATTCGTCTCGGATCCCTCGAAAGCGCCTGGCTCAGAAGACGCTCAGCCTCCGCGGTCCGACCCATGGTGCTAAAGGTCTGAG
>Ga0265338_10007207_pt1 | contig 13898 bp, 14 predicted proteins | sample 42126metaG_FD_193579 | JGI IMG/M metagenome (GOLD analysis project Ga0265338, IMG submission 193579) | Rhizosphere microbial communities from Carex aquatilis grown in University of Washington, Seatle, WA, United States - 4-21-26 metaG | ecosystem: Host-associated > Plants > Roots > Rhizosphere... | reverse complement strand
CCAATGTGATTCACCAGCCATTTGTGAGTTTCATGGCGGTACGCGACATTGGCCCGTGGCTGGAGCGCCAAAGTTGGGCGCGGCCATACGCGATCCAGCCCCTGCCGGACCAGTTTTTCGTTTGGGCATTGCCGGGAATTCCGCTCCAAACTTTTATCGCCGCCCCGGTGCCGGATGCGAGAGCCGCCCTGGTACAATTTGACGCAAAACTGTCTCAGATATTTAACGCCGATTCACAGAAATTGTTTACACCGGTTACGATTGTGCTGACGAATAACGAGATCGTCTGGCATGGCATGCCGTTTGCCGATCCATTTGTAAGGACGTGGCACGAACCGGCGGGCGACTTTTTGTTTGGAGGATTTTTTCCAAACACGCCGCGCTCACAACCGTTGCCGCCGGAATTGTTTCAGCAATTGAACAAGCCGAACGTGGTTTATTATCAATGGGAAATGACCGGCGAACGGCTGAAGGAACTGCCGCCATTGACCCAGCTCATGCTCCTGATCACACGGCACAAGCAACTTGACCCAAGCTCCGCCGCCCACAATTGGCTTAATCATATCCAGCCGGCACTCGGGCCCGGCGTCACCGTACTCACACAAACCGGACCGAATGAGTTGAACTTCCTGCGTAAATCGCGGTGCGGCCTGACGGCGATCGAACTCATGGCGATAGGGAACTGGCTTGAAGCGCCGAACTTCCCCGGCTGCGATCTGCGTATTCCCCAGCCATCGCCGAGGCTCAGGCAATCGCATATACCCGGTGCGCCCGTCAGACCCGCGCCGGCGCCGCCGATGCCGCCGCACTGATCATGCTCAAGCTCGGCGTCAACATTGACCACGCCGCGACCCTTCGCGAGGCGCGATATCGCGGGCGTGGATTCGGCGAGCCCGACCCCGTCGAAACGGCGCGGATGTGCGAGGCCGCCGGTGCACATGGCATCACCGCGCATTTGCGCGAGGACCGCCGCCATATCCAGGACCGCGATGTCTGGAAGCTGCGTGAAACCATCAAGACGCGATTGAACCTCGAGATGGCCAATGCGCCGGAAATCATCGCCATCGCATTGAAATTGAAACCGGACATCGTCTGCATCGTGCCGGAGCGGCGATTGGAAGTGACGACCGAAGGCGGACTTGATGTTGTTGCTGCCGAAAGATCCCTGATCGAAACGCGCAAAAAAATGAATGACGCCGGGATTGAGGTGAGCCTGTTCATTGCCCCCGATGAAAAGCAGATTGAAGCCAGCGCGCGGGTGGGCAGCCAGTTTATCGAACTGCACACCGGCGCATTTGCGGAAGCGTTTCATCGGTGGGGCGAGGCTACCGACGAGCCGGCTCGCGAGGACGCTCGCCCCACCAATCTTCCGGAACTCGACCGTCTCATCTCCGGCGCGAAACAGGCGCACGCGCTCGGCCTGAAAGTGAATGCCGGGCACGGATTGAATTACGTGAACCTGCCGATGCTGCATCGCGTGCCGCACCTGGTGGAATTGAACATCGGCCACAGCATCATCAGCCGCGCGGTATCGATCGGAATGGAAAAGGCCGTCAAGGAAATGCTGCGCTTGATGAAAAACTATCGCGGGTGAAAACGTCAGTGTGCCTGACGTGTTTACGAGACCGCGTAGGGGGTAGTTCACTTCGGAATCAACTTGATTGATTCGATCATTTTCTTTGCTGTCTCTAAATCTGCTTGCAACGTTCTGCTGCTCTTTACTATTCCGTTTACCACAAGCACTCGGCCCCGGCTTGTATCTCGTATGTCTTTCCTCAATTGTTTACCGTATTGAGCATTGGTGACAGACAATTCTGGATGCTCTTGAAAATACCAATCCACATGCGCCCGGGTTGGCGCAGTGAGTTCCTCCACTGGGATAAAGAATTCCTTAAATATAGCCATGTCATTTATCTGGATCTCCACGTAAATATTGTAATCTCTGACAAAGGCACCCGATGGCGTGGTTTCATCAATTTGAATCTCAGATGTAGGTCCGTCCCAAACACGAGACGCGCGCGTAGGCACCCACATGACGACATTGGCATTGGTGAAAACACGCTCAACGCCGGATTGGTCTTTTTTGGAAGCTTTGTTGGTGCTAGTCAACAAAGTTTCTGTGTTAAGCTGATATTCGTTTGACGAACCAGGATAGCTGGTCGAGCAACCACAAAGCAGCCAAATGGAGATTGTGGTTGAGAGACACCCCAAAAGTGTTCCGAGGATTTTCATTTTAATTGTTCTGTTGAACAAAACTCTTTCTCTTTGCCAAGCTGAAGCATTGTTCCGAGTTTCCTTGCGCGTCAATCGCAAATCGTAAATCGTAAATCACAAATGATCCTGGGCGTTGGCATTGACATCATAGAAGTGGAACGCATCGCGGCGTCGTACGAAAAATTCGGCGAGCGGTTCGTGAACCGGATTTTGTTGCCGGGCGAAATCGCGTATTGCCGGTCGCATAAAAATCCCGCGCCGTTCCTCGCCGTGCGGTTCGCAGCCAAGGAGGCCATCTCCAAGGCGTTCGGCACCGGCATCTGCGCGCGGCTTGGCTGGCGGGACATCGAAATCCGGCGCAAGGATTCGGGCGAACCATTTGTGGTGCTGCACGGCAAGGGCAGGAAATTGTTCAAATCGCGCCGCGCGCGACGGCTGCTCATCAGCCTGAGCCACACGCAAAATTACGCGGTGGCCACAGCGGTTTTAGAAGGCTGAGACACAGACTACACGGATTAACACGGATTTAATCCGTGAAAATTTGTGTAATCCGTGTCACCCGTTTCTCCTTTTGCACGTTTGATTTTTCCGCCACAATGCGCGTATGGGGACGGCGTCAGTGGCCATGGCGGCGATTTTGATCTTCGCGGGCGCGAGTTTCTTTTTCGCGCTGGCGGAAACGGCGCTGCTTTCCCTGGGCAAATGGCAGGCGCGGCAACTGGCCGAACGCCATCCGCGCCAGGGCCGGATTATCGCCGGTCTGCTCGAACAGCCGCAGGATTTGCTGGCGGCGATGGTGCTCGGCAACACGTTCGCCAACGCCGCGATGCTCGCCGTCGCGTTGCGCAAGGTTTTCAGCGGTGAATGGCCGCTATGGCTGACCGTCGTCGTGCTGTTTGCGCTGGTACTCATCGGTTGCGAGGTCTTTCCCAAAACGCTGGCGGTGCGGCAGCCGGAGCGTTGGGCGTTGCGCGTGAGCTGGCCGCTGTTGTTGTTCGTGAAAGTCACCACTCCCTTGTGCCGCGTCGCGCAAAAGTTGAACGAAGGCGTTTTGAAGGTGGCTGCGCCCAAATTCCTCGTGACGCCGGCGGCGCTCACCGACGCGGAATATCAGGAATTGATCGAGATGGCCTTTCAACAAGGTACCCTGGCCGAGGCGGAAAAGGAAATCATCCTGCAAATCATCAGCCTCGATAAGCGCACCGTGCGCGACGTGATGCGTCCGCGCGCCGGCATGGCCTGCATATCGGACGATGCCCCGATTGAGGAAATGCTCGCCGCCGCCCGCAAATTCAAGCATCGCCGCCTGCCGATATACGATGAGACGCCGGACACCATCGTCGGCATCCTGAACGCCCGCGCGCTGTTGCTGGACCCGAAAATTGACCTGGCCGATGCCATTGAATTTCCGTCCTTCGTGCCGGAGACGATGAACCTGCTCCAGCTTTTCAAAAGCCTGCAAAAACAGCAGCGCGGTTTGGCCATCGTGCTCGACGAATTCGGCGGCACGGCCGGGCTGGTCACGATGGAAGACATTCTGGGTGAATTGGTCGGCCAGATTCGCGCGGAAGTCAAAACCGAGGGTTTTGTCATGGAAAAACTTGCGCCGGGCCGCTGGCGCGTGAATGGCACGATGCGGCTGGACGATTTCCGCCGTGAATTCCCGCCGCTCGGGGAGGTGACCGAAGTGGAAACGATGGGCGGATTGCTGGCGCATTTGCTGGGCGTGGTGCCCGAAGCCGGCCAGTCGGCGGCGTTTCGCGGATTGAAACTGACGGCGCACGTGGCCGACGAACGGCGCGTGCGTGAAGTGCTCGTGCAACAGGTTAAATGAAATGAATCTCGACGTCCTCAACTGGCTCGGCCTGGCGGGATGCCTGGCGATGTCGTTCCTCTTTTCGGGAATGGAGGCGGGGGTGTTTGCGTTGAGCCGGTTGCGTATTCGTCGGCTGGCGCGCGCGGGACGGCCTTCGGCAAAATTGCTGCTGGGCTTGCTCGAAAACCCTGAAAATTTTCTCTGGACGATTCTGGTCGGCAATACGCTGGCCAATTTTCTCATCCTCGGCTGGATCATCGTGAAATTGCACGAGTGGCTGATGTGGCGTCACGCTGTGATCGTCATTATTTTTGCCGCGGCGGTGTTTTTATTTTACGCGTTGTTCGATCTCCTGCCGAAAATGTTGTTTCGCGCGCATCCCAACCAGCTCTGCCTCGCCGCGGCCGGCGTGTTCCGGCCCGTCCATCTCCTGCTGCGCCCGCTCGTCTGGCTGGTCAACGCGGTTTCCACGGCCTTGTTGAATTGGACGGGCGGGAGAGCGTTCACCGGACGTTTGTTCGGCAACCGCGAGGAAATGCGCGCCGTCATGCAGGAATCCGCGCACGCGCTCACGAGCGATGAACGCGCGATGGTCAACCGCGTGCTCGACCTGCAGAATTTCACCGTCCGCCAGATCGCCACGCCGCTGGCGCAGACGGTGGCGGTCGAGGCGCAAACACCGGTCCGCGACGTGCTGGCGCTGGCGCGGGAAAAGAAATTGTCGCGCCTGCCGGTCTGGGAAACCCGCGACGGCCGGCGCCGCATTGCCGGCCTGCTGGCGCTGGACGTGTTGTTGTTTCGCGGCACGCTGGACCTGGCACAACCCGCGTCGGCGTGCCTGGTCCCGGCGCTCTTTGTGGATGAGGGTATGCGGCTGGAAATCGCGTTACGTCTGATGCAGCGCGCCGGCCACCGGCTGGCGATTGTGCTGGGACCCGACCGCCGTGAAACCGGCATTGTGAGCCTGGAAGACATTTTAAAACTGATGTTCGGCGAGGTGAAACTGTGAACTGGCATCCCATCCTCATCATCGCGTTGAAAATCCTGGCCGTGTTTTTGCTCGTGCTGTTGAATGGATTTTTCGTCGCCACCGAATTTGCGCTCGTCCGCATCCGTGAAACGCAATTGGACGCGCTGGTGGCCAAGGGGCAGCGGCGCGCGAAGCTGGCGTTGCACATCGTCCGCAATCTGAATTCCTACCTCAGCGCGACGCAATTGGGCATCACGATGGCCAGCCTGGGCCTGGGCTGGATCGGCGAGCCGGTATTCACGACGTTGCTGACGCCGCTGCTCATTCCGCTGGGGGTGGATTCCGAGGCCTGGCAGCATTCCATTTCCTTCGCCGTCGGTTTCAGCGCGCTGACATTTTTGCATATCACGGTGGGTGAACTGGCGCCGAAATGGATGACGATTCAAAAGCCGTTGCCAGTGGCATTATGGGCGGCGCGCCCGCTGCGCTGGTTTTACCTCGCCTTTTATCCGTTCAACCGCCTGCTGAACCTTGCCGCGCGCGGATTATTGCGCCAGATGGGAATCGAACCCGATGCGGAAATCAGCGGCGCGCAATCGGAAGATGAATTGCGCCTCGTGCTCGGCTCGGTCTCGCAAAGCGGGGTGACGTTCGGACGCAATATCGTATTGAACGCGCTCGATTTGCGCCGCCGCGTCGCGCGCGAAGTCATGAGCCCGCGCCCCGAAATCGTTGCCTTCAACACCGAGGCGAGCCTCGCGGAATGCATCGCCCTGGCGGAGCAGACACGCTACTCGCGCTTTCCCTTGTGTGAAGCCGGCGATCTGGACCGGACGCGCGGCGTGATCCACATCAAGGACCTTTACGCACAGCGCGACCGGGCGCGCACGGCGGCGGATTTGCTGCCGGCGGCGCACAAGCTGGTTTATGTGCCGGAAACCGGGCGGCTGGAAAAATTGCTCCAACTGTTTCTCGAACGGAAACTCCACGTCGCCGTGGTCGTGGATGAATTCGGCGGCACGCTCGGCATCGTGACGCTGGAAGACGTCCTCGAAGAGCTCGTCGGCCAGATCCAGGATGAGTTTGATGAAGAAAAGCCGGAATTGACGCGCTTGAGCGAAAACGTCTGGGAAGTTTCCGGCGCGTTGCCGCTGCATGAATTGCAGAAACTCGTCGGTGAAACCGGGCGCGGGGAGGATGCGGCGACAGCGAGCGGCTGGATCACGCAAAGGCTCGGCGGTTTTCCGAAGGCGGGCGACACGCTGACCCTGGGCGCCTGCGAATTGCGTGTGGAGGAAATGGACGGCCCGCGCGTCGCGCGGTTCAAAATCACGCGGCGCAAGGACCCCGGGGAAACCGCTATCACCACCAGGCCCCGCGAATCGCAAAAACAGCCGTGACGACCCCGACGCCGGCGTCCACGACGACCGCCGGCCAGAGTCCGTTCATGGCCGCGGCGCTCGCAAACAGCAGCAAGGCACCCAGCCAGAGACCCAGCGGATAGTAGTCCGGCGAGCTTCTTCCCTTCAGTCGTTTGTTGATCAATATTGGCGTGACCAGCGTCAGCATGAGCAGCGCCACGACCGCCCAACTGAAGAAATTCACCAGCGGCGCACCCAGCCACGTGACCGGAAATTTTGTCGGCGTCCAAAACCAGTAATGATTCACGCGCGAAGCGAATGGGTCGAGCGCGAGGTCAAACAGCGCCACCAGGACGGTCGTGCAACCGATGACCCAAAAGCCGTAAGTCCTGGTCTTGCGCCACGGGCGCAAAATCAACCGGGCCACACCGCGCGAATTCAGAATGGCGAAGACCCAGAGCAGCGGCACGGCCCACGGCAGCGTTTTGAAGAGTTTCGGTCCCGCTTCCGGCCCGAAAACAAAGGGGCCGAAGGGCATGGCGGTCATCTCACCGATCACGTGCGCCGCGCCGCCCATGAAGGCGATAATCAGCGCCGCCCCGATGACGTTTTGCATCGGCAACCGCCGCGAGAGACCCGTCAGCGTACTGGCCGCCGCCAGTGATATCAATAATGCGTATGGCCATTCCAGCTTGTCCGGCAGCCGCGCAGAGGTCCAAAGCATAACGAGTGCGACTACGAAACATGCCGCAACCAGGATCGCAAGCGGCCAATGAATCCAAACCACTTTTTTCCCGCGCGAGGCGGGCACTGGCTGGTTTTGGGGTGGCGTTCGCGGTTGCATTTTGGTAAACGCTATGAATTTGCAGGCACGGACGCACTCTCAAAATGGCCGGTGACAGGAGAAATATTGTATCGTTGCCAGGGAACGCCGTCCCGCTTGGCGGGACGGCAGAAACACCCTTTCCGCTATGCTGCCGCGTGAACGCGGCGTTCCTTTCGAAGTTTTTGTCCGGCGGATTGGCGGTGATGCCAGGTTATTCCGCCGGTGGTACGAATGACGGGAATTGCCTTGTTTCATGGCAGCAAAATTGCTTTTTTGGTTCGTCATGACCTTGGAAGAAATCAAGAACGAGATTAAAAACTGCGCGAGCCGGATGGACACCCTTTATGGCGGCACGGTTTTTGACGAGTGGGCCATTGTCTCGCTGGTGCAAAACAAAGCGCGCATTCTCAGTTACCTGGGCCCGCGCAACGATGATTTTCTAAGAAACTTCGCGCGGGACCTGGGCACATTGCGCACCGAACTGGTTGCCGGACAGTACGGCGTCGGTGACTTTGAGTTTGCGCGGCACGGCATAGGGACGGGGTTCGAATCGTTCCTCGTTTTGGGCCAGGGTGTCTATCTCATCTGCAATAATACGCATGAGTCCATGGATGCCATCACGAAAAATCCCCGCTGGCTGGGAGCGCAGGTGCCGTTCGCGGAACTGGCCGACAAAGTCCGTGGCCACCCCGTGGCCAACTTTGGCGACACGCAGATATTCAAGAAGCCGGCGTAACACCCTGCAGGTTTTCAGCCCAACAAACCTTTCCAAATAAAGTATCCGTAACCGGCGACCAGCAAAACGCCGAGAAAGCGCGGCAACCCGCCCCAGAGGGCGATGAAAATGAAGTGCACCAGCGTCGCGCCGAGGAGGATGAACATTCCCGTGTGAAAAAACGGCGGCAGATACATGGTGTGATACAGCGCGTAAATGCCAATGCACAGCGGGATCGACACGTGCGCGTCGCCGACTTGCGAGGCGTAAACGGTTTCCGGCTGTTTGCGCCAGCCGTAATAAAGTGCCAGGACCGCGTTCGGCAGCACCATCAGCCAGCCGCTGAGCCAGCCGAGGTATTTCACACTGATGAAGCCGGTTTGGATGTTGGAAATCCAGGCCACCAGCCAGCCGGTGCTGACGTAAATGCCATACGCGCCGATGCCGAGCAGCGCCAAATCCAATGGCAACGTCCAGCTCAGGGATTTGCCCTGGCGCACGTTGTTTTTGAGAACGTCGAAAACATGAAAGCATTGCCAGAATAAAAACAACCCGACCAGGACCAGGCCGTCGTTGAACTCAATCCGCCCCTTGCGGCCCAGCGTCCAGACCGCGCCGGTGAAAAACAGGACGGCGGTGAGGGTCAGCAAAGACGAGAGCCGGTTCAGCTCATGCGCCTTGCCGGCATTTTTGCTCTTTTTCTTTTGCGCCGGCAGAATTTTCATTCCCCAGAAAATCGCGGGCAGGCCGAGCACGAGCGTCATGTTGGTAACGTTATTGACGAGCGAGTTGACCATCACGTCCCCGCCGGAACCGCCGTGGCGGCCGAGGATGAAGGCGAAGAAGAGGTTGCCCATGCCGGAGCAATAGGGCATGACAAGCGTGCCGAGGACGGTGCCTTCGAAGCCCTTGGCGCTCATCGCTTCGAGCCGCCACAGCATCAGGAGCGACGCGGCCAGGAACAGCGCCAGGAACAACCACGGCGCATAAGGCCCTTTGGCTTCGATCCAATGGATAAACGGGTTGAACACGGGCGGGAGGTTATCGGAAAGTTTGTCGGGCGCGATATTGAAGTTTCGGAGACAGGATTTCACGAATTGATACGGATTGAAATGGGAATAAAGCGCGGTAGGAGCGATATCTTTGTAGAACCAGGACCAACAACAATCTCAAGCCCCGTCAGGGGCGGCATATTCTTTACCCGGCAATCATTCGTCGTCAATTTTGAAGATGTATCGCGTGTCGTAATCCACGTTAAACTTTTTCAGCAACTGTACGTATTCCTCGCGAAATGATTTCTTCGCATGGTGTTGCTGTTGGTTTTCGATGTAACGAATCACCGCACCAAGCTGTGAACGCGAATAGGAAAATGCGCCGAAGCCTTCCTGCCACGAAAATCTTCCGACCACCCATCGTTTCTCGTTAATGAATTTTGAAGAACCTGCCTTTACATCTCGTACCAAATCCGAGAGTGCCAGGTCCGGCTTTAAGCCCACGAGCAGATGCAGGTGGTCCGGCATGTTGTTGACGGCAATTAATTTTTGTTTCTGACCGGAGATGATCCCGGTGATGTATTTCTGAAGTTCGTCGTTGTGTTCTGGTTGAATAAGGTTTTGTCTGCCTTCGAAGGCAAACACGATGTGAATGTAGATTTGCGTGTAGGTGTTGGCCATCTGCGGAAGATGCCGCTCCTGACGGAGCTTGAAAATCTTTTTCGGGTTGGTTTCTACAAAGATGTCACGCCTACGGCGTTGAGGTGGGGGACGGAGGCGAAGACACAATTATAGCACCACGGAAATGGGCGGGCGCGAGGCGGGTGAAGGATTTTAACGGTTTGATTTTTTGTTATTCGTGTGCGTTAGGGACCATTTATACAAAGACCGCATACGAAGATTGTAAGCTTCAACTTTCTTTTCGTCAGGATAACGCTCTGGATAGGGAAATGTCGGGTAATATTCTGCAGTCCAAATCTCGAATGGCCCATCATTGGAGCCAGAATATTTATCCTCGTGGCATTCGCCTGAAATCACAAATAACTTGAGCTTGCCTGCGTCGAAATCTTTCCTCGCTGCCTCTGCCCCTTGAACACTTGCGAGGTAACCGGCTTCTTCCTTCCAATTTGAATTCTGCCAGAATTGCGAATTAATTAGAAGGCCAAGCGATATAAATAGCGCAATTGTTACGGCCGCGATAGCCATCTTAAGAGTCCCCGGATTATTGTTGCGAAAAACAAAACGAACGAAAATGATGCCGGTGAAAAAAATCAGCCACAATTGCAACAAGCAAAAGGGAACACACAACTCGTCACCCAAGCTGCGCGGCAGGTAGTAGCATGGCGATTGGAGAAGCCAAAAAAAGAACCAACTTATAAAGTTCAAAGGGGTCCCGAACTCAGTAAAGTTGCCAAAGATGCGAACGACAACAAAAAGTAACGCCCCTGCAACGATGGCGAAAATCAGCGCAAGCAACGCAGCATGGAATTTGAAAAATCTCATGGCTGTTTAGAATTGACTGATCGCCCGCTCAATCCTTCCCATCACCTTTTCCTTCCCCAACACTTCGAGCAGATGGTACAGGCTTGGTCCGGCGGGTTTGCCGGTGACGGCCAGCCGGCAGGGATGCACCAGCACGCCGACCTTGACGCCCAGCGCTTTTGCAGTTTCTTTGAGCGCGGCTTCGAGCGATGCGGCGTCGAACTTCGGCGCGGCGGCAAACGCGTCGCGAAGTTGAGTCAGGCGCGGTTTGTTCTCAGGCGTGAAATCCTTCTTCGCCGCCTCGGCATCATATTGAAATTTGTCGGTGAAATAAAATCCGGCGTAGCCGGGCAGTTCGCTGAACATCTTGAACTTGCCCTTGCACGTGTCGAGCGCCGCCTTGACGTAGGGCAGGGGAAAGGCGTTCGTGTTCACACCTGCCTTGGCGAAGGCGTGGACGGCCAGCTCGTAAAACCGGTCGTCGCTCAGTTCGCGGGCATATTCGCCTTGCAGCCAAAGCAGCTTTTCGTAATCAAACCGCGCGTTGTGCCGGAGAATTTGCGGCAGGTCGAAGCGTTCGATGACTTCATCGCGCGACAATTTTTCACGATTGTCCTTGGGTGACCAGCCGAGCAGGCATAAATAATTTACCACGGCTTCGGGCAAGAAACCTTCATTGAGGTAAGTCGTCAATGACGCGCCCTTGTCGCGTTTGCTCATCTTGGAACCGTCGCCATTCAGGATGAGCGGGATGTGAGCGTAATGCGGCGGCTTCACCCCGAACGCCTGGAAGAGCGCGACGTGCTTGGACGTGTTGCTCAGGTGGTCCTCGCCGCGGATGACGTGGGTGATGTCCATCTCGAGATCGTCCACCACATTGACGAGATGAAATACCGGCTGGCCGTCCGAACGTTGAATCACGAAGTCCGGGTCCGCCTCCTCGCGGTCGGTGAGTTTGCGGACAACGTCGCCGACGACCAGGTCGTGAATGATAACGGGTTCGCGGGTCATTTTAAATTTGATCGCGCCTTCGTGTTGGTAGGCGAGGCCGCGCGACAACAGTGCTTCGACGCGGCGTTGATAGTTTTCCTTCCGCTGGCTTTGAAAATACGGACCACAGTCGCCTTTGCCGGCGCCGGTGGCGTCGCCGGTGAGCGGGCCTTCATCCCAATCCAGCCCGAGCCAGCGCAAGCCGTTCAGGATCACGTCCACGGCCTCCTGCGAATTGCGCGCGGCGTCGGTGTCCTCGATGCGGAGGATGAACGTGCCGCCGGTATGGCGGGCATAGAGCCAGTTGAAGAGCGCAGTGCGCGCGCCGCCGATGTGCAGGAAACCGGTCGGTGACGGGGCAAATCGAACGCGGGGTTTCATGGGTTCAATTCAAAATGAACAACGGAAATGGTTGTTTCTTTCAATGCAGGTTACGCGGATTGGCGCGGATGAAAAACAAAAAAGGCACCCCGGGTTCCCGGAGTGCCTTTGGGTAAAGCGGGTTGGCCTAGCCGCCGAGGATGGCTTCTTTTGCGGCTTTGGCGACGCGGAATTTGACGACGCGCTTGGCCGGGATCTGGATGGTTTCGCCGGTCTTGGGATTGCGGCCCAGACGCGCGGCGCGGTTGCGGAGCACGAGTTTGCCGATGCCCGGCAGCGTGAAGGTGTCCTTCGCGTGCTTGTAGGCGAGTTGCGCAATGTGGTCGAGGATTTCCGTCGCTTGCTTCTTGGAGAGTTCAGCCTTCTCAGCAATCGCGGCGGCGAGTTGGGCTTTCGAGATAGCTTTTGCCATAATATCGGTGTCCTTCCTGTAGATGTTTTGTTTTGTTCTTTTGGTTAAACAGTCGTGTGACTCGGCGTGAATTAAGGGTTTTCACCCATCGCACGCAAGCAAAAAAACCAAAAAAATCGCGGTGCGCTTTTGGCCCGGGCCCGCGCCGGACTTGACTTCACGCCGCGATTTCACAACATCCCCGCGTGGCGCTCTTCACGATCCAAAGCGAGTTCCGCTACGAAATCGTCCGAAAAATTTTTGAGGGCGGCATGGGCATTGTCTATGAGGCCGAACAGCACGGCTCGCGGGATTTCGTCAAACGCGTGGCGATCAAAATCATCCGCCCCAATTTCGCCAGCCAGAAAATGTTCATCGAGAACTTCATCGGCGAGGCCAAACTCGTCGCCGATTTGATCCACACGAACATTGTCCAGACCTACCATCTCGGCGAAGCCAACAACGTTTGTTTCATCTGCATGGAGTTGATTCGCGGCACGAATCTGGAGCAGTTCAGCCAGCAACTGACCGATAAACGCCGGAAATTGTCCAAGGAACTGGCCGTGTTCATCACCAGCCGCATCGCGCGTGGATTGGCCTACGCGCATGCCAAGACCGACAAGAATGGCCGGCCGCTCGGCATCGTCCACCGCGACGTGAGTTTCAAAAATATCATGATTGCCTTTGAAGGCGATGTGAAGCTCACCGATTTCGGCATCGCCAAAGCGCGCGGTTTTTTGACCGACCAGGAAGGTGAAGTGGTCGCCGGCAAGGCCGATTACATGAGCCCCGAGCAAGCGGATTTTCAAGTGACCGACAAGCGCTCCGACCTTTTTTCCGCCGGCGTCGTGCTGGCTAACCTGTTGCTCGGCCGCAACCTGTTCAAGGGCGCAACCCCCGAGGAATCCCGCCAACGCGTCCTGAACCAGCCGATCCCCGATTTTCGCGCGCTCGACTCGCGCATCGATGACGCGCTCAACGATCTATTGCATCATTGCCTCGCGCGCGACCTGTCCCGGCGTTATGCCACGGCCGACGAATTGATGCACGACCTTGAGTATTACATTTATCGCAGCGGCTACGGTCCGACGAACGAGACGCTCGGCAAATTCATCCGCGAGCTTTTCGGGGCCAACGAACCGCCGGCCGCCGGGGCGTTCGACGCCCGGGGCAGCACCCAGCTCCTCGAACACACCGCCCGGCTTCGCCGCGGAAAAAAGTCATCTTCATGAAACGTGCCTCCGCCCGGGTGGTGAAACTTGGGCTCATCCAGACCGCCTGTTCCGCGAATCCTGCCTCAAACCTGAAGAAGACCCTCGCCCTGGCCGAACGCGCGGCCCGGAGCGGCGCGCAAATCATCTGCACCCAGGAACTCTTCCGTTCGCAATATTTCTGCCAGAGCGAAGATTTCCGGAATTTTAAACTCGCCGAAAAAATTCCCGGCCCCACCACCGACGCTTTTTGCAAGCTCGCCAAAAAACACCGGGTGGTCGTCATCGCGTCGTTGTTTGAGAAACGCGCCGCCGGGGTTTACCACAATACCGCCGCGGTCATTGATGCCGATGGTTCGCTGCTGGGTTTCTATCGCAAGATGCACATTCCTGACGACCCGCTGTTCTACGAGAAATTTTATTTCACGCCCGGCGATACCGGCTTCAAGGCGTGGCCAACGCGCTACGGCAAAATCGGCGTGTTGATTTGCTGGGACCAATGGTATCCGGAAGCGGCGCGGCTGACGGCGCTGCAAGGCAACACGCCGA
>Ga0265338_10007205_pt1 | contig 13900 bp, 13 predicted proteins | sample 42126metaG_FD_193579 | JGI IMG/M metagenome (GOLD analysis project Ga0265338, IMG submission 193579) | Rhizosphere microbial communities from Carex aquatilis grown in University of Washington, Seatle, WA, United States - 4-21-26 metaG | ecosystem: Host-associated > Plants > Roots > Rhizosphere... | reverse complement strand
CGTCGCGGACCGCCGCGAAGATCGAAGTCGCGGCGGCAGAGCTGGGCGCGCAGGCGGTGACCGCCGACATGGGCAAGGAAGACGACTGCATCCGGGTCGTCGCAGAGCACAAGGAACGCTTCGGCGGGCTGGACGTGCTCGTCAACTCGGCGGGTATCGGGATCGCCGGCACCGTCGAGTCGCTGAACACCAAGCACGTCGACCTGCAGCTGAACATCAACCTGCGCGGCCTCCTGCTCGTCAGCCGCGAGGCGATCCCGCTGCTCAAGGAGACGCACGGCTGGATCGTCAACCTCGCCTCGATCGCCGGCACGACGCCGGCTCCAGGGCTCACCGTCTACGGCGCGACGAAGGCGGCGGTGATCGCACTGACGCGCTCGCAGAACGCCGAGCTCGACGCCGACGGCGTGCGCGCGATCGCGATCTGCCCGGGCTTCGTCGACACGGCGATGGCCCAATGGTCCGGCCTGGCCGGAGACGAGATGATCCAGCCCGAGGACTGCGCGGAGATCGTGCGCATGTGCCTCCGGCTCTCACCGCGCGCGCGGATCCCGCAAGTGGTGATCGAGCGCGTCGGCTCGTCCGACGGCGTCGGCTGAACCGCTCTTGGTTGTGTAATCGGCTCCTGTGCCGCCTTACGCCGGTGCCAGGCACCGACAGGACTCCCGCCCCAGTCATTCCACGGTGCCAAAACCCGCGCCGCCTTGCAACCCTTGGGGAGAGATTGTCACTCCCGCGTTGGTGCCTGGCACCGGCCCGGGGACACCGGCCGGTGAGCCCGCGCGGCCCGCTAGCGTTCAAGCGCATGCCGCGCTCTGCCCTGCTCGTCCTCCTCGCCGCGGCGCTCACCGGTTGCGGCGGCTCGGCCGCCAAGATCACGACGCCGCCGGCGCCGAAGCAGGCGTTCGACGGCGGCCAGGTGACACCGCCGCGCACGGCGCCCCCGATCCAGCTGCACGACGCGGCCGGGACGGCGGTCACGCTCGCGGCGCAGCGCGGGCGCTATGTCCTCGTGACGTTCCTCTACACGCACTGCCCCGACGTCTGCCCGCTGATCGCGCAGAACCTGAACGCCGCCCTCCGTTCGCTCGGCGCGGACGCAAGCGGCGTCCGCGTGCTCGCCGTCAGCGTCGACCCGAAGGGCGACACGCCGGCCGCCGTGCGCGCCTACGCGAAGCGGATGCACCTCGTCCCGCAGTTCCGCTACCTGATCGGCACGCGCGCCGAGCTACGGCGCACCTGGGCGTCGTGGAACGTGCTCAGTGTCCAGGAGTCGGCAGGCCTGGTCGACCACATCGCCTACACGGCGCTCGTCGACCCGGCGGGGAAGGAACGCGTGCTCTACGGAGCACAGGTCCACGCCAAAGATGTCCTACACGACCTGCGCGTTCTCAGGCGCCGGTCAGCCGCAAAGTCGTAACCCCGTGCCAGCCGCATTCGCGCCCACCGGCTCCCCAGCTGAGAGCGCGCGCCACACGGGCATTCACGATCAGCCGCCGGCCGGTCCGTCCCACATCCCGACGAAATGCCCAACCTTTGCCAGCGCGACGGCCACGACGACCGATGCCAGCAAGACGAGCGTGCGACGCCGAGCGAGCTTTGCATACAGGTTTGCCACAGTGAACACCTCCCTTCCTAGAACCTGAAGTCCTGGAGCGATTCGGCAGCACGACGGTACAGCACCGCAGCGCCCCGCTCGTCCCCACGCCTGGTTGCGAGATCGCCCTGCGCCACCCACGCGGCTGCACGGTGCGACGTCGACGAAAGCCTTGCGAAGGCATCTTCCGACAGCGTGAACGCCGTTTCCGCCTCGTCGAGGCGGTCCTGCTCGAGCAGCGCGCGCCCAAGCACGAGCCGCGCGTTCCCGACCTCGTCGAGCATGTCCTCACGCTCACCGATGATCTCAAGCGCCTGCACGGCCTGCTCCTCCGCCTTCTTGACGTCGCCCGTGCGGAGGTGCACCTGTGCGAGCGACGAGACGGCGGTGGCGGCCTCTTCGTCGCGACCGAGCTCGAGGGCGACTGCGAATGCCTCCTTGAAGTGCTCGACCGCGACCTCGGGCTTGCCGAGCAGGAACTCGACGGCGCCGAGGTTGTTCATCAGCCGGCCGACGTTCGCGCGGTCGGCGAGCTCCTCGTACTGCGTCTTGGCGTGCTCCGCGTACGTGCGTGCAAGGACGTAGTGGCCGTCGCGCTCTGCCAGCACCGACGCCTGGAAGTACGCAGCGCCAAGCGCGCGGGCATCCTGCAGGGCCTCGGCGAGCTCGAGCGCGCGCTCGACGTCTTCGCGCGCTGCCTCGAAGTCACGCTGGCGGCGATAGCAGCGCGAGCGCCACGCGAAGATGCTGAGACGGAGCTTGTCGGACGGCAGGCCGGTGCGCTCGGCGAGCGTCAGCGCCTCGTTGAAGAGACCGACCGCGGTCGAGATGCTCGAGAGCAGATACCGGCACACTCCGAGCCGGTAGAGCACCTCGGCGCGGTCGACGTCGCAGAACCCCTCGCCCTCGACGATGGCGCGCGATTCCGCGAGCAAGGCGAGCCCCCCTTTGACGTCGCCGTTCTCGGCGCGCGCCATCGCCTCGCCGTTGAGCGCGCGCACGTGCAACTCGGGCGCGCCCGTCCCCAGGACCGCAGGCAGTGCCAGCGTGTACTCCTCGATCGCCGCGTCGAGCTCGTGGTCCTGGAGCAGCGAATCGGCGCGCGCGAGAATCGCCTCGGCCTTCGCGCGGTCGTCGGTGGAGACGCCACTCGCAAGGAAGCCCGCGTCGACGCCGAGGCGCAGCGCAAGCCACTCGACCGTCTCCGCCGTCGGGCGCGTCTTGCCGCGCTCGATCTGGGAGATGTATTCCTTCGAGAACCGCTCGCCGGCGAGATCGGTCTGCGTGAGCCCTGCGGCCACGCGGAGCTGGCGCAGGCGCTCGCCGAGGCGAGGCGCGCGAGGCGCGGTCGTTGTGGTACTCGCTCGTGCGGCGCGAGGAGTCATGCGGCTTGCGCAGCATGCCCGACGCTTCACCCAAATGCAATCCCCCGAAAAGGACAGTCCCTCGAAAGAGGCATGATTGCGGGCATTTGCCGGTCAAGTGGCGAGATCAAAAATCACTTGACCGAGCTACTTGACAGACACGGACAACGCTCGTACAGTGAGCCCACCTTGCACCACGGCCGAACGCCAGGCTGAGTGCATGGGGGAGCGCCAGAGGCGACTAACCGAAGGTACGGCTGGGCCGCAGAGCCATTGCCTTTCGGAGACGCCCAACCGGCGCCTCGCCTGACCAGGGAGAGCCCCGGGAGCCGCAGCCGGGGCTTTTCCATGTCTGGGGCGCTAGTGAGTGACCGTCCAGGTGGCGCCGCCGTCCCTCGTGTGCCACGTCACGGTGGGGTCGGGGCCTGCCTGCGGGCTCGCGTAGCTGTGGCCTGTGACCGTGAGGGCAGGCCATTGCGCCGAGATCGAGCGGACGGTGGCGGCGGCGACGGCGGGCAGGGTCACGGTCTGCGTCGTTCCGCTCCGGGTGATCACCACCTGCGGGGCAAGCGTGCGCCGGTCGACGAGTGCCGCGAGGCCGTCGGGCAGCACGGCGGCATCGACGATCGTCCCGGCCGCCGAGGCGATCTTGTGGGACGAGAAGCTCCCTTCCGGCGGCCAGTCGTCGACCGCGTAGAGCGAGCCGCTCTGCCACCAGTAGAGACGGGAACCTCGGCCGTCGAAGCTCGGCCCGATCTGGTCGGTCGCGTGCCAGCTCCTCCCGTCGTCGTTCGTCCAGAGCCTCGTCGTCGAACAGTTGCAGGCCGACGCCGGCGAGCCGACGGCGATCACGCCGTCCCGGCTCGAGGTGCGGACGAGATCGACGGCCGGCGACGGATAGATCCTGTGCCAGGTCTTCCCGCCGTCGTCGCTCGAGAAGACGCCGTTCTCCCTGCTCGCCCACCGGTGCATCGCGTCGCTTGCACTCTCGTAGCCCGGCAGGTCGGTGGCCGGGCCGGCTGCCGCCGCTGCGGGGTGGGTGAGGAAGCCGTGCACGGCGCCCATGTAGATGCTCCCGCCGACCACGGTCGGCGGCGTGAAGGAGATCCCGCCGACGGGGATCTTCTTGATCTGGCGGCCCGTCGCGGCATCGGCCTCGACCAGCCCGGAGTGCGCGTTGGAGACCGCGAACCAGACCCGGTTGCCGACGACGGTCGGCGAGCCCTCGAGCGTCGCCTGGCCGAGCGACTGTTTCCACACCACGTGCGCCTCGCAGTCCGAGCCGACCTGCACGCGGACGAGAGACGTCCATGTGACGTCGAAGAACGAGCGCAGCGACGGTGACCAGGCGGGTTGCGTGAGCAGCGGAGTCGCGACGTTCGAGGGCTGAACCTGAAGCTGCCAGACCGGTCCGGCTGCGATGTTGTCGGCCCGCCAGCCGAGGAACGCGCCGCTCTTGGTCTGGGCGGCGACGAGCTCCCCGCAGCCCGGCACCTCGACGGGCACGGGCGAACCGACGAACCCGTTGTCGGTGAACACGCCCAGATTGGGCTTGCTCGACGCCAGCACCTTGAGATCCAGCGAGAGCTGCACGAGATGCTCGCCGTAGCCCGACTGCTCGTCGAACGCCTGGCCGACGTTGCTGCCTCCCTCGAACGTGTTGGCTGTGCCGACGAAGAGCGAATTCGTCGTGGCGCTGTAGGCAGCCCCGCCCCAGCCAAACACGCTCCCGCCGCCGCCACCGCTGGCCGGCACCGAGATCCAGCGCGACACCTGCTTGCTCGCGATCGCGACCCGGATCACCTTCCCCTGCATCGGCGGCTGGTCGCAGAACGAGCCGGTCGGGACATACACCGACCCGTCGACGAGGGCGAGGGCGCCCCAGTCGAGCTCGTTGGGGTAGTCGCTGTAGAGCACGACGGGCCAGCCCGCGCGCTCTTTCCCCGTCGCAACGTCGAGTGCGTGCAGGCGGCCGAACGCGTCCATCACGTACAGCGTTCGCGAGCCCGGATCGACGACCGGCGTCCCCGTCACGCCCCAGCCGTCCGGGATCTGCGGACACGAATTGAGCTGACGGCCGAGGTCGACCCGCCAGCGCACATAGCCGTTCGGCGCGAGCGCGTAGACGAACCCGGCTGCCGTTGCGACGATCACGGTCTGCGCGCCGGCCTGCGGCACCCCGGGCACGACCAGCGGCTGCGTCGTGACCATGCCCGGCAGCGGCGTGAACCAGGCGCCGGTCAGCGCGCCGATCGACGGCGCAGCGTCGGTGCGCGCGGCGTCACCGCCGAAGGTCACCCACCCGGGCAGCGGCGTCGAAGCCTCACCCCAGGTCGCAGGGACGAGCACCGCGGCGACGACGAAGACCGCGAGCAACCCGCGCCGTGCCGGCGTACGCCGCAAACGCGCCACGCGGCAAGACTAGTTCCTAGGACTGCATCCAGCTGCGCCGCGACGCGCGCACGCGCAGGAGGTCGTCGCCGAGTACGCCGCCGAGGCGGCCGTCCATCGTCGCGAGCAGGCCGCCGGCGACGAAGAGCCACGCCTCGGCGACCGGATCGCGGTCTGCGTGCACGACGCCGCGGCGCTGGGCGTCCTCGATCAGCTCCGCGAAGAAGGCGTGCACCTCACGAACCTGGCGGCGCAGGGCCGCAGCGATCACCTTGTCCTCGGCCGAGACCGTCAGTGCCTGGATCCACAGGTCGATCAGGCGGATCTTCTTGCCCTTCGCCATGTAGGCGTCGGAGATCGCGCCCAGGCACCTCAGCGGATCCTCGGCGATCGCGCGCTCGGCGCCGGCCCGGAAGCTCGCCCACGCCTCGTCGAGGCAGGCGAGATACAGGTCGCGCTTCGAGCCGAAGTGGCGGTAGAGGATCGGCTCGGAGATGCCGGCCTCGCGTGCGATCTCGGCGGTGGTCGCACCGCGATAGCTCGAGCGCGAGAAGACGCGGCACGCGGTGTCGAGCACCGCCTGCCGCCGGGCTTCGGCCGTCAACCGGTGCTTGACCTGCGTCATGCGGCCTCGGCGACTGCCGTTTCGCCGACCGGCTCGTGCGGGTGCTCGATCTTGCGGATCGCCGTCACCGCGACACCGGCGCCAAGCAGGCAGAGGAGCGAGCCGACGCGCAGCGCGTCGTGGAAGCCGGTGAGGTAGTCGCTCGCGCCCGCGACGATCGACCCCATGATCGCGATGCCGAGCGAGCCGCCCACTTGCCGGGACGAGTTGAGGACCGCGGAGCCGACGCCCGCCTTGTCCCTCGCGACCGCGCTCATGGCAGCGGCCGTCACCGGCGTCATCGTCATCCCCATGCCCGCGCCGCCGATCAGGAGCCCAGGCAGGAGGCTCCAGAAGCTCTCGTTGGCGCCGAGCTGCGTGTAGTAGAAGAGCATCCCCGCAAGCAGCGTCATGCCGCCGCCGACGAGCCAGCGCGACCCGACCTTGTCCGTGAGCGCACCGGCGCGGGGCGCGATCAGGATGATCAGCAGCGTCATCGGCAGGAAGCTCGCGCCCGCCTCGACCGGCGAGTAATGCAGCACGTTCTGCATGTAGAGCGAGACGTAGAAGAACGTCCCGAACATCGCCAGGCCGACGAACAGCATCGAGCCGTTCGCGCCGGAGAACGTGCGGTTCCTGAAGAGCGAGAGGTCGAGCATCGGCGCGCGCTGGTGCCGCTCGAGCAGCACGAAGAGGCCTGCTGCAACGGCGGCAATTGCGAACGCTCCGAGGATGCGCGCCGACGACCAGCCGTAGTTGTTCGCCTCGATGAACGCGTAGGTCAGCGAGAAGAGACCGACGGCGGATGCGACGAGACCCGGCACGTCGAGCCGCTGGTGCGTCGATTCGTCGCGCGACTCGTCGATGAAGATCGGGATCGCGAAGAGCCCGGCGATGCCGACCGGCACGTTGACGAAGAAGATCCAGTTCCAGTTGATGTGCTCCGTCAAGAGGCCGCCGACGAGCGGCCCGATCGCGAGCGCCATGGCGGAGACGCCGGCCCAGATGCCGATCGCCCGGCCGCGCTCGCGCGGCGCGAACGTCGCGGTGATGATCGAGAGCGTCGCGGGGTTCATCATCGCGCCGCCGAGGCCCTGCACGACGCGTGAGCCGATCAGGAGCCCGCCGTTCGGCGCGAGCCCGCACGCGAGCGAGGCGCCGGTAAAGACGGCGAGGCCGAGCATGAAGATCAGGCGCCGGCCGAAGTAGTCGGCGAGCTTGCCGCCGATCAGCATGAAGGCAGCGAACGTGAGCGCATAGCCGGCGACGACCCACTCGAGGCCTTCGAGGCTCATACCGAGCGAGCGCCGAATCGACGGGAGCGCGACGTTCACGACGGTGTTGTCGAGCATGATCATGAACAGCCCGACCGACACGGCCGCGAGCGTCCACCACTTCTTGTTTTCCGGCGTCATGAAACGCTGCATACGTCGAATACCTCCCTGGCAAAGTTAGCGCGCACTAAGTTAGCTGACGCTAACCGGGCTGCGCAAGTCGAACCGCGGACTAGGCTGCGTCGCGTGAACGACGTGGTGTGGTCACCCGACGCGGCGACGATCGAGCACGCGAACGCCACGCGGCTCGTGCGCAAGGCCGGCGTGTCCGACTACGCCGAGCTGGTGCGCCGTTCGCAAGAGGACCCGGCGTGGTTCTGGCCGCTCTGCATCGACGACCTCGGGATCGAGTTCTCCCGGCCGTGGGAGCAGGTCTACGACGACTCGCGCGGGCCGGAGTGGACGACGTGGTTCACGGGCGGGCGCATCTCGATCGCGCGCAACTGCGTCCATCGCTGGGCCGAGCGGCGCCCGGACGGCGTCGCGGCGATCGGCCTCGGCGAGGACGGCTCGCGGCGCGAGCTGACTTTCGCCGAGCTCTCGCGCGACGTCACGCGCCTCGCCGAGCAACTCGCCTCGCTCGGCGTCGGCGAGGGAGACCGCGTCGCGATCTTCCTGCCGATGTCGCCGGAGGTCGCCGTCGCCTCACATGCGATCGCACACATCGGCGCCGTGCAGGTCCCGGTCTTCTCCGGCTTCGCCGCGCCGGCGGTGGCCCAGCGACTCGCGGCCAGCGAGGCGAAGGTCGTGATCACGCAGCGCGAATCGACGCGGCGCGGCAAGACCGTTCCGATGCTTGAGATCCTCGAGCAGGCAGGCGCCGACGTGCAGGTCGTGCTGGCGCCGTTCGAGCTCGACGGCTTCCCCGGCGAGCTGCCGCCGCTCGAGGTCGACTCCGAGGCGCCGTACCTCCTGACCTACACGTCCGGCACGACGGGCAAGCCGAAGGGCGTGCTGCACGTGCAGGGCGGCTTCCTCGTCTCGATCGCGAAGGAAGCCGCCTACCAGGCCGACATGCACGAGGGCGATGTGATGCACTTCGCGACCGACATGGGCTGGATCATGGGCCCGTGGACGGTCGTCGGTGTCGGCGCGCTCGGCGGCACGATCGTCTTCGCGGAGGGCGCGCCCGACTGGCCCGCGGCCGACCGCCTCTGGCGGATCGTCGAGCAGGAACGCGTCACGTCGCTGGGGCTCTCTCCCACGCTCGCGCGCGCGCTGCTCCCCCACGGCGATCCGGCGAGCGATCTCTCGTCGCTGCGCACGTTCGTGACGACGGGCGAGCCGTGGAACCCGGAGCCGTACCGCTGGCTCGCCGAGAACGTCGGCGGCTCGCGCGTCCCGATCATCAACTGCTCTGGCGGCACGGAGGTCGGCGCGTGCTTCCTCTCGCCGACGCCGGTCGCGCCGATCAAAGCGTGCTCGGTCGGCGGCCCTGCGCTCGCGATGGCGATGGACGTCGTCGACGACGCCGGCAACTCGCTGATCGGCACGGGCGAGGTCGGCGAGCTCGTCTGCCGCAAGCCGTTCCCCGGGATGACGCGCGGCTTCTGGCGCGACCCCGACAAGTACATCGAGACGTACTGGTCGCGCATCCCCGGCGTCTGGGTGCACGGCGACTGGGCGTCCGTCGACGAGGACGGCTTCTGGTTCCTGCACGGGCGCTCCGACGACACGCTGAACATCGCCGGCAAGCGCATCGGCCCCGCCGAGCTGGAGTCGGCCGCGGTCGGGCACCCGGCGGTGCGCGAGGCGGCCGCGATCGGCGTGCCGCACCCGGTGAAGGGCGAGACGGCGTGGATCTTCTGCTGCCTGCTCCCGGGCGCGGAGGCAACCGAGGCCGACGTCGCCGCGCACGTCGCCGCCGAGCTCGGCAAGGCGTTCAAGCCGGACCGCGTCTTCTTCGTCGACGCGCTGCCGAAGACGCGCTCGGCGAAGATCGTGCGGCGCGCAGTGAAGGCGACGGCGCTCGGCACCGACCGCGGTGATCTCTCGTCGCTCGAGAATCCCGAGTCGCTCGAGGCGATCGAAGCGGCGGTCAGCTGATGCGGACGCTCGTCTGCTTCGGCGACTCGAACACGTGGGGCTACGTGCCGGGAAGCGACGGCCGGCGCTTCCCGCGTGACGTTCGCTGGCCGGTGCGGCTCCAGCAGGCGCTGGGCGGCGGCTGGGACGTGATCGCCGAGGGGCTGAACGGCCGCACCGCGACGCTGGACAGCCCGGTCGCCGAGGGGCGCAACGGCCTCCCGTATCTCGTGCCGTGCCTGCACTCGCACGCACCGGTCGACCTGCTCGTCATCTTCCTCGGCACGAACGACGTCGGCGAGCGCTTCGCGCTGCCGGAGCGCGACGTCGCCCGCTCGGTCGGCCGGCTCGTCAAGGTCGCCCGCTCGGCCGAGGCGGGCCCGGAGAGCAACGCGCCGGCGATCCTGGTCGTGTGCCCGCCCCCGTTCGACGGCCACCGGCTCGGACCGCACTTCGCCGAGGTCTGCGGCGAGCTCGAGTGCGAGCTGCTCGATCTCGACGGCATCGCGTCGTACGCCGCGCTCGCCGACGACGTCGAGCATCTCGACGAGGCGAACCATGCAGCCGTCGCGACCGCGGTCGAGCAGCGCGTGCGGCAACTCTTCGCGTGACCGCCCGCCGGTTCTCGGCCCGCCGGCCGATCCGCCTCTCCGACACCGACGCGACCGGGCGCCTGCGGCTCGACGCCGTCGCGCGCTACCTGCAGGACATCGCTGCGGACGACGTGCTCGACGCGGGCTGGGCGCCCGACGAGCACATCTGGGTCGTGCGCCGCACCAACCTCCACGTGACGCGGCCGTTCCTCGAGGACACCGCCGTCGAGCTGGAGACGTGGTGCAGCGGCACGGGCGCGTCGGCCGCTCTGCGCAGCACGACGCTGACCGGCGACCGCGGCGGACGGATCGAGGCGGAGATGACGTGGATCAACCTCGGCCCGAACCTGCAGCCGCTCCGTCTCGAGGCGCGGTTCCTCGCCGTCTACGGCGAATCGGCGGCGGGCCGGCGGGTGCCGACGCGCTTCGAACTCCCGCCGCCGCCGGACACCTCGACGTCGTTCGAGTGGCAGGTGCGGGCAACCGACGTCGACCGGCTGCAGCACGTGAACAACGCCGCGTACTGGGCGCCGGTCGAGGAGCTGGCGGTCTCGCGCCTGCGTGAGCCGTTTCGCGCGACGCTCGAATACCGCCAACCGCTCGACTTCGGCGACCGCGTCGACGTGCGCACCGCGGGCGACGGCCTGTGGTTCACGGTCGCCGGGCAGGTCCGCGCGGCAGCGATACTGCGCACCTGATGCGCGCCCACAGGCTCCGCCTCTACCTGATCGGCGTGCTCGTGCTCGCTGCGATTCTCAGCGTGGTCGGGAACAAGTCGCAGTCGCCGTTCCTCGGCTGGGTCAGCTTCGCGTTCTTCCTCTGCGCGGTCGTCCTCTACTTCGCCTGGCGCCGGACCGCCTTGCAGGAGCGGCGTGGTAGAGTTTTCGACCGGGAGGCGGAAACCGATGAGACTGGCACTCGCCCAGATCAATAGCGTCGTCGGCGACGTCGACGGCAACGCGGCGCGCGTCGTCGAGTGGCTCGAGCAGGCCCGGGAGGCGGGCGCCGACCTCGTACTCTTCCCCGAGCTCGTGGTCACCGGCTACCCGGCCGAGGACCTGCTGCTCCGACCCGGCTTTGTGCGCGCGGCGCGTGCGGCCGTCGATACCGTCGCGGCGGCAGCGCAAGGGATCACCGCCCTCGTCGGCGCGCCGCTCCTCGAGAGCGGGAAGCTCTACAACGCGTGCTTCGTGCTCGCGGACGGCGCGGTGCAGACCGTCTACCGCAAGCACCACCTGCCGAACTACGGCGTGTTCGACGAGGACCGGTACTTCGAGCCGGCGAACGACCAGGTGCTGATCGACGTCGCCGGCGCGCGCGTGGGGCTGACCGTGTGCGAGGACATCTGGATCGCCGGGCCACCCTCGTCGGAGCTGGGCGCCGCCGGCGCCCAACTCGTCGCGAACATCTCCGCGTCGCCGTTCCACGTCGGCAAGGACCGCGAGCGCGAGGACATCGTGCGCCGCGCTGCGCGCGACAACGGTGTCCCCGTCGCGCTCTGCAACGCCGTCGGCGCGCAGGACGAGCTCGTCTTTGACGGCCATTCGGTCGTCGTCGCGCCCGATGGCGAGGTGCTCGCACGAGCGACGGGCTTCGAGGAAGAGTTGCTCGTCTTCGATCTCGGCGAAGCCGGCCCGATCGCCCCGCAGGTCGACGACCTGGAGCAGATGCGGCTCGCACTCGAGCTCGGGCTGCACGACTACGTGACGAAGAACGGCTTCGGCGACGTCGTGATCGGCCTCTCCGGCGGTATCGACTCGGCGCTGACCGCCGCATTGTGCGTCGAGGCGCTCGGCGCCGACCGGGTCCACGGCGTGTCGATGCCGTCGCGCTACTCCTCCGACGCGACGCGGGGTGACGCAGAGCGGCTGGCCGAGTCTCTGGGGATCGACTTCCGCGAGATCGCGATCGAGCCGATGGTCGAGGCCTTCACGGGGGGGTTGCAGGAGCACTTCGCGGGGCGCGACAGCGATCTCACCGAGGAGAACCTGCAGGCACGCATCCGCGGCACGCTGCTGATGGCACTCTCGAACAAGTTCGGCTGGCTCGTGATCGCGACCGGGAACAAGTCGGAGCTGTCTGTCGGCTACTCCACGCTCTACGGCGACCTCGCCGGCGGCTTCGCGCTGATCAAAGACGTCTACAAGACCGACGTGTTCCGCCTCTGCCGGTGGCTGAACGAGCGCGCGGGCCGCGAGCTGATCCCGGCTTCGATCATCGACCGCCCGCCGAGCGCCGAGCTGCGCGCCGACCAGCTCGACGAGGACTCGCTGCCGCCGTATCCGGCGCTCGACAAGGTGCTCGAGGCGTACGTCGAGCTCGACCGTTCGCGCGAGGAGCTCGCGGAGGACGGCTTCGACCCCGATGTGGTCGACCGCGCCGTCGGGATGATCGACCGCGCCGAGTACAAGCGCCGCCAGGCGCCGCCAGGCGTGAAGCTGCGGCCGAAGGCCTTCGGCCGTGATCGCCGCACGCCGATCACCAACCGCTGGAAGAGCTAGTTGACGAGCCGGGCGAGCACGACGCCGAGGATCGGCAGCGCCATCGTCAGCGAGTAGCTCAGCCAGCCGACCACGACGAGCGGCCGGCGCGTGCCCTGCTCGCGGCCCTCGCGGATCTCGGCCTGCAAGCGCGGGCCGAGCACGAAGTTGTGCAGGTACGAGACGACGAGCAGGCAAAGGAAGAACGCCACCTTCGTCCAGAAGACGATCTCGAACGCGGTGCGGTGCTCCCACTCGCGCGAGGCGAGCGCCACGCCCGTGAGCGCCGCGACGAGCAGCGCGCCGTAGCCGAGCGGCCGCCAGCGCAGACCGAGCGCCTTCATGGCGCGGCCGCGCGGCTCGCCGTCGAGGCTGCGAATCGCGGGGACGCCGACGAAGACGAGCGCCGTCGAGCCGCCGAACCAGATGCCCGCCGCCAGCAGGTGGACGGTGACGAGGACCGCGGTCACGGCGCAAGGCTACGCACGAGCCGGTCGAGGTCGGCGGGCACGACCGTCTCCCGCGGCGCGGCGAGCTCGTCCCTCGACCACCAGCGCACCTCGGTCACGCCCTCGGCGGCGACGTCGATCGTCGGGACGGGCTCATGCTCGTCGACGCGGACGAGGTAGAACCGCTCGCGCTGGTGCAGGAGACGACGCGCCCACGGGAAGGTGTGCTCGCGCTCGTAGACGAGCGGGCCGATGTCGAACGCCGAGAGCCCGGCCTCCTCGTGGAGCTCGCGCCGGAGCGCCTGCTCGTCGGACTCGCCGGGATTGACCCCGCCGCCGACGGCAGCCCACCAGACGTCACCGGACACGGGATGCTGAAAGCGCGCAAGCAGCACACGGCCCTCGCGATCGAGCACGACACCGCGCACCGACTCGCGCTCGATGGGCTCGATCCACTCGCGCAGCCGGCGAAACGAGGCGAGCCGCTCGGCATACGGCACCGCGGCGTTCGCGGGCGACGTCGACGGGACGACGAACAGGCCTGTCGAGCCGATCGCGCGCAGCTGCGGGCCGAGGTCGACGCGCTCGCGATAGAGCCCGCGGTACGCCTCCTTCCCGACGAACGCGACCGCGCGCGGGGCGACGGCACGAATGCGCTCCTCGAACGCGTCGGCGTCGAAGTCGCCGCGGCGGAGGTCACCGGAGCCGGGCGTCGTGCGGTATGCCGCGTTGGTGACGCCGTAGCCGAGCTCGAGCAGCGAGAACTGCTCCTGCGGGTCGTAGAGGCGCTGCGTGAAGCCGGCGTCGTGCAGCAGCCGCCAGAAGTCGTTGCGCGGGTTCGCGAAGTGCGCGGCCGCGGCGTCGGAGACGCGCCCTGGGTTGATCCCGCAGAAAACGCAAGCGAGCCCTGGCGCGAGAACGTCGGGGACTGAGCTAGGTGTGCTTGCCACGCGGCTTACAGCGTGGCACGTGCTGCGTCCAGGTGGCCGTGCACACCCACGAGCTCGGGAGCGGCGGTGCGGGACGGCGGCCGACCGAGACCTGCCTCGGCAGCCGGCGCCCG
>Ga0265338_10007204_pt1 | contig 13901 bp, 10 predicted proteins | sample 42126metaG_FD_193579 | JGI IMG/M metagenome (GOLD analysis project Ga0265338, IMG submission 193579) | Rhizosphere microbial communities from Carex aquatilis grown in University of Washington, Seatle, WA, United States - 4-21-26 metaG | ecosystem: Host-associated > Plants > Roots > Rhizosphere... | reverse complement strand
CGGAGAAACTAAAAGGAGTAATGAATCAAGATGTACCTAAAATTGTGAAGAATGTAAATTCTATTACTACAGACTTTGCTGTAGTAGGTAATAATATTAAGGGAATTAATTTTGCCAAAACTGCCAACAGTATAGATGCTACCATGGCCGAGTTGCAAGATGTAGCTAAGAAAATAAATAGTAAAGACGGTTCGTTGGGTCTGCTTATAAATGACCGTTCCTTGTACGATAACTTGAATAGTACTTCTAGTAATGCTAACTTGTTAATGGTGGATCTAAAACAAAACCCAAAACGTTATGTGCATTTTTCACTATTTGCGCCTAAAGCAACAGCGGAAGTAAAAAAATAAAGTATTCTATAACTAAAATAATAAGATAAGAAACCTTCCAAGTCTTCAAGACTTGGAAGGTTTCTTATTTATGTTTATTTTAAGCAAAAAAGAGAGGACTATAAATTGATTTTATACAATTATAGTCCTCTTTGATTGTGGGCGTTGACGGATTCGAACCGCCGACCCTCTGCTTGTAAGGCAGATGCTCTGAACCAGCTGAGCTAAACGCCCGTATTATTCTTCTCTAAAGCGGTTGCAAAGATAGTAGTTGTTTTTATAATTGCAAATATAAAGCATTTATTTTTTAGAAAAAGTTTATTTATCCACTACAAGTGCGATTTTATTGATTGTGCTTGTAAGAAATTTAAACAGTTCTAAAGAAAATAAATCTGTGCTTGCTGGGTGTAAATGATAACAACGGTGATGCCATCGAAGTCTTGAGCGAATGAAAAACCAATGCTGAAGCTGTAGACTCATCGGTAGCTGAGCGTAGTCGAAGCTACTGCACGAGACCGCTTGAAATAAAACTTGCACGACAGCATACAAGAAATACAATACAAGGCGTACAACGAAGTAAAAAGATTAATATCTTTGGTTGTGTTTTACAAATTTGTTATTTGGCAGCAGACTACCTCCGTTTTAGACACAAGGAACAGACTTGCACCAATGCAAATAGAAAACACTTGAGCGATATAAGGGATGTTCGATTGAAGATTTGCTTTTCAAGCAAGGCACGGATAAATATCTGCGCCAGCGGGGATTTCAAACAAAACACATATACTAATTTATCTAAAAGTAAAATTTATCCCAATCCAGTAAACACGCTTTCTCCTAGTGTTTATCAATGGGACTTTAAGATGTTCGACACTGAACAAAATATAATTGATAGTCCTATTCAGAAATATGATACACCAAATTCACCAAGTTTACCAACTACACAAAATACAGCACCGGCATCAGACGATACAGGTATTGTTTAAAATGTTTTAATATGAAGAAGAACCTATTTATTTCCGTTTTAATATTGAATATATTACTTACATTAATTAATATTCTTTTTGTGATATTATATTTACATTTATATTTAGTTGGTGATTCCAATGAATATATTAGTCTTAAATGGACTATATTTAATAATGTATTTATGGTTGTATATTTTATTCTTTTTATTTGTGAGTTTATCTACAAGAGAGTATTCATAAAAGAGAAAAAAGAACTTAGAAAGAGAGTAAATATCCTTCTAATATTAAGTTCTGTTGGTTTTTTCTTCTGTATCCTTTGTATGAGTGTAGGGAAAAAATATGATGATGCCCCATTAATAATGTACCTTTTGTCTCCTCTTTTGTCGTAAGAGCTCAATAAGGTGTAGATGAAAGATACCGGTATTGCATAAAATATTATAATATGAAGAAAAATCTATATATTGGCGTTTTAATATTGAATATATCACTTGCATTAATTAATATTTTATTTTTAATATTTTTATTTTTATTTAATTTTAAGATTGATGATATTGTTAATTCTATTTGGATTACATTAAACAATTCATTTATGATTATTTATATTGTTCTATTTATCAGCGAGTTTATTTACTGGATTATTATTATGAAAGAAAAAGAACTTGAAAGAAAAGTTAGAAAACTTCTATTATTAAGTTTTTTCGGTTTTTTTATTTGTATTTTTTTTACGCAAGCGAAATTTCCTGAAGGTCCCATTCTTCTGAATTTTTTTGGATTATAAGAATATCTAGGGAGTGTATTAGCCCCACTTGGCGCAAGTATAGTTGGTTCGCCTTAGTTCAAGTTTAGCGAAGCGGTAACTTGGATCCAAAACAGAGGTAGTTTGTAACTACATATATAAAATTCCTTGCTTAGAGAATACTAATTCTGTAAGCAGGGGATTTATTTTTTATCATTATTAATTAACCTCTTTGACACAGTTTATTGAACAAACCCACATCGAATGTCCGATGCACAATGTCGGATATTCGATAGGAGCTGTGGGATGTCACATACAGCATACCGGATGTCCCATTTGTTATGTGTTATGTCCCATACAGCATATGTGATGTCCCATGTGTTATGTGTTATGTCCCATACAGCATATGTGATGTCCCATGTGTTATGTGTGATGTCCCATACAGTATATGTGATGTCCCATGTGTTATGTCGAATATCCCATACAGTATATGTGATGTCACATGTGTTGAGAGGAGACTGTTCAGAAAACAGATTGTGTAAACTGGCATTTTATAGCTTGCAGCGCTTCCCTCACACATCTTTTAATTAGAAGAAAATCCTTTTATTTCACAAACCTCAATTCCACTCTTCGGTTTTTTGCTCGTCCGGCATCGGTGCTGTTAGAGACAATTGGTTTTGTTTCACCGTAGCCTTTGGTTACTAGCATATCTGCTAGGCAGCCTTCTTTTACTAAGAAATCTTTCACAGCGGCTGCTCTTTGTTCGGATAGGGTTTGGTTCTTTTTAGGATCACCTACATTGTCGGTATGTCCGCTAATTTCCACTTTCAGATTGTTGGACTTAATAATCCTTGCCACGCGTTGCAATTCGGGTATGGAGTAGGGTAGCAGGGTGCTTTCGGAGAAGTTGAAGAACAAATTCGTAATTGGTACAGGTGTGCCATCGGCAATCATATCTTTAATAGCTGTCATATTGATATCCGCCTGTACTTTAATCGCGGTATTGTTATTTCGCAGGTCTATATTATTTGATGCAGGATAATAAGTGTCTTCTTCCACATAATAGCCATATATTTTACCTAGTGGCAGTACTATGAAATAGCTGCCGTTAATAGGATCACTTTTTGATTTGCCCACTACTTTGCCTGTTTCCAAGTCTTCCCAAAAGATATCTGCCGAAACCCCTTGTTTGAGTTTATTTGAAAGCTTTCCGGAAATGGTGGCTACAAAGTTTGGCCGCATGGAATTTGGTAGGTTGAGGTAATATATATCGTTGGTACTTTCACCACCTGAGCCTTTAGCAAAATAGGCTTTATCTCCGTCGGTAGATATTTTATAACCCCAGTCGTTGCCTTCGGTATTGATTTCTTTTCCCAAGTTTACAGGTTCACTCCAACAGTCCCAGCAGGAATCAGCCAGTCTAGTGGTTTTATATACATCTAATAAGCCTAAGCCACCATGTCCGTCGGAGCTAAAGTAAAGCGTCTTCATATCAGGATGCAAAAAAGGCATCCTGTCACAGTATTTGGTGTTAATAGCAGGACCAAGATTGATAGGCATTTCCCATTCATTTTTATCGTTCAGCACTGAAACATAGATATCGGCAGCATAATGGTTTGCTCCATGATAAGGTGTAGAGTGGGGGATATTGTATCCGCCTTCTCGAACAGATGCAAATAGTAAGGCTTTACCATCGCTTGTAATCATCGCATCTGCCTGCCATTTTTCTGAATTTATTATCCAAGGAAAAGGTTTAGGAAGCCCCCAACCTTGTTTAGTTTTCTCAGAATAATTCAACTTTCCGGATATGAAAAGTAGCATCTTGGTACCATCAGCCGAAACGCTCAATGGAGCATCATTGGTGTTAGGATAAGATAGCTCTTTGATTATTTTGGTGTCGCCCCAACCATTTGCTGTTTTGCTTGCCACATAGATATCTTCCATCCCAATGCTGTCCATTCTATGTATGCCACAGAAATATAATGATTTATCATCGGCTGAAATAACAGGTACATATTCACCACCTCCAGTAGTATTTACCCCATTCCCGACAGAGTTAATTTTCACGGTATTATCCCATTTAGCTTCAAGTAAACTTATGAGGTCATTTATTTTTACATTATTTGCTCCAAAGAAAGGTTTGTATTTTACTACAGTATCTAAAGCCATTTTCCATTGTTTGGTGGAAATGTTATGTGCTATCATTTTTTGAAGTGCTACAAAGGCTTTTTCTTTAGATCCAGCTAGACGAATGTATCGGTTGTAAAGGGTATAATTCTTAGGATTATATGGCATTTCCACTGAAAGAGAATCACCCAAATCGGCTATGCGATAATCTTTCGCTTTAACTTTAGAGAAGATATCATCTTTGTATGTATTGAAAAACAAATTGAGTGTTTGTGTTTCGCCATCATCGGTATAAAGGTTGTAATAGTGGGAGAGGGCAGTATTTCTTCTGCTTGTATCAAAATGCTTGATACAATATTGTAGAATGTTTAAATCATTGGTTCGTAGGCCAATTGAAAGTATGCTATCTTGTGCAGCGGACACCCCTTGATCCAGCGGATGTTTTTCAATAAATATTTTATATTGATACCACTTGTCACTAGGAGTTTTAGCGTGATATTGGATTTGTTTATAAAGTTGTAATGCTTTGCTGTATTGTTTGCTTTTGGGGTATTTGTCTATAAAATCTTTGTACGCTTTTTTTGTATTTTCACTGTCGGCTTTATCAAAAGCTAATGCGCAAAGTCTTTCTTGAGCCAAGCCAGTTGCTTTGGATGGTGTATGCTTGTCTATAAAGTCTTGATAGGTAGCAGTGGAGTTGGTATCAGTTAGGGCTTTGTAATCAATCAAGTCAATCTTTTCATGTGCTTTGAGCTTGTAACTTTCGCCTGCTGCCTGATAGTTATCGAGAAATCGAATATAACCATCTTTGGTGTTTTCAGAGACGGCACTATCCATGGCACATTTGTAAATAGTGTTGATCGTGTTTTTTATAGTGGACTGATTTATTTTAAGTTTTCGAAGGGCTTTAAGCTCTTCCTTGTCTTTGATATTATTAAATAATTGTTGGGTAATTTGAATGTATCTATAGGCAGAATCGGGATTATAACCGTCGTATTCCTTTTGAGTCAATAATAATGCTTTGGCATAATTTGCATTTATATCCTCGGAGTTTTTGCGTAGCGTTTTATTTGTTTTTTTCTCAACAGAAGAAAATTGTCCTTTTTTAATTAGGTCTAAATATTCATTTTGTCCCCACGATAAGCATGTTGAAACAATTATAAACAGTTGCAGGGCAAGTATTTTCTTCATTTTCTTTAGATTGTACTGGAATGTGTCAATAATGATGCAAATTTCTAAATTCTAGTCTAAAGTGGAATGAAAACTTATTAACAAAATCAACTTCTTATCATTGCCGTGGTAACTGAGCGACCTGTGTTGACCGAAATCGAAATGAGTGAAAGGTAACTGAGCGCAGTCGAAGTTACCTAACGGTATAAAACAGTTCTTTATAGGGCTTTAGCCAACATGCAATTAGGAAGGCTCTATTGTATTGATATTTAAAGACAATATACTTCTACACAGTGGGAGATAGCCCTCTTTTTTCTGCATAGTCAGGAGGTTAAAAAGACAACACAACAGGTTTGATGTCAAATACAACAGATTTGATTTCAAACACAACAGGTTTGATATCAAACACAACAGGTTTGATATCAAACACAACAGGTTTGATATCAAACACAACAGGTTTGATGTCAAATACAACAGATTTGATTTCAAACACAACAGGTTTGATTTCAAACACAACAGGTTTGATGTCAAATACAACAGATTTGATTTCAAACACAACAGGTTTGATATCAAACACAACAGGTTTGATGTCAAATACAACAGATTTGATTTCAAATACAACAGATTTGATTTCAAACACAACAGGTTTGATTTCAAACACAACAGGTTTGATGTCAAATACAACAGATTTGATGTCAAACACGACAGGTCGGGATTTTAAAATTACCTCTTTTCCCCCTCTCTTCCTTCTTTATCTATAAAAGGGGTCATGTGTGCTATAAGTTTTTATTGATGGATATTAGTCAAAATGAAGTTGTAGTATCTTTCTCTAAATGTACTATGGATTAACAAAGCATGTGGTTCTTGTTGAACAAAAAAGAGTTGACAAATCAACTCTTTTAAATTCATAATTAATTCTTTCTTTCCAACTCCCGCAAATTTTCCATTTTCTTAGTGGCGAGAAATCCATTGATATCTTCCAGATGTTCTCTTACTTTTTTATGTCCGAATTCATACACTTTTTCGGCTAAGCCATCCAAAAAATCACGGTCGTGGGATACGAGTATCAATGTGCCGTCATAATGTTTCAAGGCTGTTTTTAGAATATCTTTTGTTTTCATATCCAAGTGATTGGTCGGCTCATCGAGGATTAGGAGATTTACCGGTTCAAGCAGCAATTTAATCATGGCTAAGCGGGTTCGTTCTCCACCGGATAGCACTTTTACTTTTTTGTTGATGTCATCGCCACCAAACATAAAGGCTCCCAAGAAGTCTTTGATTTTGGTTCGCACATCTCCTTTGGCAATATCATCTATGGTTTGGAACACGGTGATATTTTCATCCAATTGTGAAGCTTCGTTTTGTGCAAAGTAGCCTATCATGGTATTGTGTCCGAGAGTCAATTTGCCATCATGTTTTATTTCATTCATGATACATTTTACTAAGGTTGATTTCCCTTCGCCATTACGACCAACAAAGGCTACTTTCTCGCCTCTTTCAATAGTGAGATTGGCATTAGCAAATACCACATGGTCATCATAGCTTTTACCAACGCCTTCGCAAATAACAGGATAACTTCCTGAGCGTGGTGAAGGAGGAAAACGCAAACGTAAAGCCGAAGAATCTTCTTCATCTACTTCAACCATTTCCAGTTTTTCTAACATTTTTACGCGCGATTGAACTTGCAAGGTTTTAGAATAAGTGCCTTTGAAGCGCTCAATAAATTCCATGTTTTCGGCAATCATCTTTTGTTGCTCTTCCCAATGCTTTTGTTGTTGTTCGCGGCGTTCTTTGCGTAGTTCAAGGTATTTACTATAGTTTACATTATAGTCGTAGATGCGTCCCATGGTTACTTCCAAGGTTCGCGTGGTAATATTGTCTACAAATGTACGGTCGTGCGAAATCACAATTACCGCATTTACATTATTAATCAGGAAATCTTCTAGCCATTGTATAGATTCAATGTCGAGGTGATTGGTAGGCTCATCCAGTAGGATTAAATCAGGTTTTTGCAATAGAATTTTAGCCAGTTCAATGCGCATCCGCCATCCTCCACTAAACTCGGATGTTTGGCGTGTAAAATCTTCTCTCATAAAACCAAGTCCGAGTAAGGCTTTTTCCACTTCGGCATCAAAATTTATCTCTTCGATGGAGTAGAACTTTTCACTAAGGGTAGATACTTCTTCTATGAGTTGGTAGTAGCTGTCGGATTCGTAATCGGTTCGGGTAGCCATCTGTTCATTGAGTTCGTCTATCTTCTTTTGCATGTCGAAGATGTTTGAAAAAGCTTGTGCCGCTTCGTCAAATACCGTTCTGTTGTTTTCTGTCAATAAGTGTTGTGGAAGATAGGCTATCACTGTGTCTTTAGGTGCGGCTACCTTACCACGAGTGGCTTTCTCGGCACCGGCTAATATTTTTAGAAGGGTAGATTTTCCCGCTCCGTTTTTACCCATCAATGCAATGCGATCTTTTTCATTTATCGAAAATGAAATATCTTTAAAAAGTGTCTGTCCGCCAAATTCAACCGTTAGTCCGTCAACCGTAATCATTATTATATTTATTTATTTTTTAGAGGTGCAAAGATAGTAAGTAATTAATAATTAAAAGTTAATAATTAAAAGTGAGGAAGGATAAAAATGAAACAAAAAAAGCCTAAGGTTTCCCCCTAGGCTATATTTATTCTTTGACTTTTGTGTCTATGTAGATAGGCTCAACACAGAGGAAACTCCAAAAAGAAACTGCTACCCACATCTGCTTTAGTTTTAAACCAGATTTTACCACCACTACCTTCTACAATGTTTTTTACAATAGCTAAACCTAATCCCATACCACTGGATTTGGTTGTGAAATTTGGTGCAAACAAGAGGTCTTCTGCTTCTTTAGAGATACCCATTCCATTGTCTTTAATCTCCACACGCACAATATTTTCTTTTACAACTGTAGTTATGCTTATCAATCCTTTCCTGTCGGATGGTATTGCTTGTATGGCATTTTTAATCAAGTTATTAAATATCTGTGTGAGTTGTTCTTTATCAGCCAATACAAATAGTTCGTTTGGATGTGCTTTGAAGTTTATCTCTACCGCTTCGTTGTTGTTTTTGAAGAGGTTTACCACCGATTCTAAGCGAGCCGTAATGTTTACTCGTTCCTGTTTTGCTTCGGGCATTTTTGCAAAGTCCGAAAAGGAGGATGCTATACGAGATAGGTTTTCAATCTGCTCTATCAACATTTGAGCTGATTTCTTAAAGTACTCGTCAAACTGTTCACTATCCATTTCTTTCATCCGTTGAAGCTGCTGGATGGTGAGTTTCATCGGTGTTAGTGGATTGTTTATTTCGTGCGTGATTTGTCTTGCCATTTGTTTCCATGCTACTTCGCGTTCCGATTGAGCCAGTTTATTGGCACTCTTTTCAAGTTTATCTACCATCAAGTTATATTGTGCTACTAAGCGGCCTATTTCATCGTTGTGTGTGTATTCCAACTTCTCGTTATATCCTTTCAGACTAATGGCTTTAAGCTTATCTTCCAAAGCCTTTATTGGTTTTGACAATTGGTTGTTTACCAAAAAACTAAGCAGTGTAGCAATAAAAATAATAAATAAATAAACATTTATAATTACTGCCAACAGACTAAAAATCTGTTTTTGTATCTCATCCGAACTCAAAAATGAAGGTACCGCAATGTACCCTAAGAGTTGGTTCTTATCATTGTAAATTTTGGTATAGGCCGAAAGGTAATTCAGTTTGCCTATATGTTCAGTTTGTGTAAATTCCTTTTTATCCTCAAAAAATGGCGTTGGCGAAATGCGATAACTTATCAATCCTTTTGCAAAAATAATCGGCTGAGATGAGGCTACTAGGAAACCCTTGTTATCATAAATATGAATATCCGTTTCATAAGTGTTGGAAAGGTCTTGCAAGAAGAAGTTGAGATCTACCACATTGGCTTGTTTCAAATCATTATATTGCTTGAGCGACCCTTGAATATATTTCTGAATATAGCGTGTCTTGTTTTGCAACTCATTGTTTTGCTTGTTCTCGTATTGTCTGATAATATAATTTACCGAGATAATAAAGATGCTTAAAAAGCTTATAATCATTAACAAAACGAAAGATGTTTGCAAACGAGATAAAAAACTTGTTTGCTGATTATACTGTTGGCGTCTTAACCTAAAAAGTCCATAAATAATGAATAAAATGATGAAATAAAGTGTAAGTAAATAGGCAAAAAATACAATGTATATATAATAACCACTCGTTTTTGCCTGACCTAATACAATGGTGGAATTGCCATTTACTCTATAGATATAGTAGATGTAATCTTGTTGTACAAAAGAATAAAAATTATCTTTCGATTTCTGTATCCAGTTTAAAGTACTAGGAAACTGATATTCCCCTATCTGAGAACTGATTTTGTTGTTTTGATAGCGAGCTATTGAAAGTGTATTGTTGTATGTGCTCGATTTATTTGCATTGAGCAATGGTTCCGGATAACTGTAACTTGTTGATCTGAGTTTTGAGTTGAACTCTATATAGAGGGTTTCATTATGCAAGTCGAATATTCCTATATAATCAATCTTAGAAGTTTGGCTTGTACAGAAGTAAAAGGAGGTTTTTTTTACGCGTTCGGCATTAATAAGTAAATTGGTGTAGAATGCTTTACGTTCTAAATCGTTCTTAGTAGGATTTTTTCCATTAAATACATAGGTTTTAATATCATAATTAGACCAATAACCACGAAAATAATTTTTCATCAAATAACTTTGCATTTGGCTTCCGGCATTGTCCTCTTTATTCGATATTTCGAGTAATTTGTTATCATTATGCAGCTCGTCATTCATTTCCTCAAACAGAATTTCAGAGAAAAGATTTCGATCCATTATTTCACCCGAATTTATGTTTTCGGCTAATGCTCTGTATTTATCTATTAACTTCAAATTACTGTGTGTAACCGAAAAATGTACAATAAAACAGGTACATAGAACAAGTAAACTGGCTAAGTTACTTAATGTTATTTTTTTGTGATTTCGATAATGAATATAATCTATTACAGTGCTAATTATTAAATACCAAAGAGGTACTTGATAATAATCTTTAATAATGTTAAAACACAAAGCACTGACTAATAATGTAAGAAATAGATTAGATTTGAAGTTGTTATATAGATTTGTTTGATTTTTGAGAAACTGTAATCCTTTTAGTCGAAGTAATAAAAATCCTATCAGCCAACTGATTATAAGAAAAACAGCGATGATAGATAGGTAGGAGATATTTTCTAATTTGTAGAGAGTTATTTCAAATGATGAATTATAAATGACACTATTAAATAACCAACAGATAAAAACAAAGAAACCCGCACTAAATAGATTTAAAACGGGAGCAACCAGTTTTATTTGTTTGGAATTAAAAAGAAACTGTGGTAAGATAACGCGTTGATACAGAAAAATTATTTCGGCCAATAAAAAGGCACTTACTATGGCCAAATTACCCATCGAATTAAGAATTTTATTCGACGCATAATAGATAGGAGAGAAGAAGTCTTGTGAAAAAATCATCCAAGGTTCATTCCACACAAAGCCCATATATATAAGAAGCGAAAGCCCTAAAAAGGAAAATCCAAAGTCTTTGAGAGACGGCCTTTTCTTGTTCTGTAAAATATAAATGTTTTTACATAAGGCATAAAACACGCAAAGCCCTAATATCCAAAAGGACATACTCCACAAAGAAAGACTTTTGTTATATACCTCTATGTTTTCTTTGTAAAGAGTAAAAAGATATTTCTTTTCGGGTGAGAAAATCGCTTCTTTATCTTTCTTGCTACCTAAGCGGATTTGCACCCGATTATCCATGTTGTAATCAGCTACAAAGTCGTTTTTTAGGTAATCGTTGGGTTCGGTGTAGTTATTCTTTATGTGAATTAACGCTACAAAGTGGTAGTTTTTGTAGTTAAGTGTACGGTATATACAATCGGAATGTTGAAATTCTACAAAAGCTGTTTTTGAATCAAAATTCTGATACAAATTAGGAATGCCAATTTCATTTTCAGTCCAGAAGCGTAAGGAGTCATTAGCATAAATATAAAAAGAGATATCATCTCTATGGGCGATAGTATTTAATGTTGTATCATTTTTCTCTATGCTTGTTTGTATCTCTTTTAATTCAACATCTGCATCCCGTATTTTTTTATTGAGTATGTTCTGGAAATTTTGGATTTCTAAATTCTTTTCAGAAGAATAAGAATAATTATATTGAATTATACCGGCAATAATGAAAAATAGGAGCATTAACCCCACACCCATATAATAGCGTTTGTGTTTTTGGCTGTTAGTTAATTTGTGTGTGCGTTTATTATTCATGATGATAAGGTTCTCCTTTAAGGATGGTCATAGCTCTATAAAGTTGTTCAAGAAAAATAAGTCGAATCATTTGATGAGAGAATGTCATTTTAGACAGCGAGAGTTTGCTGTTAGCACGTAGATATAATTCGTCTGAAAACCCATACGGACCACCAATAACAAATACCAATCGTTTATTTCCAGTAGCCATCTTCTTTTCCATATAACTTGCAAATTCCATGGAAGTATAGGATTTTCCTTTGTCATCAAGCAATATTACTTCGTCCGATTCTTGTACAAACTTAAGAATTAGCTCCGAGCTTTTCTCTTTTTGTAGGTTGAAAGATAAGCTTTTTGTGTTTTTTAGTTCGGGAATTACTTCCAACTGAAACGGTAAGTAGAATGAAACCCTCTTTTGGTATTCGGCTATAACCTCAATCAAGTATTTCTCATTTGTTTTTCCGATTACTAATAGTAGTATTTTCATGTGCATAAATTATTTTTTAATCCCGAACTTCGGGAGAACGAGCAATTCTTAGTCTTTGGTTTGAAGCCCTTTTTATGCCCGTTTCATGTTTAATTAAAGTACTAATTACTTTATTGTAAAATATTGTTGAGAATTAAAGAAACGAAAAGAGAAACAACATATTAAAAAAGAATTATTTTTGTCGTCCGAATTCAAACAATGCAAATATCGTGGAAAAAACGAGAAATCGAAAATGAAATTTGTATTAAGATAAATTCAATATTGCATTTGATGATTAGTAAGAGGCTAGGAATCTGTTTGTTTTTTTGTTGAAACAAAATTAAGTTGATAACTTATTCCCTATTCTTAAAGCACAATTCACCCTTTAAAATGTTCTTGGTACTATATTTGAAGACTGTGTAGAAAAATATAACATAATGAAAAAACTGTTTATCATATTTATTTCTTTTGTGTCCATACTAGCATTGCCTATTCAATATATTTCTGCTCAAACTAATGAAGTTCCAATGCAACTTATAAAAGCGTTTGAAACCGGTAATTCTGAAACTTTAGCTTCTTATTTTAATGATAATATTGAATTGGTTATTCCTAAAACAGATAATTTCTTTACAAAGCAACAAGCCAAAAGCATATTAGCCGATTTCTTCCGTAAAAATACGGTAATAGATTTTGTTGTTGTACATAAAGGAGCCAAAGAAAATGCCTCTTTCCTTATCGGAACATTGGTTTCATCCAAAGGAAGTTATCGGGTTTCTGTTTTTGCTCGAAAAACTAACGGTCAATCTCTTGTATATCAACTTCGAATTGAAGATCCAAATGAATAATCCCTTACTAGAACTTATCCCTTATTGGTTTGCCGAAGATATAGGTGACGGAGATCATACATCTCTTTCTTGTATTCCTGAATCAGCATTAGGTAAATCACAACTTATCATCAAAGAACAAGGTGTGTTGGCTGGTGTTGCTGTAGCACGCGAGATTTTCCATTCCTTCGACCCACAACTTAAAATGACTGTCTTTATACAAGACGGTGTTGAAGTAAATGTAGGTGATATTGCTTTTGAAGTAGAAGGAAAAGTACTTTCACTCCTTCAAACCGAGCGTTTAATGCTTAACATCATGCAACGTATGAGTGGTGTAGCTACTATAACTCGTAAATACGCAAAGCAACTAGAAGGAACTAAAACCAAAGTGCTAGATACCCGTAAAACTACTCCCGGTCTTCGCCTACTTGAAAAAGAGGCAGTGAAAATTGGTGGTGGAACCAATCATCGCATTGGCTTGTATGATATGATTTTGCTAAAAGACAACCATGTGGACTTTGCAGGTGGTATTTCAAATGCTATATATGGAGCTAAGCAATATTGTAAAGACAAAAATAAAAAATTAAAGATAGAGATTGAAGTTCGCAATTTTGATGAATTAAAACAAGCTTTGATTTGTGGTGTTGATCGCATTATGCTCGATAACTTTAATCCAACTGATACAAGTAAAGCGGTAGAAATCATTGCCGGTCGTTGCGAAATAGAATCTTCCGGTGGAATTACTTTTGATACTCTTCGCTCATATGCCGAATGTGGAGTTGATTATATATCGGTGGGTGCATTAACTCACTCGGTCAAGAGTTTAGATATGAGTTTTAAGGCCTTGAAATAGGCCTTTTTTTATGTCAAAAAAGCATTTCGATTTTTATCTGAGATGCTTTTTTATTTTGTCCTAGATTGCTCTTTAATTTGTGTTAAAAAAAACATTT
>Ga0265338_10007203_pt1 | contig 13904 bp, 11 predicted proteins | sample 42126metaG_FD_193579 | JGI IMG/M metagenome (GOLD analysis project Ga0265338, IMG submission 193579) | Rhizosphere microbial communities from Carex aquatilis grown in University of Washington, Seatle, WA, United States - 4-21-26 metaG | ecosystem: Host-associated > Plants > Roots > Rhizosphere... | reverse complement strand
TGCATCCTACTATTCAGATTAATGTCGTTATCGCGCCAGTCAACTCCGCAACGATTTTGCGCTATGCCGAAGCAGTACGCGACGGCAAGTTGACGATCCCGGTTGAGCGCATCATGCAGCTCGCTGATGCCGCCGAAGCACAGGCAATCGCCGAAAAGGGTGGTACTGCCAAGATTATCCTCACCACCTGAACACGCGCGATCAGGAGTGCCCGCGACCGCCACGGTTTTCCTCATCGCCAGGTCGCGGGCCGTGATCTTTTTCATCGCCACGGCTCCATTGAATCAACTGATCTGCACAGCATGTATATATCTTGTATCTTGCATGCTCTATCGACATATCAGGTATAATTCTGATAAGATTGTTTTTATGGCTCCAAGGGAGTAAGAAAATGTTGCTCCTATAAGACGCTGATCCGTATTGCAGGTATTCTGTTGATCCTTTATGGACTCTACTGGGTTGTTCGTGCATTGTTTGTCCAGGTAGATGTGGGTGGTGATCAACAATATACTGGTCCGTTACTGTTCTGGGATGCCGGTCAAATTCTCGTATATATCTTCTATGGCATACCCCTTCTGGGGAACCCGTCTCTAGGAGGCTATTTCAATGGGTTCGTTCTGCCAGGACCCCTTATATATGTGGGTATAGGGTTGTTCCTGCTGGCATTGAGCACATTACGTCCCCGGCTGGCCTATTGGAGCTTGCAGGTGACGCTCTGGCTGGTCAGTATGTCTTTGTGGTTTGCTCTGGCCTTCGCGCCGTCTAATCAAAACGGCATAGATATTCCCGACAGTTTCGCGCCGTTCTTCTGGATCACCCTCGTCTGCTCATTACTTCTGCTGATCGTCTATAAGCCTGTGCTGGCTCTATTAAGGAGATTTTGCATACAGCCTCGTGCGATCAACTCATCCGAAGAACATATTCTAAGTGTTGTCCAGACAAAAGAGTAAAATGGTCCAGGGCTATTGAATTTTCATGATTGGCCTCACCCCTTAAAAAGCAAATGAGTCATTCCTGGTTTTTAACATATATTGATTAGCATGTTGCTTGTCTTGTTAAACTGTTCGCCGTAGACGGCTCAACATATTTTTGAAGCCTGCCGGACCGCAGCGCGGCCCGGCAGGCTTCAAAAATATGTTTTTGCACTTGCGAAACGGTCGCATGTACCGTATGCTCTAGAAGGCAGTACAATCTCATGCCAGTTTTAGAAAGCAAGCCACCGCATAGATACGAGGAACATTATGGCTGATTATCTGGATCTCTATGACTATCGTTGCCGTATGAGCGCCATGTATCGAGAACGCACTCAGGCATTGGCCGCAGGAGAAGACGCGAAAATAGTTCTGCAGCGTTTCCGTCGTGCCAAAGATGCTCTTTTTGCGGAGCACCCACAGTCTGCGCTGGACGAAGAACAGCAGCGTTCTTTCCTGGGCCTACGCTATTTTCCTTACGATCCAGCATATTGTATTCCTGCTACACTTGAACCTATCGAGGAACATATCTCGCATGAAATGGCGCTGAGTCCCCCGGAAAAGTTGATATTGACGACCATCGGCCAGCTCCATTTTGTCCTGGACAACGAACCGGTTGTGCTTGCGCTTTACTGGATTACCCTCTATGGTGGCGGACTCTTTTTGCCTTTTCGAGATATAACTTCTCCACGGGAAAGTTATGGTGGGGGACGTTATCTCTTCGATACCATTAAAGGGAGCGAGCCTCTGCCGACGTCAGGGAAAAGCTCCAGGTCTCATTTGACTCTGGATTTTAATTATGCCTACAATCCTTCCTGTGCCTATAACGATCGCTGGGTCTGTCCACTCGCACCAAAAGAGAACCATGTGACTAGAGCCATTTATGCCGGAGAAAAAAAATATCACTAAGCCAGGATCATGTGTTTGCAAGTATGCAGAGATGATCATATGCTTCAGGTGATCTATTGTTGAGCGAAGGAAGGGAAACCAATGAAAGCAGCATTGCTTGTATGGGGCGGCTGGAATGGACATGAGCCAGAAAAAGGAGCCAGGCTCTTTGCGCCCTTTTTAGAAAGCCAGGGCTATCAAACGACTATTTCTAATACCCTGGATAGCTATCTGGATGAGGGCCTGATGCAGAGCCTGGATCTGATTGTGCCGATCTGGACCATGAGCACGATCACCGAGCCACAGGAAAAGGCCCTGCTCAAGACAGTGAAAGCCGGGACTGGTCTGGCGGGCTGGCATGGCTGCATGGCCGATTCGTTTCGTCAGAATACCGAGTATCAGTTTATGGTCGGGGGTCAGTGGGTGGCTCATCCGGGCAATATCATTGACTATACCGTCAATATCAGTCAAAAAGCGGACCCGATTGTTGCCGGGCTCTCCGATTTTCAGATGCACTCGGAGCAGTACTATATGCATATCGATCCCTCCAACGAGGTTCTGGCTACGACGACATTCACGGGCGAGCATGCGCCATGGGTTGAGGGTTGTGTGATGCCTGTGGTCTGGAAGAAACGCTGGGGCCAGGGACGCGTCTTCTATTCGTCGCTGGGCCATGTGCGAAGTGATTTTGATGTGCCGGAGGCTTTGACGATTATGCAGAGGGGTATGCTCTGGGCCAGCCGCTAAGGAGCAAGGTAGGAAAGAGAGTCTGGATGAAACGTCAGTTTAGCCAGGCACATATCGTGCGCTATGACGAATGTGATTGTAATGGATACCTGACCCCCGGCGCCTTTTTGCGCTATATGCAGGATATTGCCGCCCTGGACTCAGAGGATGCGCAGCTTGAGGGGCCGGGCTGCTGGGTGGTCAGAAGGACCGTCATCTCTTTTGCCGCGCCCGTTCCAATTCATACCCGGTTGCAGTTGCGGACCTATGGGATTGGTTTTACGCGCATTACCGCGCAACGTGGCTATGAGGCCCACCTGGCTGAGAATATCTCTGGTGAACCAATTATTAGCGCACGGACCATCTGGGTCTATCTCGATCCCCGTGGGCGCCCGATTCGTCTGCCAGAGCGCACAGGCGAGATATGGTTGCCCGATGGTCCATTGCCGCTTCAGGCGGAAGAGCCTTTTCCAACTTTGCCTGAGAGGTCGCCAGAAAGCACCAACGCGGTTGTGCGTTTCTCCGATATCGATCTGATGCGGCATCTCAATAACGCCTCTGCGGTGGAGATGCTGGATAATACAGCCTGGGAAGTGTACGCTAGATTGGGGATTACGCCTGATACCGCCAGATTTCGCCTGCGCGACTATGATATCGACTATCTGGATAGTCCGCGCTTTGGCGAAGAACTGACCATCCAGACCTGGCTTGAGCCTTCCCACGCACCAGGCCAGGAAGCAAGCCGGCTCCAGTTGATTACGCGTGCTGGAACGGTCATGGTACGTGCGCGTTCGCTCTGGTTGCTGGAAGAGGATTGAGGTAGGGAAGATATGTTCCAGGCAATCCTCTCCCCGGCTCTCAGGAAAAGCAAAAGCGCTGGGCTGAAAAAAAGCGCTACGCGAGCAGGAGGATCAGAACTGGCGGTTTGTCATGGAGAATAACGCGGGCGAAGCGGTCGGTGATATCAGCACCAATGATTGCGATCCGCGCGTTGGTCATCTGCATTATGGTCTCAGCGTTGCCAGAGCGTATCGCCGCAAAGGCTATGCATCTGAGGCAATTCTGCTTGTGCTGCGCTGTTATTTTCAAGAGTTACGCTATCAGAAGGCGACGATTACCTTCTATAGCTTTAATGAAGCGACCATTGCCCTGCATAACGGCCCTGGTTTTCAGCTTGAGGGACGCATCCGCCGCGCTGTGTTTACCAGAGGGCAGTATTTCGACGAATTGCTCGTTGGTATGACCGCTGAGGAATTCGCGGAGAAACACGCGCTTACCTTCTCTTTACCGGCGAAAGAGGTGAGAGGCATATAGCCCGTACCTTGCCGTCAGACAATGGAGCAAACTGCCAGCTTAATCGTCAGCGCTAAAGCGATAGCCAACTCCGGGAACGGTAATCAGCAGGCGTGGGCGCAGTGGATCGGGCTCGATCTTCTTCCGTAACTGACCAATGAAGACATGGAGATGGTGCGAATCCTTTCCTTCTCCAATGCCCCACATCTGTGAGAGGAGCATCTCCTGGGTCATCAATTTGCCACGATACTGGAGAAAGATCTTTAACAGATCATATTCGGTTGGAGTAAGCTTGACTTCCTGCCCATTGAGTGAGACCAGTCGTTGGCCAAGATCGATAGACAGAGGTCCAACCGTAATGGCTGCTTCAGCTTCTGAGATCATCAGGGCAGCGTGGCGGATGGCCACACGAATCCGTGCCAGCAGTTCATTGACGCCAAACGGTTTCGAGATATAATCATCGGCACCCAGGTCAAGCGCCTTGACTTTATCCGGCTCCGAATCTTTGGCGGAAATCACAATAATCGGCAGATGCGATTGTGACCGTACGCGCTTGCAAACTTCTAAACCGTTCATATCGGGCAAGCCAAGATCCAGGAGCAGGAGATCAGGTCGATGAGCAGCGATCGCTTCCAGGGCTTTTTCGCCACTTTTCGCAGTAAATACTTCGTAACCGTGCGTAGTGAGACTATGCTGTAAGGCACGTATAATGGCTTTTTCGTCATCAACGACGAGAATGCGCGCTCTGGTATTCGTCAAAACCATGTTCCTCCATTGTTGTCAGGGGAAGTGTGAAGCAAAAGATAGCTCCTCCTCCTTCCCGTGGCTCAACCCAGATATGCCCGCCATGGGCCTCAATCAATCCCTGGCAAATAGCTAAGCCCAGCCCGGAACCATGAGCCGGGGCCAACGTAGAAGTTGTTCTTTGGACACGGTAAAACTTATCGAAGATGCGTGCTCTTTCTGCGAGAGAGACGCCTGGTCCACGATCAGCGATCTTCGTCAGTATCCAGGCCCCATCGGTCTGGATACTGATCTCCAGAGGCGAACCGGCTGGTGTGTAACGGATCGCATTTTCAAGCAGATTGGTCAGCACCTGGTCAATCTGGATCTGGTCCAGTTCTACCGGAGGCAGGTCATCTGCCAGTGTGAGTTGCAATGGTCGTTCCTGGAGCAGGAGATACATCCTGCCCAGGGCGTCGCGTACCAATTCATCCAGGGGATACCAGACCTTTTTCGGACTGAGCGCTCCACCTTCAATGCGAGACATATCGAGCAGATTTTCAACCAGGCGGTTCAAGCGCCTGGCTTCCTGTTCAATTAACATAGCCATAGATTGATGTGTCTCTTCGCTGCGATCGGTTTCTGGCTGTTGTAAACCCGTGGCCGCGGCCATAATGGCTGAGAGCGGAGTACGCAGGTCGTGTGATACAGAGGAGAGCAGAGCTTTGCGCAAGGTATCGGTTTGTTGCAGGACTGTAATGCGCAGGCTCTCGCGCTGTAAGCGTCCACGCTCAATCAGAGCAACAGCCTGTTCTAGAAAAGTACGAAAAAAGACCGTTTGTGACAGTGCCTGGCCATTTTCTGCGTGTTGTTCAAACGTCAGAAAAGGTGAGTGTTGCTCAACAAGTAAACGTAGTACGCCCAGCACCTGCTGTTCTCTTTGCAGCGGTATCAGCCGAATCGTGCAGGGCACGGCGGGACGAGCCAGGTCTATCTGTGCGGGTTGATCTTCCGAGCGCGCGGGGGCAAAGAGGTCTGACTGGAGGTCCAGGGTGTTGCCATGCAGGAGAACCAGGGCCGCTGTTTCCTCCTCTTCCAGAGAGAGGGAGATCTTTTCACAGGGTTGAGACGCGCTGATTTTCCTGGTCAGTTTGCCCTCGGCATCAGGCATCAGTAACATACTGTCGCGTACGCCCCAGGGGGAGAATACATCGATCACCGCCTGGGCGAAAATCTGCAACTGACGTTCCAGATCTGTTTCATGGTTGGTCGTACGTACCAGATTGTAGAGAATACGTGTTTCCTGTTCACGCCGACTGGCCTGGGCCGCGTAACGGCGAAGCGCGGAAGTGAGTTGACCCGTAATAATAGCAGTGACAAAGAAAACGATCAACGTAACAAAATCGCTGAATTTTGTAATAATCAGACTATAGAGCGGGGGGACAAACAGGAAATCGAACGAGAAAAAGGCGACGAACGCTGCTAACAAAGCGGCATAGCGTCCGCGTATGCTGGCCAGCGCCAGCACCACCAGAAGATAGAGCAGCAGGCTGTCAGGAATCCTGGCGTACAGATGGAACAAAGAGACCAGCACAGTGAGAAGAGAAATACTGGCGAGTGCCAGCAGACTATCACCGGCATAACGTTTCCAGCGTAGTTTTTTCGGCCAGGGCATTTTGAGTGACAGTAACAATCTGGTGTGACCCATATCTTCTCTCTATCTGGCTGCTTCAGTGTCAACCAGAGAAATCCTTGTAATCATAGAAGATAGAAAATATGTTGTCAATGGAAGAGAGATCGATCTATATGGTATGCTATATGCGTGAATGAGTCTCTTTTTGCACCGCCTCGCTGTTGAGGAATGACAAGGACAAAATGATGCAAACGAACACGAATGTTTTTGATGTCTTACAGACGATGTTCCACGATGATCTTCTTGAATTGCACCGACTGCAAAAGCGGGGATGGCGTGTGCTCCCTATGACCCGGATTGTCAAGGAAGAACACCTTGGGCGTTGTTGTTATCTCGCGGAAGAGTTTCTTGACTCTGCCGATCTGAGCGTGCTCAAAAATCTGCTTGGTGTAGATGAGCATTGCTGGCGAGCCTACAAGGCCAGAATTTCCGCACAGTAGTGTCACGCACCACAATATAGGACCTTTTTGTACAGGAAGCCGAGCGCGTCTTTGGACCCCTGGCTGGAGACTTCATTGCGCAAAAACAACGGCTGAACACTGTACTGCCTGTACTGGGGAGGACGTTTTCGTCTCTCCTCTTTGTGCTGACCAGCTTTACCAGGTCTGCTTGCATGCTGAATGTCAGTGGCATATCCGCAAAATAGTGTTTCAGGCTGTTAGCCAGACGATGCTCTGTTTCTCTACCATTCATTTATACGCTATAAACGGCTTTCCTATCAGAGATAAATTGCCCGAAATTCCCCTGTTTTTATTAGGCATATTGCACAATAAATGGGCAAAAATGGTCTGTACCCTGAGTAAACCTTGAGAATAAAGAAATGTATCTTGAGAAGATACTGAGAAGGCATTTTAGTCCCTTGAGAGAACATTGAGGGGCTTTGTACGATTCATACAACGTCGCTCAATATTCTCTCAAGATGCCGGGGCCTCCGTCCGAGGTGGGCCAGTTCATGCAGGAAGAGCCGCTCAGGGTGTTGGTAATTCCCGCGCTGGCAGAGGTCGTCAGTTGCTGGCTCTGTTTGTTCAGGGTTCTATAGTAGGAAGTGGAGACAGGAAGTCCCCCCAAAAAGCTCAAACACGTAGTGCCGTTGTAGAAGCTATCAGAAAGTATGGGGATTTCGATGTTCAAGCTCAGTAAAATTGCTGTGGCAGTGGTTCTTGGCCTGATGATGAGCCTGTCATTACTTGTGTCAAGTACGTTTGCGCAGAGCGTAAAAAGTCACACCATGAATAAAACAGCGCAAGTGACTGTTGCGGCCAGTGCAATCCATTCTGCAACACAAACCTCTCACGTCCAGTTAACGGGCGCTCGTTGGGGTGGTTATGGTTGGGGTGGCGGCTGGGGCGGTGGTTGGTGCGGTTGGTAAAAGCAAAGACGCCTTGCTTTCCTCAAAAAGGCACCCCGAACGGTCCGTTCGGGGTGCCTTTTTGGGCACGCTCTGTATCAGGACTGTTAGCGAACGGTCCTGATGCTACGCGCGGGTATCTTTTCTTTTCAGAATGATACCAATGGCGATACACAGCAACGCAATCATCAGCACCAGCGCCAGCCACATGAGCAGGAGATAGTGCGTGGCATAGTCCTCGCTGTTGGTCGAGTACAATGTTCCAACATAGCTATAGGTTGTACCTACGATCTGGTCACCGTTGATCTTATCGCTATGTAGACCGGTGGACGAACCCAGTGCCGCCATAGCCCAGCGGATCGGGAAGAGCATCGCCAGAATTTGCAGAACCCAGGAGGTCAGCGGAAAGATCGCGCCTGAAAAGAGTACCTGGGGAATCAAGATCAGGGGTACAAAGCTTACTGCGCGGTCATTATTGGAGACCAGAGCGGACACGATCAGTCCGATCATCAGTCCGGCCAGCGAGGTGAGCGCGATCGTGATATAGATTTCCAGGAATGGCGCTAAAAAGATGCTCTGGTGATATGGATCAATGATGGCCACGAACGCTACAAGAATGGCGCTTTGTACCAGGCAGAGCACTCCCAGGACCACCATTTTGGAAAACATATAGGGTGCGATGCCCAGGTTAACTGCTCGTTCTCGCTGGTAGATGGGAGCCTCTTTGACAAACTCGCGAATGGCATTGACGCAGCCAAACATCACGGCTGAAAAGGCCATGATAAAGAGGATCGTTGATGCATAGCCCGGCCCTGAGACCACAAACGCTTGCAGCGCTTTTGCCACACTTCCTGCGTGCTGCGCGTACGCCTGCCCGGCGGGATTATTGGTCAGGAAATCCTGGACACGCTGGCAACTGGTAGAGACAATCGGGTTGAGCGGTGTAGGAATATCTGGGAAGCCCCCTGGCGCCATGATCGCGGCTGTAGACGGACATTCCACTACATTGTGCGCGTTAAACCCATCGGCGCCAACGCCTTTGATAAAGACCAGGAGCAATAAGCCTATCACAGGGGCCTGGAGCAAAAGAATTGCCAGATTAATCTGGTCGTTCTTTAGCAGTTCTAGATAGCGTAATGTGAGCAGTCGAAATTGCCGCCAGAACGTTCCACGCCGGGAACTTCTCCTCTGCTTCTGGTTCTGGCGTAATAACCGGGTGCTGGCGTTCGGTCTGCGACTGAGTGGACCGCTGATATACTGCTGGTAAAGATCGGTTTGCTGAAATGCTTCCGCGCGCTCTTCTGGACTGCTGCCTGTGTTTTCTCCCGAGGAATCCAGGACGGTATAAATTTCAGCAAAGTCTGGCTGCTCAAAGTAGGTTTTAGCACCTTCTGGTGGACCGAAATAGGCCAGGTTGCCGCCAGGAGCCAGGAAACAGACGTAGTCGCAGACATTGATATTGTTGGTCGCGTGTGTCACCAGAATGATGGTATGTCCCTTGTCTGCCAGCTTGCGTAGCAGGATCATCATTTTGCGATCCAGGCCAGGGTCCAGGCCCGACGTTGGCTCATCCAGGAAAAAGATACTCGGCCTGGCCAGCAGTTCCAGAGCAATGGAAACCCGTTTGCGCTGGCCACCGGAAAGTTGGCGGACCAGGTTCTTGCGTCGATGTTGCATTTCAACGTCGTCCAGAACCTCGTTGATACGTTGCTCAATTTGCTCTGGCGTGAAGTCTTTGGGTAAGCGCAGCCGGGCGGTATAGTACAACGCGCGTTCTACAGAGAGGTCGCGATGGATAATTTCGTCCTGCGGGACATAGCCAATCTGCGTTTTGAAGGCGTCAATGCGCTCGTAATAATCCTGGCCATTGTAGAAGATCGAGCCATCTACTGCTGGACGCAGACCGCTCAGGGCATCCAGCAAGGTTGATTTACCGGCCCCTGAGACCCCAACCAGCGCCACAAATGATCGCTGGGGGATACTGAGTGAAATATCATTGAGCAGAACGTGCCTGTTTCGTACCTGTTTGAGATCAATGACATCAACTCGAATGCCGCCACTTTCATCGTAGAGGGTGAGTTGTGAACCGCCAAAGAGAAGCTTGAATGAACCGATGCGGATCTCATCCCCATAGTGGAGCAACTGATTGCTCGCTTGCAGGCCGTTCACATAGGTATGGTTGGTACTGTTCAAATCGATCAGGCGATAGGTATCAGCCGTTTCATCTCGCAGCAGTTGCGCGTGAAAAGCTGAAACCTGCGGGTGATTAAGCGGAATAGTATTCTCTGGTGAACGCCCAAGCCTGATATCAGGAGCTTCCAGTTGGATTACCTGCATACGGGGCAGAAATTCTTGCGAATCTGCCCGGCCATCCTTATACTTGAGCGTAATCATGGCCCCGAGTTCGTTCTCAATCCGAAAGATATCCCCGTGCTTCAGGATTTTGCGCAAAGCCTTGTTGCCCGATGTTCTCTGTCCGCCAGAGAGCAGACCATATTCGGTTTCACTGTTGTTGGGATGTGGATGGAGCAGCGTCCACTGCCCATCCTGGCGGAGCAATTGCAGGTGGAAATCAGAGACATATGGTTCATCAAGCGTGATGGTGTTGCTTTTGTCTCGCCCGATATTGATCACGTCCTGCATCAGGGGATATTCTTTGCTTGAGCCAGTGGTATTATCAACAACTTCGAGTAACGGGATGCCCATATCTGAGGGAGAAGCCGCGATGGTTGCCCGGTGTTGCTGTGCTTCGTTGACAAGCAAGGTCTCTGCCTGTGCGTCTTCGCTTCCGGCGGGCAGGGTTAAGAGGAAACGAAAGGAGACATTTTCTCCCAGCGCGACCTGGCTGTTCGGTGCCAGTTCTATCTGTTGAATGCTCTTTTCTTCAACTTTGACCGTGTTATTCTGGGAGAGCCTTTCGATCTGCCAGTGACCATCCAGCAGGGTCAGGCGGGCATGAGAGCGTGAAATTTTAGGATCGGTGAGCACGACACTGTTCGTGCTGGATCTACCGAGGGTTACGACCGTTTGTGTGATGGGATAAGTTTTGCCAGCCAGCGGGCCGCGTAGAAATGCCAGGTAAGCCAGAGCAGGCGGCGAGGGCATATCACTCATGAATGCTATTTCCTTTTTCACTCAACGTGTTCCCAGCCCCAAAAGAGGGCAAAGAAACCAATGATGGGTAAAATAGTTTGAACGAGGTCAGGCGCGAAACTTCGTTCAGCGTAGTAAACGCGAGAGCAGGGTATTTTTATCCCTGATAGAGCGACTATCTCACGAATAATAGTAGTATAATAGCACAAGCAGGAGACACATTGTGTTGAATATACCCAGGAATTTTGCTGAAAAATACTGCCATTTGGGGTATACAATCCTGATCAGAGGATATCAGATGTGTGCTTTTGGGAGAGCATGGCAAGCAGTTCCTGTTCTGCAAGGGGAGTTGCCTGGCCGACGGCAAAGGCTTGCAGAAACTGTTCCTCGCCTGCTATGGCCCGCAGGGATGCCACGGCCTGTTCTAGAGGGCGTTTATCAACGGGGGGTAAAGGGGTAGTTGTATCTGTTCTCCAGGTTGAGGTCAAACCATAGAGGCGCGCGCTCCAGAGCGCATCAGTGGTTGCGTACAGGATAAGCATTCCCTCTAAACACTCAATCATACCAGGCTCATTCTGTTCATGCAGATACATCTGGAAACTCTGCATATATGCGTTCTGCGCCTCCAGTTTCTCGCCGTGTATCTCCGCCAGACGGCCCGTATTGTAGAGCGTCACCGCCATCGCCCAGTGATCTTCGATTTGCCTGGAATACTGTAAACTGTTTTGCATACAGGTCTTGGCCAGCTCATAATCGCCTTGCAGGAGCGCGGCCTCGCCCAGGTTATTCAGAGCCAGGGCGCAGCCTTTCTCATCAGACAGTTGCTCAAAGATGCGCAAACTCTCTTCTGCTCGCAGACGCGCTTCTGCCAGTTGTCCTTCATCGCGAGCAATATCTCCCAGATTCATCAAGGCCACGGCAATTCCGCGCTGGTTACCCTGGCTGCGTTTGATCGCAAGGCTTTCCTCCTGTAGCCGGCGAGCCTGGCCATAGTCACCGCGTTCCTGGGCCAGGGTCGCGAGATTATTGAGCATGACCGCGACATTTATCTGTATGTTCAATCCACGAAACAGGACCAGGCTCTCCTCAAAATAGGATATTGCCTGGGCAAACGCTCCTTGATATTTCGCGGTATTACCCAGCAGATTGAGCGCTTCAGCTTGCAGTTTGTGTTCGTCAAGCAGCCTGGCTATTTGCGCACAGTGTTCTCCTAGCGCAAAGGCACGGGCATAATCTCCCTGCTCGGCGGCCAGAACCCCCGCGCCATAGTACGCGCCAGCCTGGGTGAACTTCTGCAGGCCAGCGCTCTGTTCTCCTCCGGCTAGCAGCCGCTCAAGCCAATCGCGTCCTTCGCTTAAAGCCCCCTGGAGAAACCAGAAGCGCCATAATGTACCGGCCAGTTGCAAGCCTTGCTCAAATTCCTGATGTTCCAGAAACCAGCGCAAGAGCGACCGAAAGTTATCCATCTCTTTCTGTAGCCGGGTGAATGCATTGACTTGCTCTGGTCCTACCAGGCGTTGTATCTCGCGTTGCGCCAGTTTAAGCATATGGTTTGCGTATACCTCACGCACCTGTTGCTCTTCTCCTGAGACAGCCAGTTGCTCCAATCCATATGCTCGTACGGTTTCAAGCAGTCGAAAGCGCGTTTCATCCTGCGCTATGCGTTGCACCAGGTTCTGGGCCAGAAGCGTTTCCAGTGACTCCAGCACCGCGCTCTCATCTCCGCCAGCATCCGCGCCAATCGCGAGGATCGCTTCGAGGGATGCATTGGCCGCAAAAACGCTGAGCCGGCGAAAAAGTTGCTGCTCCCTGGTCTGAAGTAATGTATAACTCCAACTCATTGCTGCGCGCAAAGACTGGTGGCGACCAGGTCGATCTGCCTGGCGTCCGGTCAGCATATGCAGCACGCCTGGTCCTGACACGCTGCCCATGCGTTCCAGCAACTGTGTGGGAGAGAACAGTGGAAAACGCGCGGCAGCCAGCTCTATAGCCAGTGGTAAACCATCCAGCCGTACACAGAGTTCTGCTACGACAGGCACCTGTGAGGCTGTCAGATAGAAATCAGGCTGGATGGCACGTACACAATGCAGAAACAAAGCCACAGATCCATAGTGCTCAAACATTTCGGGCTGTTCTGGCAACGTCAGGTCTGGCACACTCAAAGGAGCAAGGGGAAAAACCTGTTCGCCGCGCACATGCCATCTGGTGCGGCTGGTCGTCAACATTTTCAGGAAGAGACAGCGGGTGAGTAGCTCAACCAGTGGCCCCGCTGCCTCCAGTATCTGTTCGCAGTTATCCAGAATGAGGAGCAGATGTCGATTCTGAAGCGCGGCAACAAGCGTATGGAGAGCATCGGGTTGACTCTTTTCCTGAAGTCCCAGCGCCTGGACAATCGCTGGCAGGACCAGTTGAGCTTCGCGTATGGCCTCAAGTGAGACAAACATCACGCCATCTGTAAAATATGCTTGCGCGGTTTGAGCTACCTGCAGAGCCAGTCGCGTCTTGCCTACGCCAGCGGGACCGGTCAGCGTCAAAAAGCGCAGTGTGTCACGCTGGAGCAGATGGCACAGAGCGGCTTCTTCTCGTTCACGCGCAATGACGGGAGAAAGCATCGCCGGCAGCGGGGGCAGTTCAAGAGGCGAGCCAGGAGTGGCATACTGGGTATGTGCTGTGCCAAGAAATTCCGCACGTTGGGTCTCAGAAAGGGAAAGGGCCTGTGCCAGAAAATGTACCGTGTCAGGATGGGGCATGCGACTCAGACCCCGTTCAAGATCACTGATCGAGCGGGCGCTGATGCCGGCACGTTCCGCCAGACCCTCCTGAGTCAGGTTAGCGGCACGGCGATAGTGTTTGAGCAACGCACCAAAGGGAGATTTCACTCTCGCCGGCATAGAATCCGCCTTTCAGAACAGAGACACAAAGGTCCACTCAGGAGCATATTCAGACCAGTCTATTATCACCTATGAAAGTTTTTTTGCCAAGTCAGACAGGGAAAAGAACAGGCATGAAATCAATCTCCGTCGATTTCATGCCTGTTCTATGCTTTATTATGAACAGGTTCGCAAGAACAACGTCTGGGCGGTTCCTCTAGTTATTGCGTTTGAGAAAAGCGCGTGACAGCAAGAAAATCCCGGCGGCGAAGCCAATCACACACCAGACCCAATCGCCC